>JAABVA010003350.1_pt1 | contig 15317 bp, 16 predicted proteins | sample 5560331 | NCBI WGS metagenome assembly JAABVA01 (sample SAMN12812661, study PRJNA571458) | rock metagenome | isolation source: Antarctica rocks | place: Antarctica: Victoria Land, Mt New Zealand sud | collected 2016-01-07 | reverse complement strand
GCACTTGCCTCTACCCGCCGAAGAACCATGATCTCGTCATTCCAGTGCCCAGGATCGATGCCACGCCGACCGAAACCGCTCCGTCATAAGGAAAGTTGCTACAACTTTTTCAGGTCGAAGTAGCTAAAGACGGAGAACTGAAGGATGCACAGGGTGCCGGCGAGCAGGCTGTAGACCGCGAACGGGGTGAGGGTGCGGGTGGCGAAGTAGCGGGTGAGGAAGCGCACGGAGGCGTAGGCGGCGGTACCGGCGATCAGGGACCCGACGAAGACCTGGCCATGGATGTGGGCGCCGGCCGGACCGGCCAGGCTGGGGAGCTTCAGCACGCCAGCGGCGAAGATGACCGGGGTGGCGAGCAGGAAGGAGAAGCGGGCGGCGTCTTCGTGTGACAGCCCTCGGGTCAGGCCGCCGACCATGGCCACACCGCTGCGGCTGATGCCGGCGAAAAGGGCCAGGACCTGGAACGCGCCGACACCGAGCGCTTCGGCGTAGGACAGCGACAGCACTGAACGGTCGGTCCGCTGGGCCGTGATCGCCCGGCTGCAGGCTGGGGCTGCGGTGGTAGCGCTGTCCCTTCTGGTGCTGGGTGGCGCGGCGCTGCGCCGCAGCCGCTCGCCGAGTAGCAGCACGACACCGTTGATGGTCAGGAATACCGCGGCTGCTAGCGGCTTGGCGAAGATGGTTCGGAAGACGTGTTCGAGCGCGACACCGGTCAGGCCGACCGGGATCGTGGCGATGATGAGGAGCCAGGCCAAGCGCTCGTCGTCGTTGCGCAGGACCAGTCGCCGGGCAGCCCGGGTCGGTGGCAGGCTGGTCAGGAACCCGCGGATGATTCGGATCCACTCTCGACGGAAGAAGATCAGTAGCGCGACGGCGGTCGCGACGTGCAGTGCGACGATGAATGCCAGGTAGAACGAGCCGCCGCTGTTGCCGGAGGAGGACTGGGTCGCCAGGTCCTTCCAGCTTCCCCCTATCAGGGCCGGGATGAGCACCGAGTGACCCAGGCTGGAGATCGGGAACAGCTCGGTGATGCCCTGGGTGAGGCCAATGACGACCGCCTGCAGGTAGCTGAGCACGAGGGATCCGTCCGGTGAAGTGTGTCTGCGGATGAGTCAGGATGAATGGGTGGCCGTGCTTGTCTACGGAAGTTGAGACGCCATGACTCGCAGGTGGCCGATCGTGGCGCAACCGCCGGGAGGAGCCTACTCAACCTGCGACGCGTCTCCTACAAGATGTCGGTAGCATGTGGTGAAGAGGCCGGAGAGGGGCGGACGAGGGGATCTGTGGGCAGGGTCTTGTTGGTGCTCGTGCTTGTTGGCCTGGCTGGGTGCACCCTCGGGTGTTGTACGTCGGGGGCGTGTTGCGTTGAGCCACCGCGTGGTCCGCGGCGCACTACAGCCCAGTTGCGGCAGCCACGATCCGGCCGAAGGCCAGCGTGGCATCGCCGGCCGCCCCGGTGGTCAGCAGCGCGACGGCGAGGCACGCCACGGCCAGCGGTCGTACGGAGTGCACCGGCGGGCTGTGTAGAGCGGCCACCCGGTCGAGCACGGCGTGCTGGTGGAACGCCATCCGGATCCCATCAACGGCGTTGGCGCTGGTCAGGGCGACCTTGACCAGCACCGCGGCGGCGACGGTACGGCTGCCGACGGTGTCGGCCGCGGCTTCGTCGGCCGCACGCTCGACGAGGTAGGCCACCGCTTGGCGGCTCGGGATCAGCAGCGGGTTCAGCGCCGCGGCGAGTTCGGTGGTCGCGCGCAGCAGGTGGTGGGCTTGCCGCAGGTGCGCGCGTTCGTGGGCCAGCACTACCCGGCGGTCGGTGGCGTTGGTGCTTCGCAGCAGGCCGGTACTGACCAGGATGCGACCCGGACGGCCCGGGACGGCGTAGGCGTGCGGGGCAGCGTCGGTCAGCACCGCCAGTTCGCCGTCCGGGTGGCAGCTGCGGCAGATCCGGCGCAATGCGGCGTCGGTGCCTAGCCGGAGGCGGGCCGTCCGCAGCGCTCTAGAGCACGCCAGGGTCAGCGCGACCAGGGCCGCGACGGCGACGACGGTGGGGACTGGTCGGGGCTGGGCGCCGTGCTCCTCGGCTGCGGCGGTGTGCTGGAGCAGTGTGGTCGCGAGCAGGACAAGACCCCAGGTGCTGGCTGCTGCTGTCACGCCAGCGCTGAAGGTCAGTACACAGGCCGCCAGGCGGGGGGCGAGCCGCCGGCTGAGCAGAGGTGTGCTCACCGCCAACAGCAACGACAACAACAGCGGCAGGTACACGCTGACCCTCACAGAAACCCTCCTGCGTCCTGCAGGGTAGGCACGGGCCAGCGCCGGGCCCTACCTACCGCCTGGCCCATGATGGGTTTTCCGGGTCGTGCCGGCCGGCGACCAGTTCGCGCAGCGCGGCGGCGTCCGGCTGACTCAGGGTGGTGAGGAAGCGCTGCAGCACGGCGGTGTGGTCGCTGCCGCGGGCAAGCACTGCGTGCATCTGCTGGGCGGCGAGGTCGGCCTGCGCCTGAGCCGGCCGATACAGATGGGTGCGTCCCTCGGGCTCGCGCAGCAGCAGACCCTTGTCGTAGAGCCGGATCAAGATGGTCTGCACGGTGTTGTAGGCCAACCCCGGGACCAACTCGGCATGCACCTGGCCCGGGGACAGCGCCTGATCGGCGGCCCAGAGCGCGGCCAGGACTTCGCTCTCGAGCTCACCGCGGGCGCGTCGCGCCCGCTTGTCCGCCGTCTGACCCGCGCCCAATGCCATGTCCAACCCTCCGACGTTGCTCCCTACCTACTGTAGGTGGCGTGGTCAGCTGGGTACAGCACGCAGGGCGCGGTCATGGCCGCGCTCGACGGGATGACCTACCGTGGTCCTACGGCCTGTAGGAAGCTAGGCGGCGCACCTCGCGGAGGTTCCGCCGTCCCGTCCCGCCATACGTACGAAGGAACCCTCTCGACGTGAGCGAACCCGATGATTGGGGTCCCGGCAGCCCGACCGTGCCGCAGGGCAGCCGCCGGGTCCGTTCCAGGCGCGCGCCACATGGCCGCCCTGCGGCTCCGGGCCAAAGACCGCGCCGGCTGCTGGTGCGTCGGATTCTGGTGCTGGTGGCCGGGCTGCTGGTGCTGGCAGTGGCCCTGGGTTCCGGCGTGTACTTCTACTACGACGCCAAGCTGACCCGGGTCGCCATCCCCGGGCTCGGCCATGTCTTCGGGTCGACCGCCTCGGCTGCGACCAGTGTCGGCGAGAACTTTCTGCTGGTCGGGTCCGACACCCGCGGGTTCGCCGGCGGCCAGGCGTTCCAGGCCGCGCCGGGCACCCCGGACTTTGTCGCTGGGGCTCGCTCCGACACCGTGATCTTGCTGCACCTGCCGAGGGGGGGCGGCAAACCCACGCTCGTGTCGTTTCCCCGGGATACCTACGTCCAGGTCCCGTCCTTCACCGACCGGCGCGGGCAGGTGAGCCCGGCGCACCCGGCCAAGCTCAACGAGGCGTACTCCATCGGCGGCCCGGCGCTGCTCACCCAGCTCATCGAACAGCTCACCGGCCTGCGCTTGGACCACTACGTCCAGGTCGACTTCGGGGGCTTCCGCAAGATCGTGGACGCGCTCGGCGGTCTGACGGTGTGTGTCCGGACCAACCGGCATGACCACGACAGCGGCGACAACCTCTCCGCTGGCACCCATCCCAACGTCGCCGGCGATCAGGCGCTGGCGTTCGTCCGGGACCGCAAGGGACTGCCCGGCGGCGACCTGGACCGGATCAAGGACCAGCAGTACTTCCTGGCGCAGATCCTGCACAAGGTCCTGTCCGCCGGGACACTCACCGACCCGGCGCGGCTGAACAGCTTCCTGTCCGCGGTCGTTGCTGACGTGACCGTCGACCAGGGCTTCGGCCTGTCCCAGATGACGACGCTCGGGAGCCGGCTGCGGCACCTGGACCCCGCGCACGTCACCTTCACGACCCTGCCGATCCTGAGCAGCTCGGCGACCCGGCTGGTGCACGGGCTGCACGTCGACGTCGTGCTGCTGGACCCGGTGCGTGCCGCGGCCCTGTTCACCGGTCTGCGCGCAGCCGGCACGTCAACGGCGACACCGAGCACGGCGCCCGGCTCGGCGGACGTGCAGCCGCTCACGGTGCCACCGTCGGCGATCACGTTGGAGGTCCGTAACGCCACCTCCACCCCGGGCCTGGCCGGCCGGACCGCGCGCGCCCTGCGCCGGCACGGCTACACCGTGACAGCCACCGGCACAGCGCCCAGCGTCGATCGGACCATGGTGCGCTACCGGCCCGACCAGCTTGCTGCGGCGCGCACCGTGGCGGCCTCGCTGCCCCGGACGCAACTGGTGGCTGACCCGAACCTCACCGTCGGGGTGCAACTGGTGCTCGGACCGGACGCACCCCCCGTGACCAGGGTGCACCTGGGCAGCCAACCGCCCCAGCCGGCGCCGGCCTCACCCGCTGTAGCCGCGCCGGCCGCCGCCACGAGCCCCGCATGCGCGCCGTGACGGCACGCTGAGGTGGCCGCCGAGCGTGAGCCGGGCTGCTCGAGGCGGGCGGCACGTGGTTCAGACCCAGCCGGTTGCGCGAGGCGGCGGTGTCGTTGAGGTGTGTCGGCGGGCGTCGGGTGTCCACTGCAACGGTCCTGTGGTTGCTGTGCACCGACGTCCCCGCGGTAGGCCGTGCAGCGCCCAACTCGCCCGCCTACAGTCTGTAGGACATAATCAGTGGGCGGCGGGACCTGCCCGCCGAAGCCCTGCGTGCCGGAGGACTGTGTGCTACCCCCCTACTCCTGCCTCCAGGTCACGGTCTGCTGCCCTGGTCCAGGCCGCTGGTGACCTCGCCGGTCGTGTTCGCTTTGCTCTCTGCCGCCGCCTTCGCGTTAGCCACAGTCAGCCAACACCGGGCGGCCCGCACCGCCGAACACCTGGGCGGCCACGGGCTGGGTCTGGTGCGCCAGTTGGCTACCCGCCCGCTGTGGCTGCTGGGCCTGGTGTCCGGCGCCGCCGGCTTGGCGCTGCACGGGCTGGCGCTGCGCGGTGGACAGCTTGTCGTGGTGCAACCGGTGCTGGTGTCCGGGTTGCTGTTCGCGCTGCCGCTAAGCCTGCTGGAAGAGCGCAAGCCAGCGGCGTGGCGGGAGTGGGCTTGGGCGTTGGCCGTAGTGGTGGGGCTGTCGCTGTTCCTGCTCGCGGCGCACCCTGCTGCAGGCTCCGCGCTGGCCGATGAGGGGGCTCTGGCGAGCACCGGTGCAGCGGTGCTGCTGGCCGCTGGAGCCGCGGTCGGGTTGTCGGTGAGCATTGGCCGTCGGCATCGCGCCCCCCTGCTTGGGGCGGCGGGGGGGTTGAGCTTCGGGGTGACCGCGGCGTTGCTCAAGCAGGTCGTTGGGCAGGCGGCGCTGAGCCCGCTTGCCCCGTTAACGGACTGGTCGCTTTACGCGCTGCTGCTGGTTGGCGGGGCCGGGCTGGTGCTGACCCAGAGCGCTTACCAGGCCGGGCGCCTGGCCGCCAGCCTGCCCCCGATGACCATCCTCGACCCGATTGCAGCCATCGCGCTGGGCGCGCTGTGCTTCGGCGAACGCCTCACCGCGGGGCTGCTCCCGATCGCCGCGCAGTTGGCGGGGTTCCTGATGATGACGGTCGCGGTGGTCCGTCTGGCGGCCCTGGCTGCCGAGGATGCCGCCGACGGCCTATCACCTGGTCCGTCGGGCTACATGACCGACAGCGAGGTCACCGCTGGCTGTCCGCTTAGCATCCAGCGACCGGCGTGAAGCTCACCTCGACGCAGCCCCGTCGGCACCGAACTCGCCCAGCCCCCCTCCCGCTGGCCGACGCCCGGGTCGTCCCGCGGGCGCTGCGCGCAGTGTCGCCGGCGATGGAGCCCGAGCTACCCGCCAGCCTGCGGGTCCTGATCATCTCGGGCAGTGTCGGTGCAGGGCACGACGGCGCCGCGCAAGAACTCGCCGCGCGGCTGCGCCTGGCCGGGGTCCAAGTCGATGTTCGTGACTACCTCCTGGCCCTGCCGCCAGTGTGTCGGGTGGTGCTCCGAGACGGCTACACCGCCAGCGTGGCCCGGGCCCCGTCGGTGTTCGAGTGGTTGTTCACCAGCATCGAAAGCCAACCGATCGTCCAGCGGCTCACGTTGGCGTTCTGCCGCCTGGCGAACCATACCGTGTGTCGCTGGGTGCGGCACGGCCGGTACAACGCCGTGGTGTCCACCTACCCGTTGGCCAGCCAGAGCCTGGGTGGCTTGAAGGCCCGGGGCAAGTTCGACTGCCCGGTCATCACCTACCTGACCGACCCAGCGGCGCACCGCACCTGGGTGCACCCGCACGTCGATGTGCACCTGACCGCGACCGCGGCGACCGCCGCGCAGGGCACCGCGGACTACGCCGTAGCAATGCACGTCGCCGGGCCGCTGGTGCCCGCCCGGTTCGTCCGGCCGCCGCCAGCCACCGTGCTGCGTGCCCTGGCCGCCGAGCTGGCGCTGGCCGCCGACCGACCCGTCGGACTGGTGGTAGCCGGCTCGCTCGGCCTGGGCGAGGTCCAGGACACCGCGGAGCACCTGGTGCGGGAGGGGCTCAGTGCACTGGTGCTGTGCGGACACAACCAGCGGCTTCGTGTCCGCCTGCAGGCCCTGCCCGGGGTGACTGCCCTAGGGTGGCGTGAGGACGTGCACCACTTGATGCACCTGGCGGACGTCCTGGTGCACAACGCCGGCGGCCTGTCGTTCACCGAAGCACTCGTCGCCGGCCTACCGGCGGTCAGCTACCGCTGCATACCCGGCCATGGTCGAGCGAACGCCGCCGTGCTGGAGCAGGCCGGTCTCGCTCCGTGGGCCAGGGACGAAACCGAGTTCGGCCGGGCGGTGCTCGCTCAGCTCGCTCGCGGTCGGCTCGCGGTCGAGCACCACGACCCGGCTGTGATGCTGCTCGGGCTACTTCCCGCAAGCCCGGTGCGGGCGGGCGTGGCAGCGTGAGTGCTCGTCGCCCGTCAGGGTGCAGGACTCTATCACCTACGTAGTGTAGGAATGCACGATGCGTTCCGGACTGCTGACCCGCACTGCGACTGGGAGTGCTCATTGGCCAGGCACCACGCGGCAACCTGCCCGCGGGGGCCCAGTCGTCCGTCGCAGGCCCACTTCGGGGCTGGCCGCAGGCACCGCGGTCCCCGGACCGGTCCGGGCGCCGCTCACCCGTAAGCCGCAGGCCGGGTGGGAGCCGTGGCGGGACTGGCCCGTGATCACCACTGTGACCCACGGACTACTCCTGCTTGCGGCCTTGACCCAGCCCTCGGGGCCGAACCTGCTGGCCCTGAGCGTGCCGCTGGGGGTCATCCTGGCCACCGGCACATTGACGGTGCTGCACGACGCAGGTCACCAGCGCCTGTCGCACCGGCGAGGGTGGTTGAACGCCTTCGCCGTGCAGACCGCAATGCCGGTGGGGCTGTGGGTCGGGCACTGGACGTTGAAGCACCGGGTGCACCACCGGGCGACTGCGGTGTATCCGGTGGACGACGCGACGCACGCCTCCTCCCTGGTCCGGCTGCACCCGGCCGTGCCACTGCGCCCGATCCACCGCTACCAGCATCTGTACGTATGGCCGTTGTACGGACTGGCCTGGGCCGGTGAGTTGCGCAGCCAGCTGACCTACCTGTGGACCGGCGCGGTCGACGGGACCCGCACGCCAGCCGGCGACGACGAGCCATGTCCTTCGGGGCAGAAAAGGCGCTCTGCGCGGCGGTGCTGACCCCCTACGCGCTGATGCTGGGATTCGGCCGTCTCGCCCTGCTGCTCCTGACGTCGATGACCGTTGCCGGCGTCGTGGCGGCGGTCGTGCTCGTGGTCGGGCACATCAACGTCGGTCTGGTACCGAGCACCTCGGCGCCGGACGGTCGGCAGTGGGCGGCCCACCTGGTGCGCACGACGGCCTCCTTCAGCACCGGGAGCGGTGCGGTGCGCTGGATCACCGGCGGGATGACCCACCACCTGCGGCCGGCTGCGCCACGCCATCAGCTGCCGGCCATCCACGCTGGCACCGCCACCGCCCTGGCGGCCGCCGCCGGCGAACCGCTGCGGGACTTCCCGACCCTGCGGGCAGCCATACGTAGTCATGGTGTCCGGTTGCGGGAGCTGGGCTGCGCCGAGCCCGCCGGCGGTCGGCTGCCCGACCGGCTCTCCCCTGGGGGCTGACGGCGTGGGTGGACGCAGGTGACCGGCGCGGTGCTGGCCGCCCTGGTTGCTGCCCTGTGCTTCGGGGCCTCCGCGGCGTTGATGCACTACGAGGCGTACACGACCCCGACCCGAGTCGATGATGGTTGGGCGCTGTTGCGGCATCTGGTACGCCAACGGCTCTGGCTGCTCGGGATGTTCGCCAGCCTGGTCGGCCTGGTGATGCACGCTGTGGCGCTGGCCCTGGGCCCACTGAGCGTGGTGCAACCGCTGGTCGTGACCGGTCTGGTGTTCTCCTTCATCTTCCGCTCCGCGCTGGACCGCCAGCAGCCGACTCGTGGCACCCTGGCCGGCGCTGCAGCCACCACCCTGGGGCTGGTGCTGTTCCTGACCGCCGCGCAGACCGGCACCGCACGGAGCAGCACCGCTGTCGACGGAGCCGCTGCGGTGCTGCTGCTCTGCCTTGGGGGCGTCGCGGTAACGGCGAGTTTGGCGCTGGCCCGGATCGGCCCGGCGGCGCGCAGCGCCGTGCTGCTCGGGGCCGGCGCCGGCGTGGTCTTCGGTCTGATCGCCGGGATGCTGAAGGTGACGACGTCGATTGCCGCAGCGGGGCTGCCGGCGCTGCTCGGTAGCTGGCAGTTGTATGTGCTGGCTGCGTTGGGGGCCTGCGGCCTGGTCCTGAACCAGCGGGCGTACCGGGCGTTCGCGCTCACCCACTCCCTCCCGGCGCTGAACGCGGTGAACCCGCTGGTCGCCCTGGTCTTCGGCTATCTGGTCCTCGGGGAACGCCCCGCGCACAGCGTGTCGAGCCTGGCGGCGGAGATCATCGGGATGATCCTGGTCATCGCCGGGATCATCTCGGTGGTCGCCACAGCCGAGCCCGACCGCGCTCAGGAACTCTCCGGCGCTGCGACCTGACGCCGTAGCAGACGTTTCGCTGCAGCCGGGTTGGTGCCGACCCACGGTCCGGCGTGGGCCAACCGGTGGCCGGTGACCAGCAGGATCAGGCTGAGCCCGGCGGCGGCGCCGCCGGACACCAACAGCGGCAGCGTCCCTGAGCCGTGCCACAACAGCCCGGCCCACAGCCCAGCGAGCAGGACCGCCCCCCCGCCCAGCGCTTGGTACAGCCCCTGGGCGGCGCCTTGACGCCCCTGCGGGGCAAGGCTTGACACCCAGGCCTTGCCCACCCCGTCGGTGCATGCGGCGAACCCGCCGTAGAGCGGCAGCAGGACGAAGACAAGCCAAGGAGCCCGGGCCAGCCCCAGGCCCAGATAACCGACGGCGAAGAACGCCAAGCCAAGCGCGAAAATCAGGTGTCGGGGCAGCCGGTCGGATAGGGCTCCGGCCGGGTAGGCGCCGACGGCGTACACGGCGTTGTAGGCGATGTAGGCCGCGATGACCGAGGCCGTTGACAGGCCCAGGTCGTGTGCGCGCAGCAGCAACAGCGCGTCGGGGAAGTTGACCAGGCTGAACACCGTGAGCACGGTCAGCAGCCGGCGCAACGGACGGCTCAACGGCGCCGCACCCGGCGGCACCGACGGCGTGCCGGCGGTGGCGGTAGCGGCCCGTGGGGCGCCTTCACCGACCGCGCGCACGAGCAGGACAGACAGCACCGCCGGAATCACCGCGATGATCAGTAGTGGTCGGAGGTGGTGGTTCAACAGCTCGTAGAGCGCCAGGCCCAATGCCGGACCCACCACAGCCCCGGCGGTGTCGGCCGCGCGGTGGAAGCCGAAGACCCGGCCGCGCTGTGCGGCCGGGACATCCACCATGAGCAGGGCGTCTCGGGGTGCACTGCGAATGCCCTTGCCGACCCGGTCGACGCCGCGCCCCAGCAGCACGACCGGCCAGGAGGTCGCCACCGCCAGCAGTATCTTGCCGACGGCGGCCAGGCCATAGCCGAGCGCGATCAGGGGCCGTTTGGCCTGTCGGTCCGCGAGCCGCCCGGCCAGCAGCTTGGTAACCGCCGCAACCCCTTCGGCCACCCCTTCGACCGCACCGACCACAGCAGCCGGCGCCCCCAGCGTGACGGTCAGGAAGATCGGCAGGATCGGGTACAGCAACTCACTCGCGGCGTCCTGCAGGAAGCTGACCGCCGCCAGCGCCCGCACGTTCGGCGTCAGCCAGGGCGAGCCCCATGCGCGATCTCGTCGGCTGGTCACATTGCGCCTTTCACTCCGTGGCCCCAGCCCGTCCCGGTGGGCCGGGCAGACCGAGGCCGGCGGCCGCTGCCACCCCGAGATGGAGATCTCCGGCGGGGCAGCTGCGCGCGTCGGCGAAGGCCGGCGCAGGTCCTCCCACAACTTGTCGGAGGTCGAGGTACCGTACGGCGTTCCCCGACAGCACCACAAGAGGACCCGTTCGTGACCCTGCTTGACCGCACCGGACCGACGCCGGTGGTCGCCGAAGCTGTCCAACGCCCTGTGCAGGCGGCGTCGCCGTTGGCTCTGTACTACCTGCTGATCGGCTCAGCGACAGCGCTGCTGTGCATCGGTCTGGTCATGGTGCTGTCGGCCTCCAGCGTGATGTCCTACGCCCGCACCGGGTCGTTGTTCACGATCGCTGGTCGGCAGCTGAGTTGGACGCTGGTCGGTTTGGTGCTGCTGGTGGTCGGCGCCGCGCTGCCGGTCCGCACGCTTCGCCGGCTTACCTATCCCCTGCTGGCGGTGTCCGGGGTGAGTCTGCTCGGGGTCCTGGTCCCGGGCATCGGATCGGTGCAGTTCGGTGCGCGCCGCTGGATCGCGCTGCCAGGCGGTCAGTTCCAGCCCTCGGAACTCGCCAAGCTCGCACTGGTGCTGTGGGGGGCGGACCTGCTGGTCCGCAAGACCAAGATGCTTCATCGGCCCAAGCATCTGCTGGTCCCGCTGCTTCCAGTCGGCCTGGTCATGGCGGCGCTGATCCTGCTCGAGCCGGACATGGGCACGATGATGGTGCTGTGCGCGGCCCTGTTCGCGCTGCTGGTCGTGGCCGGGGCCCCCCGCCGCATCGTGCTGTACCTGTCCGCCGCTGGCGCCGGGTCGGTAGCCGCTCTGGCCGTGGCAGCCCCCTACCGCCTGGCCCGGCTCACCTCCTTCGTGAACCCCTTCGCCGACGCCTCCAACACCGGCTACCAAGCCGTGCAAGGGCTGTACGCACTGTCCGGTGGCGGCTGGTTCGGTGTAGGCCTGGGTGCCAGCCGGCAGAAGTGGGGGGCGTTGCCCAACGCCTACACCGACTACATCTTCGCGATCCTGGGAGAAGAGCTCGGCCTAGTCGGCACCCTCACCATCCTGGCGGTCCTGGCGGTCTTCGGCTACGCCTCACTACGCCTAGCGATCCGCGCCCTGAGCAGCTACGACCAACTGCTGGCCACCGGCATCGTCGCGTGGATCCTGGCCCAGGCCATCCTCAACATCGGCGCCGTCACCTCGGTGCTGCCTATCACCGGGATCCCGCTGCCGCTGATCAGCTACGGCGGGAGCTCACTGGCGATCACCTTGTTCGCCATCGGGCTCCTGGTCGGAGTCGCCCGACGCGACCCCGACATCGCCGCGGCCTTCGCGGTGCGCCGCGGCCACAACGCCAGCCGCTCCCGGTTCCCGTTCCGGCGTAGCAGGAGCTGACGTGAACTTTCGGCTCGGCGGGGGCCACCGGAGCGTCGGCGGCCTGCGCCGCCGCCACGCACGACGGCGCTGGTGGACGCACGACTGCCCGGAGCGCCTCCTGCCCGCACCGCGTCTGAAGAATGTCCGGTGACGCCGGTGACCACCTCGACGGACCAGGCCCCGAGCGGACCTCGCCCCACCGGACCCGGCGCTACCGGGCCCGGCCCGACTGGGTCCGGCGCTATCGGGGCCGGCCCGACCAAGTCCGGCGCGGCCAGGTCCCGTGTAGCGGCGACGGGCAAGGCTCGGCGCGCGACGTTGGGTCTGCGTCGGGTGCACCCCTGGTCGGCCTGCAAGCTCGCGCTGGTGGTGTCGCTCGCGCTGGCCACGATGACGGTGGGCGCGGCCGCAGCGCTGTACGCAGGCCTCAGCGCTGTCGGCGTGACCAGCAGCATCAACACCCTGGTGGGGTCCGTGCGCGGCGGTGCACCGGTACTGACGTTGTCCAGCTTCGTTGGCGGCGCCGCGATCCTGGCCGCCACCAACGTCGTCCTGCTGACCGCGCTGGTCCCGCTAGGCGCTGGGCTCTACAACGTCTGCGCGTCATTCACCGGCGGCTTGGAGGTGACGCTCGTGGAACCCGACTGACACCGCGCGGACCACTCGGTGCGCTCCGCCCCGGCCGTGCTGGCCCGTCGCGCATCACCCAACGGCGGCTTGTTCGTGGTGCCCGACCGATGTCGCCGCCGGCGCACTGAGTACCCGTTGCCGCTGACCCAGCCCCCGAGCCGGCGGTCGGCCCAACCAGGCCGAAACGCCCATCCCCGAGACAGGTGAAAGGACGGCAGCAGGCAATGACCCAGCACAGCGCGGGCCCGCAACGAAATGGCGGAACAAGCGCAGGACGCTGGCTGATAGCACTAGCGGCCGCCCTGGCCGCCCTGGCGATCTACTTCATCGTCGGGGAACATGAGCCGCAACACACCCGGGCCGGTCTGCTGGTGCTGTTCTGCTCGCTGGTAGCACTGGGATTGGGACTGCGGCAACAGCGCAGATGAAGAACCGCCGGTACCCCGCTGAGCCGGCCGACGAGCGCAGCGGCGACGGCGCACTTCGGGCGACAGGACGACAGTCAGTCGGCCACGGGCCTTGGTCGCGCCCATGTCCCCGGAGTGGCGGGACCCGACGGCGCCCGCAGCCGAGCTGCACCTCCTACCGACACCAAGAACCAGGACCGGCCTGAGCAACTGTCATCGGGCACGCACGCAGGTGTCTGGGTGGCTCCCCCCCGGCAACTGGTCGCAGCCGGCCGGGCCGGGTCCATGAGATTGAAGCGTGCGAGACGGTGACAAGGGTCAACGGCAAGGTGTTGCCGGACAGGGTGCGGCCGAGGCTGCGAGGCTGGCTGCATCTGGCCGCTGCTCCGGTGAGTGTGCTGGCGGGTGTGCCGCTGGTCGTGGCTGCCGGGCACCACCGGGTGCCGTTGCTGGTGTACACCGCGACGCTGGTCCTTATGTTCACCACCAGTGCCTGCTATTACCGGGGACCGTGGTCGGCGGCGGGGCGGCGGGTGTGGCGCCGGCTGGACCACTCCACGATCTTTTTGTTCATCGCCGGGAGCTACACGGCGTACTGCGCGCTCGCGCTTCCGGCGGCGCTGGCCACCCCGCTGCTGGTCGTGGTCTGGGTGGGCGCTGGTGCCGGGGTGGGTGTGCAGTTGCTGTGGCCGGCGGCGCCGCGGTGGCTGGAGGTGCTGTGCTACCTGGCAGTGGGGTTGGTGGGGATGGTGGTACTACCGGAGCTGCTGCGCCAAGCCGGGGTTCCCACGATGGTCTTGTTGTGCGCTGGCGGTGTGCTGTACGCGTTAGGAACAGTGGCCTACACGACACGGCGCCCGAACCCCTACCCGGACACATTCGGCTACCACGAGGTCTTCCACGCCTGCGTCGTGACTGCCGCCGGCTGCCACTACACCGGGCTGTGGTTCGCGCTGCCGGCTTGAACGGCTGGGCGGGACCGCGCAGGCAGCTACGCCCGAGATGGTGAGCCAGGGGCTGCCCCACCCAGGTCAGGGCTGCCCCACCCGACCAGAGGCTGTCGTAGGCCGCCGGGAAGGCGGAGCAGGACGAGCTGCAGGCGACGCCGGGCCTGGAGATGGGCGTGCGTCGAGGGTGGTCCCGTTGGTGTCGCTGCGGCCGGACGCGCCGCACAGCAGCGTGCTGGTCGCCGGGTCTGGCCTCGCCTCGCCTCGCCGTGCCGACCCGCACCGGTGACCGGGTGTGCCTGCTCGGCTGGTGGTGGACCTGCTGACTGTCCGGGACACCCTCGGACCGGGTTGTGCTGGCGTTGCGGAGGGGCACGCCAACTGGAGCGGGAGAGCCACGCCAACCACGAAGCGGTCCTTCTCCCCTGGTGACCAAGCAGCGTCTGATCTCGTCGTGCAGCAGGGCGGGCGCCGGTGACACCTGCCGCGCCAAGCGCCCCGGCCCGCGTGCGTCGGCCAGGGTTGCGCTCCGGCCGACCGACCGACGAGCCTGCTGTGAATGACGCCCGAGGGCGCCCTCGGGCTGTCCGCCGGCCAGACCGAGTTGACCTAATCCGGCCGAGCGACGCGCGACTGGGCGTTCCCAGTTGCGTCGTTCACTGTTGACGGTGGGGTCATGTCAGTTCCGGCCGGGCGGTCGACCACGCGGCCTGCGCAACCGCCGGTGTAGCAGCCATACCGCTGAGCTCAGGGCCGGGCAGGCGATGAGGAGGACGGCGCGTTCGCTGGCCACCAGGTTCAGCCGCCCGCTTTCGTGGGCGAACAGGACCAGTCCCGTCACGGCCGCCAGCCCGCTGACCACGGCCTCGAGCAGCATGGTGCCGCCAGATTTCACTTACTGTGCGGGCTACGCGCGCTGTGGCGACCGATCCCGATGAGCAGGGCGACGCCCAGCAGCTCGGCGAAGATCGCGGAGCCGCCGTAGGAGACGAACGGCAGCGGTACTCCGGTGACCGGCATGAGCCCGACGGTCATGCCGACGTTGATGAAGGTCTGGAAGGCGAACCAGGACACCAAAGACGCCGCCAGTACCTGAGAATACGGGTCCACGGCCAGCCGGGCGATGCGCAGCCCGCGAAGACACACCACGGCGAACAGGGCGAGCACTCCCGCGCAGGCCAGGAAGCCGCCTTCCTCGCCGATCACGGTGAACACGAAGTCAGTCTGCTGTTCGGGCACGAATCCGCCGTTGGTCTGGCCGCCGCTCAGGAACCCGTTGCCGGTGACCCCCCCGGAGCCGATCGCGATGATCGACTGGTGCAGCTGGTAACCGATCGGGGTGGAGACCGAGCTCGCGTCGGTGAAGGCGGTGAACCGCTGCTCCTGGTAGGGCTTGAGCAGGTGCAGCTGGAAGGCTGCCGCGCCGCCAATGACCCCGATCAGGATCAGTCCGGTAACCCACCGGGCCGGCGCACCGGAGATAGCTACTTCGACCTGAAAAAGTTGTAGCAACTTTCCTTATGACGGAGCGGTTTCGGTCGGCGTGGCATCGATCCTGGGCACTGGAATGACGAGATCATGGTTCTTCGGCGGGTAGAGGCAAGTG
>JAABVA010003347.1_pt1 | contig 15321 bp, 11 predicted proteins | sample 5560331 | NCBI WGS metagenome assembly JAABVA01 (sample SAMN12812661, study PRJNA571458) | rock metagenome | isolation source: Antarctica rocks | place: Antarctica: Victoria Land, Mt New Zealand sud | collected 2016-01-07 | reverse complement strand
CAGAAGTACACGACTACCACGACGTGCTGACCGGAGTCCTGGCTTCCTCGCTGGCCAAACGGGCACCCGGATACGTCAGCCTCGGGTTCCCCGACCCCCGCCGACAGAGCGGACCAGCGCCAGTATTCGGCATTGCAGGGCGTGTCGGGCTCCTTTGAGCCGGCATATGTTTGCACTGTTTTTGCGCTTTCGATGTCAGCGCTAGCAGTGGTCCCATCTGCTCGCCCTGCCTGGCGCAGCGGTGCCTGCCCTGTCGCTGGCTTCTCACGCTGATAACACATGTAGCCGGTATGGCGGAGCACGCCGCAGCTGATCCGTGCCCCGTAGAAAGAAGACCTTTCGACGTGACCCTGAAAGCTGTTCAGCCCAGTGACTTCACGGCCTCGTCAGCGGCGGCGACGTTGAAGTCTTTGGGGTCGAAGGGCCCGCCGACCCACTCGAGAAGCTCGACGTGCTCTGGGTGCGTCGTGTCGTTGATTGCCTGCAGCAGGTGTTGATACCCCCATGGGCCGCCGCAGTCGTCGGGCGGGCAGGCGCCTCTGCCCGCCAGGCAGGTCGCAGAGCGCTGCGGCGCGAGCAGCTCCTCTACGACCAGCTCATGGCGCCAGTCGTCGCCGAAGTCGTAGGTGTAGGCGAGCTTGTCGCCTGCGGAGTGCACGACCTCGTGCAGCCGCGTTCGTTCCTCCCGCAGGACCCCATCACCGAGGTCCCAGCCTGGGTCGGGCTGTCCCCAACGCTGGCCTCCCCTGGTGAACTCGTGTAGGTGACCGCCGCTCCAGCCCATGGACGCCTGCACGGCGGCGTGAACCTTGCCCAAGTGCCAGAAGCCCGGCAGGACCAGGCGCCGCCACACCGGCGGCTTCACATCCCGAAGCGTGACCTTGATCCGGTAAGCCGGTATCTGCCCGAGCCTAGACATCCCCCGTTCCTACCAGGACCCGGTCGCCCCGGCGTTCCAAGCAGGATTTCCAGCTGAGGGGTCGACAGCCGTCCTTCGTAACGCGCATGCGCGTGGCCGCGCTTGACAGCCGGGACGCAGGATTCGACGCGGGTTCGATCGAGCGTTAATCTCGCTGGCGGGGGCGCGGTACGCCGCGGTCGCAGCGTCAGTGCTGCTCCGCCAGCGTCCGCCGGAACCCGAAACATGACTGCTGGCTCCCACCTCGACAACCGATAGCTCACCCCTGGTACGCACCGCGAAGGGACGCCATGGAGTGGGGTTCCGCCGCGTCGCCTGAGCTCAGTTTCAGGGAGCGCTTCGGCGGCCGTGACGTGGGCCTGGTTCCAGTCGGAGCCGTCGAGCAGCACGGCCCGCATCTGCCGGTCGGCACGGACGCGATCGTGGCGGATGCCGTGTGCGCGGCTGCGGCCCAGCTATGTGGCGCCGTTGTGCTTCCCGCTATACCCGTCGGCGTCAGCTACGGCCATGGCACTGCCCTGCCTGGCACGCTCTCGCTCAGCCCAGAGCTGCTGGCCGCGACGATCCGCCAGTACGCCGCGTGGGCTGCCACCTCGGGGCTATGCCGGCTGTTGTTCGTTAACGCCCACTTCGGCAATGTTGCTGCGATCTCGACAGCCACCGACCACTTGCGCCTCTTTCGGCCGGATCTGCGCGTCGGTTTCGTCTCGTGGTGGGAGGCGTCGCCCGAGGTCACCGTTGAGGTACTCGCGGACGGCGCGGACATTCACGCCAATCGCGCCGAGACGTCCATGGTTCTTGCCGTTGCTCCCGACCTCGTTCACCTCGATCGTCTCATGGACGCCGACGACCCGGATCGCACCGCAGAGCTCGTCTTTCGCTACACAGCTCCCTCGCTGTCGACCAACGGCACAACCGGGCGTCCCTCGGAGGCGACGGCCGAGCTCGGACATCACCTGTTGAGGCTCGCGGCTTCAGCGGTGGCAGAACTTGTCACCCGCGGCCGGCTCGAGGAGCCGCCCTTCGATCCCCCGCCTTCTCCTGCTCTGTGAAGCCGTATTTCCCACTTGAAAGGACACCATGGACACTGTCCATCCCCTTGCTGATGAGCACACCGCCCTCGCCAGCTCGCTGGCGGCGAAGGGGGTCGAGTACGCCCTGGGTGGGTGGATCGATGTACTGGGCCGGAGCAAGTCCAAGATTGTTCCGATCGATCATCTTCCCAACTTGCTGGCCGGGTCCGAGCGGTACACCCCCCGCGGTATGGGAGGTCTCGGCCCAATGACCTCCGACGAGGACGAGTGCGTCGCGATGCCGGACGTGAGCACGCTGACCGTCCTGCCCTGGGACCCGCGCTTCGCCTGGATGGCGGCCGACCTGCTCTTTGGAGGAACGCAGCCGTGGGCGCTGTGTCCCCGCTCACTGCTGAAGCGTCAGCTGACGAGGGCAGCCGACGCTGGCTACGTCTTCAACCTGGGCGTGGAGACCGAGTTTTTCGCCTTTCGGCCCGAGTCGCTGGATCGTGCTGACGGGCATCTCGTTCCCGTCGCCCCCAGCGGCGGGCTCTACCCGACGCCGGCCTACGACGTCGAGAGCTCGCTCGACGCGATGCCCTTCCTGCATGCAATGGTGAAGGCTATGAAGGCCGCCGACTTCGGGGTCTACAGCTTCGACCACGAAGGAGGCGACGCGCAGTTCGAGTTCGACTTCGCCTACGCGCCGGCCCTGCAAACGGCCGACCGCATCAGCCTGTTCCGGTTGATGGCGCGGCAGGTCGCCAAGCAGTGCGGCCTCATCGCTAGCTTCATGCCCAAGCCGTTCACTGGCAGCTGGGGGTCGGGTCACCACTTCAACATGAGCCTGGAGTCGGCCGAGAACGGCGCCAACCTGTTCCGGTCAGAGAGCGATCCGCGGGGCATGGGGTGGAGCCGGACCGCGTACGCGTTCACCGCCGGAGTGCTCCGCCATGCCGGCTCGATCACCGCGCTCGGGAACCCGACCGTCAACTCGTACAAGCGCCTAAGCGGCCGGCTGGCCGACGGTTCGATCTCTTGGGCGCCCAGCTACGCCGCATACGGGGACAACAACAGGTCCTGCATGATGCGGCTGCCAAGGAATCGCCCGGCGCTTGAGAACCGCTCGGTTGACTCCGCGGCGAACACCTACCTGACGGCAGCGCTCATGCTTGCGGCCGGGCTGGAAGGAATCGAGAAGGGGCTGGACCCCGGAGATCCGGTGACCACGGAGACTTTCTCGTGGGCTCCGGGCGGTCACCGCACAGACCGGCTGCCAAGGAATCTACTCGAGGCCGTCGACGCCTTTGCCGATGATCCGCTTGTCCACGAGGTGTTTCCTCCGCAGTTTGTGCATAACTACGTTGAGATGAAGAATCAGGAGTGGGACGACTATCATTCTCAGGTGACGCCTTGGGAGCGCCAGCGGTATCTGGTGGACCTGTAAGGCAGCAGGCCGCTCGCTATCCGGAGGAGGTTGGTTAGGTCGCGGGCTGGCCTTGTGGCGCTCCGTTTCCAGCCCTCGTCCGTCGAACGGTGGGTGTGCGATCCCCCCGCAGACGGCTCACCGACGTCCTTCACCGGCGGTTTTCGACCGGAGCCGGCCACGGCCGGTGGCCGGGGGCGATGATGGCACCGTCGAGGTCGATCAGGCCGAACGCATCCCGTCACCGGTCGCCGTGGGCGAATCCCCAAGGCCGGCCGCGCTTGTGCCGCTTCGCGAGGAACAAGGCGAGACGCATCTCCGCGTACTCCCCTTGTCGAAGGCTTGGACCGAGGTGCCGTACCGAAAGAACCCAACCGAGCCGCACAGGGAGTTATTGATCTCCTGCACGACCTGTTCAACCGCACAGCAAGCCGCGCGCGCATCGTCATGAATCGCATGCGGTCCCGGCCACAACTACTACAAAGCACCGCCGCTAGGGCGAGAGAGCAGCCGCAATCCGTCGGACTCGACCAGGAAGTTGTCCTCGATCTTGACGAGGACGTACTCGCCGTCGAGCTCCACTCCGGTCTCTGGCTCGAGAGCGATGACGGCCCCTTCCTGGATGATCTGGTCTCGCTCCGTGCGATCCGCCCGGCAGATTGTCGGCAATTCGCACGCTCTGATGCCGACGCCGTGTCCCATCGCGTAGGGGGTGCGCGGGTAGCCATTGCCCACGAGGAACGCGTTGACCGCGTCGTGCACAGTCGAAGCGCGAACGCCCGGCTTTGCCGCCTGCTGGCCTACAAGATGAGCCTCTTGCAGCACCTCGTATGCCGCCTTGAGGGATGGGTGCGGGTCACCGACGAATCCTGTTCGGGCAATATCCGACGCGTATCCGCCGGCGCCGTAGCAGCCGATATCAAAGAAGTAGGGGTCGCCTTCGCGCAGCACGGTACCGGCCGCGAACCAGGTGCCGGAACCTCTGCGGTGATTGCACAACGAATGGCTAAGGAACTCCACGCCCGCGCGCTGCAGGTGACCCATCATTACGGCGAGGATGTCGAAGTCCGTCATCCCTGGCTGGGCTGCTGTGAGGCCGGCCAGCGCCGCCGATGCGTTAACAAGACTTGCAGCTTCGAGCAATTCAACTTCGATTGGATGCTTGACCTGCCGCAGGTCGAATAGGGCAGTTCCCAATGGCTTGAACTCTGTGTCCGGCAACTGCTCCTGTAAGGCTTCGAGCACTTCCGGGTAGATTAGCTCATAGCCAACTCGGCGGGCTCCGTCAAGGCGCGACGCGATGGTCCTAGCCCAATAGCCCGCCTGGGGGACGGCGGGGGTCCATGATGGCAGTGGGTGCACGGCGCGGATGTTCGGTAGGTCGTGAAGAGGCTCGTCTTGGCGCTCGTCGACCCATGGGACGAATAGTTCCGCCCCGCCATCAGCGTTGACGACAGCGGCGAACCAATCGAAGGACTCGCCAATAATTTGAGTTCGGTAGTCAGTGGCGTAGCGGATGTTGTCGAACCCCGACATCAGCAAGTGATCGACCTTCTGCTCGGCCATCAGCTGACACACCCCGCCAACACGCCAGGCGCGAAGTGCAGGCATGTCAACTTCGGGCCAGGCGTACAAGAGATTCCTTTCCTTCGAGATTACGTCAATCCTATTGCATGGCGCGATGGTAGGGACTTCCAGGTGGAACGCGTCGTCCTTCGGGTCGGGACGCTCAGCGGAAGTCCTCCTCCCGGAACTCGTTTTCTCGGCGGACGTCGCCCCGCTCCCGCTCGGCGGTGCGAAGTTGAACCCTGCGGATCTTGCCCGAGATCGTCTTAGGTAGGTCGGCGAACTCCAGACGTCGGATCCGCTTGTACGGTGCCAGGTTCTCGCGGGCGTGGGCAAGGATCTCACCCGCCAGATCCTTCGAAGGTCCGTAGCCATCGACCAGTGCGATGTACGCCTTAGGTACCGCGAGGCGCAGCTCGTCCGGTGCCGGTACGATCGCAGCTTCAGCCACGGCCGGATGCTCGATCAGCACGCTTTCGAGTTCGAAGGGGCTGATGCGGTAGTCCGCAGCCTTGAATACGTCGTCGGCTCTTCCCACGTAGGTGATGTAGCCGTCCGAGTCCCGGCTCGCGACGTCGCCAGTGTGATACACAGCGTCCCTAGTCGCCATGCGTGTCGCGTCGACGTCAGCATGCTCGCCCGAGCTGCGGTATCCGGTCATCAGGCCTACCGGGCGGCCAGCGGGCCCTTCGAGGTCGAGGCAGATCTCGCCCTCCCCCTCGACGACTCTTTCGCCGCTTATCGGGTCGACCATCACGACGTCGAACCCGGGCATTGGCCGGCCCATCGAGCCGAGTCGAAGCGCAGCACCGGGCGCATTGCCGATCTGCAGCGACGACTCGGTCTGCCCGAACCCGTCACGAATAGTTTTGTCCCAAGCTCGTTGCACCTGCTCGATCACCTCGGGATTCAACGGCTCGCCCGCCCCCACGAGTTCGCGTAGTTCGGGCAGTTCCCAAGCCGCGAGATCGGCCTGTACGAGCATTCGCCACACGGTGGGCGGAGCGCAGAAGGTGTTAACTCGCTGCTCGCGCAAGACGTCGAGCATCGTCGAGGCGTCGAATCGGGAGTAGTTGAAGGCAGCAACCGTTGCACCAGCCAACCAAGGCGCGAACACGCAGGACCAAGCGTGTTTCGCCCACCCCGGACTAGAGACATTGAGGTGCACGTCACCGGGCCGCAGTCCGACCCAAAACATGGTGCTCAGATGGCCGATGGGATAACTGCTGTGCGTGTGCTGCACCAGCTTGGGCAGCGCGGTGGTGCCGGAGGTGAAGTACAAGAGCAGTGGGTCGTCGGCGCCGGTCGGACCGTCGGGAAAGAACGGGGCGAGTGACTCAAGTGTGTCGGAGTACCGCAACCATCCCTCGACTTGCTCGCCGACCGCGATGCGCAGGAAGGCGCCGTGGACCTCCGCAAATCCCGGCGTGACGTCGGACCGCGCCACCACTGCGCCGACCGCACCCCGGTCGACGCGGTCTCGCAAGTCCTCGGGGGTGAGCAGAGTGGCGGCCGGTATAACGACCGCTCCCAGTTTGGCTGCGGCCAGCATCGTCTCCCACAGCTCGATCTGGTTGCCGAGCAGGAGCAGGAGACGCATACCTCGGCCGACGCCCTGCGCCCGCAGCCAGTGGGCAACCTGATCGGACCGGGCAGACAACCCGGCGAAGGTGTAGCTCGCGCTGCGGCCGTCAGCCTCGATGACAGTGATGGCCTTGCGGTCGGGGTGCTCGGCGGTCAACACACCGTCGAACCAGTCCAGTGCCCAGTTGAAGTGTCCGGGGCGGGGCCAACGGAACGAGGCGACCGCGGCCTCATGGTCAGTGCGGTGCCGCAGCAGGAAGTCTCGGGCGCCGCGGACGGCGGCCGAGCCGTCGGCTTCGAGTGCACTCACGGGCTGACCTTGGCACGGGAGCTTGCCGGTGTCATCAACCGAACCCGAACGACCACGTCGCGTCGTCTGCCGAGTACGGTTCCACTGCACCCGGCAGACCCGCCGGACGATCAGTGCCAAGAGGCCAGTTCCCCCTCAACTATGAAGAGCCCCGTTGCGTTCGTTATGGCGCTCGTGTAAGTGGCTCTACGCCTTGACAGATGCGGCGCCACTGGCGATAGCGAGCTATGCTTACGACGCGCTGCTGTCACCGGGCCGCGAGGCGGCCCCCTGACCCTGACAAGATGGCCCCAGCCACGGGCCTCAGTTGGGTGCGGGCAGCGGGCTGTGCGGGACGTTGTAGCCCACTTGACGTATGACCGGACGCGCGTGATGCCGGAAGTCAACCGCCCGCTGCTTCGGCGCCAGTTCTGTCGGCGGCCCCTGATGCCACTCCTCCATCTTCAGTCAGGACGGTTACTGCCTGTCACGAACAAGCGGCCTGCTCAAAGACAAGATAGTCTCCGAGAAACTGTCTAATCACTGAATGGTAAGGCGCCGAAAAGTGCACTGATCGGAGAGAAGGGCGTGCATGACACATCTAATTGATTCAACGCCGGCTCGATGGGACGAGGACTATCCGCGAGACGAGTGGTTCGACATCCGGCCGCTGGAGGACGGCGTCTTCCTGATCGCCGAGCCCGGGCACGTGAACAACTTCCTGGTCGTCGGTGATGACCGCGCGGTCTTAATCGACACAGGACTGGGTGTTGCAAATATCCGCACTGTCGCCGAGAGCCTGGCCGGCAAGCCGGTATCCGTAGTTAACTCTCATTACCACTTCGACCACTCGGGCGGGAACCGCCTGTTCGACCAGATTGCGATTCATCGCGACGGGGCCGACTTGTTATATCGTTCCGCTGCGAACGGTCTCGCGCAGGGCTACATGAAATATACTCAGCGGCTAATCGATTCGTGGCCCGGCTACAAGCAGCTCGACGATGCATATTTCCACCTGATCACTGCCGATACACTGATCCGTCCACTGCCAGCCGGGTTCGACCCGGAAAGCTATGCTGTCGTGCCGTCTAAGGCAACGCAATTACTCGATGACGGCGACGAGATAGACCTCGGGGGACGAGTGCTGCGGGTGCTCCACACCCCTGGGCACTCGCCGGACAGCATATGCCTGATCGACGACCATAACGGGCTGTTATTCGCGGGTGACACTGTCAACACCGGCCCCATCTACGCGCAACTCAAGGACTCCGACCTGACGGCGTTCGCGTCGTCGACCAGACGACTTGCTGGGTTGGGCGGGGCAGTCCGGCGCGTCTTCGTCTGTCACTTCCTGCGAGTGGATAATTCTCCACGCCTACTTGCTGAGGTTGCCGACGGTTTCGAGCAGATGCTGGCTGGCGCCGCGTCATACCGTGACACTCAGGATAGCCTTGGATATCCCGTCCGCGAAGCGTGTTTCGACCAGTTCTCCGTCTACGTGGCGGAGGGCGCCGAGGCTTTGGGACGCTGAACCGACGCCGTTCTGAAGAGTCTGCCCAGCACGGCCAGAAGGAAGTCGACGGATCCTCATCCGCAACGTCGAGTGGCCGCGGCCACCTCAGTCAGAGGTGATTGATGCTCCTTTCGGACGCAGTCTGGCCGCGGCCGCAGAGTCAAAGGAGATAAGACCCCGACCCGCCGAGCTGCTCGTCGCCGACAGGAGCGGGATGAAGGGACGCGGTGGACTTTGAGCGACCCCCTGGCGCTGCGACAAGTCACCCACTAAGGCTAAGGCTCCTCCCCGCGGGTGGCTGCTCGCCAATCCCTACCCAGCTTTATGGAGTTGCCGCGCCGTCTCCAGGTAGGACAATGGAGAACCGGTCGAACCAGAACTCCAGAACCCGGTCTCCAAAGATGTCCTTCCCGGCCTTCGCCTTGATCTTGTCATTCAACACTGCTTCGAAGCCGTCGGCCACTTCAGTCATAAATGCGGCATCTACGCCATTCCGAAGAATGTGTGCCGGGTAGATCGCCGTTACCTGTTTTCTTAGCTCCACGTCGAGGCGTCGAGTGGACTGCGCAAACGCACCGAGGTCAGAGTCAGGCATATGAGCGTAGTGAGGCCCGGTCGTCAGGGTGTCCCCAGCGAAGAGCATCCCAGATGCATCGTCGTATAGACAGATGCAGTCAGGCGTGTGTCCCGGGGTATGGAGTACCCGCAAGGACCTTCCTCCTAGCTCCAGCACATCCCCCTCGGATAACAGCCGAGTCGGAATCGTCGGGGGGATCCTCCACTCCTTCCCGTCGAAGCGCTCCGGCAACGGACGAGCCAACAGATCTGCAGTGAGGAGGTGGAAGTAGCGGTCATCAAGGTCCTTGTACACCCTGAAAGCTTCTAGCATGTCATGCGTGAACTCGGTATACATGTCCAACCACTCAGCCGGGACACCGGCTGCCAGCGGTTCTGCTCCCAACTCATGAATAGCGATGTTATCGAACAACGAATTACCACCACTGTGGTCAAAGTGGTAATGCGAGTTCACGACCATCACGTCGAGGTCGGTCAGATCGTCAACAATCCGCTTGATGTTGGCCATCCCCATCCCAGTATCGAACAGGACGGCCCGCTCTGTGCCGGTCAAGAGGTAAGAGTTTACATGCGGCGGTTCTGCGACCAGAATAGTTCCTTGGTCGATGCGCTGAACTGAGTACCAGTTGCTTTCAGCCGACATTAGTGCCTTCTTTCTAGACTGTTGCTAGGGGCCCGAACCGCTCCGCCGTGTCAGGGATCCGCGATGGAGCGGCTCGGAGTCGTTAGACGGGGTTCCCAGACTGTGGCGTCGCATCGGCCCCCAGAGTGGAGTCGGAGCGCGATCTGCTGCGCGCGAAGCGACGTCGGTCGGGGGCCGCGCACAAGACCCAATAGAGCGCCGCGCCAACCATGAATCCCCCGACGGCGCTCAAGTCGCCGCTGCTAAGCAGATGGGTAGAGATAGCGCCCTTCAAATAAGGAGTCTGTGACGCGAGAATGCTCACGACCATCCCTCCCAGGAGAGCGACAACGCCGCCCCAACGGAACCCATTCCTGAACCAGTAACGCCCCCCGATTCGAAAGAGTTCCTCGCCGTCATACCTCCCTCGCGAGAGCCACATCTCTACCATGAAGATCCCGAAGAAGGGCGCGTACCAATACACGGACCACACGAGAAAGTTCTCCAGCTGTGTAAGGAAGTTCGTAGCGATGAGAACGCCATAGACCGCTATAGCAGTGCCGAGGACGACGTCGATCCAAATGGTCCGCGATCTCCGGATCCGCACGCCCATCGACTGGAGGGAGAAGCCGGAGGAATAGACCGACAACACACTATTCGCCATCAGCCCGAATATTACGACGAGGAGGAAGATCGGGTAGAACCAATTCGGCACGACTGGGCGAATGGAAGTTGTGAGATCAGTTGCGTCGACCACGGTCGCAGCGAGCACTCCAATAAGGGTGAGAGCTACCGACGGGATGTACCCACCGAGTGCGGTGAACGCAACAATTTTCCTCGAGGAGCTGTCGGGCGGCAGGTATCGCGAATAGTCGGAGCCAACCGTGTAGGAGAGCGGACCGCTTAGAATGACGGTAATACCGATCAGAACTGCCGCTGTCAGTGCGGAACCGTGGGATGGCTTAGCCGGCACGTAGGACCAGTGAACATGTGGGACCACGAAGATCAGGAAGAGGAGCGATGCTCCACCCAGTACCCAGGCGAACACCTTCTGGAAGTACATAATGGTGGCGTGGCCGAATAGCCCCAGGGCAAAAGAGCCGGCGATGATGGCAAGAAGTAGCACCGTCTTCCCAGCAGTGCCCGGGTGCCAGCCGAAATAGGCGGCTAGCGAGTAGGCTGCGAAGGCCGCGATCGCAAAGTCCACTCCTTCGTACGCAACATTAAGAAGCCAACTCAGTGCGCACGAGAGCTTGTTCCCCTGTATCCCGTACTGGGCGCGACTGATGACCAAGGTCGACGTACCGGTCTTAGGCCCAGGAATCGACATCACCCCAACCAGGACCCACGCGAGATCGCAAACCAGGACGATGACAAAAGAGGTGATAAGGGATATGCCGAGTTGGATGAGGATGGCACCGGATAGCAGGTACGTGAAGATGAGGTTCGAGCCGAACCACAACCCGAACATCTCGCTCGGTCGCCCATGACGCTCATCTAGAGGGATTACGTCGATACCGTGAACCTCGATGGTGCCCACCGCATCGGGACGGCCCCCCGTTGGAACAGGGCTGCCCCCGAAGCTGAACTGTTCATCGGCCAAGTCAATCTTCTGGCCGCTCAGACTACTCATTCGAGCCTCCGTCACCGGTTGTCCTGCCTGGCATGCAATTACTCGACCACGATGGACGTACTCCGCGCCATCTCGGTTCATCCGAGAGCGATGATCGACTCCCCCTCAAGTAGTTGACCCAGCGATATACTAGTGAATCAGAACGCGCCGCCTGGCGCATAGCGGTCGTAGTATGCCCGCGCTGCCGACTCGAAGCAGTCGAAGGAAGGGCGGAAGGGCGCAGGACGCCGGCCCCGATCTGACCGCCGTCCTTACCAGCCAGACCGCCGTCGATTACTGGTAAAATGCCCTTATCGAGCACCGCGAAGACGTCGATCCCTAGCGGTGCGCCGCGAAAATTCAACGGCGGCAGCCCGAAGTCCGGATGTTCACCAAAGGTGATGTCGAACATCGCCTCATTGTTCCGGCGCATCGCCTCCGCGCTTCCGCCCTGGTACAGCTGCAGAGTCGGCGCGCAGGCCTGTGCAAAGCCACCAAGTCCGACTGTCTCGGTTACGCAACTCTCGCCGCCGATCCACTCGACGTCGTCCTTCGCGAAACCGTCAAAGAGCTGGCCCTCGAGCTCGGGGTGTTGCCCGCGGAACCACTCGTTCCCCAAGCCGCTTACCCGCACCGCGAAGTCCTGGCAGTTGATGGCCATGCCGGTCAGCAGGCTGCTGTGCTCGACTTCGTGAGCAGCGTCGGCGGTCGCCTTCGCGGCTGCCATGCTGAGTCGCACGTTGCGAGCGAGGAAAGCCACCACCTCACGGGTGGCGGCGGCGAACGGACCCTTGTCGAGATCCATGAAAGTCGTACTCTGCTCGCACGCGAGCAGCATGGTGGCGGCTGTGTTACGGCTGTGCAGCTCATCGCCCAGCCGGAGCGCCCGCGCCATGATCGGCTTCAGCGGAAGCGGGCCGTGGCGCCTCAGGGCCTCTGCCAGCAGAGGCCCCATCGTGTTCTCAAGCCACTGCAGTCCACGTCTAACGTCCTCACCGTAGGAGCCGTAATTCAGCCGACGGCGGCTCTCGCCCTCATAAAGGTTGCAGAAGGCGACGTTACCGGCCGTCTCATTCCGAACCACCAGGACAGGCATCGAGGCTGTGTAGATGCCGGCGACCGAACCAATGCAGTCGTGTTCCTGAGTGGACTGAACCCTGATACGACCGGCATCGATTGCCTGTTGCGCCGCCTCAGCATCCGCTGCCAAGCCTTCGTAAACGGCCGCGTACAGGATTGCCCGGCGCTGGCCTCCGGTGTAGCGCTCCCATGGAAGAGGTGCGCCCGAAGTGAGGATCGTCGTCTCGTCCATCGAAGGGACGACGGACAGGGCGGGCGCGACGTTTACAAGGACAGGTTCGGCCTTCGCCAATCGGTCGAAAGCAACCTGGTTGGCCTCCTGTCGCAGGCGCTGAGCAGCAGCCGGCAGGGCGTCTCCCCTGGAGGCAGGAAGACTGGTCGTCATATCAGATCCTCTGCAGGTATGTGCGCGTCTCCCAGTCGGTGACCACAGCGTTGAACTCGCGGACCTCCTGACGCTTGTAGCGGAGGTAGGTCCGATGGAAGTCGTCTCCGAATGTCTCCATCGCGAACTTGCTATCCCCGAAGCAGTCGAGCGCTTCGCTCAGGGTGGCCGGCAATGAGATGTCGCCGTAGGTGGACAGCTCATCCTCAGTCAGCTTGTACGTGTCGCGGTTGAGTGGCTCACCGGGGTCCAGGCTTCGCTTGATCCCGTCCAAGCCCGCAGCAAGCACCATGGCGATGCCTAGGTAGTAGTTGACCGAGCTGTCTGCGGTGCGCAGTTCCAGGCAGTGGCGGTTGACCGGCATGCGGCACATCAACGTACGGTTATTCTCTCCCCAGGCTCGGTGGACTGGCGCCCAAGATATCTCGTCCATGAAACCTTGGCTCGTAAAGCGCTTGTAGGAGTTAACAGTCGGAGATACCACAGCACTAATGGCGCCCGCATGCTCAAGCACCCCCGCAACGAAGTGGCGAGAGAGTTCGCTGTAACTCGAGGTCTCTCCTCCCCCGACGGCAAAAACGTTCGCGCCCGTCGCCCTATCGGCCAGGCTCATATTTATATGGGCCGCGGAGCCGAAGTCGTCCTGAAATGGCTTCGGCATAAAGGTGGCAATGCACCCCTGTTCCCGGGCGACGTGCTTGGCCATGAGCCGGAACATGGTCATGCGGTCGGCCATCGTCAGCGCGTCGGTGTAGTCGAAGTTGAACTCGTACTGCCCGTCCCCCCCCTCGTGATCGAAGGAATAAAGCCCCCAGCCCAGGACGCTCATGTAGTCGGCCATAGGGCCCAGAAACGGCTCGGCGAGGAAGGTCGCCTCGAGGTCGTAGCCACACGTGGGGCCGTTGACGCGGTCACCCGGTACAAGAGGCTCCCAGCCTGCCGGCGTCTCACGGACAACGTAGAACTCTGGTTCGATACCCACGTTGGCGACGAAGCCGTCGGCCGCCGCTGCCTCGACTTGGCGGAGCAAGACGTTGCGCGGGTCTTGGCCGTACGGCTGTCCGCCGAGGAATAACCGGGACGGCACCATGGCGAAGCGGTGGTCCCAGGGCAAGACGATGAGGCGCTCGAGGTCGGGGAAGCCTGCGCACTCGTCCTCGTGGGGACCCAAGTCGCCCATGCCCTCCAACGCGCCGACGGTGTAAAGCTCGGAGCCCTTGGCCATCGATGGCAACGACCCCACCGGTACGCACTTGCTCTTTGGAACCCCGTGGATGTCCACGTAGTAGCCGAATACGTACTTCACGCCCTTCGCGGCCAGCTCGTCACGAACTGCAGTTGCGTCAAGCATGCATCTCCCTCGGGCTGCGGGTTCGCCGTACGTTAGGGCATGGCCGCGACGAAAGTCAATAGCTAGACGGCGGACCTAGGGCTGAAATTCGAACTGGCTACCTCAGTCGAGTGGGCCCGGGCACCCTCGCATCCGCCAGGCGTCCAGTCACCGAACTCCCTCGACCCGGCCAGCCGGTGGAGGGGCGGGGATTCCTCAAGTCGAGGGTGTCGCGGGTTGGTGCCGCAGCCAGCGAGCAGCTCGACCACGCGCGTCGCTTGACTGACGCCAGCTCGTCTACGACGAGAGGGGGTGTATGTCGATCTCTGCCATCTGCCAGGCTGATTGCGGCCGCCGAGGGAGTCGCCGAAGTCCCTACCCACACCCCCACCCCCACTGCCGGGGCTCTTAGCAGAGGTGTTGCGCGATCAGCGTGAATTCTCGATACAGAAGCTGTGCTCACCATCGCCCAAGCATCACAATCCCAGACACCGCCGGCGGCATCTTCTGCGCCAAGCCTTGCCTCGAACGGACCGCAAAGTAAAGATAAGTGCTCATCGCCCGGGAGGCCCGATCGCGATAATGCGTCTATACTGAAAATGGTTTGAGCTCGTCAAGACACCGAGCGAAGGAGAGCAGTTATGGACGAAACCGACCGTGCAATCGTCAGGGTTCTACAGATAAACGGTCGGGCGAGCAACATCGAAATAGCGCGACAGGTCGGTGTCACGGAAACCACGATCCGTAAACGGCTCGCGGCACTGCTCGAGGGCAAGTACGTGCAGGTCGTTGCCGTCCCAACGCCTAAGCTTACTGGCTCAACAGTGTCGGCCATACTCGGAATATCTGTGCACCTCAGAGCGCTCCGAGCGGTAGCAGAGGCTCTCACCCGATGCCCAGAAGTCCGCTACTGTGGCGTATCGACCGGTCGCTACGACCTCATCGTAGAGGCCTTCTTCCTGGACCATGAACACCTTGTCACCTTCCTCACTAAGGTGCTTGGCCCATTGGAAGGGGTGACCGCCGTTGAAACATCGGTTATCTTGCAGATCGAGAAGTTCTCGTACGAGTGGGAGATCTAATAGGTGCCGCGAGCGAACAGTGGCGGACGCCCAAGCTGAACAGCCGGGCCAGGCCGGCGACGCTGGCATGCTCGCGGCGCATCCGACCTACGGCCCACCACCGGGCCCGGGTCGTCAGCAGCCCCCGCCGGGCAGCCACATGGTGGGCCTGCTCGGTGAACAACCCCACCCCACACAGCGGCGCTATTGGTTTTGGGGAAAGTGGGGTCTCCATCTCGCTGCCGTACGGTCCGGGTGTGGCGCTGCTCGCTGGTCGGGACTATCCGAAGTCCTACGCCGAGTTGCGTGCGTGGTTCGACGAGGACTGGAAGTGCCTGGACTACC
>JAABVA010003345.1_pt1 | contig 15331 bp, 15 predicted proteins | sample 5560331 | NCBI WGS metagenome assembly JAABVA01 (sample SAMN12812661, study PRJNA571458) | rock metagenome | isolation source: Antarctica rocks | place: Antarctica: Victoria Land, Mt New Zealand sud | collected 2016-01-07 | reverse complement strand
GTCACGCCGTGACCGGGCTGGCCCGCTCGGCACGTGCGGCGGCCGCCATCGGTGCGCTCGGCGCCGACGTGCGACGAGGTGATCTGGATGACCTCGACGGCCTGAGCGCGGCGGTCCGTGAGGCCGACGGCGTCATCCACCTCGCGTTCAAGCATGAGGAACAGCAGTCGGGCGACCTGGCCGGGGCGGTCGCCGCTGACCTGCGGGCGATCGAGGCGATCGGCGCCGCACTCACTGGGTCGGGCAAGCCGCTCGTCGGCACCTGCCCGACCGGCGCGCTGGCCCTCGCCGGCTTCGACGGGCAGCTCACCGAGCACGACGTGATGCCCGGTGGTCCGCGGGTCGATGCCGAGAACACCGTGATCGCCCTGGCCGAGCAGGGAGTGCGGTCCTCGGTCGTACGGCTACCGCCGACCGTGCACAGCCTGGGCAGCTACGGCTTCGTCTCGGGCCTGATCGCGATCGCCCGCGCGACGGGGGTCGCCGGCTACCTGGGCGACGGGAGCAACCGGTGGCCATCCGCCGACACGCGCGACGTCGGCCGCCTCTACCGACTGGCGCTGCAGGCCGCAGCCGCGGGCTCCAGGTTGCACGCCGTCGCCGAGGAGGGCATCACCCTGCGCGAGATCGCCACGGCGATCGGCAGCCGTCTCGACGTCCCGGTCGCGCCCGTCGCCGCCGAGGACACTGAGCAGCACTTCGGTCACCTCAGCATGTTCGTCGGCCTGGACAACCCCACCTCGAGCCAGGTCACCCGCGACATGCTCGGCTGGACCCCGACCCGGCCCGGCCTCCTCGCCGACCTCGACGACGAGCACACCTTCCCGGCCGGGGCCGAATCCACATCCGCCGGGTAGCGCACACCTCATCAGGCGCCCGACGAGCGACCCACAGCTCACACGCAGAAGGACGCGACCTCGCCCAGAACACGCTGGCCGGGCCGGGACGAGTGAAGGCAGGATCAGTGGGAGTCGGCGACGGCATTGCGCTGCGTGGATGCTTACTGCGGTACATCTAGTGGGACGCGGGATGCAGCCATTCGGTGATGGCACTGGCGCAGCGGGGGGCGATCTCGGGCGCGGTGTTTGTGGCGGCGTGACCGGATCGTCCTTGGGTGGATGCCGGCGGCGGCACGCCGAACTGACCGTCGCGGCCGTCGCAGCCCGCTCCGGGGTGCACGCGACGAGCGTGTACCGACGCTGGGGGACGCTGGAGGCACTGCTGCTCGACGTCGCGGTCGATCGGCTCAGCGCCGCTTCCCCGATGCCGGACACCGGCACGCTGCGCGGGGACCTGCTCGACTACGCCTGCCACGCCGCGCACGACCTCGCGCAGCCCGACGGGTTGGCGTTCCTGCGTGCGGTCGTGAGCACCTCAGGCGCGGGTGCCGAGGCGGCACGGCACCCCGGGAACGACGCTGCAGTGGCGTTCCTGGCCGCCCGCGGCGGGCAGATCCAGGCCATGCCTGGACCAGGCCGCCAGCCGCGATGAGCCGCACCTGCATTACAGCGACGTCCTGGACGTCGTCCTCGCGCCGCTCTACCTGCGGGCCCTGTTCCGCGTCGGAGGGGTTGACGACGCCTACCTGACCCAGTTGGTCGACCGCCTCCTGACCGAGGCTCACGCGGCGGGGGGTCGCCCTTCACCGCGACCGGAACCCCAGAGCAGCTGTCGTGGGTCTGAAAACACTGTGCGTAAGCCCGGCTGACGCTGACACGGCTAGGGCTGACGGTCGCTCTGCAGCCGCGGGGCCGGGGCTGCCGGGCGGCGGGGCGGATCGACCTGGAGTCGGCTCAAGGGAGGTGGCCGTGTCTCCAGGCCCAGGCTGCGACCTGCACGCGGTTGGTGAGGCCGAGCTTGGTCTGCACGTTGGACAGGTGCGACTTGACGGTGCCCAGTGACAGGAACAGCTGCCGGCAGATCTCGGCGTTCGTGCGGCCGTTGGCGACCAGGCGGACGACCTGGAGTTCGCGGTCGCTGAGGGGTCCGGGCTCGGTGGTGGTGCCTGACGGGTGAGCGGTACGGGGCGTGCGTCGCTGCAGGAGCCGGACGGTCAGGCTCGGGCTGATGAGGGTTCCGCCGTCGGCGGCTGCGCGTACCGCCTCCACGAGCAGGGCCGGGCCGGCGTCTTTGAGCAGGAAGCCCAGGGCGCCGTTGTCGAGCGCGGCATCGACGTAGGCGTCGTCGTCGAAGGTCGTGACCACCACGACCCGCATCGGTGCGGTGACGCCGGGGCCGGCCAGGGCGCGGGTGACGTCCAGGCCGTCGAGTTTTGGCATGCGGATGTCGACCAGGACCACGTCGGGGCGCAATCGTCGGGCGGTCTCGACGGCTTCGGCCCCGTCCGCGCAGGTGGCGACCACCTGCAGGTCGGGCTGTGCGTCGAGGATCATCGCGAAGCCGGTGCGGACCATTTCCTGGTCGTCGGCGATCAGGACGGTGACGGTCATGCTTGGCGGCTCGGGTCTGCCGGTGCTGGCTTGGGGAGTGTCACCTGGACCTGCCAGCCGCCTGCGGCGCGCGGTCCTGCCGCAGCGGAGCCGCCGAGCGCGACGGCCCGCTCATGGACTCCGAGGAGCCCGTAGCCGCCGGTCCGTCCTGGCGCGGTGTGCCCTGTGCGGGCGCTGACCTGCCCGTCGTCGGTGACCCTGATGTGCAGTTGCGACGGTTCGTGCTCGATGTGCACGGCGACGCGGGTGGCGTCGGTGGCGTGCCGGGCGGTGTTGGTGAGCGCTTCCTGCACGACCCTGCGCGTCGCGTGCCGCTGGGCTCCGGTCACTGGCGGCCCGGTGATCGACAGGGTGGCTGTCAGTCCGCTGGTGCTGCTGAACCGGTCGACGATCTCGGTCAGGTCGGCGGGCCAGAGCGCGGCGCTGGCCGGCTGGTCGCGGGTCAACGAGTAGCCGCCGGCGGGTTCCCGCAACACGCCGACCAGCCCGCGCATCGCTTGCAGGGCGTCGATGCCGGCACGCTCGATCGCCCGGAAGGCGGCTTGCTGTGCGGACGAATCCGGGTTCGGGGCGTAGGCGGCGGCCTGCGCGGTGACGATCATGCCGGTCACGTGGTGGGCGATGTCGTCGTGCAGGTCCCGGGCGATGTCGCGGCGCTCGTCCGCGACGACCTGCCGCAGAGCGTCAGCGGCCCGGTGGTCGTCGGCGCGCCGCAGCAGACCGACCGCGACGACGAAAGCGGCCGCGAGCGCGACGAGCAGGCTGAACGTGACCGCGTCCGGGCCGGGCAGCCGCTGCGGCGCCGATACGACCGCGAGCGCGGCCAGCAGCAGACACCAGGCCTCGGTCCTTCCGGCGGCGCGTCGGGCGAGCACACCCAGCAGCACCAGCAGGCTCGTCGTCTCGAACAGCCCCCACGTGCCTGTCGGCGTCGCGGGTGCAGTCAGGCGCAGCGCCAGCGTGCCGGTGAGCGACAGCAGTGCGCACGCCGCGGTCAGCTGCCCGAGGCGGCGGGCCGGCAGCCGGTTCCGGCGGTGCACCAGGGCCAGGGCGAACGCACCGAGCAGCAGCGAGCAAGCCGCCGCGGCCTGCGCGGCGGGACTGCTGACGGCGAGCAGGTCCAGCAGGCCGGCCAGCGTCAGGACCAGTGCCAGGCCGCTGCGGGCCGCGACTGTCGGCGTCACCAGCGAAGGCTAGGCAACAGGGACTGCCGCAGGGGGAGCCGTGTCGGCTGGGCGGGTGGTCGCGTCGCGCTGGCGCAGCTCGACGGTGACGTCATGCCCGCCGACGGACACGGCACGTACCGCGAGGTCGGTGCCGGCAGGTACGGGCATCGCCAGCGGCGGGGGCGTCAGTGCGGCGAGGTCGGCGGCGGGCAGGGCGGCGAGGTCGGTGGCCTGGCCGTCGACGGTGACCCTGCCCGGGCGCACCCGAACCTCGGCGTCGTGGGTGGTGGCGGTGTAAGTGACGTGCAGCCGGTAGCCGTGCAACGTCGTGCTGCCGCTGGGCGTGTAGGCGCCGCCGGGGGTGAGGTCCGGTGCCAGCGGGACCGGCTGCGGCAGCCGGGGGAACCACAGGACGGTGTTGACCCGGCCGGTGTCGCGGTGCAGGCGCTGCAGGACCAGCTGCGTGGTGCCGCCGGGGGTGCGGACGTCGACGTAGGCGGAGCTGATCTCCTCGCCGAGCAGCGCGGCCAGCAACGGCCGGCCGTGCGGCTCGACGCGGACGACGCTCGCACCGGGCGCCAGACGCGCGGCCGCGAGCCGAACCTCGCCCTGGATCTGACGCCCGGCGTAGACCTCCGCGCCGAGGGGAACGACGAGCAGCACCGTGAGGGTGACGGCTCCGGTGAGCACCTTTCCGATCATGACATGTCCTTCGTGTGGGTGTGTGTGGGGTGTGGTGGCGGTCGACGGTTCGGCACGGGCGGCGGGGCCTGGTGCCTGAGCCGGAGGGGGTCCGAGCCGGAACGGGTTACGTCGGGGTCGTGGCGACCGTGCGCAGCAGGGGACGGCTGGCTGCTGATGCGGCGCGGACTGCCAGCAGCCCGGTCAGGACCGTGCCGGCGAGCAGCACGAGCCCCGGGGTGTTCAGGCCGCTGCTGCCCAGGCCGAGCTTGGTGACCGGGGCGCCGCAGAGCAGCCCTGTGGCGAGCGAGCCCAGGACCAGCAGGAGCAGCGGGGCGGTGGTCTCGGTGCGGCGGGCCTTGTCGAGCAGGCTCATCGGCACGCCCGCGAGGTGGAGCTGCCGGTAGGTCTGCCGGCGGTCCAGCACGGCCGCACAGGCGGTGATGCCGGCGGAGGCAATCGCGACCAGGAACGAGGCGAGCAGGATCGCCGTCGAGGCGCGGTGCACGTCGTCGACGAACAGGTTGTCCTGCGCGGCGAGGTCCGGGCCGCCGGCGACCGGCAAGCCGGGCAACGCCCCGTGCAACGCGGTCCGGGCCTGTTCCCGGTCCGCCGGTGTGACCGGCACCGACAGGTACGCGGTCCCGCCCTCGGCGCCGGGCAGGCGGGTGAACACCAGGGCCCCGCCGTCCGGTCCGGCGGCGACCTGCCCGGGCAGCCCCGCCTCCCGCAAGGCGGCCTGCGCCTCGCTGCGGGCGGCGGCGGCGGTCGCTGCGGGCACGGCGACCTGCAGGGTGTCGGCGCTGCCCCAGGTGATCTGCGTCGAGGAGCTGGGGAACAGCGCGAGGAACCCGGCGACGAAGCCGGTCAACGCCAGGCCCCCGACGGTGCGCCAGGCAGCCTGCGGGTCGTCCAGCAGCCGCCGGCCGGCGAGCAGCCGGGCGGCCCGGCGGGCGGTCGCGACCATCGCGCGGCCGAGCAGCGCCAGGACCGCCGGCCCGAGCAGGCTCAGGGCCAGGAAGACGATCCCGAACGCGACCACCAGGGTCGTCAGCGACGGGTCGCTGCTGCGGGAAAGGCGCAGGTAGCCGACGACCGCGGCCAGGAACACCAGCGCCCGCCACAGCTGCCGGCTCGTCCGGCGGCGCCGCTGAGTGACCCCGAGCGGGCTGACCACGACCCGGCGCAGCGTCACGAGCGCACTCAGAGCGCCGCCGGCGGTCACCGCCAGCAGCACGGCCGCGAGCAGCGGGCCGCCGAGCCACAGGTCGCCGGGATACCAGCGGCCGCCGCCGAACGGCACGCGGCTGACCAGCGGGAGCAGCGCGGTGTAGGGGAGGGCGCCGAGCGCCGCGCCGACCAGGGCCGCCGCGGCGGCCTCGACGGCCACGATCGTAAGGATCTGGCGGCTGCTGGCACCGGCCAGTCGCAGGACCGCCAGCCGCTGGTCGCGCCTGGCCAGCCCGAGCCGCGCGGCGGCGCCACCCAGTGTGAGGAGCGGGACGACGAGCAGCACCGAGGCGATAAGCGTCAGGTCGGCGTAGGTCCGATCAGTGCCTGCCCCTGCGCGGCCGGCGAACCGGGTGACCGCGGTCGGGCCGGCGCCGGTGCCGGGGCTGCGCACGTCGGTCACCGGCGGCATCGCCTGAAGGGCGTCCGGTGCGGCGCCGACCACGACCAGAAGCTGGTCGGGGCCGGCCAGCCCTCGTGCGCCGACCCGGCCGGCCAGACGCCCGGGCCACCGTCCGGCCAGGTCGGCGGGCCTGGCCTGGACCAGGTCGGCCAGGGCGGGGGACAGCCACACCTGCCCCGGGGCGGGGAACGCGGCCAGGCCCGGCGGTACCGGTGCGCCCGGTGTCAGGGTGGCCAGGGTCACGACGGTGACCGGACGGGCGCCGTAGAACTGGGTGCGGGTCGCCATCAGCGCGCTCGCCGCAGCCGCCGGGCCGGCGGGGCCCGGCACCGTCCAGGCCTGCCGGTCCGCGCGGGCGCCGAACCCGGCGTTGATCCCCACAGTCAGCAGCAGCAGGCCGGTCGCAACCGCGAACGCCAGCACCCCGAGCGCCTGGGTGGTGGCGTCGCGGCGCCCGCCGCCTCGAAGCAGCCGCCAAGCCAGGACCAGCGTGCCGGCCGCGGCCGTCATCGCGCACCTGCCGTGAGCTTGCCGTCACGGACCTGCACCGTGCGGTCGCACCAGCGAGCGACCTGCGGGTCGTGGGTGACGACCACCAGCGCGGCGCCGCTGTCGCGGTGCGTCCGGGACAGCAGCGCCATCACCTGCGCGCCGGTGACCTGGTCCAGCGCGCCGGTCGGTTCGTCGGCGAACACGATGCTCGGCTGAGCCACCAGAGCGCGGGCGATCGCCACCCGCTGCGCCTGGCCGCCCGACAGCTCGCCCGGCCGCTGGTCCTCCCGGCCGTCCAGGCCCAGCGGGCCGAACCAGCGCCCCGCCTGCGTGATCGCGTCGCGGCGCCGGACACCGGCCAGCATCAGGGGCAGCGCCGCGTTCTCGGCAGCCGTGAGCTCCGGCAGCAGCTGGCCGGACTGGAACACGAACCCGTACTCGGTGCGCCGCAGCGCGCTGCGCCCGTCCTCCGACAGGTCATGCACATCCCGGCCGTGCAGCCGCACCGCCCCGCTGTCCGGGCGCAGGATCCCCGCCAGCACGTGCAGCAGCGTCGTCTTGCCCGACCCGGACGGACCGGTGATCGCCAAGGACTCACCCGGGCCGATGCTCAGGTCCACGCCGTCCAAGGCGACGGTGGGACCGTAGGCCTTGCACAAGGCCAGGCCCTGCAGCACCGGTTCTCGCGAAGCAGACGGGTTCGAGCTGGCTGTTGCGGGGCGCGTTGACATAGAGCGACCGTCCGGCACAGCCGACCCGACAGGCATCAGCCGAAGGGCCGACGGCCCAAGACGCAGCAGCTGACTGCTCAGCCGAACGGCCTACGCGGCGGATTGTGATCTAAGTCAGCGACCGACGCGCCCGGTGAACACAGACGGAGTCGACCCGGGTTCGGCCGGAGTCCAGTGACCTCGACCTCGTCCCGCTCGTCGTTCGGTCAGCGGGACGGCCCGGGGGGCGGCCGACGGGTCAGCCCGGCTGATCTTCTGAGGTGTGAGCGTCGTACACCTTGGCGAGCAGCCGGGTCAGGGTTTCGTACTCGTCGAAGGTCAGTGCAGCGAAGAACCGGTGGCGCTCGGCGCTAATCCGGGTGGCCAAGTCCTCGAGTTCGCGCGTGCCCGCGTTGGTGATGTCGAGCACTTTGCTGCGGCGGTCGGCCGCGTCAGTGGTGCCGGCAACCAGGTCGTGGGCGGTCAGCTGCGCGACGGTCGCGACGACGTTGCGTGGGTCCACGACGGCGTGCCGGGCTAGGTCACGTTGGCGCACGGGGCCCAGGTCGTGCAGCACGGCGAGGACGGTGAACTCGGCCTGGGTCACCCCCGAATCAGCGAGGAAGGCCGCCCACTCGCGCTCGGCAAGACGCCCCACCCGGGACAGCAGAAACCCCGCGCCGGACCGGAACGACGGAAGGCGGGTGTCTCGCGCTCTGATAGACATAGAGTATGTCTATCAGCAACGAGTTGAGCGTGAACGACGACGAGCACACCGCGCCACGGGCACCGGTGCTTACCGGCACGGCGCTACCGCCCGGGTACGGCAGCGTCAACCCCTTCGTCGCCGTCCGCGGCCCGGGCGGCGCGCCGGCGTTCATCCGGTTCCTGGCACACGTTTTCGGCGCTCGCGAGACCCTCGCGGCGCACACGGTCGACGCCGACAACCTGCTCATCCACGCCGAGGCCAGAGTCGGGGACTCGACGATCATGATGTGCGACGCCAAACCGCACTGGGCGTTCACCCCGGCACTGCTCCAGGTGTACGTGCAGAGCGTCAGCGCCGTCGTCGAGCGCGCGCGGGCAAGCGGCGCCACGGTGATCACAGAGCCGACCGACTTCCACGGTCAGCAGCGGCTGGCCCGGTTCCAGGACCCCTGGCGCAACGTGTGGTGGCTGTTCGAGTACGGCCCGGGCAGCACCGCCCCCAGTCAGGCGCCCGACGAGCTCCCTCGCTGGCGACCCGACCCGACAGCGCCACCGAGCTACGTGCACCGCACGATCGACACCGCCCTCGAGCAACTCGGCGTGGATCACCCGCAGGACTGAGCCGCCCACCCGGGGCGAACACAGCTCGAGCAGACCACACCTGTCCCAGCAGCCGATCGGTCAGCGGGCATCTGACGCCCGCAGCTGGGCGCCACCGAGCCGACTACCTGGGCATTGTCGGAAGCGGCGCTTACGGTTCGCGCAGAGCGGTGAGTCGATCAGCTGTGGAGGCGCAGATGCTGCACGCGGTTTTTGTTCGTACCTTGCGGCCGGGCGTGACCTACGAGCAGTTCAGGGCCGCGTGGATGCCCGAGTGGGTCGAGGGTCACTATCCGGCCAGGACGAGCGTCGGGCGCAACCTGTCCACGATCGACAGGTCGTCACCATTCTGGAGCTCGATGTAGCGGCTGACGATTTCGCTAAGGTCGCTGCTTCCCTGACTCGGCCGGACGCGGTGCAGCGGCTCGACGAGATCGTGGCGACGACCGAGTTGGAAGGCGTGTACGAAGACGTCTTCGGACCGGCGTCGTTCCAGCCCGAATGACCGGACTGGTCGTCGGGCGACGGTCGCTGTCGTGACGTCGTTCCAAGCTGGTCAGATAGTGGCTCTGGCGGGGTCGGGATGGGCGCAGTGCCGGTCGGTGGCTGATGCCGTGGCCGGCGCCGGGCTGCCCCCGATCACCGCCGGATATCTGCAGAAGGCGTTCACGGCGGAGCAGTGGCACGCCGCCGACGTAGCAGTATCAGCGCTGCGGGACTCGTTCAGCGCCACCCGATTTGCCGATGAGGTCACCTACGGGACGGTGCTGGTCCCCGACCCGGACCGCCTGGACACCCGAGGTCCGATGGACCCCGCCGTGCGCCGAGACCAGCTCGGCAGCGTCACGGTCGACGTCGTCGACCCGCGGCTCCCCGCGGGCCGGCTCGGCGTGCCGCCGGGAGCCGCGTGGACGTTGGTGGCCACGGTCACCGGAGCCTACGGACCCGCGTTCGGTAGCTACACCGAGGTCACCTGCGCGGATACCGACCGGTTCACCATCGATGGGATCGATGTCCGAGAGCTGATGATCCGGCAGGTGTGGGGCGCGCGGGTGCTGCAAAGTGGCGCCAGCCTTCCGGACTGTGAGGCGAACGACAGGTGGACCTTCACCCTGTTTCCCGGCGACGGCCTGACCGACGGCCTCGCCGAGTCCGGAACCGTTCTGAAGAGCAAGGTCCGCTTCCGCCTGGGCAAGCCAGACCGCAGCATCAGCTCGGCCCGCGTCGCACCCGCCATCGCTGTCCCGTAGCTCACTGGCTTACGGCACTGCCTGTGCCGGTGGTCGGTCGTCTACTGGGACGAACCTCTCGCCCGGTGGCCGCTACTGGCGCGGCGAGTCAGCAGGAGGCGTGCTCCCGCTGGGCCATGGGCTGAGTGGCGGCGGCACCGGCCGCGGAGCCACGGGCCCCTGCAGCGCGCCTGCTCGTAACCCACAGAACGGGCTGCGCTGTCAGCGGAAGTTCTGGTCATGCCGCGGGGCAGGTCAGTCTCCGCTACAAGGCGACGCCCGCACCCCCCTGCCCAGCACCCGCAGGGGCTGGTGCACGTCGACGTGCGCACCGAGTTCCGTCCTCTACGGCGCGTGCCCTTCCGTGAGTCCCTCGACCAGGCCGGTCGTCGGCCGACCGATCAGGCGGGAGAGGTCGTCGCCGACACGGGAGAAGGTTCCGGTGGCGATGGTCTCGTCGAGACTGACCAGGAAGCCGGCCAACCCCTCGTCCATCCCGGATCCGGTGAGCTGCGCGCGTAGCTCGTCGGGGGAGACCGGGAGGTAGGTCACGTCTTGTTCGAGAGCGACCGACATTGCCTCGGCGATGTCGGCGTAGGTGAAGTCAGTGTCACCCGAGAGGCTGTAGGTGACGTTGTCGTGTCCATTGGTGGTGACGGCGGTCGCCAACGCCTGCGCCAGGTCCTTCCGGCTGGCTGCTGCGACAACGGCGTTCCCGACGGCTGCGGCGAGGACGCCGGTGTGGCGGGCCCCGCCCATGGCCTGGAGATAGTTCTCGATGTACCAGGTGTTCCGCAGGATCGTGTACATGATCCCGGAGGCGGTCAGCGCGTCTTCGGTGGCCTTGTGGTCGGCGTTGATTTCGCTCTGGTCGTCGGCGCGCACGCCGCTGGTGTAGTACACGTGCCGGGCATCGGCGTTCTTTGCGGCCTCGATGACGGACAGGTGCTGTGCGAGGCGGTCTGGGTCGCTGCCCGAGATCAGGACGATGTCGGAGTGGGCCTCGCAGTGATGGGAGACCAGGTTCGCGACACCAGCCGCATCGGACAGATCCAGGGCGGCCGTGCCGAAGCCGGCCTTGGCGAGTTCGGCCAGGCGCGTCGCGTTCCGGCCGACTGCGGTGATCGTCTCGGGGGCGGTCCCTCGGGCCACGAGCTCATTCAGCACGTGGCGACCGAGGGAACCAGTAACCCCGAAGACCAGCATGCGCGCCTCAGGCACGGTCGTGGAGGGTGATCTGGTAGCCGTCGGGGTCGGCGAAGGTGAAGGTCCGACCGAAGGGGCCGTCGATGGGTGCGGAGATGATGGTGTGGCCGTCGGCGGCGAGAGCATCGTGGATGGCCTGGACGTTGGTGGCGTGCAGCCAGATCGCGGCACCGATGCCGGGCTGGGCCACGGAGGCGAGGTCGGTGCCGGCAACGACGTCGCGCAGAGCGAACGCGATCGGCTTGGTCTCGAAGACGACGGCGTGCGGCGGTCCGGTCTGTGAGCGGACGAGGCCGAGGTACCGCTCGTAGAACGCCTGCGACGCGGCGAGGTCGCGCGCCTGAAGCGAGATGAAGTCGGGGCCGGTGGCGGGCATGATGCTTCTCCTGTTCGTGTCAGGTCTCTGACACCCTTGACCGTATGTCAGAATGTTGACATGAGTCAAGACGGCGTCGGCGTAGACCTGGAGACGTCAATGGGCTACCTGCTGAAGGAGACGTCAAGCGCCCTCCGCATCGCCCTGGAGGAGGTGCTGCGGCCGCTGGGAATGAGCCTGACGCGCTACTCCTGCCTGGAGCTGCTGGCCCAACGACCGGGCCTGTCGAGCTCCGAGCTCGCGCGGGGCGCGTTCGTGACCCGCCAGTCGATGAGCGTGTTGCTGCAAGCCCTGGAAAGAGAGGGCTACGTGACCCGGCCTGCGGAAGCGGCCGTCGGGAAGGTCCTGCCCACAACGCTCACACCTCTGGGCCGACGCAGCCTGGAGAAGGCGACGGTGGCGGTCCGGTCCGTCGAGGTCAGGATGTTGGCCGGCCTGACCGAGACCGAGCAGTCAGACGCGTTCCGGATCCTGCGGAACATGGTCCAGTCCCTGCGCGGCGCCGGCAACGACGGCGCATAGCCCGCTCCCTGCGCGGGGAACGTCGTCCCAGTAGCCCTTTCCCTTGCGGGTGAGGGAGGTTCACCGGGGGCGACCAATATTCGGCTATTTGTTCACTTGAGGCAGCTCGTGACTTCTTTGCGCTGCTGGTGCGGTGCCGGTGTCGGCGCCCGGTCTCGCGCCTACCCTCGGCCTGGTGTCCCGTTTCCCCTCCTGCGTCCTCGTGGCGGCCACCGTGGCCGCGATGCTGGTCCTCGCGTCCGCATGCTCGGGTGGTTCGGGTGGTTCGGGCGGTTCGGGTGGGACGCCGCCGTCGGTTCCGTCGTCTTCGCTGTCGACCGGCGGCTCGGGGACCGGCACGCCGGGAGCGGCGTCGGCGGCGACCGATCCTGCGGCACTGCGGTGGTCGCCCGGCAACCCGATGCCGGTGGCGGTCAGCGAGGTCGGCGTCGCGGTCCTGAACGGGCAGATCCACGTGCTTGGCGGCTACGTCGGCGGCAGAGCCCACTCCACTACCCACGTCGTGCTCGACACCGCGACCGGCGCGTGGCAAACCGCGGCCCCGCTCCCGGTCCCGCTCGACCACATCGGCGCCGTCGGACTGGCGGGCCGGGTCTACGCCGCGGGCGGTTACGGCAGCGAGGGCAAGCCCACCTCGGCCCTCTACGTCTACAACCCCGGGAGCGACCGCTGGTCAACTGCGGCTCCGCTGCCCTCGCCGAGGACGGCGGCGGTCGCGGTGGTGCTGGCCGGCCGCCTACACCTCGTGGGTGGGAAGACGAGCTCGGTAGCTGGCGCCGCCTCCGTGGACACGGCCGAACACGACGTCTACGACCCGGCGTCCGACCGCTGGTCCACCGCCGCACCGATGTCCACCGCACGTGATCACGCAGCTGGAGCGGTCGTCGGTGGACGGCTGCATGTGGCCGCTGGCCGGCCGGGAGATCTCACCGGGCACGAGGTCTACGACCCGGGAACGGACCGGTGGAGTACCGCGGCACCGCTTCCCCTCGGCCGGTCGGCCGTGGCCGGAACCGAACTCGACGGGCGCTTCGTGGTGCTCGGTGGTGAGAACAGTGGCGAATCGGCGGTCTACCGCAACGTCGCGGCCTTCGATGCCCGCACCGGCCGCTGGACCAGCCTCGAGGAACTGCCGCAGGGACGGCAGGGCATCGGCGCGGCGGTCGTCGACGGAGTGCTCTACCTCCCCGGCGGTGGACCGAGCGCCGGCCCCGCCGAGCAGACGAACACCACGTTGGTTCTCGGTCGCTGACGGTCGCGAACCGCCCGGCGGCGGTCCTTGCCCTCGAATTCCGTGCGTTGTACCGACAGGTCGCAGCAGTGTCGTAGAGCTGGCCTCCGGACAGCCTCCGGACAGTAGGTCTCCGCGCTGCTGGCCCGATCTCGGGAGTGGTCGGGCTGGTTGCTGAGCACCCTGATCGACGATCCCGATAATGGGGCACTATCGGGGTGAAGCAGCGGCAGGGCACAGGCGTCTCGCCCCGGCTCTTCTTCGACGTAGGTGACGAGCTACAGGCGCTCGCCGGGCCTGTCGGCGCAGACTGATGGGGTGGTCTACCTGTCAGCGGTTACCCCGCGCTGGCAGCCGGTCTCGCTTGATGACGTCGGGACCGCCGCGGGTCAGGGCCTGCTCCTTGAGAGCCATCATCTCGAGGTCAAGCGAGAGCTCGGCGAGGGCCCGCGCGTGAACCGGGAGTTGGCCCGCGATCTGGCTGCGTTGGCCACAGACGGCGGCTCGTTGCTGATCGGCGTCGCTGAGGAAACCTCGACCTCAGTGATGACGGTCGAGCCGGTTGGGCTCGACGGACTGGCCGAGCGCGTCGAGCAGGTTGCCCGCAGCATCGTCGACCCACCTTTGGCGGTGGTCGCGACGGCGTTGCGCGATCCATCCGATCGCGGGCGGGGTGTGCTGCTAGTGCAGGTCCCCGCGAGCGGCGAGGCGCCGCACATGGTCGACGGCCGCTACTACGGTCGCGGCAACACGACCAAGCACACGTTGGGGGACGCTGACGTCCTGCGCTTGCACGAGGCCCGTCGAGGGTGGGAGCGCGATGCTCTCGAGCTGCTCGAGCAGGAGATCGCGCGAGACCCGGTCCCGGTGCTCCGGCGTCAGTGCGGGCACCTGTTCCTCGTTGCGCAGCCGGTCCGTGCCCGCGAGGATCTGCTCGTCGAGCAGCTCAGCGACCCGGACTGGGCGCAGTGGCTCCGCCGTCTCGCCTTCGCCGGGGAGACTGACTGCTTGAACGAGGCTGTCCGTGCTGCCGGGGGGCCGGCCGCGCCTGACTTCGGCGGCTTCTCAGGCTTCGCTCGCCGTCCTGGCGGGGTGGCTGTTGCCACGTTCTTCCTGGCCCAGGCCAGACCATTGCCCGAGGGCCTGTTCGACGACCCCGGCAGCCGGTCGGCGGAGGCGTCGCTGGAGCTTGAGGTGTACGAGGACGTCGGGCTGCGTCTGTTCTGCGGGCGTGCCAGCGAACGACGAATCGACGGCGGCGGGCACGAGTCGGCCTGGTTGTTCGACGCGCACGCTACGGCGCTGACCCGCCGGCTGCTGGCCGTCGCTGCACAGCTTAGCTTGATCACCGGCTACCTCGGGCCCTGGTCGCTGGCGGCCGGGTTGACTGGAATTCGGGGTACCCGATCAGTGATGTGGTTCCAGGACTTCTACGGCGATGGTCCCGTCTGCGAGGCCGAGGACTATCGACGCAGCGTCCAGGTCAGCACCGTCGAGCTGCAGACCACGCCGGGCCGGGTCACCGATCGACTGCTCGGGCGGCTGCTCCGCACGACCGGCAGCGCGACGGGGGTCCCGGGGTCTGCTGGTAGACGACAAGGACGCCGAAAACGCGGTCTAACCAGCACAAACGCTACCGCCGATAAGTGAACTCGTGCTTATCCGGTTAGCTCCGCTACGCTAGGGAACGTGGGCAGGCCGGAGTTTCCGCGGACGATCATCGCGTTTCAGGCGCGGTTCCCGGATGGGCGCGCGTGTTGGGAGTACCTGGTCGCGTGCCGGTGGCCAGGTGGCTACCGCTGTCCACGTTGCGGATCGCAGAGCGCCGCACTGCTGACCGGCCGCCGGTTGTGGCAGTGCAGCGGGTGCCGCTACCAGGTCTCGGTCACCGCGGGCACGGTGCTGCACAAGACGCACACGCCGCTGCATCTGTGGTTCTGGGCGGCCTACCTGATGAGCACGCCGACGCCCGGCCTGTCGGCGGTGCAGTTGCAGCGTCAGCTCGGCCTGAGCCGGTATGAGACGGCGTGGACGATGCTGCACAAGCTGCGCCGGGCCATGGTCAACCCGGAGCGGGCGCACCTGATCGAGGAGGTCGAAGTCGACGAGTGCTTCGTCGGCGGACACGAGGCCGGTCTGCGCGGTGGCCGTGCTCGCGGCGAGAAAGCCCTGGTGGCTGTGGGGGTTGAGGTGCGCGGCGAGGGCAGCGGCCGGGTCCGCATGACCGTCATCGACGACGCCTGCGCCCCGACGCTCACCGGCTTCGTGCGCGACAACGTCGCCATCGGCTCAACAGTGCACACCGATGCCTGGCGCGGCTACCGAGG
>JAABVA010003343.1_pt1 | contig 15343 bp, 19 predicted proteins | sample 5560331 | NCBI WGS metagenome assembly JAABVA01 (sample SAMN12812661, study PRJNA571458) | rock metagenome | isolation source: Antarctica rocks | place: Antarctica: Victoria Land, Mt New Zealand sud | collected 2016-01-07 | reverse complement strand
GCTGCCTCTTTATCGCCTTCTCTGCATTTGCAAAAGAACAGGTTCCCCTGTTCCTGATAATACTTGTTATTGAGTATCCGTGACGCATCTCTATGATATACAAACGTCCCAACTACACCGTATTACAACATATATTTGCATTGGAGTGCAAACTCAGAATATAACGGAGATAGAACGTTAATAGGACGGAATATATCCTCATTGCAGGGTATACTTATATGAAAGAAAGGAGCGACTACAATAGATGGACAAGACAACGCTTATCGAAACATTACGCGCTGAACGCAAGCAATGGGAGACCCTATTGGCACATATGAGCGAAGAGCGCATGGTGCAACCAGGGGTTGCAGGAGAATGGTCGGTCAAAGACATTATCGCGCATGTGATGTGGTACGAACGCGAAACAGTAGGAGTCTTACAGCAACGTGCCTTTGTTGGTTCTCCCCTCTGGAATGTATCTCTCGAAGAACGCAACGCCGCAATGGTCGCCGAAAACCGCCATCGTTCACTCGCAGAGGTGCGCGTCGAAGCGCAACAGGTTTTCGAGCAACTTATTCAGGCCATACAGGAACTTTCCGATGCCGAGCTGAACGATACAAACAGCCTCCGTAATATTCCCCCTAACTGGCTACCCTGGCAGGTAATCGCTAGCAATTCTTATGAACATTATCATCAGCATACTCCTTCGCTACGTGCGTGGATAGATGCAAAATAAGCAGCCAAAAACAACAAGGGAACTTTTTGAAAGACATGTCGTCTCTATAAACAGATACACTGGAGGGATATGCAAAGATAAGAAAGGAAAACAACTTATGTATAGAAGAAAGCTATGTTTCCTCGCTCAATGTTTGGGCTTGTCTCTACTAGCATTGCTGCTAGGCGTGGGACTTATTGCATGTGGGTCTACTACGACCACCACTGGCTCTTCTGCTAGCCCAACACCAGTACAGGCGAAGAATTGTGGCACAATTCGACAGGGACCGGGAAAAGATGTGGGAACAGCGACATCAACACAGCAGACGGGCGATTGCTTCTGGCAAGCCTTTCAGCAATGCCAGCCTGCTTCAATGATTTTTACCGCCAATGGCGTTGATACACTCACAGCACACCAACGGTGAAGGCACCTGTGACACTGAACGTTCCTGCCGCCTCTGGTTCGACAAAGAATGTGTCAGGGCAAACTGTTGGGTATGTAGATATCAATTGGTTCTCGCCACAAGCCGATTCACTGGCCGCACAAAATAATCAACCTGGACATCTCGTCATACTGGAAGCCGTGAATGTTTACCAGTATCAGGGCGACCCAACCAATGGCTGCTGCATCGGCGGTTATCACTCGGCGGTGCAGAACGGTGGCAGCACCTACACCTATGCATATGCTGGCTGGGACCAGACCGGTAGCGTCTTCCACGATATAGAGGCAATGAGCCACGAAGTGGCGGAGTGGGGCGACGATCCCTTCACTAACAACACGACGCCAAGCTGGTCGGCAGCGAACTACGGTTGCTCTAGTAGTCTGGAGGTGGGTGATCCTGCGGTTGGCTCCAATTTCAATGTAGGAGGTTTGACCTATCAAAATGAGGTCTTCTTCTCCTGGTTCGCTCAAGAGAATCCGTCGCAAGGATATCAAGGGCAGTATGACTACTTAGGTACGCTCTATAACAGTCCCCCTGCTAACTGTTAGCCGGGTTTGTAAAGAAGAAAAGAAGCTGGCGTCGAGATATCTCGACGCCAGCTTCTTTTCTTCCCTACGGTTTGCGTCTCTCGAAAAAGAGAGAGAAAGAGACGCGCCACGCCTGCAACAGGATCGTGTTAGTGACAAGCGTGATAAGCGCAAAGGTCCAGGGTGGAACGCCTTTGTCAACAAAGACACCACGCAACAGCATCGCAACCGGCCACGCTGCAAACCACGCTAAGAGGGTTCGTAGAGACATTTTGTCAGTTGTATATTCGAGGCCACGCCTGAATGCCCCCACGAAGGGAGAAACAAGGAACCATGCAGCGGCGAATGGAAGGGCGATGATGGCTACTCCGAAAATGTTCCCAGCTTCACGGTGGCTTCGTTGCCCTATCGCGGCAAAGATGAGAAAGACGATAATATCGCCAACGACAAGAATGATCGTCCGTAGTGGGCTGGTGGGTGCTTTGCTCTCTACACGCGCTGATGCAACGGTTTCGTTGACACGCTCTTTAATGTTCATTAATTTTTGTCCTTATTGTTGTATGTTTTGTTGTTGTTTTTCTTGCTGTTCGCGCACAAGTTCTTCGACGGCGACAAGCTCGGTTCGTACACCGCGAATGCGTAGTGCAACGACTGCGAGATAGATGAAAAGGCCGAGCCATGCGACTGCATAAGCGGCAACTAAATAAGCTTGCATAATAATCCTCATTCTTTGTATGGTTGCCTGCGGCAACCATAGAGTTAAAGGGGAATTTGGGGACACCCCAAACCCCGCACAGGGGCTTCGCCCCTATGAAACCCTATAGAGTATCGTATTCTACGGTTGCACGCAGGCGTTGGGCGAGCGTTTGTAAGCGTTGGAACTGGTAAAGTTGTATCATCAGGAAGGCATAGAGCAGCGTGAAGCCAGCGAGCGAAACCATGAGGGTTGTGACGACCTCCGGCGGCAAGGCTCCAGCAACACCTACCTGTGCCGATGGATGCAAGCCACGCCACAGGTTCACTGCTTCGTAGATGATTGGTACGTCGAACACACCGATGATAGCAAGCACAGCACCAGCATTGGCACTAGCTGGCGTGCGTCCCATGTAATTACGTAGCATGAGATAGCCGATATACATAAACCACAGGACGAGCGAAGCCGTCAGCTTGGGGTCCCATGACCACCATGTCCCCCATGTCGTGCGACCCCAGATGGAGCCAGTGATGAGGGTAAGCGTGATAAAGACGGTGCCGATCTCGGCGGCGGCACGTGCAAGCCAATCCAGACGCTCGTCACGCTTCCAGAGATAGCCGATACTGGCAACCGCCATCACGACAAAAGCCAACATACCTATCCACGCAATCGGCACATGGAAATAGAAAATACGCTGTGCCGGTCCCTGTACTGCGTCGGCTGGCGCATACAGGAGGGCCATCGGGATCGTCACCATGATCGCAACAAAGGCCAGACCACCAAGAATAAACGAGACGAGAGGTAGCCGCGCCCCTTTTACACTACGGGGAGTTCGCCGTCGTGTACTTCCTGTTGTCTCTTTATTTGCAAGAGCCATACATTTATTCCTCTATAACGTACTGAAAAGTGAGCATCGAGACGCTCAAAAATATAATGTCGAACGCGATAATAAGTCCAAGCCAGGGCGGTTCATTCGACGCGGGCACAAGCAGAGCTTCTGTGGCACGTACCGCACCGATTACAACAGGTACAATCAACGGGAAAACGAGAATAGGCAATAGTAGTTCTCTGGCTCTTGTCGCTGCCGCCATTGTCGCGAAGAGCGTCCCGATAATCGCAATGCCAAGCGTACCAAGTAGTACGATTGGGATTAAACTCCCGGCAAAGAGCGGCACATCGAACAGCGCGGCATAGACAGGCAAGGCAATGATTTCAACGACACCGATAAAGAGCAAATTTCCTAGCAGCTTAGCAAGATAGATAGCTTTGCGGTCAACCGGACACAACAACAAGCGATCCATCGATCCCTGCTCACGCTCGGCGGCAATGGTACGCCCCAATCCTAACAAACTCGCGAAGATAAAGGCAACCCACAAGGCACCTGGGGCAACGGCAGACTTATTGTCAACGTGCAAGTCAAAGGCAAAGTTGAAGATCACCAGGACGAGCAAGGCGAACATACCCATGCTGGTCCAGGTCTGCTTGCTACGTAGCTCGTAGCGTACATCCTTTGCTAGGATTGCCCAGACGTGCGCGAAAAAGATACGCGGCGTATTTGTTGTATCTATGCTAGCACCGCCTCTTTGTAAACACGCTGCAATTCCTCTACTACTAACGCCTCTGTGCTACGCTGATAGATCACACGCCCCTTGTTCAACATTACAATCGCTGTACTAAGGCTCAATGCACGCTCCAATGAGTGCGTTGTAAAGAGTGTTGTGCCACCACGCGCGGTATGCTCCTGCAACAGGGTATCAATCAGAGCATAGCCCTCCTGGTCAAGTCCCGTATCAGGTTCGTCCAGTAAGAGTAGGCGCGGTGTATGCAATAATGCACGCGCCCATGCAAGACGCTGTACCTGTCCACGCGAAAAGGTGCTGACGCGCTCACGCATGCGCTTTTCCAGACCGACACGCTGCATAAGTTGTATCGCACGTTCCTGAGCGTGTTCTACCGTATACATACGTCCAAAGAACAGCAGGTTTTCCAGTGCCGTCAACTCCTCGTAGAGATAAGGTTGATGCGCTACGAACCCAACGAGCCGCCGTATCGCCTGCGCGTCTTGCAGAAGATCGAACTTCCCGATGGAGATAGTTCCTGCATTCGGTCTACTCAAACCTGCTAAGATACGCAAAAGCGTTGTCTTCCCTGTCCCATTTGCACCTAAGAGCGCAATCCGTTCGCCATGTTGTATCGTTATGTCTATACCACGCAAAATTGGCTTCAGCCCGTAGCTTTTTTTCAGGCCAACGATACTTACGTAGGGGTCTGATTTATCACACCCAATTTCTTCTGTGGACGACTGGGTGTGATAAATCAGACCCCTACGAGCCGCTAGACGGTTAGATAATGTGTTCACCGACGCGACGCCTCCTGTTCGCTCATAATGGAACGGAGACGCGCCTTAGCTTTGGCACGACGCTCGTTGTATACAGCTTTAGAAAGCTTGCCAGACTCGTATGCCTTATCGAGTGCGAGCAATTCTTGCAGTAGAGCGTCTTCCCTGTCTTTCGGCGTGGCGGAAGCGGCTTCTTTATGTACCTTCGCCTGTTGTTTTGTTTTGACGTTCGCTGCCGATATAGCATGTTTGCCACGCTTGCTCGTAGTGATAACTCTCTTACGTCCGCGCAGATTGGCAAGATAACCGACGATGGCGATAATCGCCAGCAGAATAAGCACGCCAACGATGAGCCAGATAATGTTTGTGTTGAGTATCGTGCCAGTACTTGTACTGCTATTTTGTGTTGGTAATCCGGCGAGGCTTGCATGAACCTCATCATTCGCGAGCAAGGCTTCTGCCTTATAGAGTCGATAAGAATCGTTACCAGAGTTGGTGATACCAGCGTTGGTGAGAAAACCAGGATCAACCTGCAACGAGGGCGGTATCAGCAGTGATAGGTCTACCGTAGGATAGACGTTCACATAACGAAAATCATAGGTAGCCGCACTATACGCTATCTGATAGGAAAACGAAAATTGTGTAATTCCTGGTGGCAAAGCGGCATCGGTCGCAAAGCCAAGATCGACCTGTGCCGTGTGGTAGCCATCGAAGCCTGTACCAAGAGCTAGATTTCTTGCGTTGCCTGGAAGCGAGAAACGGAGCGTATTCGGCTTGCCTTTGCTGGTATCGAAGGAACCAACATAGGTATGTGAGTCCAGATTGCGAAACGAGAGTATTTCCGAGACGCTTATCGTACCCTTTTGCGCGTCAGGTTGATGCATCAAGATAGTGTTTTGCAATATCGCAATTCTGGCGGTGCTTGTCGTGGCATCGTAGACGGTCAGGTTCACCTGTTGCATCGGATTATTGGCGAAGGTGACGACATCACTAACATACTGCGCTCCTTGATATTGCTTGTAGACAGCGTAGCTAATAGTCTTGTCCGTCGCTAAGTTCGCAAAACTGTAGTTGCCGTGCGCGTCCGTGGTAACAGTCGAGAGGTCGCGTGAATTCGCGCCTTGCGCCTCCTGTAGCGTCACCTGCTGTCCCGCCAGAGGCGCATTCTTTCTAGTGCCATCGAGCAATTGTCCAGTGATACGCCCATTATTTACAAGGGTATGAGCCGAAACAGAGAGTGGAAGAAAGAGAAATGACGCAAAGGCGCAGAGCATGAGAACGATTCTGATTGTACGGGTCCGATTTATCGCACCCTCTTGCAGAGGGTGCGATAAATCGGACCCACTACCTATTTGTTCGATTTCTGTATATCTCTGTTCAATCCGTTGCATCAGTTCCTTGTTCCTTTAGTTTGCGTAACTGTTCTTCGATGAGATCGTCAAGCTCTTTGTCACGATCACCTGCTACTACAATGTCGGCCTCGTCTTGCTCACTGTCATAGCGGAACTTCAGCGCAACCAGGGCGCGATGCATATAGCGTTCGCGTAATGTATTGTAGTCCTCTTCTGAGATATTGCCAAGTTGGTAGTCCAACTCGATCTCCTGTAATGCGCTACGCGCAGACTGCTCACGCTCTCTTATCGTGCTTCCAGCATTTGTTTCAACTACATTTGTTGAGGCTGGCGATTGTGGCACCTTACGAACGTTCTTTGCAGGAAAAAAGCGATAGAGCGGGAAAAGGACAAAGGCAAGCGCAACAATACCCAGTCCGCTCGCGAGCAGAATAGAAAGTGGCATCAGTGCGCCTCCGATCGTGTTTCATCATGTGTACTTCGCTCGAAGAGAACATCATCTGCGGCAAGCTCGCGTTCGAGTTGAGTACGGTAACGCGCAAGCTCTTCCTCGTCGAGATCGGCAAGTTCCGCCTCTTGTTCCCTTCCGCCGCTTGCCAATTGACTCGTACTACGTGCCTTCTGCATCGTATTTGTTGTACCGCTCACTATAGATGTACGCCAATCACGCAAGGTAAAGAAGATGAGTACCAGACCACCCAGAAGGAGCGCAATTGGTACAAGCCATGCGAGTAGCGAGAAACCCTCCCATTGCGGTGCCCACACAATCTGCTCACCATAGCGATCACTAAAAAACTGAATAATTTGCGAATCCGATTGACCTTGTTGTATCTTCTCACGAATGACGCCGCGCATCTGTTGTGCCAGCGTCGATGACGAGTCGGCAACAGACTCACCCTGACAAATTGGACATTTCAATTGCGACCCAATACGGTACACATGTTGATCCAGCGTCTCATGAGTCGCTGCTGCAAACGACATATATGACCAGAGAGCCGCGATGAGCAGTAACACACCAATCAGCACAAATAGTGACCTTGTACGGGCCTGATTTATCACGCCCTTTTTCACGCCAGCACCTCCTTCGCCGCAACGGGCGGTGCAACGCGCTGTGCCACAACAACCTTGCGACGTTCAGGCCACCAGCAGATGACGCCACCAAGCAACATGAGCAAACCACCATACCAGACAAGCGAGGTGAGCGGATTCACATAGATATGAATGGTTGCCTCATTCGGTCCACTGAAGTTCTCTAAGACGACGTAAAAGTCGTTCAGGCCGATAGAGGTAATAGATATCTGGCTGGCAGGCTGGTCCTGGAAACTGTGATAGAAGGTACGCCCTGGATAGATGTATTGCTGCAACTGGTTATTGCGCCAGATTTGTAGTTGTGACGCAATGATCTCTCTATCAGGCTCTTTATCATCAATATTGCCGAAGTAGACAAGGCGATTGCCCGCCATAGTTACCTCTTGTCCCGATTTGAGGACGACATCCTTCTGCGTCTGAAAGAAATGTGAGCCGATCACACCAACCGCCAACATTATCAGTCCTAGATGCACAATGTAACCACCATAGCGCTGCCGATAGCGATTGAAAAGCATATATAAGGCAACGGGATATGGTTCACCGTGTGCATGACGCACCAGCATACCACGCCACAACTCATAGAGAATGGCTCCAGCAGTAAAGGTACAAACCGAGAAGCCGATGTTAGCGGCCACATCGGTCGCACCAACCAGAGGCAAGACGATAGCGCACAGGGCAGCAAGCACGGCAGGCACGGCAAGATTGCGCCATAGTGAACGAAGAGCCGTGCGTCGCCATGCGAGCAGAGGACCAACACCCATTGCTAGTAACAGTAAAACAAAGAGCGGCCCATTGACATTGTTGTAAAATGGCGGTCCCACCGTCATCGTCTGCTGATGTAGCCCCACAGAGATAAGCGGAAAAATCGTTCCCCACAATGTCGCGAAGGTTATACCAATGAGGAGCAGGTTGTTGAGCAGGAAGACGCCCTCTCGCGAGACCACCGAGTCGAACTCTTGCTCCGGTTTAAGCTTTGGTAGGCGATACAAAAAGAGAGCCGTAGATACGACAATTGCCATGATCAAAAACGCCAGGAAATACGAGCCAATCGCGGAATATGCGAACGAATGGACAGAGCTAATGATGCCACTACGCACTTCAAAGGTCCCGAAAATCGACAGCGCGAACGAGGCTATTACCAGAACCAGGTTCCAGACCTTGAGCATGCCACGCCGTTCCTGTACCATTGTCGAATGCAGAAATGCGGTGGCGGTCAACCAGGGGAGCAGTGCAGCATTTTCTACGGGGTCCCATCCCCAGTAACCACCCCAACCGAGAACGTGGTAGGCCCACCATGCGCCGAGAATAAGGCCCGCCGTCTGAATTGACCATGCTGCTAAGGTCCAACGTCGTATTGAGCGTAACCATTCGCTATCGAGTTTGCCTGTAACAAGCGCGGCAATTGCGAAGGCAAATGGCAAGGCGAAGCTCATGTAACCCATCAACAGCATCGGTGGGTGAATTAGCATGCCAGGGTCCATGAGTAACGGATTGAGACCAGAACCGTCGGCCGGGGCGGGACCAGAGATGCGTACAAAAGGATTCGAGATAGAGGTTAACACAAGCAGCAGAAAGGTCTCGATAGCCATCAATGTTACAATAATATAGGGCACAAGGACAGCAGAGACGCGACGCGATGTGAGAATGAAGATAGCGGAAAAAACGCCCAGCATCAAACCCCAGTAGAGCAGAGACCCCTCCTGTCCACTATAGAAAGCCGAAGTGGTGTAGTACCATGCCATCGACAGACTAGAATGATCGGAGACATACTTCATACCGAAGTCGTGCGTCAAGAATGATTCGACCAGGGCGTAAGAGGCCAATAATAAGAAGAACGCAACCGCAAGCACGCTACGTTTCGCGCTCTGTAGCAATGCCTGTGATGATGTGGGCACATGATGCACTGCACCGATGACCGCGACGATCATGGCTAATACTGAAAAGCCTAACGCCAAAATAAGCGCAATAGTACCTAAATCTGAAAAATGCACGATAGATTATTCCTCGTTGTTAGTGCGCTGCTGGCGTCGCCGACTGAAATTTGGATGGACACTTCGCAAGCAGTGTCTGTGCTTGAAACGCACCTTTGCCACTATATTTTCCCTCGACCACAACCTGAATACCTGCGCGAAAGATATCAGGCACGACGCCACTATAGCTCACAGGTAACGTCGCTTTGCCATCATTGATTACAAAAGAGATACGCTGGTTAGCATCGTCGCGTACTATGGTGTTTGCCTGCACAACGCCCGCGACGCGCACAGATTGCGTGGTACAGGTCGTACAACTGTGTAGTTCGGTTACGGTCATATAGTAGACGGCACTCGCCTGTGTATTGATGAAAACAAGATAGAGAACGGCACCAAGCACGGCAATTCCTGCGAGCAAGAAGCTCAACGGTACACGCTTTTTACGTTGTGGTACTCCTGTCGGTGCCTTCACTGTAGGGGTATGTATAGCGGATTGCACAGTTGTAACCTCTCTATCATCCGAAAATAAAATATTACGAATCGGGGGCGTCATAAATGAGGCCCGTACATTATTTTAATGTGGTGCAACGGTTAGCACAAATAATTGATTAAGGATCGCACCAAGAATAAATACCAGTATACCGAGAGCTAGCATGAGTTGCGGCGCAGCCTTCGAGAGCCGCGTTGTGCGCTTTGCTAGCCGCCGAATATTGCTTTGTCCGATATAGAGCGCGAGAACAAATAGTCCGATAGCACCCGCTATCTTGAGTCCCAATACTACTAGATAGGGCAGACCAAGCGTCGTCTGAGTAAGACGATCAAACGTGAGATACGCGCCTGTTAACAGTAGCACACCGATACAGATATTGACCATACGCTTGAACAGGTTCGCCACATTCCCTATAACTACGGGCGTTGCCCCACCTAAACGTAGCGCAGGAATGACAACGACAAGATACATAATACTACCACCAACCCAGGCTGCCGCCGCGATTATATGAGCAACGCGCACAATTACAAATAGCAACGACGCCACAGCGAGCATCATGACGTAATCGCACTCAAACCGTTCTTAAGACTTGCATCATCCAGCGATGTATTCCATGTCGCTTTGATAGTTCCTTGACGATCAATAAAAAACGTCGTTGGAAAGCCTGTGACGCCATAGTCTATAGATGTATTGCCTGTCACCGTATCTATCACACTTGTATAAGGAACACCATACTTTTGATTGAACGAATCGACAACGCCCAAACTCTCGCCCGCATCTATGCTGATGAACTTCACACCTTGCATCTGCATCTTTGACACATTCTTTTGCAAAAATGGCGTCTCTTCCTGGCAGGGGACACAATACGTCGCCCAGAAATTGAGAACAACAGGCGTACCTCTATAGTGCGAAAAGGGAATTTTCTGTGTGCCATTAGCAGAAGCGAGAGTCAGATCGGGTGCTTGTTTACCTAGCATCGCACTGTTCACGCCCCCTATCGCTATAGAAGAACTAGTACGCGCTTGCTGTGATGGTGTTACAAGTAACATCACCAACAACACAATCAGACCGACATTCAATACACCCACAACTATAAAAATCGTGATGTTGCGCTTACGTGACCGCTTCTTCTGCACAATTGATGGTTCGAGCGCATGCTCTGTTGTCGCTAGCTCTCTCTCTTGTGACTCATCGGGCATAGTGCCGTTGACTTCCATTCGTTCTCACAACCTATCTTTCTCGCAAGGTAAATTTCATCAGTCTGATTATGGTGCTTCTACCTGATACGCAACTTGCAGCTAAACGAAGTGACCTTACAATGGCCTAAATAATATGTAGGGGAGACCCTTGCGGTCTCCCTGCCCCTCTCACCCTAAAGGACGGGAACTCACATAGTTATATACATTGACATGGCTGTATTGCTATGCTACTCTTCAATTAGCGTGATAAAGTGCCCGCCTTTTACGTATTTATCTTTGGAAGCGTTACCATAACTTAAAGGAAAGTTACGGAAAGGCAACCTCGACCTATGTCCAGTGTAGACAGCGTGTTATAACGTACACTTGATGTACGTTCGTAGCCCAAAGGAGGGCTTGAATGCACTATCTTTCCTCATTCCGTTGGAAGTCACTGTCGCAGTTCGCGCTACTTGTTCTCGCATTGACGATCATCGCACCTCTCGCAGCCTGTGGTGGTAGTCCGTCCAACGGCAACGTTGGTAGTAGCAGCGGGGGAGGCATGGTGAAGCTTACGTTTGCATCATGGGTACCGGGAGTTGATAAAGCTGTTGCCCTGTTCAACAGTTCGCACCCAAATATTCAGGTCTCGGTGCAGTCGGTTCCTGCTGGCAACAACGGCACCTATGCCAAGTTTCTCACAGAAATTCAAGCCAAGAATGCTCCTGATCTAGGGCAGGTCGAGTACCAATTCCTCCCGACCTTCGAGGGTACAGGTGGCTTACTCGACATGTCGGCCTATAACGCTGGCTCGATAAAGAATCAGTTTGTGCCGTGGACGTGGAGTCAATCAACACAGGGCAATGCTATTTACGCCATTCCACAGGATACCGGCCCAATGGCAATGTTCTACCGCGCCGACCTCTTCAAAAAATACAACATTGCGGTACCTAAGACGTGGGATGACTACGCAACGGCAGCCGCCAAACTGCACGCTGCCAACTCGCAATACTACATCACCGACTTTCCACCAAAGGAAGCGGGTCAGTACATTGGCTATGCATGGCAAGCTGGCTCGAAGTGGTTCCGCATTAACGGTCAATCGTGGGTAGTTGGTATCAATGACGCTGCCTCGAAAAAAGTGGGCGATTACTGGCAGAGCCTACTCGACAAGAAACTCGTCAAGACCGATCCTGACTTCTCGCAGGCATGGTACAACGACCTACAAAATGGTGGTGCCGCGACCTGGGTTTCAGCGGTCTGGGGTGCGAACACTATTCTCTCCAATGCTCCCAACACCTCTGGTGATTGGGCGGTTGCACCGATGCCACAGTGGTCTGCGGGTCAAAATGTCGCAGGTAACTGGGGGGGTTCGACAACGGTTGTGTTCAAAAACACGCAGCATCCTAAAGAGGCAACCGAGTTCGCTATGTGGCTTAATTCTAATTCCGACAGTGTAAAGAGTATGGTTGCGACGGCTCAACTGTATCCAGCCCTTTCGTCGGCATTAAATACACCAGCTAGCGACACACTCAAAAAGTTCTATAGCGGTCAGGACATCTACAGTACCTTCAAAGATGCCTCCAATAATGTCGATGTGAACTTCCAGTGGGGGCCGACGATGAACCAGGTCTTCACCGACATTGGAGACAACTTTAGTAACGCCGTCGATGGCAAAACGACGCTCTCCGCCTCACTTGATAGCGTGCAAAACAGCACAATATCGCAGATGAAAAAGCAAGGCTTTAGCGTCAGCTCCTAGCGATGTGGTGCTAGGAGTAGGCATGACAGGGCTTGCCCCTGTCATGCCCTCTATATATTGACAACGTTCGTAAAACGGTTCTCTCTCCCAAAATGGAGGCTCATTCCAGAGAGGAATATTTACTATGGCTCTTGAAACGACACCCACGCGTGTTGGGACAGCAGTTGCAACGGGGAGACAGCGCAAAACACAGTATGGCAGACGCCGTGCATTCATTCCCTATCTTTTTCTTGTCCCCTTTGGTGTCTTCTTTCTCATGTTCTTCATCATTCCCATTTTTTATGCGGTCTACCAGAGTCTCTTCCGTTCACAACGCAGCGGCCTCGGTCTAGGGGCACCCACCATCACATTCAATGGTTTGGGGAACTACCATGATGTGTTCGTCGATGCAAGATTTTTTGAAGGTATCGGGCGTCTCTTGCTGTTCGGCATTGTGCAGGTACCTGTCATGCTAGCACTGGCGTTGCTCCTTGCACTCTTGCTTGACTCTGCAGCAGTGCGCTTCAAAAGCTTCTTCCGTATCGCGTTCTTTATCCCTTACGCAGTACCAGGAGTGGTGGCGGCACTCATTTGGGGCTATCTCTACGCGCCGCAACTCAGCCCGTTTGTCAAAGGGTTTGAGGCGATTGGAGTGCATTTAGACTTGCTTGGAGGGAATACCATCCTCTGGTCGATGGCAAACATCGTGACCTGGGAGTTTACTGGCTACAACATGCTGATTATCTTCGCAGCACTCCAGGCTATTCCGCTAGAGCTATCGGAGGCGGGTCGCCTGGATGGATGTACAGGCATTGGCGTCGCACGCTACATCAAGATTCCAATGGTCGCGCCTGCCCTTGTCTTGACCTGCATCCTCTCCATCATTGGCACTCTTCAACTGTTTACCGAGCCACAGGTGCTATCACAAATATCGAATAGCATCACCAGTACCTACACGCCGAATCTGTATGCATACTTTACGGCTTTCAGCAACAACAATTATTACTATACGGCGGCAATCTCGGTGGTGCTTGCCATCGTGACTTTTATCTTCTCGTTCGGCTTCTTGAGGCTGACGCAGCGACAGTCAGGAGTATAAGCAGATGGCAACAACTTCACAAACGTTCGACACTTCAAAAGCGAGAGACGCTGCCACAGCAAGAGTAGCGCAAGGGCAAAGAGCGAAGCGTTTCCGTTCCTCGAATGTGCTGGTAATGGGCTTTCTCTTTCTTGCCTCGATCTACTTTCTCTTACCCGTCTATTGGATGGTCATTTCGGCAACCAAGACATCGGGCGATTTGTTCGGCAGTAATGGCCTCTGGTTTGCCAGCCACTTTAGCCTGTTTGACAATCTGAGCCATGTCTTCACCTACGATAGCGGTCACTACAGCCTATGGGTACTCAACTCGTTCATTTACTCGGGTGCCAGTGCGATTATTGGTACGCTCTTCTCCTCAATGGCTGGCTATGCCTTGGCAAAATATGTGTTTCGTGGGCGCAATCTGATCTTCTCGATTATACTCGGTGCCATCCTGGTGCCTGCACCTGCGCTGGTCTTGCCACTCTACCTGCTGATGAGTGGTCTCAACCTGACGAATACGTACCTGGCAATTATTCTGCCCAGTATCGTAAGTCCATTTGGGGTTTATCTCTCACGCATCTATGCACAGGCATCGGTGCCAGATGCACTCCTCGATGCAGCACGTGTAGATGGTGCAGGTGAATTTCGTACCTTCTTCTCCGTCGTAATGCGTATCATGTCGCCCGCTCTGGTCACGGTCTTTTTGTTCCAGTTCGTGGCAGTCTGGACCAACTACTTTTTGCAGTATGTCATGGTAAGCGACCCGAATCTATATCCGGTCACGGTAGGTTTAGCGACCTGGAATAGCTCATACACAAGTGGTGGCGCACAACAATATGTGTACAGCCTGATTGTCACAGGGTCGCTACTCTCGGTGTTGCCTCTGATTATTGGCTTTTTGCTGCTACAACGCTACTGGCGCAACGGCTTGACTTTGGGCAGTGTCGTGGGATAAAAAACAGCACTATGTTTTTGTAAGAATTACGGCATTGGCACATCAGATGTGCCAATGCCGTAATTCTTACAAGACAACGCTTAGCGGCTGACAAGCTTGAAGAAACGGCTCTCCTCGCCATTTGCCGTGTGTTCCTGATAGAGAAATGCGAGTTTCTTTTCATCGAACTTTTTGAAGAACTCATCCCAACTAATCTCTTCGAGTGAGCCTGCGCCACTATAGCCTGGGAAGTCGATGCGTAGCACACCGACTTCGCCATTCTTCTCGGTACTCTTTACCGTTGCGGGTTTACCACCTCTAGCCTCTGCCCATTTTTGTATTGTCTTATGATCTGTCGTTGTCTTCGATTCGCTAGCCATGAATATATACCTCCTAGATGAACAATATTACGCCATCGTCGCTGGCACGAGTTCGACCTTGACCCAGCCATCTTCGCGCTCATCGAAGGCTTTGTAGGCATCGAGAGCCGAAGTTAGTGATGCATGTTGTGTCAAAATCTGCGTTGGGTTCACCATACCCGTACTCACAAGGCTCATGAGTTCTGGTATGTATTTGCGGTGTGGGCAATGTCCCATCGTCAGCGTAACATTCTTATTCATAGCCACACCCAGTGGGAATACCTGTACCGTTTCGGGATACACACCAATAATAGCAATGGTGCCACCCTTCGCGACAACCTCGGCTTCCCATAGTAACGCCTGTGATGGTGCATCGCCTGGATGAAAGTTGTCACCCTGTGGATTTTTCTCCGGCTCGACTTGCTGCTTCTCCTGGCTAAATGTCTTGCTCTGCAAC
>JAABVA010003342.1_pt1 | contig 15346 bp, 14 predicted proteins | sample 5560331 | NCBI WGS metagenome assembly JAABVA01 (sample SAMN12812661, study PRJNA571458) | rock metagenome | isolation source: Antarctica rocks | place: Antarctica: Victoria Land, Mt New Zealand sud | collected 2016-01-07 | reverse complement strand
GCTTCGGGTTCCCGCTTTCCGACGAAATGTCGGATGGGGGCAACGGCGTCATCCAGAACTACCAGGGCACGAATGGACAGTTCCGGACGATTCACTACGTCTTCCCAAATATCGTTCCCTGAGCCGCGCCACTCTGAAGGTCTGAGCAAGGTAGGCCCCACCCTCCCGGGTGGGGCCTACCTTGCGCATACAGGCACCAGTGACGATCGCTGTGGATCTGTGTGCGTGGCCGACCTCGCGGCGGTGGGATGGGCAGACGTGACGCCGCATAGGCGGGTGCCCTGTGCGTGAAAAAGGCCCGCCAGTGAACACTATTCGCGCACGGGCGGTCACGCACCCGTCGGTGTTCAGGAGTTGCGGACGATCACCGCGAACGGCCCGACGGATGTGGTGGTGAATGCCGGGTCGGCGAACAGCGACTTGGGCAGGGTGACGTCGTAGAACTGGACGTTGGGGTAGGCGGGGAACGCGTCCCGGCCCAGGCCGACCGTGTAGTGATCGCCGGCGTCGCGGAGCACAAATGCCGTCGGGGGCTGCCACGGGCTGGTGTCGAGCTGATGGAGGAGGTCCGCGGGGCTCGAGGCCGTTGCCCAGCGGGCGATCTCTGCGTTGCGGTCGGGATAGTCGGCCAGCGGGTTGGCGTAGTGCGGGGTGAACATCTGGAATCCGCGGTAGGGGTAGAAGCTGAGGAACTTGTAGTCCGTGCTCAGCACGACGACGTCATGCGCAGGCTTGTGCGTCTGCGCGCTCAGGGTGGCGTCGAGCGCCGGATAGAAGCTAGCGTCGCCCGCGGGACCGCCGTCCGCCCGAACCCCGTTCCCGTTGGCATCGGTGTACGCCTGGTTGATCTCGAAATTGACCCCCTCGGGTACGGCCTGAGCGACGGAGAAGGCGCAGAGCACGCCCACCGTCACCAGGCCGGCACGCCATGGCAAGGCCCGCTCGTCGTACCGCTTGCGCAACCAAACCGCGACCGTCTGGGCGGCGTCGATCACGCCCATCGCCCCCGCCGCGGCGAGCATCGCCTCCAGCGGCACTCCGAGCCGAAACCCCAGCAAGGTGGTGTGCGCGAAGATGGCGAGCAGCGACAAGGCCAACCACAGGTAGATACACAGCACACCGATGCCCAGCGCTTGCGCAACAACCGAGGTACGGGCGCGGACCACCATCCACACGGTGCCGATCAGGGACAGCGCACCCACCACCGTCGTCGCGGTCATCGGCAGGAAAAACGTGGCACCGTAGGGGGGCAGGTACCGCTGGGCGGCATTGGTGGTCTTCTGGCCACCGAGCAGCTCCAGCACGTAGGGAGCCCAGACCAGGAGCGCGATCGCAATGGCGATGACGGCGACCACAGCCACCCGAGCCAGCACGCGCACTCCGGCCGCGTTCCCGTGCCTGCGACGCTCGAGCCAGGTGGCGAGCAGCGCCATCACCACGACCATGAGGGTGGCCAGTCCCAGGTACAGCGTGTAGAAGGTGGCCGCGACCCCGAGGAACAGCCCGGCACCGACAAGCGATGCCCGCCACCGTCCGGGCCGGGCCCGCAGCCCCGACCAGGTGAGCACAAGGACCGGTGGCAGCACGAGGGCGATGACCGCGCCGTACGGCTCCGGCGCACCGGTGGACACACCGACCACCGTGCTGGCCACCGCGACGAGCAACGCCTGGTCCGTCCGGAGCAGCCGTGACCACAGCACCACGGCCACCACCGCCGCCACGGCCAGCGACCCAATGGCGTAGGGCTTAAGCGCCTCCCAGCCCGTCATCCCGAGCAGGTTGGCAACCCGGCCGCCGATCCAGAACCAGCCCGCGGGGTAGAACGACTGGATGTTCGCGTAGTTCATGTCGGCCAGCGCGGCCGAGTCGGTCAGCCGGGTGAAGTACTGCGTGCGGAACAGCTGGTCGAAGGACACGCCGTTGAGAAAGAGCGAACTGCCTCCCAGCGGCACCGCAGTGACCACGGTGATCAGCGCGGACACCGAACCCCAGGACAGCACCGTACCCGCTTTGCGCCAGCGCAGGGTGCGCAGCATGAGGTACGACGCCGCGAGGGGAACGAAAACCGCCAGGGTGAAGATTGTGGTCACCGTCCGCCTGGCCGGCGACGTCGTCGGGGACGAGGTCGGCATGTGCCCGGCGATCAGCTGAACGATGACGCTGGCGATGATGGCAACGACGGTCGCCAGCACAAGCTGCCCCAGGGTGGGCCACGCGGAGCTGCTGCGGCGCGGGGGTGTCGAGGCGGCTACACCGGCAGGCGCCGGAAGATCGGCCGCGGAATGTGCCGCAACGTGCTCATCACTGCCCGCAGCGGTGCCGGTGCCCATGCTTGCTCCTTCTTCTTGCGCACGACGTCCAGAATCACCTGGGCGACGGCTTCCGGTGTGGTGGCCAACGGCGCGGCGTCCATGCCCTCGGTCATCCGGCTGTGCACGAACCCGGGCCGCACCACCGCCACGTGCACCCCCGCGGGGCGCAGCGCCTCGGTGAGCCCGGTGTAGAACGCGTCCAGCCCCGCCTTGGTGGAGCCGTAGACGAAGTTCGAGCGACGGGGACGTTCGGCCGCCACCGTGGACAGCGCCACGATGGAGCCGTGGCCCTGCGCCTGCAGACGCTCGGCCAGCAGGACGCCCACCGACACTGCGCCGACGTAGTTGGTCTCGGCCAGCGCTACCGCGGCCTCCACATCGGTCCACGCCTGCTCCTGGTCGCCGAGCAACCCGAAGGCCACCAAGGAGACATCGACATCGCCACCGGCGAAGCACTTGGAGATGGTTGCGGGGTGGCTCGCGGTGTCGCGGGCGTCGAAATCCACGACGTCCACCGTGCAGCCCTGGCCCTGCAAAGTCTCTCGCGCCGCGTCTTGCCTGACGGAAGGCCGCGCGGCCAGCACGACCCGCAACGGCCGGCGCTCGGCGTAGGCGGCAGCCGTGGCCAGGGCGATCTCCGAGGTACCGCCGAGCAACAACAGGGTCTGCGGATTACCGACTGCGTCGATCACATGAGCTCCAGTCTTCGGGACATGTCCGAGGCGAACACCCCGTCGGGGTCGACGGCACGGCGCACGGCCAGCCACTCGTCGATGCGGGGGTACATGGCGTGGAAGGTCTCCGCGCTGGTCCGGGAGTCTTTCGCGGTGTAGAGGCGGCCACCGAACTCCAGCACCCGCGCGTCCAGGTTCTCCACCAACGCGTGCAGGCCGTCCTTGATCGGAAAGTCTACGCAGATGTTCCAGCCGGGCATGGGGAACGACAGCGGCGCCCGGTTACCCTCGCCGAACTTCTTGAAGACGTTGAGGAAGGACACGTGCCCGGACTCGGCGATGTCCCGGATGATGCGGCGGAACTCGCTCTCGGCCTGCAGTGGCACGATGAACTGGTACTGCAGAAAGCCCTTGGAGCCGTAGGCCCGGTTCCACTCCCCGAACAGGTCCAGCGGGTGGTAGAACGCCGTCAGGTTCTGGATCTTGCCGCGCGCCTGTCTGGGCGTCTTTCGGTAGTACGCCTCACCGATGACACCGAAGGTGAGCTTATTGGCCAGGCCATTGGGGAAGACGTCCGGCAGGGTGAGCAGTTGCGGCGCGTCGAAGCGCAGCGGATCGGCCTGCAGCTTCGGCGGAAGTTGCGCCAGTGTGGCCAGCGAGCCGCGACCCAGCGCCGCCCGGCCGAGCCGGTCGTCGGTGGAGATCGAGTCAAACCAGGCCGAGGAGTAGTCGTAGCGCTCATCGGAGCCGTCGGAGAAGCGCTCGATGGTCTCGTCCAGGTTTGCGGTGCGGTCGAGGTCGGCGATGAAGTAGGCGGTCTCGGTGCGCGTCATTCGGATGGTGGCCCGGACGATGATGCCGGTGAGCCCGCAGCCACCGACCGTGGCCCAGAACAAGGCCTGCTGGTCACCATCCGGGGTGAGAGTGCGGATGCGGCCGTCGGCCGTGAGCAGGTCCATGGACACCACATGGTTGCCGAAGCTGCCCGCGCTGTGGTGGTTCTTGCCATGGATGTCCGACGCGATCGCGCCGCCCACGGTCACCTGCCGGGTTCCGGGCAACACCGGTACCCAGAGCCCGAAGGGCAGCGCGGCCTTCATCAGCTGTTCCAGGCTCACGCCCGCATCAAGGTCCACCAGGCCGGATCCGTCATCGATGGAGTGGATGCGCTGCACCCCGGTCATGTCGATCACCAAGCCGCCGGCGTTCTGCGCGGGGTCACCGTAGGAACGGCCGAGACCGCGGGCGATGACGCCGCGGGGACCGGCGTGAGCCACGGCGTCGGCGATGGCGCCGACGTCGGGGGTGCGGAGGACCTCGGCGGTGCTGGGGGCGGTGCGCGCCCAGCCGTGGAGTGACCGCCGCTGGGTCGGGGCGGGCTGCGCGTAGAGGCTGGGCATAGATGCTCAGAATACCGTGCGCGGATCGGGGCGATGCAGCCTAGCTACATCGGTGCATCGAGCCCTTGTGTTTCATCAGTCGTTCGACACGCTGTTGGTCGAAAGATCTTTTCGCTCAGAGGTTTTAACCTTCTTGTGAACTCTTGACAGTGCTGTCATGCTTCGGAGCGCCACCGACACAAGTCGGTAGGTTGTAACTCACATCTGGGGAACGACATGGGTGTTTTGTGGGAAAGTTCCGGTGGAACTGAGGACGGCTTCGCATTGCGGGGGAGGCGTAGACGCTTCCGATCCGGTGTTGCCGTGCTTGGAGCGATGGCCACGTTGGTCGCCGGTGCGGCGCTCGGCGTCGGCACCGCCGCTGCGGCCACGACGACCGTAACGCAGGCCGACATCGCGCAGTCGTGCGCCACAACAACGAGCGGCTTTTGCACCGACCTGAGCGGCACCGCCGGCTCGGCCAACGTGCAGGGCACGCCGACGGGTTCTGGCTACTTGGACCTGAAGAACCCCCTCGCTGCTGACAAGGTGCAGGTGTTCAACACCACGCACAACGGCCAACTGCTGTCCACCATCAAGGACTTGAGCTACGACTCGCTGGTGACCTCTCCGGGGTCCAATGCTGGGCAAGCACCCAGCGTGCAGATCACGATCAACCCACACAAGCCTGGCATCGCCTTCGCCACGCTGGTCTGGGAGCCGATCTACACGGACACGCCAAGCGTAGTTGGTGTGCAGGAGCACTTTCACCCGACCGCCAGCCCGTCCGGTCAGGGCGGCTGGTCGACCAGCAAGAACTCCGCACCCCTCGGACAGCCGGGGGCGCTAGGCTTCAACCAGTACACGGCCAGTTTGCCGATGTGCTGACCGCGATTCCCGATGCCACCATCACCACCTTCAGCGGTCTCGGCGTGGGTCAGGGCAGTGGCAACGCCGGCCTGGAGTCGCACGTCGATAACTACCAGGTCAACGGGAACAACTGGGACTTCGAGGTCCAGGCACCGGTTGCGCCGACGCTCACGGTCAGCGCACCGACGCAGTTGACCGCCGGAAACCAGCCCGTTGCCTTCACCGGCAGTGCAACGAACAACCCGGGGCCGCCTATCCCGAACGCCCGCTACGACGTCGTATTTACGGGTGATCCCGGGCTCACGGCCAACCAGTTGACCCTCACGTACCAGGGTCCTGGAGGCTCCGGCACGGTCCCCTTGACCGGCACGACGGCCAACGGCGGAACGATGACCGGTTACTTCGGTCCGTTCAACGGGTTCACGTTCCCCGCGGACACCACCCTGACCACGAACTTCACCATCGCTGTCGCGGGAGGGGCTCCGTCGGGAACGGTGAACAGTCTCGTCAAGTTGGACACTGTCGACCCCGCTAATGGCAATGTCACCCGCATCCTTGCCACGTCCAACCCCACCTCAACTCAGATCACAGCCCCGACGGTGTCGGTGACTCCGCCGGCTCAGTTGGTGACCGGTGCTGCGCCGGTGGCGTCCACGGGTACGGCGACGAACCCGTCGGGTTCGCCGATCGCGAATGCTCGGTATGACATTGCGTTCACCGGGGATGCGGGGTTGGCTGCGAACCAGCTGACCTTGGAGTACCAGACGACGCCGGGTGGCTTGTTCCAGGCGGTGCCGTTGACCGGTTCCACCGCTAATGGTGGAACCATCACGGGTTACTTCGGTCCGTTCAACGGGTTCACCTTCCCGGCGAAGACCACGGCGACGACCAATTTCAGGGTTTCCGTTGCCTCAGGTGCCCCGTTGGGGACGCTGACCAGCGTCACCACACTGGACACGGTCAACCCGACCACCGGGACTGTCACCGGAACCGTGGCGACCTCCGCGCAGTCGACTACTCCGATCGCTGCGCCGCCTACTGGTGGTAGTTACGTCCCGCTGACGCCGACCCGCATCACGGACACGCGGCCCGCCAGTGGGCAGCCCAACGCTGGCATGACCTTGCCGTCGAACGGGACCTTGGACGTGCAGGTGCCGACCAACCTGGCCGCGGCAGCGCGGGCCGCCGGGCGGGCTGCCCTGCACGGCGAGCTCGGGGTTCTTGAATGTGTACCCGACCGGGGCAACCGCGAACACCACCTCGGTGGTCAACTTCGTGCCCGGCGCCCCCCGGTTGCACCACCCCGGACTGCGTGGTCCCCAACCTCGTAATCGCCCAGATCTCCTCGTCCGGTCAGCTGACCATCCACAACGGCCCAGCTATCGGGGGCAGCGTCGACGTGGTGGTCGACCTACAGGGGTATTTCATCGCGGACAACACCTTCTCCGGCGCGGGTCACTACAACACAACCGCACCGACACGGGTGGCCGACACCCGGTGTGGTGAGACCCCGCCCGCAACCGGCGCCCCGAACTGTGGTGCCATCCCCGCCGGCAACACGACGTTGACGACTCTGGGCACCAACCAGAGTGTTGATGTCGCGGTGGAAGACCAAGGCGGTCTTCCGGCGTCGGGCATGGCTGCGGCTGTCGTGCAGTTGACGACCACCAACCCCACCACAAACGGCTACCTGACGGCCTACCCGACAGGGACTGCCCGGCCCACGGCGTCCAACGTCAACTGGGTCGTCGGGCAGACCACCTCCAACCGAGCCATCGTTCCCCTGGACGCGACAGGCCATCTCAGCCTGTACAACTTCTCGGGTAACACGGACGTGGTGGTCGACGTGGTCGGGTACTTCTCCGACAGCACGGCGTCGTCCACGGCCGGTGCGTTGTTCACACCGGTCAACCCCGGCCGTGTGGTCGACACCCGCAACCCGGGTGCCACCCCGCTGGGTGCCGGCGAGAGCCGGGCGGTGCAGGTCGGTGATGTTGCCGGCATTCCGGCTGTGGTCAACGGCAGCCCAACCGCTGCCGCCCTCAATCTGACGGAAGCAACGGCAACCGCCAACAGCTTCCTGACGGTCACCCCCACCGCCATCACCCCACCGGCGGCCACCTCGGACCTGAACTTCGGGCCCGGAGAGGTGCGGGCCAACGCTGACCTCGCCAGCCTGGCCACCACCGGGAAGGTGAGCATCTTCAACCTGGCTGGTCAGACCGACGCCGTCGTGGACGCCTTCGGGTACTTCAGCTCGGCGGCACCACCGGCAAACAACTGAGCTCTATCAGCTAGCCGGCTCTAGCCGTCCGCGTCCGCAGCCTCCTCAGGTTTGGCCCCACAACCGCCGGGAGCAACGCCCCGTCGCATACTGTGGCGCCGTGACGGAGATACCGGTGATGGCCGAGCGGCTGCCGTTGCGTACCCAGCTGACCCGGTTCGTGCTCACCGGCGGCCTGTCCGCCGTGGTCGACTTTGGCACCTACCAGGTGATGCTGCACTTCGGGCTGTACATCCACCTCGCCAAGGCCATCAGCTTCGTGCTGGGCACCACCACGGCGTACCTGCTCAACCGGCGGTGGACCTTCCAAGCCGCGGGCGGTGGCAAGCAATTCGCGGCGGTGTTCGGCCTCTACGCGCTTACCTTCGCCGTGCAGCTCGGCGTCAACGCCGTGGTGCTGACGTACGTCACGCACAACCTCGCCGGCACCACGCTGGCCTACGTCATAGCCCAGGGCACCGCGACCGTCATCAACTTCATCGTGCAGCGCACGGTGATCTTCAGGCATCCGTCACCGAGTGTGGGCTAGCACCACAAACTCGTTGTAGGGAAACACCTTTCCCGCAAAACGCGGAAATGGGAACGAGTAGCTGTGGTCAAATTTGAGGCCGGCCTGCAGGCACACGTCCCGCAAACCAGCGAAGTCGAAGAAGGTGGTGTGCGTGGCGTCGGTGGCGAAGCCCCGCTCCTGCGGACAGATGAGCACTACTGGTGAGTCAGGGTTGAGGGAGGGCAGGTATCCGCGCAGCACGCCCTCCTCCGAGCCGGGCGGCAGGTGCTCCATCACGTGTGCGACCAGCAGGCCGTCGAAAATACCCAGCTCGGCGTCGTGGAACTCCTCCGCCGTGTAGGCCTGCAGACCCAGGGACCGGCAGTGCCCGACCGAGTGCGGATTGCGATCCACCCCAACGCTGCCGGGCTCGAGACCCACCAGGTTGCGCCCGATGCCGCAGCCCACGTCCAGGACCCGCCGTCCGCCGAGCAGGCGGCGCAGGTTCCAGCGGTAGGGCGCCTGCACGTCCAGGCGTTGCTTCCAGCCGGCGCCGGAAAGCGTGGTCAGTCGCGAGGTGTAACTGCTGGCTGTGGTGTCCTCATCGCTCACCGCGCAAACCTATCGCGATGCACTCCGTACCCTGCTGATGTGTCCGCCGATGTCGCCGTCCCGCCGGCCGCCGACAGCACGGTTGGCGTGGTGGTGCTGGCCTGGCAGGAGGAACCGTGGCTCCCCGAGTGTCTCGACGCGGTGCTGGCCAGCACAGGTGTGGATGTGCACTTGGTGCTCGTCGACAACGGCTGTACGCGCCCTGACCTCGACGTGCTGGGTGCCCGAGACGGCGTGAGCGTGCTGCGTCCGGGCGCGAACGCCGGATTCGCCGGTGGCTGCAACCTTGGTGCCGCCGGGAACCGCGCGGAGTTTCTTGCCTTGGTGAACTCCGACTGTATCCTGGCGCCTGACGCCTTGGCCCAGCTGGTGACCGAAGCACGCCAACCCGGCGTGGGTCCGGTGATGGCCAGCGTGCGGCTCGCCGACCGGCCCGAGCTGATCAACAGTGCGGGTAATCCGGTCCATATCCTGGGCGTGTCCTGGGCCGGCGAGATGGACGAGCCGGAGACCCGGACCGAGCCCTTCGACGTGGTGGGGGCCAGTGGGGCGGCTCTGCTCGTCCGGCGGGAGCTTTGGGAGCGTCTCGGCGGCTTTGACAACGCCTACTTCGCCTACTTGGAGGACACCGAGCTCAGTCTGCGGTGCGCCCGGCTGGGCCTGCGCGCGCGGTGCGTACCCACGGCGATCGCCGCACATCACTACGAGTTCTCCCGCAACGCGACCAAGATGTACCTGCTGGAGCGAAACCGCTTGATGTTATTGGCCACCATGTGGCCTACGCGGGCACTGGCACTGTTGGCGCCGCTGCTGGTAGTGCTGGAACTCGGCATCAGTGCGCAGGCTCTCGGCCAAGGGTGGGGCCCGCAGAAGGCCCGGGGGTGGCTCTGGCTGTGGCGCCACCGCGACCACGTACGGGCGCGGCGCGCGCAGTTGCATTCCGAGGCCCGCCTCCGGGAAGCCGACTGGATGCGGGTGCTGACTGCGCGGCTCGACCCGCGGGTGATCGGCTCGCCCAGGGTAACGAGCGCGCTGAATGTGCTGGTCGCGGGCTACTGGTCGGTGGTGCGGCCGTTGCTCTGACCGTCCTCGTCGCCGCGGCGCTGCAGGCGCTCGAGCTCCAGGCGGATGGAACCGACCTCCTCGGCCAAGGTGCGGGTCTGCTCTTCGAGCTGGCCGACCTCGCCGGAGAGCTGCAGCGAGATGGCGAGCAACACCACCAGCGAGATCAGGAACAGCAGGTTGCTCGGTGTCTGGACTCCGAGCAGGGACGCGCTGCGGTAGAGCAGTTCCGGAAAGACCGCCAGTACGACGGTGCCGAGGGCGACCGCCACCCAGATGGCCATGTACTTCTCTCGCAGCCGACGCCGGCGCAGCAGCTCGAACACCAGCACCAGTAGTGCCAGTGCCAGCACCAGGGCGCCGATCGTCAACCTGGACACGCGGCACTCCCCGGCAGCAGATCCCGTGGATCGGTGGCCGGCACCTCGCGGAGGAGGGCCAGTAACACGGCGATGCCCACGCGGCTGAGGTACATCGTCGCTCGGAACGCGCTCTGGCTGGCCTTGCCCGCGGCTCGCGCACGCATCTGCACGGGTACCTGGGCGATGCGCAGTCCTACTCGGTGCGCAATCACCAGGGACTCGACGGTATCGCCCAGGTACTCCTCGGGGTAGTGCTGGGCGAACACCGGGATGGCTCGGGGGCCGGCCACGCGGAACCCGGACGTCGGGTCGGTCAGCCGGACTCCGATCACCTTGCTCAGGGTGAACCCCAGTATGCGCATCGCCCAGCGGCGCGGTCCGCGGGCCTGGTACGTGCCCCGGCCGGCGAAGCGGGCACCGACGACGACGTCGGCCGACTGGGCGGCGGCCAGCAGCATGGCGATCTCCTCGGGATCATGTTGACCGTCGGCGTCGACCTGGACGACGTAGCGGACACCGTGAGCCCGCGCGTAGCGGAATGCCGCGCGCATTGCTCCGCCCACGCCGAGGTTGAACGGAAGCCGCAAGACGTCGGCCCCCGCGCTGCGGGCTGCGACCGCGGTGCGGTCGGTGGAGCCGTCATCCACCACGAGGATGGCGGCGTCCGGCTGGGCGGCGCGTACCTCCGCGACGACCTGGGCGACCGACCCTTCCTCGTTGAGCGCGGGCAGCACGATCAGCACCGCCGTCACGGTGTCAGCGGGTCTCCCCACACCCACACGCCTCGATTCGGTTGGCATCACTATCGGTACCGTACCGAAGGCGTTACCGACGTTCGTGTCGGCGCGCCGCGTGCAGAAACAGGATGATGCGGTCCATCCGTATCCTGTTTCGGTGAGCACTCCGGATATCTCTGCGTCGAGAGGCGTCAGGCGCTCACATCTCGGTGTCGCAACGCGGGTCACCGGCAGCCAGCTCCTGTTGGCCGGGTCTGGCTATGTTGTGCTCGCTATGAGTGGGCAGCTGCTGAGCCCGTCGGCGTTCGCGGCGGCGACGTCGTTCTACCTGCTGCTCAACACGGTCGGACGGGGACTGTGTGCGGCGATCGAGCTCCATCTGACTCGGGTGGTCGCCCACGACCTGGCGCGGGGGCGGGGCCTGCGCGCGGCCCGGCGGGTCGGGGCCCGGCAGACGGCGGTGCTGCTCACGGTGGCGGTCGCAGTGGTGGCAGTTGGTTCGCCGGTGATCACCAACAAGCGCCGGCCGACCGCCGAGTCCACTGCGGCCACCACCTCGCGGGAGACCGCGGCCACCGGTGTAGCGACCTGGTGTGGTCGGTGGTGGTGCTGGGTTGGGCCCAAGGCGTGTGAAACCTGGCGCCGGCCGCACCGGAGATCGCGGCCGGCTTCACCTCGATGGCTTTGATCCTGCGCATTCCCATTATCTTCTTCCCCTTGGCCCAGGCGTTGCTGCTGCCGGTGCTCACCGCCGGCGCGGGAGCGGTTCGCGCGCACATGCAGGCGTCGTGGCCCAAGTGGGTGGCCGCCGGAGCCGGCGTGGTGGTGCTGTGGGCGGTCGTGGCGGCGCCCGTGGTGGTTCGGGTGGTGTTTGGGCAGAGTGAGGTTCCCTCCACGGCGGTGGCACTGGTCCTAGCCGGCGCGTGCGTGCGCGGTGGCATCGCGCAACTGCTGCAGACCGCGCTGGTGGCCAAGGGCGGCTACCGGAGGTCCGGGCTCGCGTGGATCGCGGCCTTGGTCGTGCTGGTGCTGGTGGGACCGATCCCGCCATCGGGCACAGTGCTGGCCGCGGTGTCGCTGGCGGTCGCGGCAGCCGTTGCGGTGCTGGCCTTCGTGCCCACGCGGGGCCGCGAGGTAATGCGCCCGTAACAGCTTGTCGAGTACGCAGAGTAATATGAACGTTTCGTACTGTAAGCAGTCACAGTAGGCTCTAATGAGCCGTGAGCTACCTGTGTAGCCATCGGCATCCTTGGGAGTCAGCATGGTCCATCCCGTCCTCCGTCGGGCCTTACCCTCGATCCACCGGCGAACTGTGTCGGTAATGATCTTGATCTCAACCGGTCAGCGCACCACTCGACGTCAACGGTAGCGACTCGCGCAGAGGCGCCACCGTAGGCGGTGCCCCGTCCCGTTCATCCCCAGAAGATGGGGTCGGCGTGTTTGTCGAGGTAGTCGAGGAGGTCCTGGACGCGGGGGCTGGGGTCCAGGGGCTGGTAGTGGTGGAACTTCAGGTTCCGGTCGCGCCAGTACAGCGTCCAGAGGCCGGTGGTCTTGGTGTGGTGCAGGCGTGCGATCGGGAACCGGGTCCACTCGGGGCCGAGGTCGTCGCGCCAGGGTGGTCGGCACTCGCAGATCGTCAGGTGGCGGGCCGTGATGTCGCACTCGACGCGGATCTCACCACGCAACCGTTGAGGGACCTGGGCGGCGCACCACCGTTGCACGCGGGCGACGTCGAGCTCGGGAAGTCCGCTACCGACCATGGACGTCATGATCGTCACCCGGGTCGGCAGTGGCTACCCGAGGTGTGACCGGCCCGGCTCGAGCAGCCCGAGCGCCTCGGCGGGGGTGGCCCAGCCGAGCACCCGGCGGGGCCGGTGGTTGAGCTTGCCGGCGATCGCGTCCACGTCGTCCTGGGTGAGCGCGGACAGGTCGGCATTCTTGTGCAGGTACTGGCGCAGCAACCGATTCGTGTTTTCGTTCGTGCCGCGCTGCCAGGGATGGTGCGGGTCGCAGAAAAACACCGGCATCGACAGCGTCCTGGTGATCGTGGCGTGGCTGGCCATCTCCCGGCCCCGGTCCCAGCTCAGCGACCTGCGCAGGTGGGTGGGCAGGGTGGCCATGTGCTCGACCAGCGCGGCAGCGACCGTGTCGGCCTTGTACCCGTCGGGCAGGGCGACGACCATCGTGTACCGGGTGGCACGGTCGACCAGCGTCGCGACCGCCGACGGTCGGGCCCCGAACACGAGATCCCCCTCCCAGTGCCCGGCGACCTCGCGGGTGTCGGCCTCGACCGGGCGGGCGTGGATGGAGACCATGTTCCTGATGCGCCCACGGCCGTGGGAGGACATCTTGCCGCGGGGGCGGCGGATCGGACGCTCACTGCGCAGCCGGTGAAACATCCCGGCCTCGAACACCTGTCGTGACGGCATGTACAGGTCGCGGTAGATCGTCTCGTGCGAGACCCGCAACCCGGGCTCGTCAGGGTGCTGCAGGCGCAGCCTGGCCGCGATCTGCTGCGGCGACCAGTCCTCGACCAGCTTTACGCGCACCCGCTCCCGCAGCGCCGGGTTGGTCGCCAGTTTGCTCGGCTTCGGGCGCAAGGCCCGGTCGTAGGCGGCGGCGGCGGCGGCGGCGGCGGCGGCGGCGGCGGCATCAGCGTCCACAGCCCGGTAGGCGTCGCGGCCGCCGTTGCGGTCGATCTCCCGGGACACCGTCGACGGTGAGCGGCCCAGACGGTCGGCGATCACCCGACCCGACAGACCCGCGGCGATGCCCCGAGAGATCTCCTCACGCTCCCCGGCAGCGAGATGGCCTTCCCGCCGACGCTGGGACAGCGGTCGGATGCCGCCCGTCTGACGCAGGAACCGCTGGATCCGCGGCAAGGACACGGCCAGCGACCGCTCCATCGTCCGGAGCGACTCCCCGCCCCGCCACATCCCCCACAGCTGATCCTGCTGCTCGGCGCTGAACCCCACCGGACCAACACCCATCCCAACCTCCACCAGCACATCGTCGTCGACCTGCACTGATGCACTGACCAGTTGAGATCAGGATCGTTCCGTATCGGGATGTGGGATTGGTGCTGGGGCGTGGGTGTGTGGCCGGCCTCGCTTGCCGGTGATGTCCACAGTGGTCCTGGTTGCGCCGCGTTGGGCTGGGTGGTCAGGTCCGCGCGGGTCTGGGTGGCCCGCAGACGCGGGTGAACAGCTCGGTGAAGGCGGTTTCCCAGGGCCAGGCGGGGGCAGATGCACGATCAGGCGCCGGGCGGAGGACGCGATGCGGGCTGGCACCGCGATCAGGGTGCGCCGGATCGTTGCCGTAGTGGCCTTGGCCAAGGACGACCCGGTGATTGTGGCGACGGCGCGGGTCAGGTTGAAGGCCATCGTGGCCAGCACCAGCCACGCGGCATTCGCCGTAAATCGGCTCGAGGGCAGATGAGCCAGGGTGGAGTTCTTCAGATCGGCGTGGACCTGCTCGATGATCGCGTGGTGACGGTGGGTTTTGTCCGCGGTGATCGTGTCCAACGTGCTGGTGGTGAAGAACGCGTGGAACCGCCAGGTGTCAAACAACGTGGCCTGCGCTGGGTCCTCGTGGGGGTTGAGGTCGGGGATGCGGCGCACCACCAACCGCCCGGGCACCTGCTGGGAGGGCTTTTTCGAGCTGAACGCGGTGAAGCCGATCTCGGCGACCTCGGCTCGGGAGATCCACGAGTGGGTGGCCTCGTCGAAGACCGCATCGGTGTAGGCGATCGGCGCCCAGGCGTCCTCGGCAATGCTGGCGATGGCTTTTTTCACCTTCGGCTCCAACCGGACAGTGACCGACACCTGCGCCCCGGCCCGTATCGCCGCGGCCACCGTGGGGTGTCCGTAGAACGCCGAGTCCGCCCGCAGCAACACCGTTCCGGTCGCGTCGGTTGCTCGCAGCCGGGCCAGGGCGGCCAGGGCGTCCGCGACCAGACGGGCGGCACCGCGGGGTGATCCGCAGGCACCCTTGCGCAGGCGTTGGGCCACGATCACCGGTGCCGCCGAGGCGGTGGTGACGGTCGCGAGCAACGCGTTCAGGCCCCGTACCCCGGAGTAGCCATACCCGGAGCCCTGCTTGCTGTGGCCGTGGACCTCGATGATCGTGTCATCGACGTCGACGAACACCAGATCATCGATCGCGGTCAGCACCGGGGTCGTTTCGGCGAGCCCGGACAGCACCCGGGCGGCCACCGCGTCGAGCTGGCGCACGTGACCGAAGGTGAAGGCCCGCAGGAACGAACCCAGGGTGGACGGTGCGTAGGGGTGGTCGAAGATCGTGCCCATCGCCCCGTGCCGCAGCAGGGCCATGTCATCAATGCTGTCCGCGCCAGCGACCATCCCCGCCACCAACGACATCACCTTGCGCCCGGCGTTCGCACCCTTGTCGCTGGGAACACTGAGATGCCCATCAGCCAGAGCCCCCAGCCGGCACCGCTGGGCCAGGGCAACGACCGGTACCAGTCCCGCCGCCGACACGAGATTCGGGTCATCGAACACCGCGCCAGCCACCGGGTGGGTATGAGAGAGTTGCATCCGCGAGA
>JAABVA010003341.1_pt1 | contig 15349 bp, 14 predicted proteins | sample 5560331 | NCBI WGS metagenome assembly JAABVA01 (sample SAMN12812661, study PRJNA571458) | rock metagenome | isolation source: Antarctica rocks | place: Antarctica: Victoria Land, Mt New Zealand sud | collected 2016-01-07 | reverse complement strand
AAATGGTCGGACACGCCATCCCAGCCGGGATGATCTTCGTCCCCAGCCGCGCCGGGCTGAGCCATGTCCCCGAGGAATGGTCCAGCTCGTCCGACATCGCCCTCGGCGTCGAGGTACTCACCCGCAGCCTCCTTGCCCTCGACGTCCAGCTCACCCGCCTCGGAAGGTAGGACAGTCGATGCCCTTCACCACCCCCTCCGGCCGGCTCGACCTCCTGGAGCCGCACTCCAAACCCGCCCAGCGGCCCCGCCCTCACCTGGTGGAGGCGGCAGTCCTGAGCCACCACCACGTCGCCGACCGCTACTGGTCCATCCATCTACACGCTCCCGAGATCGCCGCGACCGCTCAGCCCGGCCAGTTCGTCATGCTCACGGTGGCCCAACCGCACGAGAACGCACCGGTCCTGCCGCGGCCCATGGCGATCTACACCAGCGATCCGGCGAACGGATCGATCGAGGTGATGTATGGCGTTGTCGGTGCCGGAACCACCCGGCTGACCAAGATCCCCGTCGGCGCGACGATCACCACAGTCGGACCCCTGGGGCAAAGCTTCACCATCCACCCTGACACCCGTCACATCCTGCTGGTCGGACGCGGCATCGGCACCTGCTCGCTGACCAGCCTCGCCTTCGAGGCCACCCGGCTCGGCGTCGGCGTCACAGCGGTTGACAGCGCTCGGACCGCGCACGCCCTCATCGCGGACGAGACGTTCCAGCGAGCACGAGTCGAACGCCTCATTCAGGTCACCGACAGCGACGGCACCAGCGCCCCGTCTGATGTGGAGTCGACGTTGAACGCCATCGCCCACTTCCAGCCGCAACAGATCTTCACCTGCGGTTCGGTCCGGCTGACCCACCTGTGCGGCGAACTCGGAGAGCGGTGGAGCTCAGAGGTGCAGGTCTCGCTTGAAGCCCACATGGCCTGTGGTCTGGGCTATTGCCACGGGTGCGCTACCGGCACCAGGACCGCGGACGAGGAGTCTCCGCTCATCTGCAGGGACGGCCCAGTCTTTCGCCTCATGCCACCGCTATCGGTCTGACCGCTCGAGGAGGGCGACATGCCGGCTCTGGTATTGCGCAACGTTCGACCGTTCGGTGGTGAGCCCTCCGACCTGGCGATCGGGGATGGACGGATCATCCACGCGGGCCAAACTTCGGCTGACGCGAGCGAACTCGACTGCACCGGACTGATCGCGCTCCCCGGTCTCGTTGATCTTCACACCCACCTGCGTGAGCCAGGTCGTCCCGACACGGAGACAGTCGAGAGCGGGACATCGGCGGCCGCTCGGGGCGGCTACACGGCCATCTTCGCGATGGCCAATACCAACCCTGTGGCCGATTCCGCTGCGGCTGTCGCAAACGTTGCCGCCCTCGGCCGCCAGGCTGCTCATTGTGACGTGTACCCGGTGGGCGCAGTCAGCGTTGGTCTGGAGGGTGCGCGGTTGGCAGATATCGTTGGTATGGCTCGGAGCTCCGCCCAGGTCAGGTTGTTCTCGGATGACGGCAGGTGCGTCGCGGAACCGGCGCTCATGCTAGCTATCCCTGAAGTGGCTTATCCATTTCACTGCCAGGGGGACAAGATCTTGAGGCCTGGAGAAGGTCATGCCTCGAGATGTGGTGCTACACGGAGCCCTCCTTGAGGGAACCGGCACTCAGATGGATAAGCCACTCCCTGAAATGCCTTCCGGTAGGCGGGCTTTGGCAAGTCGCCGCCCGGTCTCATCCTGGATCTCCACATCGTGGTGGTCCTCAGCCCAGTCATCTCCGACGAACAACAATCTGACGTCCTCCACTTCGCTCGACTTGACGAAGCAGGACAAGACCGCTGCGAAGTTCCCGGACCTGGTCCGGCGCGAAGTCACCGCCACCGCGCCTAACACCAAGTGGGTCGGCGACATCACCGAGATCCCGACCGCGGCGGGCAAGCTGTACCTGGCCACCGTGATCGACCTGTACTCCCGCCGGCTCCTCGGGGCGGCCACCTCCCGGCACCCCGACGCCGACCTGGCCTGTGCCGCGATCCGGATGGCGATCGCCGTCCGCTTCGGCACCGACTCCATCCGCGGGGTCGTCTTCCACACCGACAGGGGCTCGACCTGTACCGCCACCGACTTCACCACACACTGTGTCGGGACAACGGGATCCGTCAGTCGATGGGCCGGGTGGGGTCGTGCTTCGACAACGCCGCCGCCGAGGCGTTCTTCTCCACCCTGGAGTGGGAGGTCCTGTCCCGGCATGACTTCACCGACCCCGACCCCGACCACGCCCAATGCGTCGTCGCGGACTGGTGCTGGACTTCTACAACACCCACCGTCGTCACAGCTCGGCTGCGATGATGGCACGGCCTCGTCGAGACCACCGCCGCCCTCCAGCCGGAGGCGGCATAACAAACCCTCCACTACTTGGGGGGAACCTCACAGGGACCGTTCGAACGAGGCAGAAGATGAGCAGCGCGAGGCAGATGACGGTGATGACGGCTTCGATGCGCCGGTTGTGCTTCGAAAACATCGGGACGACCGCGAGGGGTCCTTTGAAGTTGCCGTGGCGGCGTTCGACGCCTTCTTGGCCCTTGTACCGGCGCAGCACCTCGGGGGCGTCCGCGACGCTGGGTCTAGGCTAGCCTGAGCGCCGGGTTGCGTATGGCGGGCAACTGAAAGAGAGACCGTTAGGCCAAACGTCAGGATGGGGAAAGCCGCAAAGGTCATGCGAAGCGGCGGGTCAGCCGTTCCTCGAGCTGGAGCAGGGCGGCGCCGACGACGAAGGTCAGGCCCGCTGCGACCCTTCCTGGACCTTCGGCCAGCGAAGCGAAGAGCTGGCTGCCTCCGGCGCTACCCAGAAAGAGTGCGGAGACGAAGAGGGCGAGGACCATGGGCGTCCTTGACGGCCACGACTGGGTCGCGGCGTCCTGCAGCGCGGGGTGCAACACCGACCATGCGGCGCCGAGCAGGGCCGCCCCCGTGAGCAGCGCCGGTAGCGGAGGCCACACTGCGAGAACGAGGACGGGTGCACAGATCAGCAGTGAGGCGGCCCGTACGCGCGTTGCCAGTGTCCTGAGCGGCGGGAGTCGGCGCGTCACCAAACCGGTGACCGACATGGCTAGGCCATAGACGGCGACAGTGGCCGCGCTTGTCGTGCGCCCCTGACCGGCACCCTCGGCGAGCGCCGGAAGCACGAGTACGGCACCTACGATGACCATCCCCTCGACGAACACCAGGCCGACCGCGCGCGCCGTACGCCCGACATGCCCTCGGTCGGAGACCACGGGGGGCTGGGAGTTGGCCGTGCCCTTGGTTGTGAACAGGTCTGTGGTCCTCGGGCGCCGCAGAGTACCGACCAGCAGTCCGGATAGGGTGAGCATCACCCCTGACGCGAGGTAGCCGAGCCGCCACTCGTCCACAGCTGTGGCCAGGATCGCGATGCCGACGGCGAGGATGATGCCCAGGCCGTTTGACGCGACGATGCCCTCGAATCCTCTCTGCCGGCCGTCGGGGTGGATTCGTGTCCCGACGTAAAGAAGGGCTGCGGGGACCGCTGCGGCCAGGAATGAACCCCCCACGACACGGGCGAGAATCAGCCATTCCAGGTTCGGCGCCAGGGCCGCCAGACAGGCCGAAACACCGGCGCCGAGCAACGCGATCCGCATGACTGCAACTGGTCCGAGCCGGCTGAGCACGGCGGACCACGGCAGCTGGCAAAGGCCATAGGCAACGAGATGACCCGAGGTAACGAGGGCCACCTGCGTCAACGGGGCATGGAAGTGGCGGGTCAACGTGACGAGCAGCGAAGCACCGACAAACCGGTCCACATTGGAGACGAGGCCGATGGACTGCAGTCGCGCCAGCGTGGCTGCCTCACTGGGTTCAGATCTCGCCACGTCGGCCCGCGCCGCCGGAGAGACCCGCGAGTCGGTCGCCGGGACCCGATTCAGCGCTCATTGGGCTGTCCCCGAGAGGGAATAGATCGCGCGGGTGGAGTCCGGCGGACAAACCGAAAATCAGGCGCAGCCGGGCCTTCAACGGTGCCAGGGGGCCCGCCGAGATCAAGCCGTCGGCCAGCAACTGTCGTTCGGATCCCTGTCCTGCGTAGGTACGCGCGAGCACCTGCGACCCGGCGCACCTGCTGGCGAGCACCACGGGGCGGCCGGTGGCCGCCAGTCGGACGAGCGCGTCGGCCAGCGGGGGGGCGACGTGACCGCCACCCGTGCCGGCCACCACGAGTCCGTCGACCAGGGGACCGATGACGTCGACGACCAGACCGTCCGCACCGGCGACGGCCCATAACAGTTCCACCCTGAGGTGGGGCGGCGCATCGACGGACAGCCGGTCGCTCGATGGCGCGGGTCCAACCAACAGGACCACCGCATCCTCTACGACCGCCCCGACGGGACCCGCCTGTGTTGAGGCAAAGGCTGCGACCCGGGCGCTGTGCAGCTTGGTGACCCAACGGGCGAGGTGTATCTCGTCCTGATGGACGACCACCGGTCCGTATGCCGCGAGCGCCGGCTCAGTGGCCGCCGCGAGGGCCGCGACCAAGTTCGCGGGGCCGTCCGAGCCCGGGTGGTGAGGTGGCCGCATCGCCCCGGTGAGGATTACGGGGACGGGCGTATCGACCAGCAGAGCCAGCGCGTAGGCGGTCTCCTCCAGGGTGTCGGTGCCGTGGGTGATGATCACGCCGTCAGCTCCATCGGCGATCTCCTGACGAACCGCCTCGGCTACCTGGTACATGACGGTAGGGGTGATGGCTCGGCTGGCCGTGCGTGCAACATCACGACTGCGGACGTCGAGCCCGGGCCTGCAGCCGCGCACCCAGCCGGCGAGCTCGTCAGCGGAGTGTGCCGGGGCGGCACCGTCGGGTGTGGGTCCGGTCGAAATCGTCCCACCCGTGCCGAGGAGACTGATCGTCGGCATCAGGGCGTCCCGAGGAGGATTTCGGCGCAGTTGGGGACGTCGGCGAGACCGGTGAGCGTGTGCCACCACAGTTCGGCGTGCTCGCTTCCGACGAGGCCGCTGAACTTGGCGCGTAGCTCTTCGGCGCTGATGGGCCGACTGTGGTGGCCGACTGGGTTCTCCACCGTTCGGGAGACGGTGCCATCGACAGACTCGACACTGACCCGGGCAGGAGAGGATTCAGGCCAGCGTGCCTCGAGGTCCGCGGCGACGCTGACGTCGACCCGCTCGGCGAGCGCCGCGACGTTGGGACGGTAAGTGAAGGCATCCGGGTCGCTGCGGCCCAGGGTGATGGCGGCGGCCACGGCGTATGGCAGGGAGAACCGGGTTGATAGCTGGTTGGGTTGTGCTTGCCGGTCGAGCTTCATGTTGTTGGAGACGGTCTCGACGCGCACCCGGAGGATGTCGGCAGGGGGACCCAATGGCATCTCGCCGACGGCGTCGATCGCAGCGTGCGTCAAAGCACAGGCGCTGTGCAGCTTGAAGTAGTTCCGTGTGATTCCCAGCTGCGAGTAGTCGAGTGCGGCCGTGACGGCGCCTGGGTCGACCAGGTCGCCGGCGATGGAGCCGAAGCCGACCTCGAGTGTTCGCGCCGAGCCTGTGAAGCCGGCGCGCACCAGGGCGGCCGCTCGCACTCCGGCCTGGGCGGCCAGGCCGGTCCAGGTGTTGCGGGTGGTCGCGCCCTCGTAACAGGCGTCCCACACGGAAAGCAGCGGCGTGGTGCCAGCGACCCGGGCAGCGGCGACGGGATCGACGTTCTCCAGCAGAGCGACGGCTACAGCGGCACCGACCGCCCCGAAGTGCCCGTGGGGGTGCGCCGGGTAACGCAGGCGGAATCCCAGAAACAGCCTCGACGTCGTCTCATATCCGGCGAGCACCGCCCGAAGTAGCTCGGGGCCGGTGGCATGTACCCGCTGGGCGACGGCGAGAGCGGCGGGCACGACGTGCATGCCCGGGTGGCCGGTGGGGCGCATGCCCTCGTCCATCTCGAGGAACGTGCCGGCTGTGGCGTTCAGCAGAGCCGCGTGCGCCGCTGACGTTCGCGGCAGGTCTCCGGACAGAACAGTGGAGGTCGCCCACGGGGCGGAGCCTGGTTCTCCGGCCTTGTGTACGAGTCCCTCTGCGGTGTCGAGCGCGACGAGTCGTGAGATCTCGCGGGACCAGCCGCCGCCGCGAGCGACGCCGACGGTGTCGGTGACGACGTGGCCGGCGTGCACGACCACATGCTCCGGGACGCGGTCGAGCTCGAGCCGTGCGGCGATGTCGGCCGCCCGTTCCAGCAGGCTCGCGCTCATGCTGTGCGCGCGCGATCCTGCTCGTGCCTCGCCGGCACGAACCGCCCACGATGCCCGCCGACTGGTTTGCCGTCCCTCATGGCGACTTGCCCCCGGAGCACCACCTCGGTGGGTGCGCCCGACAGCTCGAAGCCGTTCCACGGGCTGACGGGTTGCTTGGCGACGAGTTCCTCGTTGCGGACCGTGCGACTGGCCCGCGGGTCGACGATCGTCAGGTCGGCGTCACTGCCGGGGCGGATCGCCCCCTTGCGCGGATACAGGCCGTAGAGGCGGGCCGTGGAGGTCGACATCACCTCGGCGAACCGTTCGGCGGTGGTCTTGCCCCGAATCAGTGCGTCGACCATGACGGGGCCGAACGTCTCGCAGCCGACGGCTCCGGCTGGTTGGGTGGCGAAGCCTCGCGCCTTCTCGGCCAGAGTGTGCGGCGCGTGATCGGAGCCAACCGAGACGATGACGCCGTCATTGAGCGCCGCCCACAGCGCGTCCTGGTCGGCCTCCGTCCTGATCGGCGGGTAGACCTTCATCATGGGGCCGATCCGCTCAAAGTCGTCGTTCGTCAGGGTCAGGTACTGCGGACAGGTCTCGGCGGTGACGGGTATGCCGCGTTGCTGGGCAGCCCGAACGGTGTCGGCACCCTTGGCGGAGGCCATGTGGACGACGTGGAACCGGCATCCGGTCGCCCGCGCCAGCTCGGCCGCGATGGCGATCGAGGTCGACTCGGCAGTGTCCGGTCGAGCAGCCAACAGATCGTCGTAGGTCTCGATGGGGTGACCCAGGGACGTCTCGCTCACGGTGAGGATATCGCGGTCCTCGCAGTGGGCGGCAAGGAGACCGCCTGAGCGCCCGACCTCCTGGAATACGCGCAACACCACTCCGTTGTCCGGCGGCAGCAGCAGGTTCTCGGGCGGCTCGTCGGCCAGGTTGTAGACCAGCTGACGGGTGTCCCGGCGCAGCGCATAACCCCAGAAGATCTTAATGGCTGCAGCGCCGGCCTCGATCAGGGGGGCGAGTTCGTCGAGGTTGGACTCTCCCACTGAGATGCCCCACAGCGCGAAGTCGACCCAGGCAACCTGCTCGTGCTGGGCGCGGCGCTGGTGGAACACCTCGACCGAATCCACCGGAGGTATGGCGTTCGGCATCTCGATGATCGTCGTGACGCCTCCCACGAGCGCTCCCAGCGTGGAGTGCGCGAAGTCCTCCTTGTCTGTCATGCCGGGGTCCCTGGAGTGCACATGGGGGTCGATGAACCCGGGAAAGACCAGCTTCTGGGAAGCGTCGAGCGTCTCGTCTACCGCGACCTTGACGTCGCGGTCGAGCAGCGCCGCGATCCGCCCGTCTTCACAGAGGATGTCGACTTCCTGGACGCCCTCCGCGGTGACGACCGAACCATTCACAATCAGTAGTCTCATTCGCTATATCCCTAGGTAGGCCTTGCGGATCTCGTCGCTCCCGCGCAGCTGTGCGCATGGACCGTCCATGGTGATGCGTCCGTGCTCCATGACGTAGGCATGGTGCGCGTACTTCAGTGCCGCGGTCGTGTTCTGTTCGATGAGCAGGATCGCGGTTCCCGCGGCGTGAACGGCTTGAAGCCGCTCGTACATCTCGCCGACCAGCTTTGGCGCGAGGCCTTGAGACGGCTCGTCGAGCATGATCAGCCGGGGCCGCAGCATCAACGCACGGCCGACGGCCACCATCTGCTGCTCACCGCCGGACAACGTCCCAGCCATCTGTGCCGACCGCTCCTTCAAACGCGGAAAGAGCGTGTGCACCCGATCCAGGCTCTCCTGGCGCTCGGCGCTGTCCCGCCGCAGCCACGCGCCGGCCATGAGGTTGTCGAGGACGGTGAGGCCGGGAAAGATCTGGCGTCCCTCCGGTACGTGCGCAATCCCTAGCGCGGGAATCTTGTGGGCGGCACGGGAACGCAGGTCCTGTTCATCGAACTGCAGTGAGCCGCCATGGACCGCGACGGTTCCCGAAATGGCCTTCAACAGAGTCGTCTTGCCAGCCCCGTTGGCGCCGACCACGGCGATGTAGTCCGTGGGCTGCACAAGCAACGACAACCCGTGAAGCACCTCGATCCGGCCGTAGCCGGCCCGCAGGTCACTTACCACCAGCCCCGTCATCCGCCACCTCCCAAGTATGCCTCGACCACGCGCGGATGGGTGCTGACAGTTTCCGGATCATCCAGCGCGATCACCTCGCCGTAGTCGAGGGCCAGGATCCGGTGCGAGATCTTCATCAGGGCGCGCATGTTGTGCTCGATGACGATGAGCGTGATGCCCCGTTCGGTGTTCGCCCGGACGAAGCGCTCGAGCATCTGGTCGACCTCCGGCTCGTTGAGGCCGGCCATCACCTCGTCGACGAGGAGCACGGTTGGCTGCAGGCTGAGGGCACGCGCCAGCTCCAGCGTCGAGCGCTGCGCCTGCGTGAGGTCTTGCGCAAGCGTGTCCTGGTAAGTCCGGAGACCCCAGAACGCCAGCTCCTCCCGCGCCGCCCCCCGAGCCTCTGCCAGAGCGCGGTGGCGAGTCAGTGCCGCCACGGCAACGTTGTCCAGCGCCGTCATCTCCCCGAAGATCTGCACGGTCTGCGACGTCTTGGCCATCCCTCGACCTATCACCGAGTGGGTGGGCAGACCAACGACATCGGCATCTCGGAACCACACGTGACCCGCCACGGGTGGCACGACGCCCACCATGGCGTTGAACAGGGTCGACTTGCCGGCTCCGTTCGGCCCGATGACGCCGAGGATCTCGCCCTCTTCGACCTCGAAGCTCACGGCCTTGAGTGCATGTAGACCACCGAACCGCTGTTCCAAGGACTCGACCTTGAGGATGGCTGTCATTTGACCTCCCGGGTAACGCGTCGCCACACACCGTTCAACAACCCGCCGAGGCCACGCGGCTGCAACAGGATCAGCACGATGAGCAGCACACCGTAACTCAGCTGGCCGAGAGCAGCAGCGTTGCCGGTCAGCTGTCGGGAGGCGATCTCACCGAGGGGGATGAGGATCAACGCCCCCAGGAGCGGCCCCCACCAATAGCCGACCCCACCGACGATCGCGAACAGTGCCATGTTGATGGAGGTGTTGAACGAGAACGCCGTGTCCGGGTCGAGGAACTGCAGGAACGACGCGTACATCGACCCGCAGAGTGACACGACCACCGCGGACAGGACCAGGGACTTCATCTTCGCGCGAAAAACGTTGATCCCGGCCAGGGACGCGGCCTGCGGGTTCAGCCGGATCGCATCCAACTCCAAGCCGAGGCGCGAGTACCGGATCGCACGGGCCACCGCCAGAGACCCGATGAGCAGGATGGCCGCGATGTAGAGGTACGGAGCGGTCCCGTCGAACTGCAGGTTCCACACGCCGGAGGGCAGGATCGGCAGCGTGATACCGGCCGGACCTCCGGTCAGGCCCTTCCAATACCGCGCCACGATCTCGAAGATCTGCAGCAGCGCGAGCGTGCCCAGGGCGAAGTAATGGCCAGAGAGCTGGAAGGTCGGCCAACCGATCACCAGTGCTGCGATCACCGAGAGTGCGATGCCGACGGGCATCGCCAGCCATGGGCTGAGCCCGAGGCTGCCCTGGAAGACCGCCACCGCGTAGGCGCCCACCCCGAAGAAGACCGCATGGCCGAGAGAGACCTGGTTGGCGTAGCCGCCCAGCACGTTCCAGCCGACCGAGGCCGAACCGAAGATGCACACCAGTACCAGGATGCGCAGCTGATAGTCGTTCGCCAGGTACTGGGGCGCAAGAAAGAGGGCCACTGCCCCCAGCACCATCAGCGCCCATGCCGCGTACCTGCCAATGCTCGGCTCCGATGGAGACTCACCGGCGGTGCTGCGCTTATGCACGTCCAACACGTTTGAGGACACCCCCTGGGATCAGCACGAGCACGGCCAGGAAGACGATGAACACCACGAGGTTCTGCAGTTCGCTGGACAGCACCGACGTCGTGAATGACTGGATGACCCCGACGGCGAGCCCGGCCAAGATCGCCCCCCGTACCGAGCCAAGTCCTCCGAGGACAACCACGGTGAACATGATCAGAACGTACTGCTGGCCGACGAACGGGTAGACGAGCGTGTAGGGCACGATTGCTGATCCGGCCAGCGCAGCGAGCCCCACCCCGATACCGAAGGCCACCATGTACATCACCTTCGGATTGATTCCGAGCAACACGGCGGCGTCACGATTCTGCGCGGTGGCACGCATCGCCTTCCCGAAACCCGTGCGGTTCAGGAACAGTGCAAGGAGGCCCGACACAACCAACGCGTACGCGGCGGCATAGAGGTACGTCTTGCTGAAGGCCAGGCCGCCGATGCTCACGAAGGAGGTTTGATAGCTGGTCTTGACGCTACGAAAGTCATTGCCCATCAGCGCTGCTGCGCCATTGGCCATGACCAGTCCCAAGCCGACAGTCAACATCACTTGGGCGATAGGAGGGGCCTTGATGATCGGCTCGATCAGCAGCCGCTCCAGCACGGCGCCGATGACGAAGACAACGAGACCGACGAGAGGCGCGGCCAAGAGCGGGTCGATGCCGAAACGACTCGACGCAACGTATCCGCCGAACATTCCCACCATGAGAAACTCCGCGTGCGCGAAGTTGACGATATCCATCACCCCGAAGACCAGGGTCAAGCCGACCGCGATCAGCGCGTACACGCTTCCGATCATCAGCCCGTTCGCAAGTGACTGCAAGAACTGCATACGCGCTCGTTCCTGTGGTCGCTGACGTTACTTCTGGGCGTTCCAGATCGGCTTGTTCGCGGTGATGTCGGCAGGCCACACGCCCACTAGGCGCCCGTCCTGCCACTGCACCATCAGGGGCTTGGCAAACGTGTTGGCTCCACTGGCGTCGAACTTCACCTTGCCGCCTGGCATGGAGGCCGCCGCCCCTGCGTCGAAGACCTCGCCTCCGAGGGTCTTGGCCAACACCTTGCCCTCCGTGGTCGGTTTCTTTTCCAGGGCCTGGGCGAAGACGTAGACAGCGGCCGCGTTGTCATGCGCCTCCTGCGGCATGGCTTCGTTGTACTTCTGCTCGTACGCCTTGCCGACTTCGCCATACTTGTCCGGGTCGCTGGTGTCGATGCTGAGGATGCCGTTCACCTGGTCCCCGAGACTCTTCTTGAAGTCAGGGGTGATGTAGCCCCCTACCCCACCGACGACAGGGATAGTGCTCCCACGAGAACGAAGTGCCCGACTGAGCAGGACACCGTCAGTGACATAGGCGACCGAGAAGATCGCGTCGGGCTTGGCAGCCAGCACCTTCTCGGCGACCGGCCCGGCATCCGAGATTGTGGGCGAGTATGACTCGAAGAGCGCCACCTCCACACCGGACTGCTGTGCCTGTGCTTGCAAACCCTTCGCCTGGCTCTCGCCGTAGGCATTGTTGGCATAGACGATTGCGGCCCGCTTGATGTCCTTGCCGGCGCCCTTGGCGATGTCGATTGCGTAGGACATCTGGGCGCCGCCGACGGCCGAGGCCTTGGCCGGAAGCTGGAACAGGTACTTGTAGCCCTTCGAGGTCAGCTCATCGCTGAAGGCCGTGGTCAGCAGCGGGACCTGACGCCGCTCGGTCACCTGGGCCACGGTCACGGTGAGTCCGCTGGCGTATGCGCCGATGATGGCCAGCGGCGGCTCGCCCTTGCTCACGAATTCCGTCGCCGCGCTCGCAGCCTTGGCCGGGTCGCTCGTCGCATCCGCGACGTCGAGCTTGATCTTCGCGCCGTTCATCGACTTGATGCCGCCGGCCTTGTTGATCAGCTCGGCCGCCAGCTCGATCCCCTGGCGCGAGTTGTTCCCGTTCTGGGCCGTCGAACCCGTGAGCGGAAGGATCACGCCGAGCCGCACCTCCGTGGCCTTTGTCGGATCTGCGGCAGACCCTGTCCCGGCACCGCTGCCACAGGCGGCGAGCAGGGCAGTGACTGCTGTGAGCGCGACGACGGGCATAACTCGTCGCGGTCGACCACGGAGGACGATGCTGCCTGGTGCTCGGACCATGGTGGTTACCTCAGACCTTCGGTTGGGTTGAGTCGGGAGATGGAAGCTGTCGATGATCCTGCACTTCGACCGGCGATGCGTCCGAACACCGAACCGTTGGTCAGCCCGCTTCCACCGGGGTAGTTGAAGTAAAAGATGCCGCCGACAAGCTCCCCGCAGGCATACAGGCCGGGTATCGGCGCGCCTTCGGCGTCGATCACCTGCGCGTCCGTGCTGATGCGTACCCCGCCGAAGGTGAAGGTGATGCCGCAGGTGATCGCGTAGGCCTCGAATGGCCCCTCGTCGAGGGTGTTGGCCCAGTTGGACTTGCTCAGTGTCAAACCTGTAGTCCCACGCCCGTCCTTGACGTTCGGGTTGAACGGGACGTCGCGTGTGACCGCGGCGTTGTACTCACGAACCGTGCGCAGGAAGGCATCGGCGTCCACGCCGTCCAGTCTGGCCGCCAGTTCCTCGAGAGTGTTCGCCTTGACCTTGGTGATTTCGCGGATGCGGTACTCGTCCCGAAGCAGGTGGGTGACCTTCGAGTCGAACACCTGCCACGCGAACTGGCCCGGCTGCGCCAGGATCTCGCGGCCGTACTTGGCGTATGTGTAGTTCCTGAAGTCGGCCCCCTCGTCCACGAATCGTTGCCCGTCGGCGTTGACCATGAGGCCAAACGGGTAGCTGTGCTTCTGGAACGAGTCGCCGACCGAGAGATCGCCGAACGGAGGCGCGTTCAGGTCCCAGCCCACCGCATGACAGCCGGACCAGTTCCCCCACGGCATGGCGTTGGCCTCCAGCGCCATGCGTATGCCGTCTCCGGTGTTGAAGCGCGTTCCACGAACCTTGGCCATGTCCCAGCCTGGACCGAGGTAGCGGGTGCGCCACTCGACGTTGGACTGGAACCCTCCGCATGCCAGGACTACAGCGCCTGCAGCCACCTCATGAGTGACGTCCTCCTGACGCAGCCTGACCCCCGTGACACGGTTCTCCTCAGTGAGCAGGGACATCGCTCGTGCTCCGTACTCAATGGTGATGGCCGCCTTGAGCGCACTATTGGTCAGTGCTTCGACCAGTCCGGGTCCGCCGCCCCTCGTCTCCAACGTCAGCCCTCCCCAGAACGTGAAGCGACCCGCGACGTTGAAGGCCTGGCGCCCGTAGATGGGAAGGAACTGGACGCCCTTGCCCCGCATCCAGCGCAACGTGTCGAAGCTGTTCTTGACCAGTATCTCGATCAGATCCGGGTCAGCACGCGACTGCGTGACTCGCTCCATGTCCTCGAAGAACTCAGCCTCTGTGTACGAGCCGAAGTCCGTTGTCTCGCGCTCCTGGTCGCTGAGGTCCGGGACAAGCTCCACAATGTCGTCGACGCCGTCATAGGCGAAGCGCATGGCGCCCGCGGTGAAGGCCGTGTTGCCGCCCCGCTCACGCGCCGGAGCACGCTCCAGCACGAGCACCGTCGCTCCCGCCTCAGTGGCGGCCAGCGCCGCGCACAGAGCAGCGTTACCGGCGCCGACGACGACAACGTCGTAGAAGCTCTGCATCTGGACTCCAGGATGACGGGTGGGAGATGCGTTGTATACCGCGGTATACAAGCGCACGGAGGGCCACTACGTCAAACCGAGGTGGACATCGGTACCCGCCCCGTTCGCGGTCAAGGGCGCGGCGCCCCCGATTGCTCTTGCTGGATCATGCGCAGACGCAGCTCTCGCGCAGCCGCCATGTGCATGCTGCTCAGCGAACGAGCCCGTGCTGAGTCACGCTTGCGGATCGCATCCAGGATCGCGGAATGTTCGGCGAGCGCCCTCTGCCAGCGTCCCGGCTGGCTCACGGTGGGTTCCGGGTACCGTCGGACGTGGACCTCAAGCCGCCCGAGCAGGTCGCACAGAGTCAAGTTGTGGCTGGCCTTCCAGAGCCGGACGTGGAAGAGGTGGTTGGTGGCGGCCATCTCAGCAGGCGTGCGGGTCACAGGCTCGGCCATGCGCTCCTGGGCGCTCTCAAGGAGGGCCAAGTCGTAGTCGGTCCGGTGACGAGCAGCCCACTCCGCGGCCATCCCCTCGAGGACAACACGACAGTCGTAGATCTCGAGGACCTCCTCGGGCGTCGTGACCCGGATGACCAGCTGACGTCCGACCCGCTGGAGCATGCCGTCCTGCTCCAGACGTCGCAGAGCCTCGCGCACGGGCGTCCTGCTGACCCCGTATGCCTCCGCCACCGCGGTCTCGACGAGCGCGGCCGATGGGCGGTAATCGCCATTGAGGATGGCTATGCGCAGGTGCTCGTACAGCGACGCGTCCGTCGTCTCACCACTCTGTTTCGCCATGCAAAGACGATAGCCGGGCGATCGCTGCTGAACTGCCGCATACGTGCTAGCGGCGAGTTAGGAGCGCTCGACCGGCCCTGAAGAGGACTTCGCCTACGTGACCATCCGGGCACGGTCGGAGGCACGTCGCTGACCCTCGGCGGATGGCATCAGCGCCTCGGGGTCTCGGCTCCAAGCTCGGCCGAGATCTCCTCCGCGGCCTTCAAGACAGCGGACTGAAGACGCGCACGGCGAGCGACATCGCCGACCGTTGCCAAGGGCGCGACCACCGCGATCGATGCACGGACTTTGCCCGTCACGTCGCGCAACGGCGCTGCTACCGCCCATTCATGGTCCGGCATTTCGTTGTCGCAAACGTCGAATCCGCGATCGCGGACCAGGGCAAGGTGTCGCACCAAGGTGGCGCGATCGATAATGGTCTTGGGTGTCCATTGCCTGAAGTCCGCGTCACGAGCAGACCCGCCACGCTGGCCTCGTCTAGATGGGCCAGCATCACGCGCGCAGATGCTGCGGCGTGCAAAGGTAGGGCTCGCCCGAGGTCCACGAAGAGGCGGAGCAGCCTGGTTCCTTGGACGATAGCGAAACACACGACCTGCTTGCCCACAAGTTCGGCCAAGAACACCGTCTCGCCTGTCGTCCGGTTGAGGTCGGCCACGATCGGTTCAGCGACGCGTCGCACGTAGTCGCTGCTGGTGCTCGCGACTAGCTGATATGGAGGGGTCTCTTGTCAAGGGGCATGGTGAGGCGCCGACCGGACTGGTTGTCTGGTCGGCGCCTCGTGCTTCCTCAGTCGGGGCTGC
>JAABVA010003340.1_pt1 | contig 15350 bp, 14 predicted proteins | sample 5560331 | NCBI WGS metagenome assembly JAABVA01 (sample SAMN12812661, study PRJNA571458) | rock metagenome | isolation source: Antarctica rocks | place: Antarctica: Victoria Land, Mt New Zealand sud | collected 2016-01-07 | reverse complement strand
CCACGCGTTTATGAGTGAAGGCAATCGATTTGGGGGTTAGGTGGCGGACGTTCAGATCGGTGGACGAACAGTTGATTACGACCGTGCGACGAGGTGGATCGATGTTTACTTCGACGCCAAAGCGAATCGGGTGGCGAGGAAGCCCTATGCCTACCCCGCCTACGACGGTCTCATCACCGGTAGTGGTCCCGAAGAGTTGAATGACGGGGACCTGTTCGCACCGACTGCGCTGAACGCTGCGCCTACCATCGCAGCCCTCTACTCTTTGCAGTCCGTCCGCGATGATCTCGAGGCTGGTTTGGGGCAGGTTCCGACAGATCTCACCTTGGAGGCGGCCGTCGCGGACGGCACCCTGGAAAATCGTCTCGGTAACTTGGTTAGCGTGCGCGACCGGGACGGTGGTCTCCGCGGGGTCCGCCTCACGACCCTGCTCAAAGTCCTCCACCGCAAGCGTCCGCTGTTCATCCCGCTTTATGATCAGTTCGTCAAGATGTGTTACGTGGGTCCGAAACCGGCGTTCCCCATCCCTAGCCGGTCACGGTCGACGACCGCGGCGTACGCGATTCGACTGGCGCAATTGATGTGCCGGGACATGGAATCTCCCACCTTCGCTCGCGTCGCCGGCGCAGCCCCCACCGATGTTTCACCCCTGCGGGTCCTCGACGTACTTGCATGGAGGTTAAGCCGAGAGGACTGAACGGTCGACTATTTTTTGCCACATGGCCTTGCCGAGTGCCGCCGCGGCGGACGGGCCTACCAGAAGCGGTGCAGCCGCACCAGTAACCTTGCAGGCGTCTCCGCTGACCGGTAGCTGAGGTCCATCCGGGACGGACGCAGACTCAGGCTAGATCGAGGAGGTGACCGTGAACGATGGCCAAGCCGCTGGCTCGCTCAGCGTCCTCCAACGGCAGTTACGTGCGTTCGCTGCGGAGCGCGAGTGGGACCAGTTTCACACTCCGAAGAATCTGATGATGGCACTCACCGGCGAAGTCGGGGAGCTGGCTGAGTTGTTTCAGTGGCTGACGGCCGAGGAGTCGTCGGCCATCATGCAGGACCCCCGCAGGGCGGAGCAGGTCCGTCACGAACTTGCCGACGTGTTCGCCTACGTTCTGCGCCTGGCCGACGTGTTGCACGTTGACCTCGCGGATGTGTTGCAGGAGAAGATGGTGCTCAACGCGCAGCGGTACCCCGTAGAACGAGCTCGAGGCAACGCTCGCAAGTACACCGACCTAGGAGGCTCCGCGTGAGACGCGCTGTCCTACAACCAGCTGGGAGCGCCGTCGCCCAAGAGCACTACCGCGACACCATCGAACGTTCCGTCGACCTTCAGGATCATGCCGCGATGCTCGGTGGAGATTTCGACGTTCTGCGCGGGCTGCACCCCGCGGGCACCGTGAGGTTGTGGGGGGCCACGCCCGGCAAGAACGACGCCAACCTCGGCAAGTACAACAAGATGCAGGAAGGGGACTACGTCTTCTTCGCAGGCGAGGGGCACCTATTCGCCGGCGCAACGGTCACGCACACCTTCCGGAACCAGGCGCTCGCCCAACAGCTATGGGGCACCGACGACAGGGGGCAGACCTGGGAACTGATGTTCGCCCTCGACGAGCTCCGCACCTTCGGCATTGCTTATGTCGAGATGAACAGTGCCGTCGGCTACGACGAGAAGAACATCGTCCAGGGCTTCACCGTGCTCGATAACGACCGCAGCGCAGCGTTGTTCGACTTCCTCAACCTGGACAGCGACCGACACCCAGCGGCACCAAGTACAACCGAACTCGCGGACCTGCTGCGGCAGCTGTCAGCGGATACTGAAGCAGAAGTCACGACCGTGCGCCGTCTCGAACAAGGGCGCCTCCGCCAGGTGTTGCTGCCACGCGCCACGGGCACGTGCGACCTCTGCGGAGACGAGTTACCGGTCCAGTTCCTCGTCGCCGCACACATCAAGAAACGCTCGCAGTGCACCAACGCTGAACGTTTGGACATACCCACGATCGCCATGGTCGCCTGCAAATTTGGTAGCGACGCCCTCTTCGAAGAAGGCTATATCGGCGTCGGTGACTTCGGAGCGATCGACGTCAGCCCCCTCGCGCCGACGCGAGGTGCGGCTGCAGCCTAATGCGGCTGCAGCCTACTTGCAGCGCTTGTCTGGACGGGTCTGTGCTGCCTATACAGCACCACGCGTGCCCTACTTCGCCTGGCATAGGGACCACACTTACAAGAAGTAGCTCCTTGAGGGCGGTGCTATGCTGAATTATGAATGACGGTATGTGCGGCCGCACATAAGTTTGGTCTGCGCCGTACCGTGGCAACACTGATCGGAATCGCCGTTGCTGCCGGCGCACAGGGAGCGACACCAGGCGTGCAGATCGCCCAAGTGACGCCGAGCGGCCCGGCCAACAGATCCGGTCTCAAAGCTGGATTAATTGTCACCGCGGTGGGCTCTGTTCCCGTACGAACCGCGACGGACCTGGTCGCGGGACTCACGAACCACGCCGGTATTTCCGTAAACCTCGCCGTCGTTGATCCCACCTCGGGCGGGACTCGCTCAATACCGGTTACGCCGGTAGCGCCGGACGCAAACACGCAAACACTTGACAGCGGGCTCATCTGACCCCTGGCCTAAATCGTTGGCGCACACCCGTCACTAGCACCATCGCATGCCGCAGCACTGTTGCGCCGCGGGGACGACGTCTAGAACCATCGCACGAACGCCGGTTACTGGATTTATCTGTCACGGGCCCGCATGCAAACCTTCGCGCAACAGTTCGCGCTTCGGCTAGGCTCAGACACACTGGTCGGCGTGATTTCCACCGAAGTGCCTCGTAGGAGACGATTTGAGTCGAACACGTTTCTATGGATTGGGTAGGCATAGTTCCATGGGGGGACTATGTTAACCCGTCACGCAGACGATGTTTGGGCAGAACTATATGCCAGGTGCGACCGGTTGCAACGGTCCCGTACGCCAGTCCTCACCATGGTTCGTAAGGTGCCAGACCTGATTGTCGGGGTCGACGAGCGGGCGATCTATGTTGAGTCGGAAGCGGCACGTACGAATGATCAGACAGCGCCGGTCGCACGGGGTCAGATCGCGGCTATATGGGAGGATTTGACCGCGAAAGATCGAACGACGTCGACAGCGGATCCGCAGATTGCGCACAGCCTCGTGGGAACACTGATCGAGGGAATTGGCTATAAAGCGGGCCCATTCCGTCTCGTAGTGACTAATCGCGATCGCGCGAATCAAGGGTGGCGCGATCCGGCTGTGGCTACATCGGAGCTCGCCGAGGGGCTTGATGCCGCGTGCGCCAAGGCTGCGACGGTCACCGCGGCCATGGACGTCACGCTGGCGGTGTGCCGGCTCGACGGGTGGGATGCGGTGGTCGAGGTGAACGCCGCGGCCATGGCGGCTCTGGGTTCCGCGCACGCCAGGGCCAGGGCGGGACCGGTCCAGCCCTGAACGTCCGCATTGCGTGTGCGCGACGTGCTGGCCAACCCCGGATGAGCACGTTCAGTGGTCGGAATGCGGGGTCGGCAGTGCCGCGAGTACGGCATCGAGCACCCGCACGGCGCCGGACTTGTCCAGGGGGTCGTTGCCGTTACCGCATTTGGGCGATTGCACACAGGACGGGCAGCCCTCCGTGCACTCGCAGGCCGCGATCGCGTCCCGCGTGGCACCCAGCCACCGGCACAGTTCGGCATGCCCCCGGTCGGCGAAGCCGGCGCCGCCCGGATGCCCGTCGTGCACAAACACCGTGGGCAGTCCGGTATCGGGGTGCAGCGCCGTGGACACCCCGCCGATGTCGCCCCGGTCGCAGGTGGCCACCAGCGGCAACAGCCCGATGGCGGCATGCTCGGCGGCGTGCAAGGCCCCCGGGACGGCGGCGGCCTCCACTCCGCTCCGCGCGAGCAGCTCCTCGGTCAGGGTGTACAGCACCGCGCGGGTGCGCAGAGTGTTCACCGGCATGTCCAGCTCCACCGACTCCAGTACCTCACCGGAGGACGCCCGCCGCAGGTAGCCCGTCACCTGGCTGGAGACGTCCACCTCGGCCAGAGCCACCCGAATCTCGCCGTGCAGCGACTGCTCGATGATCCGCACCACGGCGATGTCACTGGCCTCCCTGGCCGCGGTCGTCCAGTCCGGATCTTCCGCGTGCACCAATGCCAGCCCGTGCTCCAGATCCAGCTCGTCCACCACGTAGGAATCACCCTGGTGCAGGTGCACCGCCCCGGGGTGCACGGTCGCCGGCGCCCGTGCGCTCTCGACGGTGCCCAACATCCGGCCGGTCGTGGACTCCACCACGGCCACCTGCACGCCGCCGGACCCGCGCAGGTCCAGCTCGGCGTGCGGCCGTTGCCCCGCGGCCAGGAACCACCCGTGCGGGCGCCTGCGCAGCACACCCGCCTCGCGCAGCTCCTGCAGCAAGGCGGTCGGGCATCCCCACACCTGCTCAACCTCGGCGTCGGTCAACGGTTGCTCGGCCGCCGCGCAGGCCAGGTGTGGACCCAGGATGTAGGGGTTGCTCGGGTCGGTGACCGTGGCTTCCACCGGGCGCTCCAGCAGCGCGGCGGGATGATGCACCAGGTAGGTGTCCAGCGGGTCATCGCGGGCCACCAGCAGCACCAGGGAGCCCTCGCCGCGGCGGCCAGCTCGCCCGGCCTGCTGCCAGAAGGACGCCACCGTTCCCGGAAATCCGGCTACCACCACGGCATCCAGTCCGGCGACGTCCACCCCGAGCTCCAGGGCATTGGTGGTGGCTACCCCCAGCAGGGTCCCGTCGTTGAGCGCCCCCTCCAGTGCGCGGCGGTCCTCGGCGAGATAGCCGGCTCGGTAGGCGGCCACCCGTCGGCTCAATTCGTTGTCGACGTGCGCAAGCGCGCGCCCCGCGCTCAGCGCCGTCAGCTCCGCGCCCCGCCGGGACCGGACGAAGGTCAACGTGCGGGCGCCCTCCACCACCAGGTCGGCCATGATCCGGGCCGCCTCCGCGCCGGCCGCCCGCCGCACCGGGGCGCCGTTCTCCCCGAGGATCTCGGCCAGCAGCGGTGGCTCCCACAACGCCACCGTCCGCGGGCCGTGCGGTGAGCCGTCCTCGGTCACCGCGGCGACCGGCGCCCCGAGCAGTCGTTCGGCTGCCGGCCCCGGGTCGGCGGAGGTGGCGCTGGCGAGGATGAACACCGGGTCGGCCCCGTAACGGGCGCACAGCCGGCGCAATCTGCGCAGCACCAACGCCACGTGTGAGCCGAAAACGCCTCGATAAGAATGGCACTCGTCCACCACCACGTACCGCAGGCGACGCAAGAACCGCACCCAACGCTCGTGCCGCGGCAGTACCGCGCGATGCAGCATGTCCGGATTGGTGAACACCCACCTGGCATGCGCCCGCACCCAGTCGCGCTCCTCCAGTGCCGTGTCTCCGTCGAACATTGCCGGGCGCACATCGGTCAGGCCCAGGGTGTCCACCGCCCGCAGCTGGTCCGCGCCCAGCGCCTTGGTCGGTGCGAGGTACAACGCCGTCGCGCGGGGGTCCTGGGTCAGGGCGGTGAGGACGGGGAGCTGGTAGGCCAGCGACTTCCCGGACGCGGTGCCCGTAGCCACCACCACGTTGCGGCCGGCGTGCGCCGCGTCGGCCGCGGCGCTCTGATGGCTCCATGGTCGGTGCACCCCGCGCGCGGTGAGCGCCGTCACCACTTGGGGTGCCGCCCAGTCCGGCCAGTCGGTGAATGCGGCCGTACGCGCGGGTAGCTCGGCGACGTGGGTCAGCGGAGTCTCTTCGCCCGGGGTACCGGCGAGCACCCGTCCGAGCAGCTCTGCGCCGTAAGTCGTCGGCGCGCGGGGTGGTGATTCGGTCATCTAGTACCGAGTTTAGCCGCCCGCGCCCGCCATCCCCGCTCCGTCGGCGGGTGTGGTGTGAGATGGGTCACAGCAGGATGGGTAACTGATTGCCTGCCGGGGTGTTGCGGGGTCGCCGAACATGGTTCACTTGTCTTGGTCGCAGTTTCTGTGTTCGTGGTCTTTTAAAAGCACGCGCGCTCGCAGGATCGGTGTTGCGGGTGAGGTGCTCCTCGGGGGATCGCGCTCGTTACCGACCCGGTAGGTCGTAAGTGCGACCAACTGACATCGTTTTTCGCAAGAGGAGATACAGGCATGGCACAGGGAACTGTGAAGTGGTTCAACGCGGAGAAGGGGTTTGGCTTCATTGCCCCCGAGGACGGTTCGGCTGACGTCTTCGTGCACTACTCCGAGATTTCGGGCAGCGGCTTCCGCACCCTCGAGGAGAACCAGCGCGTTGAGTTCGAGGTCGGCCAGGGCACCAAGGGCCCGCAGGCCACCGGCGTTCGCGCCATCTGAGTTTTCCACTCAGCTTCGCTGAGCCCCCATCGTCCCAGTGGCGGTGGGGGCTCAGTCATGTGTAGGGAGGGAGGGTGATCACCGTGCGGTCCACGCACCGTGCCGTTCCGCTCCGACCACCACGTTCAGCGGGCTCAATGTCGTTCCAGGCGCGAGAAAACTACCGCCAGCCTGCTGAATGCGTGGGCCGATGAGCGAGCAGCTGTCCTTCTTCTCCGCGGACCTGGCGGTGCCATCCGTGGCCGACCTCGCCGGGCTGCTCGCCGCGCACGGTCAGGTGTTCACCAGCGGCGGCGTCGTCCGGGTGTCGGTGGTGCTGGACGCCCGGTGGCGGGCCGAGGCCATCGCCCAGCTGGTGGGCGAGGCAGGCCTGACCGCGCAGCTGCGGGTTCTGGAGCCGGAGGATGCCGAGCACGGCGGCCATCTGGTGCGTACCGATTCCTCCCCGGAGCTGGCCGCCCTGGGCCGCGCGTGGACGAAGGGTGCCGTGAAACACCTTCCGCATGGCTGGATTCCCGACGGACGAGCGCTGCGCGCCTGGGCGCTGGCTGCGGGGCGCTGCGACGACGCGGCATACCTTTTCGGCTTGGACCCGCACGCGCCCGATACCCACCAGCCTGCGGCGGCTGCGCTGGCCGCGGCCGGCCTTACCCCGGTGTTGCTCGGTGTACGGGGCGGCGGCCCGGCCTTGCGGGTCGGTGGCCGGCGACGGGTGCGTCGACTGGTCGAGATGCTCGGTTCCGCGCCACCTGCCATACCCGATGACGGGTACTGGCCAACGCCGCAGCGCTGAGGGCCCGACCACATCGCGCAACCTCTTACGGCGTGGGCGTCGTATCGTGTGCCACCCTGTGCATGCCCGCAGGGCGGCGCGCGCGGTGACAACAGCGCGAGCAGAAGCAGTAGGAAGGTTCGGACAACAGGTGGCAGCAGCACGTAGCAAGAGCGCAGGCGGCGGCGTCCGTCGACTGGTGATCGTCGAGTCGCCGACCAAGGCGCGCAAGATCGCTCCCTACCTGGGCTCGGACTATGTCGTCGAGGCCTCCAGCGGCCATATCCGGGACCTGCCCCGCGGTGCCGCCGACGTGCCTGCCAAGTACAAGGGTGAGCCGTGGGCCCGGCTGGGCGTCGACGTCGACCACGACTTCACCGCCCTTTACGTCGTCAGTCCGGAAAAGAAGTCCAAGGTCACCGAGCTGAAGCGGCTGCTGGCCGGGGTCGACGAGGTCTACCTCGCCACCGACCCCGACCGGGAGGGCGAGGCCATCGCCTGGCACCTGCTGGAGACACTCAAGCCCAAGGTGCCGGTGCGCCGGATGGTGTTCCACGAGGTCACCGAGGGCGCGATTCGGGAGGCAGCCGAGAACACCCGCGAGCTCGACTCCGACCTGGTCGACGCCCAGGAAACCCGACGCATCCTCGACCGGCTCTACGGCTACGAGGTCAGCCCGGTGCTGTGGAAGAAGGTGATGCCGCGGCTGTCGGCCGGCCGGGTGCAGTCGGTGGCCACCCGCATCATCGTGCAGCGCGAGCGCGAACGGATGGCGTTCACCGCCGCGTCGTACTGGGACATCTCCGCCACCCTGGACGCCGGCGAGCAGACCAGCCCGCGCACCTTCGGGGCCCGGCTGTTCAGCGTCGACGGTGCCCGAGTGGCCGCCGGCCGCGACTTCGGACCGGACGGGCAGCTCAAGCAGGCGTCGTCGGTGACCGTGCTGGACGAGGGCCACGCACGTCGCCTGGCCGAGGCGCTGGCCGGCGTCGGACTCACGGTCACCTCCGCCGAGGAGAAGCCCTACACCCGTCGCCCCTACGCACCGTTCATGACGTCCACCCTGCAGCAGGAAGCCGGCCGCAAGCTGCGCTTCTCCAGCGACCGCACCATGCGGATCGCCCAGGGGCTGTACGAAAACGGCTACATCACCTACATGCGAACCGACTCCACCACGCTGTCGGAGACGGCCATCTCCGCCGCCCGTTCGCAGGCGCGCGAGCTCTACGGCGAGTCCTACGTGAGTCCGCAGCCGCGCCAGTACACCAAGAAGGTGAAGAACTCTCAGGAGGCGCACGAGGCCATCCGGCCCGCGGGCGAACGCTTCCAGACCCCGGGGGAGTTGCACTCCACCCTGACCCACGACGAATACCGCCTGTACGAGCTGATCTGGCAGCGCACCATCGCCTCCCAGATGGCCGACGTCCGAGGCACCACGCTGAGCCTGCGGATCACCGGCACGGCGGGTACCGGCGAGGAATGCATCTTCGCCTCCTCCGGTCGCACCATCACCTTCGCCGGGTTCCTCAAGGCCTACGTGGAAACCGTGGAGGAGGGCTCGGGGGCCGACGCCGACGACAAGGAGTCGCGGCTGCCGCAGCTCACCAAGGGGCACGCCGTCACCGCCGCCGAGCTCAGCCCCGACGGGCACACCACCAGCCCGCCGGCCCGCTACACCGAGCCCAGCCTGGTCAAGGCCATGGAGGAGATGGGCATCGGCCGTCCCTCGACGTACGCCGCGATCATCAAGACCATCCAGGACCGCGGCTACGTCTACAAGCGGGGCAGTGCCCTGGTTCCGTCCTGGGTCGCCTTCGCCGTCGTGGGGCTGCTGGAAGCGCACTTCGGCCGGCTCGTGGACTACGACTTCACCGCCTCGATGGAGGACGATCTCGACAACATCGCCGGTGGCCGCGAGCACCGCAATGACTGGCTGGGTGCCTTCTACTTCGGCGCGCAGACCGGAGTCGACGGCTCCGTCGCTCGAGCGGGAGGGCTGAAGAAACTGGTCGGGGTGAACCTCGAGGAGATCGACGCCAGGGAGGTCAACTCAATCCGGCTGTTCGACGATGCCGATGGACGTCCTGTCTACGTGCGCGTTGGCCGGTTCGGGCCGTATCTGGAGCGGACGGTGACCGGGGACAACGGAGAGCCGGAGTCCCAACGCGCCAACCTCCCCGATGACCTCTCGCCGGACGAGCTGACGCGTGAGGTCGCCGAGAAGCTCTTCGCCACCCCGCAAGAGGGCCGCAAGCTCGGGGTGGACCCGGTCAGCGGGCACGAGATCGTGGCCAAGGAGGGCCGTTTCGGGCCCTACGTCACCGAGCTGCTGCCCGAGCCCGCCGCCGCGCCGGAGCCAGCGGCCGCGGACGCCGCCGCCAAGAAGGCCCCCGCGAAGAAGGCCCCGGCGAAGAAGGCCCCGGCGAAGAAGGCCCCGGCGAAGAAGGCCCCTGCGAAGAAGACTGCAGCCAAGAAGGCGGACGGACCCAAGCCCCGCACGGCGTCGCTGCTCAAGTCGATGGACCTGGCCACGGTGACTCTGGAGGATGCGCTGCGGCTGTTGTCGCTGCCCAGGATCGTCGGCACCGATCCGGCCACCGGAGAGGAGATCACCGCCCAGAACGGTCGTTACGGGCCGTATCTCAAGCGCGGTACCGACTCGCGTTCGCTGGCCGACGAGGAGCAGATGTTCACGATCACGCTGGAGGAGGCGCTGAAGATCTACGCCGAGCCCAAGCGGCGTGGTCGGCAGGCCGCCGCTGCACCCCCGCTGAAGGAGCTGGGCACCGATCCGGTCAGCGGGCAGCCGATGGTGGTCAAGGATGGACGATTCGGTCCCTACGTCACCGACGGGCAGACCAACGCCAGCCTGCGCAAGGGCGACGCGGTGGAGAGCCTCACCGACGAGCGTGCGGTGGAGTTGCTCGCCGAACGACGGGCCCGTGGCCCCGCGCCCAAGAAGCGTGCCGCCGCCAAGAAGGCTCCGGCCAAGAAGGCCCCGGCCAAGAAGACGGCCGCCAAAAAGGTAGCGGCGAAGAAGTAGTCAGTGCCGCCGCGGATCGAGCGGGCTTAGAACGTCACCCGGGCCGCGGCCAGCGCATCCCGTACCGCTTCGTCGCCGTCGATGGCGAACTCCGGGTCGGCGGTGCGGCCGGACAGCAGGCGGCAGTACTCGACAGCGTCGGCGCGGACGGTGGCCACGGGACTGCCCGTGCCGAGCAGCCAGCTGCCGCCTGCTTCCCCGGTCAGTTGGAGCACCAACGGCGGCCCGTCCCAATACCGGGCGAGGTCGCGGACAACCTGCGTGACGACCAGCGTGTCGCTCTCGGTGGGCATGAGCGGGCAGCCCGTGGCGCGGGCGATGTCTATGCGGTGCATCCACAGATCGCGCGCATAGATGACGTCGAACAGATAGCCGAAGGTCGAGCCAGCAGGCAGGTCGTCGCCGGGGACAGTCCTGCTGCGAAGCAGGGCAGGAGTCTTGCGGCGACGGTGCACCCCCTTTGGCGCCAGGCGGGCCAGGTCCTCGATGATCCGCGTCCCGGACCAGGTGCTGCGGTCGGCGATCTGCGCCTCGTTGAGGCCATCGACCATGCTGGACTGGGCAATGCGCTTGGCTGCGCGCATGTGCCGCAGCATCACCCGGACGTGCGCACCCTCGTCCATCGCCCCGGTGACGTGGGCGGCGATGTCATGCACGGTCCAGTCCGTGCAATCGGTCGGACGATCCCAGTCGGCGTCATCCAGCTGGCGCAACTGCGCCAGCATCCCCTCGCATTGCGGCGTCGCCACCCCGGCGGCGTCGGTGCGGCTTGTCTGCGTCAGCTCTGCTGCGCGCACCGGTTGCGCCTGCATTGTCATCGTGACTCCTTTCGGCCCCGTATTGGGCCAGATACATGGACACCAGCTGCGGGAGCAGCCGGGAGAAAGCGCCCTCTTCGAACGTCTGGTGCGGCGCATTGGAGAGCTGTTGGCTAATGACCCCGGAAATCAGCACGGTCCAGGTGCTGATGGCGGCGTCGAGGTCGATATCGGCGTGGAGGACACCACGGCGTTGCAGGAACACGAATTGCTCCCGTGCGCGGCCCAGGGATTGCACCGCCGGCGCGTAGGCCTGCGGGGACGGGGCCCAGCCGGGTACCGGACGCCAGAACATGAGCTGGGCATACGCGGGGTGTTCGACGGCCCAGCGAACGAACATCTGCGCCATGGCCAGGGGAAATCCGTGCGGGTCGTCGGTGTGGTCCAGCTGTTGTTCGAAGGGTGCCATCACCGCATTCACCGTGGCCCAGCCCCGAGCGAAAACGGCGTCATAAAGCGCATTCTTCGAGTCGAAGTACCCGTATATCGACGGCGGCTGGATCCCCATCCGGCGGGCGACCTCACCGAGCGAGAAGCCCCCGGCACCCTCCTCGTCCATCACCGTGACGGCGACATCGAGGATCTCCTCGATCGTCTCGAGTCGACGCCGCTGTCGGCGATCGGGTGCTAGTGGGCCTGCCACATCCGCTGAACCTCCTACTATCAGGACATCCTAATACCATTAGGCTTTTGCGGGGAAGGATCCGTTGGGAGCGCAGCGAAAGGTGACGGCCAGGGCTACTAGGCTCGACCGGGTGAGTACCCCGGGCACCGTCTTCGCGCGTCTGGTCGGCCAGGACGTCATCGCGGCCCAGCTGTCGGCTGCCGCGGAGGCCGCGTTGACCGCGAGCACCGCGGCGCACGGCGGCTCCGCGATGACCCACGCGTGGTTGTTCACCGGGCCCCCGGGCTCGGGCCGCTCGGTGGCGGCCTTGTGCTTTGCCGCGGCCCTGCAGTGCACCACCCCGGGCACACCCGGGTGCGGGCAGTGCCCGGCGTGCCACACGGTGACGGCCGGTACGCACGGCGACGTCCGCCGGATCATCCCCGAGGGCCTGACCATCGGAGTGCAGGAGATGCGCTCCATCGTGCAGATCGCCTCCCGCCGTCCCAGCACCGGTCGCTGGCAGGTGGTGGTTGTCGAAGATGCCGACCGACTGACCGAGGGTGCGGCCAACGCCCTGCTCAAGGTGGTGGAGGAACCTCCCGCGCGCACGGTGTTCCTGCTGTGTGCTCCCTCGGTGGATCCGCAGGACATCTCGGTGACCCTGCGCTCGCGGTGCCGGCACGTGGCCTTGCGCACGCCGACGGTTGCGGCCATCGCCGGGGTGCTGCGGGAGCGGGACGGGATGGACGCCGAGCGCGCCCAATGGGCGGCCTCGGTCGGCGGCGGGCACGTGGGGCGCGCTCGTCGGTTAGCCACCGATGTCGAGGCCAGGGACCGGCGGACGGCGGTGCTGAGCCTGCCGGGTGCGGCGCGCAGTCCCCGGACGGCGTACGCGGCGGCCGAGGATCTGGTGGCCGCCGCCGAAGCCGAGGCCAAGGCGGCGTCGGCCGGACGGGACGCGGCGGAGACCGAGGAGCTGCGGATCGCGCTGGGCGCCGGCGGTACCGGCAAGGGTGCCGTGGGGGCGATGCGTGGTTCTGCCGGTGCGCTCAAGGACTTGGAAAGGCGGCAGAAGTCGCGTGCGACCCGAGGGCAGCGCGACGCCATGGACCGGGCACTGATCGACCTTGCCGGCTTCTATCGGGACGCCGTCGTGCGTTCCTGCGGCGCGCAGGTAAACCCCACCCATCCCGATCTGGCCGGGGAAGTCGACCGGGTGTCTGCGCAGGCTCGACCCGAGCACATCCTGCGTTGCCTGGAGGCGGTACTGGAGTGTCGAGAAGCCTTGGCGGCCAACGTTAAACCGCGGATCGCGATCGACGCGATGGTGGCCACCCTCGGTTCCGCGCTGCGCTAGCCCCTCCCGAATTGTGCGGATCTCCCGCGCCCTCGCTACAATTTCCGCGCCTGGCGCTGTGTGTGCCCGGGGCACGCCGCCTTAGCTCAGTCGGTAGAGCATCTCACTCGTAATGAGAAGGTCGTCGGTTCGATTCCGACAGGCGGCTCAACATGAAACAGCCCCTCACCTCCGAAAACAGGGTGAGGGACTTTGTTGTGCCCGTGATGAGAAGGCGTCAGAGCGGCCGATGTGGTCGCGATGTGGTCGCACCCCGCAGAAAACGGTCGGCGACGAGCTTGGCCGCGGCCGTGTCGAGCACCCCACCGAGGATGTCCGCCGCGGCGTGCGCAGCCTCCGGGGTCAGGTGCCCGTACAGGTTCGCGGTGATTCCGACCTGGGAGTGACGGAGCGTCTTGGACACCAGCGCCAAGGGGACCCCGTTGGTGAGCATCAGCGTCGCCGCCAGGTGCCTCAAATCGTGGATACGCACACTGGGTAGACCAGCAGTGTCGGTCAGGGCGTGGAAGCGCTTCAGGACGAACTCGGGGCGCAGCATGGTGCCGTTCTCCTTGGCGAACACCAGCCCGTGGTGTCCGTAACCGTCGCCCCACTCCAGCGCCTCGGACACCTGGCGCTCACATTGCCGCTCCAGCGCCGCCACTACACGGCCGGACAGCCCCACACCCGCGGCCGAGCCTTTGGTCTTCGGGGTTCCTATCATCAGCTTGCCGCCCACGTCGGTCACTGAGCGGCGCACGTGCAGCACCCGCCGAGCCAGGTCGACGTCCTCCCAGCGCAGCGCCAGGGCTTCACCACGTCGCAGGCCGGTGCCCATGAGCACCTCGAGAACTCGGCCAGCCTGTCGCCGCCGACGTGATCGAGGAACGTCACGGCCTGGTCGGCGGTCCACGGGCAGACCTCGGTGCGCTCAACCCTCGGGGTCCGCACATGCTCGGCCGGGTTGTGCGTGAGCCGCTTCGTCTTGACGGCGTGACTCAGCGCCGACCGCAGCACCGCCAGCACCTGTTTGATCGTGGCCGGCCCGCGCCCTGCTTCCTCCAGCGCCAGGATCATCACGGCGATGTGCTCGTGCCGAAGCGCCTCCAGCTTGAATTCACCGAGCGCGGGCACCAGATCCTTGTGGACGTATTGATGCAGGGTTTTAGGCTTCATGCTGTGCCGCTGGGACCGTAGCCACTGAGCCAAGTATTGGCCGACGGTTTCCTTGTCGTCGTTGCGGACGGAGGTCTGCACCCGGTCGGTTACCGCCATGAGCGCGTTGCTGGCCTGCCGCCTGGTCGGGAATCCGCCGCGACGCAGCGTCTTACGGTGGCCGTCCGGATTCTTGAGGTCGACGGCGAAGGTCCACGTGCCGTGCTTGCCGTCCGACTTCAGCAGCGGGCAGCGGGCGCCGACGAGCTTGCCGTCCGTCCGGCACCCGCAGCGCCGGTACACCCGCCCGCTCATTCATCGGCCTCCGTCGCGGCGTAGAGGATTCCGTCGGGCCAGGGGAGCGGCTCACCACCGAAAGTCTTCATTTCGCGGCGCACGTCACGGATGCGGGCCGCGACATTTTCTCGCTGCCTCAGGTTTTCGACAAGCTCGGTGGTCGAAAATTTCCCGCCCATGGGGAGACGAGAGAGTAGTAGTTGTAGCTCTTCGTCTTGCTGGGCAAGGCGTAGCAGCCGAGCACCGTCCTCGTAGGCTCGGAAATCGACGTAGACCTTTCCCGTCTCGTCGGTGCCAGTGTAGGGGGCCTTGCCGGCGAACCACTGGGCTGCCGACCAAGACGATGTCCGATGCCCCGGAAGTACCTCCACCTCGCCGGCGGAGATCGCCGGGTACAGCAGCAGCAGCGGGGGCACCCCGAGTGCCCTGGCTAGCACGATCAACTCCGGTACGTCGACGGCACGCTTGCGTCCGACCTCAAGGTTGGAGAGCGCTGTGCGGCTGATCGGATGGCCCAACTGCGCGGTGCGATCGGCAAGCCACTGTGTTGAGCGTTTGCCACGTAGAGCTTTGACGGTGGCGGCGATGCGATGCGTGGTGTCTTCCGCCCAACCTTCTTGCGTCATAAAGACGCAGAATACAGCATACTTGCGCCAACAGGCAAGACCGTGAATGATGGGTTGTGAACGAGCAGACGAACCATAGATTGCGTCTAAAGGCGCAACGGAAGTGGAGTGAACGAAATGCACTGAGCGGCCGCCAGCAGCATTCAGGAGCACCTACTTGAGGCAGGCCCAACCGTGGACCTGCCTTTGGCAAACAATGCGCTGGGCATCAGCCGGGCGCACGGGTATGCGCTCGCAAAGCGTGGGCAATACCCCGTAAAAGTCTTGAAGTTGGGCTGTTCGTATCGGGTCATCACGACCGATCTGCTGAACGTGCTCGGCATCACGTCGACTAAAGCGTGACGCCG
>JAABVA010003338.1_pt1 | contig 15352 bp, 15 predicted proteins | sample 5560331 | NCBI WGS metagenome assembly JAABVA01 (sample SAMN12812661, study PRJNA571458) | rock metagenome | isolation source: Antarctica rocks | place: Antarctica: Victoria Land, Mt New Zealand sud | collected 2016-01-07 | reverse complement strand
ATGGAAGACGGTTCGTCGACGCATCGCCGGCCTGCGCAGTCTCGGAACCAGCCTCAGGGCGGCCTTCGAGATGATCCAGAGCCCGAAAGGGCCTTGGAGGCTCAGTCTGACGGGCACGATGCACCGGACTTTCAACAAGGCTTACTTTCGCTCTCTGGGCCTGGTCTCCATGGACAGGTTCACCAAAGCTTAATCCGCCGAACCGCCGTGGTACGGACCCGTATGCCCGGTGGTGTGGGAGGGGCGGCATCGCGAGGTGCCCCCCTATCCCGATTGACCCGCGGCGAGGCCAGCCCAGGCTGTCCCGCCGGCGGTGGGACAGTGCGCTGGCGGGGGCCGTGGGGTTCAGACGCCGTCGGTGAAGTAGTCGAGGACGCGGACGGTGAGGAAGGTGCCGCCGGCGAAGATCGCTGTAACCATTGCGGCATTGAGCAGGAAACTAACCATTGTTCGGTTCCTTGGCTGTGGCTGCTTCAGGGGGCAACCGGAATATAGCGCAGAAGCTTCATGGCTACACCCTCTAGAATGGCTGCAACGAACGCGGCGGAGGCTGTGATCCCGGGCGATGCTCCAAGATTGGGATTGAACTCCGGGGCGATGTAGGCTGCGCCGACAATGGCGATTGCGACCAGTTGGCATCCGCTCGCACCCAGCTTCAACCGCTCCTCCTTGTGCCGCGGGTGGACGGGAGGCCCTTTCAGGAAACGCTTCAGAAAACGCATGGGGATTGCCCTCTGTGGACTGGCAGGAAAGGAACGGGTGGCGGGGACCTGTGCGGCCCCCGCCGTCTGTCCTAGAACCCGAGGGCTGCGATCTGTGCGGCTGCGGCCTGCTTGTCCACGGCCATCGCGGGTCGGCTGGTGCCCTGGTATGGCTTCCAGTCGCTGCCCGTGACCTGGGCGTAGGCGTCCACGGCTCCCTCTGCTGCGGCCAGCAAGGCGAACGCCTGCACGCCCATCAGCGCGGCGAACTCGCGGGCGCGCTCGGCGTCGTTGGGAGTGCCGTCCACGCCCATGCGGTCCTCGTCGCGGTGCTCGTTGGCAACCTTGCTGTTCAGGTCGCGGGCCAGCTTCGCCTTGGTGCCGTAGAACAGCCCGGCTCCGTGGGCGGACCGAACGTGGGCGTCCACGATGCGGCCAAGGTGCATTTCGATGGCCTTCTCGGACAGGTTGCCTTGCAGGGCGATGGCGCAGCGCGCAACCATTTCCTCGGTGGTCTCGCGGATGGCGTCATAGTCCACGTCGGGCAGGCCGAACGCGCGGACGATGTTGGAAACCTGCGTGGCGTCGGGGCACTCACGGGCGGCGGTGCGGAAGCCGATGACTTCGCGCTGGCCCTGCGTTGCGACCTGGCGCACGGGGGCCTTTGCCGGTGCGGCCTTGGCCTTCTTGCCAGCGGTGGCGGCCTTGGCATTGGTCATCGCGGTGGTCATGTTGTTGTCAACCTGGGACATGATAATTACCCTATCCTGTTCTGTGGCCAGTCCCCGTTGGTGTTACTAGCACCGCGGGGGCGACCCGCTGCGGTCCTCATCAACCGCGACTTAGTTATCCCATATCAGCCCAAAGTATGCAACAGCAAAAGCAGGCCTAAACTGCTAATAATGCTGATTATATTCTGTCCGCGCGCTGCATCTTACTGTTGACAGCACCCCTGCCCCGGTCTGATTCTTGGAGAAGCCCCCGAGTTTTTTCTTACTTGCTTTATGAATACTGCGGCTTCGCAGTATTCTCACAGTCCCTGTCCTGGTGAGGTGTCTGTTCCCCGGTATCGCCCCGTCGTGAGGCCCTCTTGACCGGGCTGGCAGGGCCAGGTCAAAGGCGCGCGCTTGCGCGGGACCGGAGCCACGCGCAGCCGCCGCTTGGCGGGGAGCATGGCGAGGACCCACCCTTTGACCTGGCCCTGCCAGCCTGGTGGGCCGCATCACGACGGGGCGATACCGGGGAACAGACACCCTGGCTGGTGCTGTGCTTCCTTGCTTGCGTCATTGGGATCGTTACCCCGAAGGGGCGGAAACGCTCTTGGGCGGTTCCGTCGCCGCTCTTGGGCGGCGATAGAGCCCGGTCCCCGCCGCTTGGCGGGGAGACGCCCAGATGCTGGGGACCAGAGCGCCGCCTGTCTTCACCTAACGGCAGCCTTGCCGCGGACGAAGAAGCAGCCAGGACCTGCTGAAGCAATCATACCCGGCCCAGAGACAGGCGACATGCCGTTCGCATCCTGATGGTTGAGACTGCGCCGGCCGGTGCTTGCCTGGATGTGATCCGGGCGGCCGGCGAGGTTACGTCACGCAACACATCCCAGGAGACAGCAGCATGATCCCGCATGACAACGCCGCACCATCCGTCGCCGACCTGTGCAGGACCATCGGGGATGGCGGTGGCCTCATCGTCGTTGACCACATGGATGCCCAGGACGGCTTCAACGAGCTTTTGGCTGCGGCCAGGCGGTCCGGCCGGGCGGAGGACGTGCGCGTGCTGGACGCCGCGAGAACGGCCCCGGTCCATCCCGGCACCACCCTCAACACCTTTAACCCGTTCGCGCGCGGCACCGCCAACGAGCTGCGCGAGCTGCTGGGCTGCTTGGTCGAACCTTCCACCAATGCAGGTCCTGGAGGCGAGGAAGTCTTCCGGCAGCGCGCCCTGCAATTCCTGGGTGCGCTTGCCCCTGTCCTAGCCTGGCTGCGGGACACTAGGGCCGTTCCCCTCGATGCTGCGGTCGTAGGTCAGGCCACTGGGCTGCAAGCCGTCGCGGAGCTGGCCTTCGAGGGCGTGTTCAAGTACCGCGATCCCGACACAGGGGACGTTGTGGAGGTGCGCGTTGACGGCCCGGATGGAGCAGGCGAGGCGCGTCTCATGCCGCTCCGGTCGCACTTCACTGAAACCAGCGGCTACGATCCCTCGGAACGGCCAGACCGCCAGCGGTCGTCCGAGCCGTCGCGGCAGCACGCCTACACGCGGTTCTTCTTCTCTCCGGCGCTGTCCCAATTGACCGGCCCGTTCGGGCATATCTTCAAGGGTTCGCCGTCCGACGTGGACATGGAGGACGTCCTCACGAGCGCGCGCATCCTGATCATCCGAGTGCCATCCCTGGAAATGCCGCAGCAGGCCATCGCGCCGCTGATCCGGCTGGTCCTGGGCAGCTTGCGGGTCACAGTCTCCAGGCTGCTCGCCGGCAGCCTGGAGACGCTCTATTCCTCGGGCGGAGAAGGTTTCCGGCTCGCGAAGCTGCGCCGGCCGGTCCAGGTGGTCCTCGGCGCCTCGGACGCGCAGGCGGTTGCGGGCATTGAGAGGCTGGCGGCGATGGGCCGGTCCGTCGGCATACGCTTCTGCTCAGGGTTTGCTGGACGGGGGCACGCTGGCATCCACGCCGGCGCCCGGTCCGGGTCAGTCGCGCACCCGTCAGCAACGTCGGGCGGCACGGCACCGTAGAAGGCGGTCTCCGCGGGGGCCGCCAAGTCCAGGGAGGACAGGTCCGGCGCCGGGCGAAAGCCACGGCGCACCTGTTTCCTAAGTTGATCCCCGTTCACTGCAAGTCGAGTCTCGTACATCGCACCATCATAGGAGGCGGCGCGCATCGGCGATGCACAGCCCCTTGGGTGCCACGGGCGTGCCCAGGCCGCGGTCGTGCAGATATAAGGTACGTGGTCACGGGGCAGTGGAGAGGGCCGATGGGATGGCGACGACTGGACGCAGCTCACGTCGCGCGCCAGCTCCGGGCGGCGTACGACCGTCCGGAGCCTGGCACGGAGGAGCTGGCGGAGATGGCCCTGGCGCACATGCGGTCGCAACTGCTGGGCGGCGGGTATGTGGCGGTTCAGGACGACACGGGCCGCACGTTCATCGGCACGCCGGAGGAGGCGGCGCAGCACATGATGGGGGATGCCCGGGAGTGACGGGGGCAGCGTGACACAGGCTGCCCCGTGCTCCACAGGCACCGGGCAACCGGGAGGTGGCTGTGTCAGGACGCTTCGTACTGGGGGTGCAAGGCGGTGCAGGCGACGGTGCTGACCGGCGCCAGTCCGGCCAGCGCCGCGGCGGCGCGGGGCACGGCGGGAATGGCGTCGCAGCCCGGCCTGACGTGGACGGTGATGCGCTGGATGCCATCGGCGCCGGCACGCAAGAGGTAATAGGCTGGCCAGCACTGCCGGGAGGCGTGAGGGTCGTAGGCCGGGCCGCGCAGGTCCTGCCACGGGCCGTCCGGGTTGCGGACCAGGTTGGGGAAGCCCCACAGCTGCTGGGCGGCGAGGGCCAGCTGTGCGGCGCACAGCAAGTCCTGGCGCGAGCGCCAGGCGTTCTCCTGCCGTTGTTGCTCCTCCACCACGTCGAGGCCGGGCACATTCGGGGCGTCCACGGTGGTGGCGGCATCATCCGTGTCGGCGAACAGGCTTAGCTGGAGAGGCTGGTGCTGAAGCCGAGCGTCAGCCTCGGGCCGGAAGCGAGGGAGGGCGGCCTGCTTCAGCAGCGGGACGGGTCGGGACATCTTTCCTCGCAGCTCCTGGCAAGAGGGCGCAGGCGCGCAAGCGCCGGCTCCCCCTTGTTGCCCCATGCCGATGCGAACGGGGAAGCCTGCTCCTGGGCAGGGTCAGATGGCGCCGCTGCCGTTGTGACAGGTGCCCTGGCCGAGTAGCCCCCGGAACCGGCTGGAGAAGGTGTAGCGGCCGGTGAGGGTGTCGATGCTGAACATCCCGGCACCCGCGCCGGTGTCCCTGACGCGGCTGCCCCAGGCGATCCGCCCGGCGCTGACGTTCACGAACTGCTCTACGTTGGAAGCATACGGGCTGGCGCCGCCGTGCGTGTAGGTCATCTCGTTGTCGCTGGCGGTGAGCGCGTCCGTGTCGATGCGGACGCGGCGCTGGCTGCTACTGCCCGAGCCTTCCATCACGACGGTGCAGGTGAACTCGATCACCCGCGCCTTGGCGGGCAGCGGGCCAAGCAGGGTGCAGGCCAGCGCGGCGCCTGCAAGCGCCCGCACGAAGGTTGGCGGCATCGGGGATCTTCCTCCAGGAATGAGCATGCATTTTCCCCGTCCCGCCGTGCCGGGGCAAGCCGGGCGGACGGGAAGGGACGCGGCAAGATGTGGAGCGCAGCCGGGCGCTTCCGCCGCTACATTCAATAAACACAATGAAAACAGTATATTATGCTTGCGCGGCTCGAATCGTTGGCGCTAGAGTCCGGCCATGGATGAGGAGCAAGGGTTGTGAACATCGAGCTGATGCCGGGCCTGACGAACGTGGTGCGGTTCCCGGTGGAGGAGCGCACCGCGCCGTCCATGGACGTGATCTACAAGATCGAGCCTGACGTGCGGGAGGTGATGCAGGTGGTCGAGGGCTTCTTCCTGGAGATTCCGGACCCGGAGCATGCGAATCAGGTGGACGCCGAGACGGCCTGCTACATCGCCGAGCAGGTACTGCCGCTGGTGCCGTCCGAGCGCGGCCCGGCGCTGGACGACCTGCTGCGGCCGGTGGTGGCGACGGCTGTCGAGGCGTGCCGCCGTGCCGACCAAGTGGGCAAGCGCGCGGTTGCGGCGGGCGAGCGCCTGGCGCTGGCCCAGGCGGGCGGTGGCCAGTGGCTGGGCCTGCTGGAGCGGGACGCGGACGGGCTGCTGAGCCATTCGGCGGAGCTGCTGGTCCTGGCGCACCAGCGGTGCCAGGAGGCGCACGGGGTCAACCGGGCAGTCGGGATGGCGCGGCGCGGCGAGACCTGGACACCCTACAGCACGGCGGACGCCACGGATTGGCTGATCGCGGCTGGCCAGGCAGACCAGGTACGCAAGGCGACAGCCAGCGCGTGACGAACAGGGCCGTGTGCGCGAGCATGTGGCCCTTCCCCGCCGCTGCTCCTGCATGCCTCCGGGGAGGGTCTGGCCTGATGCACCTCGGTTAGAGGTAGAGGGCCTTGAACAGGGCCAGGAGCGCGCCGGTGAAAGCGACGCCTGCCGCAAAGGACGTGGAAACGACCTTCCAGGGTTCCCAGCGGCGTTGCTCAAGCTTCAGCATGGTGTCGGCCTCCAGGTTGCGGACCTTTGCATTGCGCTCGTCTTGCTCGGTGAAGTCGGGTGCCGTGCCACTCATAGTGCCTAACGCCTTCCTTGTATGTCGCGTGTCCCGTCACCGCCGCCAAGGGGCTACGGGAAAACTGGGCTGCCAGTCGCCGCGCGCGCCCGTCGCGTAAGTCTCGTCAGTGCGCCGGGATGGCGTCGAGCCACCAGTCGGCCTGGCGCTCGGCGGCCTCGGCCTCGCGCAGCAGCGTCGCGCGCTGGCCTGCGGTGAGGTAGGCCGCTTCGGCGTTGTCGCGCAGGTGCTCGGCTTCCTTGCGCCAACTGCGGGCGCTGGCGAGGCAACTGGCGTCGGCAGCGCGTTGAAGGTGGGAGTGACCGTGCATGGCGAACTCCTGAACCGGGAAAGGCCCGCACGGCGGCTGCCGGCGGGCGGGGTGGATGGGAAGCGGAAGCACTACGCCTCCCCCGGGTGCCCGGAGGAGGCGTGAGCAGGCCGGCTGTCAGGCGGCCTGGCGCCGCTGCGGCGCCGGCGCCGGTGCCGCACGCGCAGCAGCGGGCGCGAAGCGCGCCGGGCGGAACCGCCGCACGTCGGGCAGGGTCGGGTAGCGGGTGGGCTGTTTGGCCAGGCCGAGATCGTCGTGGAGGACCAGGGTGCGGACGGCAACCTGGCGCACGATGCGGGAGTCGCGCAGCGACCGCACGAGCGCCATGTCCGACCGGCCGGAGAGGTAAGTGCTCTCCCAAAGGCCGGTGTCGCGGTTGCGGCGCGAGGCGCCCATGGTGCCGTTCAGGAAGCCCAGCACCTGCCAGGGCGTGCGGCAGACCGCCGTGCCGCCGTAGCGGTCACGGAAGAACCCGTCATCCTGCAAGTAGAAGATGCTGCCCGCGGCGACCGTGCCGACGCGCAGCGGGTTGTCCCCGCCACGCGCCCGCTGGGCGTAGTACTGCCGGATCATGCGCCTGCCTGCCCTGGCAAGGTGGCGGTCTGCACCGCTGGTTCCGTGTGCCGGTCGGTGACGCGGACGAAATTCTCTTGGCCCAGCCCGTTGCCGCGGCGGGCGGCGTCGTAGCCGTTCGGTTTGCGGCTGCCCTTGGCCAAGCCGACCGACACGTAGAAGGATGCTTCGGGGTGTGCGGCACGGACTTTGGCGCCGAACCGGGCAACGGCAGCCCTGATCTCAGCGACGTTCGAGACCGCCGGCAAGGTTTCAGCACCCAGCGATGGCCCGAACAGGTCGAGGGACATGGTGGTGCCATACTTCTCCTTGGCTGCGGTTGCGGGGGTGGTGGACAGCGTAACGGTGACGGCCATGGTCAGGTCCTCTTGGATGGACGTACGGCCGCACGCGCGCACCCGATGCGCGCGCGCCGGCCGGACGGTGGGCTGGTGTGGACGTGCCGCCCGGCCTGGGACCGGGCGGCAGGCGGTCAGGCGGCGGGCTGCTGCCCAGCCGCCGTGGTGACGGGCGGCGGCATGGCGCCGTCGTCCGGCGTGTCATCCCCGGCGCTGGACCCCTCGGCATCCGCGCCGTCCAGGTCCTCACCGTCCGGGGCCAGGTCGCCCTCGCCCTTCGAGTTACCCTCTGGCTGCTCGGCGACGATCAAGCTGCCGCGATGACGGCGTGCTTGCAGCTCCTGCGCCGTGGGCGGGAACAGGGCGGCCGGGTGGACGAAGGTCTTGCCGGCGCAGTTCGCGATCATCGCGGCCCGGGTTTCCTTGCCGGTGTTGCGCGGCGCGACGCCGTTGGCCGACGCCGTGCGCTCCATGGCCTGCTTGGACAGGCACTTGAGGAAGTCCGTCGTCGCCATGTCGGGTAGCAGCGCGTCGGCGCCGATGGCAGCGCCGGCGTAGCGGGCGCCCATGCCGCTCTGGCTCATGCCCACGCGGCAGGACAGCACCTCGACCAGCATCTCGCGCGCCGCCCCCCGCAGCACGTCCAGGTCCTGCGTCAGCACGCCGCCCTCGGTCAGGCGCCCGGCGATGCCCTCGCGCCAGCCATAGCCCTTGGACGCCGCGCCGGAGTGGACCTGCACGTTCTGCGCGCCCAGCCCGAGCACCAGCAGGCCGATCAGCACGTCGTCCGGGATCGGCGACTCGCGCAGCGCCTGGTGCAGCGCGTCGGTCCGCAGCGCGCCGATCATGTCCACGCCCTTGCTGGTGATGTCCGCCCGCGGCTGCGGCGACGGCTTGCCGCCCGCGCCCGTGCTGGCGTCAGCGCCCCGGCGCGGCTCCGGCAGCCTGTAGCCCACCTGCTCCACCTCGCCGGTGCGCGGATCGACGTAGCAGGCGATGCTCTCGCCCTTGCGCGGCTGGCCGTAGGACCGCATTGCCTCTCGCGGCAGCCTGGGGCTGCCATACTGGTCCAGCTCGGCCAGGTGCCCGTCCTCCGGCAGGTTGTTGGCCAGCCACTCCCCCTGTGCCGCCATGAACTGCTCCACCTGCTCGGTGGTGCGCCCGTCCTCGCCGGCCGGCACGAACAGGTCGTCGGTCCAGGTAAGGCCGTAGATCCGGGCCAGCTCGTCATCGAACCGGGCGACCTTCGCGGGCAGCGTTCGCTTTTCCAGAACCCGCGCGACCTCGTGCCAGGCCGCGTGCTGGCCCTTCTTGGGCTTGCAACGCTTCCATGCCGCCGCCTGCTCTTCCGGCGACGCCGCGGCGATGACGCGCAGGTATGCCTCCCCTGGCACGTCGCCCAGCTCCATCTGGGTCAGCATCGCAGGCAGCATCTGCGCCAGCAGCCGGAGCTTGCGCAGGGTGCGGATCGGCAGTGCCAGCGCCGTGCCGATGGCCTCCTCCGACCAGTCGGCGGAGACCAGGGCCTCAATCGCTTTCCATTGCGAAACCACGTCGAGCGGCGCACGGACCACGTTCTCGGACAGCGCGCGCACGTTGTCGCCGCCGTCGTCCGGCCCGCGCACCAGCACCAGCACGTCCGGGAAGCCGGCCGCGATGGCTGCCGCCACCCGGCGGTGCCCGGCGACGATCTCCAGGTGCTTGCCCTTCGCGCGCACCACTGGGGGCTGCAGGATGCCCACGGCCTTGATGTTGGCCACCATCTGCGCGTCCGGGTGCTCGCCGGCGCCCGTGCGGCGGGGGTTGTCCGGGTTGATCTTCAGGGTCCGGGGATCGACCGTCTTCAATTCCATGGTGCTCATACCTTTTGGCTCGGGTTTCCGTCATCCCTCGTTCCTGGATGACCCCTCCCCCGCCGCGTCGCGGTCCTGCCGGCACCATTGCCGGCGAGCGCCCCGGCCCTGCGCAGCGCGCGGCCCGCGCTGGCGGGCTGCGTGCCAGCGGGGCCGGGGTGGCGCAGCCGGCGATGGAGCGAAGCGGTGGCGGCAGGAGCGACGATGCGAGCGCACCGTCCCTCCCCACCCTCCATCCGCCCTCTCTCTCTGCTCCTGCCCGGCTATGCCGCCGCCGGCACCGCTGGCGCCTCGTCCTCCTCCGCACCGGCCCTGGCGTTCGCCTCCAGGTCCACCTCCAGTGCGACCAGTTCCGCCCGCTTGGCGTCCAGGTCCTCCTGCAGGCCGAAGCCCTCGCCCAGCCGGCGCTGGTAGCCGGGCAGGCGCCCTTCGGCCTCGGCCACCTTCCGGCGGTGCTCCGCCAGGTCGGCCTCGAAGCGGTCGAGCTGGTACTCCAGGCGCGCGACCAGTCCCAGCGCGGTCAGGTCGTCGTCCAACTGGATGGCCTGCTCGTAGCCGTGCCGGTCCAGCCAGACCTCCTGGCGATACTCGATCAGGCCGTACGGCTCGCCCGCCGCCTTGACCTCGAACCCGCCGATGCGGCCCAGGGTCCAAGCCCCTTGCTCCCGGCCCCGCTCCAGCAGCCGAATGCGGCTGAGCAGGGAGGCGCCGGCCTCCTTGCGCTCGGTGCGGACCTTGCCGGCCACCTCCATGGTGAACAGGTCGCCACGGGTCGGGGTGCGCGCGGCGATGTCCTGCTCGATGCTGCCGATCCGCCGCGTGGAGCTGCCGATGGTCCGCTCGGCTTCGGCGACCTGCTGCCGGATGGCGAGCTGGTCGTCGAAGTGCGCCGCCCGCAGCCGCTCCAGCCGCGCCAGCTCGGCCTCCAGCCCGGCCTTCTGCATCAGGCGCGGGTCGCCGCTGGCCAGCGCCTTGGCCATGGCGAACTGGTTCACCTGGCTGCCGGCGTCCTCCAGCCGCCGCACGCTGCGGTCGCCGCCCAGGGCCGCCGCGATGAAGCGCGACTTGCGCTCCAGCAACTGCCAGGACGTGGCATCGACGCTGCCCAGCGTGGCGTAAGCGTAGATGCCGATCTCCGCGTTCTGGTTGCCCTGGCGCTCGATGCGCCCCTCCCGCTGCTCGATGTCGCTGGGCAGCCAGGGCACGTCCAGGTGGTGCAGGGCGGCCAGGCGCTGCTGCGCGTTGACGCCGGTGCCCATGGTCTGGGTGGAGCCGATCAGCACCCGCACCTTGCCACCGTTCACGGCTGCGAACAGCTTCTGCTTGGCTTCGGACTTCTTGAAGTCCTGCATGAAGGCCACCTGCTCGCGCGGCACCCCCAGCCGCACCAGCTCGTCCCTGATCCACAGGTAGGCGGAGAAGCCGCGCTTGCCGTCCGCCGCCTCCGTGCCGAGGTCGGAGAACACCATCTGCGCCGCCCCTGGCACCGGGTGCGGCTTGCCCGTGTCCGGTGCCAGGTAGCGGTTGCCGCCCGTCTCCAGCCAGATGCGGTGGACGTTGGCGATCAGCGCGTTCAGCTTGTTGCCAGGCTCGTTGTCGTTGGCCGACTCCTCCTCGTCCACTGGCTGCACGAACCGCATGTCGATGGCGGCGTGCCGCCCGTCGGTGATGACGGACAGCAGGATGTCCTGCCCCTTCACGGGCGGTCCCGAACGCGCCTCGATCTCGCGGATGCGCTCGGCCAGCACCCTCTGGTAGGCCCGGAACGCCGGGCTGGCCTTGGCGGTGACGATCTGGCGCGTGCCGGTGCGGACCGCGGGCAGCCGGAGGTGGTGGCGCAGGTCGCTCATCAGCACCACGTCCGCGACCGAGCGGAACATGGAGATCAGCTCGGGGACGTTCACGAACTCGGCGAACCTGGTCACGGGCTTGTAGATGCCGGACGGCTGCAGCTCCAACTCGGTGCGGGTGTCGCCGAAGCTGGACGCCCAGGCGTCGAACTCGTGGATGCCGCGCTCCTCCAGCACCTGCGGCTGCATGAAGCGCTGCAGGGTGAACATCTCGCCCAGCGTGTTGGTGATCGGCGTGCCCGACGCCAGGATCAGCGGCCGGGTGAGCTGCCGCTGCGCGATGAAGCGCGCCTTGGCGTGCAGGTCCCAGGCCCGCTGCGACCCATCCGGCGCCACGCCCTTCAGGCCGCTCATGTTGGTGGCGAAGCTCAGCTTCCTGAACTCCTGCGCCTCGTCCACGATCAACTGGTCCACCCCCATCTCGGCGATGGTCAGCAGGTCGTCCTTGCGCGTGCGCAGCGCCTCCAGCTTGTCCTGCAATCCCTCCTTCATGCGCTCGATGCGCTTGCGCGTCAGCCGGTCGTCGCCGTCCACCTTCTCCAGCAGGACGGAGTAGCTCGCCAGCGCCTCCCCAATCAGCCCGCGCTCGAAGTCGGCCGGCGCCGGGATGAACTTGAAGGCCGAGTGGGTGATGATGATGCAATCCCACGTCGCCGTCGCTGCGCGCGCCAGGAAGCGCTGCCGCTTCTCCTTGCTGAAGTTGGTCTCGTCCGCCACCAGGATGCAGGCGTTGGGGTAGAGCAGCAGGAACTCCCGGCTGGCCTGCCCCAGGCAGTGGCCCGGCACCGTCATCATCGCCTTGGAGATCAATCCCAGGCGCTTCTGCTCCATCACCGCCGCGGCCATGGAGAACGTCTTGCCGGCCCCGACCGCATGGGCGATGTAGGTGCCGCCGGCGGCGATGATGCGCCAGATCACCCGCTTCTGGTGGTCGCGCAGGCTGATGGCCGTGCTGGCGCCGGGCAGCTGCAGGTGCCGCCCGTCGAACGCCCGCGGCACCAGGTTGTTGAACGCATCGTTGTACAGCCGCGCCAGCCGGTCCGTGCGCTCCACGTCGGTCCAGATCCAGCGTTCGAACGCCTGCTTGATCTTGAGCAGCTTCTCCTTCGCCGCCTCCGTCTCCGAGGCGTTCAGCACCCGGCTCTCCTTGCCGCCCGGTTCGCGCACGGTGTCGTGGATCTGCGGGATGGAGGCGTTCAGCGCGTCGTGCAGCAGCTCGCCCGCGTGGCGCCGGGCGGTGCCCCACTCCGACGTGGCGGCGGCCAGGCCCTCGAAGGCGTCCACGTCAAGCGACCAGGCCGCGACCTCTACCGTGTGCCGCACCCGCGTCTCGACGCCGATCACCTGCTTTGAGAACGCCTGCACCACCCCCGCTGGTATCCAGGGTGCCCCCAGGCGCGCGGTGATCTCGGACGGCTTCAGGTCCACGGGCTGCACCCGGCGCAGGGCGTCCACGTTGCGGGCGTAGCGCGCGTCCAGCGCCGCCGCCGCGGCAGCCGCCGCCAGCTTGGTGCGGACCGCGCCGGACAGGTAGGCGTCCGCCGTCTCCCACGCCTCCGCGTCCGCCTTGGTCGCGTCCGGGTTGAGGAACACCGCGTCGCCCAGCTCGGCGATCACCTGCTCGCGCGGGCGGCCCAGCATCTCCGCCACCCGGGCCAGGTCCACATGGCCGACCTCGTGCAGCGTCACCGCGAGCGCGTCCGCGGCGCTGGTGATGACCGGCTCGGCCGGCGGGTGGATCACCCGCTCGGTGAAGATCGGCCCCATCTTGGCCGTGCCGGCGTCCTCGTCGTACTGCTCGACCGACGACACCAGCCACACGTCGGGGTCGTCCAGGAACGGCTGCAGGTTGGGCCGGCGCACCGTCTCGCGCACCTCGCCCGTCTTGGGATCGGTGGTCGTGCTGATGTTGGTCAGGTTCACCGGACCGAACTGCCGCACGAACGCCTGGTAGGCCGCCCGCATCCGGCCTTGCAGCATCCCCCACGGCTCGTTCGCCTCCTGCGCCCGCAGCACGGCGCGGATGGCGTCGCGCAGCGGGATCAGCCCCAGGATGATGCGCGCGTGCTTGGCGAAGATGCCCTCCTTGACCGTGGCGGACTTCACGGCGACGCACCCCGGCACGCCGTCGAGCACCTGCATCAGCGCCCCGTCCAGCAGCAGGTAGCTGCCCTCCTTGACGGTGGCGCCCTCGGCCGCGGTGCCAACGCGCACGCGCGGGGCCGCGGTCGGACGTGTGGGCATGGCCCCTGCCGACGCAGCCGCGACGTGGATGCCCGCCGGCAGGCGCTCCAGCGCGGCGCCAAGGTCGGCCTCCAGCGACACGGACGGGCAAGGGTGGCAGGTGTAGGCCACCCCGAACGGGCCGGTGGTGCGGCCGTGCAGGCCCAGGACCATGCCCGGGTGCTCGGCGAAGTAGCGGTTCACCGCCAGCGCCGGCTCGCCGTCCTCGGCCGGCAGCACCTCCACCAGGTCCGACCAGGCCGCGCCGCCCGGCGCCTGCTCCGCCCCGCGGCGCTGGAAGAACAGCACGTCCACCACGACCTCGGTGCCCGCCGCCGCCAGCATGGCGCCCTGTGGCATCCGTGCCGCCCCAACCAGGTCGGCCATGGATGCACTGTGCTCCCGCGCCTTCGGGTCCACCTTGTCCATGGTGTGCCGGCTGGTGACGAACGCCGCCAGGCCGCCCGGACGCAGCCGCTCGATGCTGCGCGCGATGAAGTAGTCGTGCAGCGACAAGCCAAGCCGCCCGGCCGCGTCGTCCGCCCGCACCGTGCGGTCGGAGAACGGCGGGTTGCCCACCGCCAGGTCGAACGTCTCCGCGAGCCGGGCCTTGGTGAAGTCCTCCGCCCTGATCCAGGCGTCGGGATACAGCAGCTTGGCAATCCGCGCCGTGGTCGGGTCCATCTCGATGCCGGTCGCGGCCGAGCGCGCCGCCATCTTCTCCGGCATCATGGCCAGGAACAGCCCGGTGCCGCAGCCCGGCTCCAGCACGGCGCCGCCGTCGAAGCCCATGCGTTCCAGCGCGGCCCACACCGCCCGCACCATGAACTCCGGTGTGTAGTGGGCATACTGCGTCGAGCGGGCCAGCGCCGCCATCTCGGCCGGCGACACCAGCTGCTCCAGCTCGTGCCCGAGGTCCTCCCAGCCCGGCCGGAACGCCTCGTCCTGGCGGCGGAACAGGGTGTTGGCCAGCTCGCCCGCGCCAAAGCCGACGAAGCGCGCGAGCTGGTCCTGCTCGGCCGGCGTGGCGTTGCGGTCCTCGCCCTCAATGGCCTGCATCAGGCGGATCGCGGCCAGATTGTCGGCGGCACGCGCACGCCAGCCGCGCGCCAGGGCGCGTTCGCCCGATAGCCGGAAGGTGTGCGCCGGAATGCGCTCCGGCTCTGGCGCCGCGGCGGCCTCCACCGGGTCCTCGCGGAAGCGCGGGCCGGTGCTGGCCCCCAGGGTCAGGCCGCTCAGGGCGGTGGTGTCGAACAGCGAAAGGGTGAGCTGGGACATCGGGTATGGTCCTGTCAGGCGAACGCCGGCCGCCCGGCCGCCTGGTGGGGCGCCGGGGGACCGGGTGCGATGAGGCCCGCCCCGGTTGGGGCAGGCGAGAGGAGGGATGCGGCTAGGCGGGCGGGGTCAGGGCGCGGCTACCAGGCGCCGCAGGACGCCTCGATCAGCATGCGTTCCATCCGGTCCACGCGCGCCAGGGCGTCGCGGTGCAGGGCGGAGCCGGCCCGTGCCAGGGTGGCAACGTGAACCCAGGCGTCATGGTCCCCGGCAAAGCCCGGGGCGCCGTCCACGGTGGCGTCGATGCGCTTCAGCTCGATCCGGCTGCTGCCGTCGTGCAGCACGCCGAGAAAGGTCAGGGTCCAGCCCTCCCACCAGGCGGTCCACAGGTCGAAACCGGCGAGCGGGGAGGCAGGTGGATCAGCAGCGGGTGCTGGTGCGGTCGTTGTCGTGTCCATGTCGGGGGTTCTCCATCCATCGTCTTCTTCCTGAAGACCCCCCTCCGCGGGCGCATCGGGCCGGACCGCGCAACGGCGCGACCGCTTGGTCGCGGGACCGGAGCCACGCGCAGCCGGGCCGCTTGGCCCGGCGAGCATGGCGAGGACCCGCCCGTTGCGCGGTCCGGCCCGAGGCGGCAGCCATCCACCCTCCTCCTCCCCTTTTCTGCTGCCCCTTCCCGGCGCCCTGCGTTCCCCCCGGGCCGTCATTCCTGGCGCACCAGGAAGCCGCCGTGCCGGGCCAGGGCGGCGAGGGCGTCGCTGACGCTCGCCATCAGGTTGGCGTTGTGCTCGATCACCGACGCGATGGAGTTGCTGTCGCGCTCGGCCAGCCGCGCCGCGGCCTCCCGGTGCTGGGCTATG
>JAABVA010003337.1_pt1 | contig 15357 bp, 14 predicted proteins | sample 5560331 | NCBI WGS metagenome assembly JAABVA01 (sample SAMN12812661, study PRJNA571458) | rock metagenome | isolation source: Antarctica rocks | place: Antarctica: Victoria Land, Mt New Zealand sud | collected 2016-01-07 | reverse complement strand
CGAATACCGACTCCTTCTTTCCTCTTGACTCATTATCAGTAAGAGCAACAAAAAACTATTAGCCGCCATAAAACAGGTTATCTTCGCTGTAGCAACGGTACCGTTCTGTGTAGGATTGAACCGCACTAAGCTGGTCTATATGATGATTGTACGCTATTGTTCGTTGCTGTAACGTAAGTGCATTGAGCCGTATTTGATCGTAGAGGTCTTCTAGCGTCTCATCACTTTCGGTAGTGATACGTTCATTGCTACAACATGCGTCGCGGTCATGTTCAAACATAGAGTATACTCCTCCTTAATCACTAGTAGTTCTGTGTTTACGCTCAGTCAATGTTTCAGCATCTTAAATGCTACTGAACTATACTTACACGTATTATTCTCAACATTCATGTCTATCATTGCATGGCCTATGGTTCACGTAATCTGTTACATCTTAACCTTCGTTTGCGAGATTCGCTAGAAGATAGCGACTGAGTTCTTGTATATCGTTTGCCTTACTCTCACATAAAACCTCCTGCTCCTTCTCTGAGATTTTTATACCCCGTGCATGAAGCGCATCGAGAGGATTTTCTAAAAGCTGTTGAGCGAATGCTTGATCGATCATCGCCAGCCCTAATATGTGGTTGATTTGTTGCCAAGACATGTATGTTTCCTCTGTGATTGCATGTAATTCAATCACCTCTTAGGGGCTGTTTGAATTACATGCTAGTATGATTAGGGACGTACCTAGGAATATCCATTCCTTTAAGGCTGTCGGACTTAATCCCAAGGATCACTGTTCAAAGGATGTGAGAAGCCTAGGTGGCACTGCATGATATGAAATCCTACAGTGTGCGGCACAACCGAGTGAAGCAAAAGCATCATCACAAATACGCTACATAGCGCAAGAAGTGTTACTACGACAAATAATCTGGAGCAGTGAACGACACTAAACAATGTACTCATGGTATCGAAAAAGGTTTTCATCATGCATCTCCTCTGTTTCAAAGCTACTTACTTTTCTGTACTCTTGTGTCTAAGAATACTGAGGAGCTGTTCAAAACATGTTTACGTTCCGGTGTCGTAAGTTAGCATTCTGTTCGCACTCTTCAAGAGAGACAATTCCAAATAAGTATGATATAATTTCAATGTGTTTCCATGTCTTTTACAGATACATGGATGTCATTGCTAATTATTTCTTGTAGAACGAGAGCATTACGTTGACTCTACCTAAGTTCTGGATGCCAATTTTCAGAACGTGTTGCATACTTCGGATTACTACAAAGTATAGCAATTAGAAAGCGTGTCAAAGGTTCTAATGTACGTCCCCCCTGTTTTACAAAAATTTATTACTCCAATTCTGCCTTCAGCTATTTTGCATCGCACTGCTTTGATGCAAGTGCTAGGTAACGTACTATCTTCATCAACGCCCGATAACGAGCTTCCTACAACCTCGTCATGTAAACTCGTGTTGCTCTGCGCTCCAGCAGGGTATGGGAAAACAACTCTGCTGCTGGATACGGTGAACTATTGTGCTCTACCATGCTGCTGGTATTTTCTGGACCACACTGATAGAGATAGAACTCATTTTCTTGAAGTGTTACTTGCCAGCATCCGATGCTGCTTCCCGCAGTTTGGAGTTCATTTAGATGCAATTGTTGCACAGGCTATCAGTGCTGAAGCAAATGGTGAAACTACGGGCTATAGCACCGTTATAGATGCTTTCCTCAATGCTATAGCTACGGAGATTCCGCAAAGATTTGTACTTGCGCTCTGTGACTACCATGAGGTGAATGCGAGTAATGCTATCAACGATATGGTTAACCATCTTATTTCTCACTTACCTCCGCAGTGTGTTCTCGTTATCGAAAGTCGGGCACTTCCTAATCTGGAACTGGCTCCCCTGATTGCTCACAACAAAATGTTTGGTTTAGGGAGTAATGGACTGCGTTTTACAAAGCAGGAACTCCTTGATTTAGCTCATGTGCAAAAAATTGCTTCCCTCTCTGATGAAGAGGCAGAGCAACTTACCAACACCTTTGATGGTTGGATTGCTGGTATGCTACTCGGTTCACGTCTTGGACATGTGCAGTTGCTCAATCCTATTTTCGGCTTGGAAAAGAACTGGGGCGCATCTGCCTCTCATGCCAGTCGTCAGCGACTTCTTGCTTATGTTGTGAACCAAGTCTTTCGGGATGAGTCAGAGGTCTATACATTCTTGAAAGAGGTCTCCATTTTTGAACAAATGACTCCTGATCTTTGCAATGCGCTCCTGGAGATTACCGACGCGGAGGTTCGCTTGGCATATGCCGAGAAGCAGGGACTCTTTATCATGCGTACAGAGGAAAAAACACATAGTGTCTATACCTGCCATCCAGTCTTGCGCGAACTGCTGCTAGCAGATTTGAGTGGTTGTACTCCTGAACGATTTCGTCAGCTTCATCTCCGTGCAGCCCTGCTACTACAGGAGTCCCACTATTATGAACAAGCACTAAGGCATGCTATCCAGGCAAACGAGTTTGACCTAGCCTCGCAAATTCTGCTTACCCTGGCGCCCCCGTTAGTGGCTGAAGGTCACGGAGAAACGGCGATTCATTGGCTCAGTATGTTACCGGAAGAGATGATGCAGAAGTATCCTCAACTCCTTCTTATGCATGCAAATATTTTCTTGATGCGTGGCGAAAATGCGCCCGCGCAACCCTTCTTAGAGAAGGTAGAAGCCGTACTCGCGAGGCCGCCAGAAAAGGGAGAATGTTTGCAAAAACCGCTTGTACAAGCAGAACTATTTATCTTACAGAGCGCATTGTATCTCTATCAAGGTGAACATAAACGTGCGCGGGAGCTTGCTCAACGTGCATTGACGCTATTGTCAGCCGACGAGCGTGGACTTCGTATTCGTGGCATGCAACGCTTAGGTATTTGTCTGATTGTAGGAGAAGGGCAAGTCAATGAAGGAATTGCTCAGTTACAACAAGCACTGCAGTTGTGCGGCCCACGTACAGAAGAGCGACAAACAGCCGTACTACATAATCAATTGGCGAATGCCTATGGCTGGATCGGAAATTATGCCATTTCTGAACATCACAGGGCACGCGCGATTCTCATTTGGGAACACCTGGGAAAACCCTGGGGGATTATCAACAATCTGACGGGCATGGGGCAGCTTAAAGCGCGTCAGGGCTTCTATAAGGAAGCAGAAGAAGTGTATCAGAAGGCACTGGCCCTGGCATGTGGCCCTGCTAAGTTTCAGAGCGGTGAGGCATATGCCTTACTTGGGCTTGGAGAACTTTACCTTGAGCAAGCACGTTTTGAGCTTGCTCTATCCTCTCTGGAAGACAGTTTGACACTCGCGGCTCGGTTAGAAGATCGGTATCTGCTCAACTGTGGGCGTTGCGCCCTTGCAATGACTTATTTGCTGATGGAAGATGCACATACTGCACAGTGCCTCCTTGACCAGATTTCCTTGAAAAAGGAAGAACTAAGAAGCTACGAAGGTATTCTTTATTGTCTCACGAAAGGAACAATTTTTCTTGCTCTAGGCAGCTACGACGACGCGCATACGACGCTTGAACAGGCATTGACAACTGCTCAAAACACGAAAATACAACGCTTACATCTGCAAGCACTGCTACGTCTAGCTGTGTGTCTGTTTCTGCAACAGCAGAAAACACATGCTGCCAATGTAGTACAGGTCGCCTTAGAGTTAAATAAAAAAGGCGATAATGACCATTGTATGCAGGTTGAACTACAGCGTTATCCGTGTCTTCAGCAGATGATCCTCCAAGCTCAAGCAGCGAGCAGCGAGCTTGAAGATGTTCCTCCTACCATACAACCACAGGTTACAACTCCTGTGGTGGAGCATGTTGATGAGCAAGAGCCTGGTACCAGACTACAAGTCTTTGCCTTGGGCGAGCCTCTTGTTTTGCTTGACGGCACTCCGATCACTCGTTGGCGTATGGCACGCGCTATGGAACTTTACTTCTTTCTTTTAGAAAGTGGTCGGCCAATGAGGAAAGAACAAATCATCGTGGCACTTTGGCCCGATGCGAGTGACCAGATTGATCAAACGGTACGTTCTACGCTCTACTATCTACGCAAAGCTATTGGAGAAACTTGTGTAATACAGCGTGCTGGTTCATACAGCCTGAATTTGAGCGCACTGTATGGTACGCATATCTGGTACGATGTTCAGGAGTTTGAGGCATGGTATCGTCAGGCGAAAGTTGCTTTGGAAGCGGAAGATGAAGAGGTCGCGGAACGAGCATTCCAGGAAATGATTGCCTTGTATCGCGGTGACTATGTACAATCGTTTTATAGCGATTGGTGTACCTTTCGACGCGACGAGTTGCGCCAAGCATATATGGAAGCACTCCGTCAACTCGCATTTATCTTCTGGCGACAGGAACGATGGGATGAAAGCTTAGCACAGTGGCAACAGTTGCTTGCCATTGATGCATGCTCAGAAACAGCACATTCTGGCGTAATCCGTTGCTACATGAGACAAGGAAAACGCGAACTGGCACTGCGGCAATACCAGCGTTGTAGACAGACATTGCAAGAAGAACTTATGGTTTCACCTGGACCAGCTTTGCAAAAACTGCATCAGCGTCTGCTGAGTACAAACTAAACGTACTATTGCACGGCTCCAAGGGACTGCCCTTGAAGCCGTGCAATAGTATATCTGACTTAACAATGCCTCACGAACGCCGTGAGCCAGAAAGAACTCCAGAAAGGAACAGCACGCCAACGACTGCGAGAATAACTATAGGTGCCACGCCCGCCAACAATCCGTGTTGACCAACGAGATACCAAAGAACGATAGCCAATACAATGGCGGCTAGCAAGAGAATGACGCCAAGAAGTTGCTGCGAACGACGATTGAACTGAGCCATGAATGTTTTCTCCTTTTATTTGAAACTTGTTGTTCTGCTTTCTCGCTTACTCTAAGCGAAAAATGTAAATTATTCACCAACTAACAAGAACGCTTTTACCATAAAATGTTCAACGTAACATAATCTCCTTTCATATACGAACACCCATGCATCTAGTCGCAATACTGCCGATGTGTTACCGGAAGGCCAGCCACCAGAGGATAAGGGCGAGTGTAGTAAAGAGTATGTGTGCCGCCACAGCAATCCAGGTAGAGTACCGTTGACGTAACCAGCCATAGCCCAGACTTTGCAGAAAAACAAAGCCGAGAGCAGGCGAAAAACCGAACTGGCAATGCAGGGCGGTGAACAGGAGCGAAGTAGGAAGCAGCCCAAATGCTGGCTGAAGCAAACCCCGGAACAACACCTCTTCTCCGATGCCCACAACGACCCCTACAAGGCAGGCCATGAGCAACAAGGATAAAGGATTTCCAGGATGCGGTAAAGTGACGCCCAACGTGAAGAGCATTGCTGTGTATGCTTGAGCCACCATGTACTTGAGTAAGAGGAAACCCGTAACCGCAAGAAGCAGGCTGCCTCCAACAAAAAGTATTACCACAAACAGTTGCTCATAAGCGTCGAGCATGCCTGATGGCTCCTCCTTGTCCTCCTCTTTTGCTGTCACTCGCCATCCCAATAATCCCAGATGCTGTGCGACTTGAAGGGGATTACGATGCAGAAAGACACCGGCCCCAATGACGGCAATCAGAATATAGCTTGCCTGCTGAACAAGAATCGTGAACAACTGATCGTTGTGCCCCTGCCCATTTGTAAAGAGCGTGATGAAGTAACCCGAGAATTGAGCAATAAAGGCTGCATTCGCCGAGAAAAGAATGGCAAAGAGCCACACACCTAGAATACTCTGAGGCGTATCAAGCTGCATACCGGTGATCCGAACGAAGAGGCGTCGTGCGCTCGGCATGAGTAACAAGCCGCTCGTGACAGCCGCAGTACAATAGGCAATCGAGAGCGCATGCTGAATTTCGGTGGTAAAACCTGGTGCTTTGCTCATCGCTGGTGAGAGCATATTCAGGCCAATAAATCCCACATAGAGGGAACCCAGCCCCAATAAGGCGAAGAACGCTAAGCGTCCCCATTTTGAAGACAGCGCGAACTTTCCCAGGATACTGCCAATCAACACTAGTCCAACTTCGGCGACATTGACTCCTAGAGGTGGCATAGAATACCTCCTTTCAACTCATAGGGAGAGATGCTACAGAATGAAGGCCCGCTGCTCTGTCAATCTCCAAGAGTAATGCAGCCAGGTAGCTCTCCTCAAATGGAATAACCCCAAGACGGTTGTTATTCATATGTACATAGTCAAAACACATGTGGATGATCGCCTCGCTTAACTCATGTCGGGCAACCATAAGGTCTTGCATGACTGAAACGGTGATACGACGATATTGCTCAATGAAGTGCTGTACCACCGGGTCTTGCAAATCCTCGGTCATCTGTTTCATCAGGAACGGTTGCCGCGCCTTAGCACTCTGTTGGAATATTTTGCGAACCAACTCTCCTTCTTTTTTCTCTTGTCCACCCCAGTACCAGTGATAGTGTTCCAGAAAGTGGGTCCGCTCTCCTGGTTGTTCCAGAATAATGTTCGTTACCAACTGCATCAAATGTAGGCTAAGGAGAACCCGTTTCATATCCATACGCGGCTCCCGCTCAACTGCTCGCAAGGCAATTTCGCTCGATGCTTCAAAGAGTTTCTCTGCGATCAGCACACCAATTTTTCCTCCATACTTTTCATATTCTGGCTTGTACTGCGCCAGTGCAAAGCCCGGTTTCGCAAGCATGAGCGGCGGTGACATATGAGCAGGCAGTAGACGACGCTGTTTCTGGTGTGGAAGATCAGGAAGCACACTCTCAATTAGGTCGCTTATCTCCCGATATACCTCGTGGTGAAGTCGAGAAGGACCCTGCATACGTAGGCGAATATGCCAGCCGCGTTGATCCATGTAACGGATAAAAAACCAGCGTTCCAGTTCGGTCTTCGCGCGAGCTAAGCTCACTGAAGGTGTAACGATAAAGCGTATGACTTCATCGAGTTGATCTGAGCGGCTCGGATAGATTTTAAAGTACAACCAGGGATTGGAATAATGCTCTGGCGTATGAACAAAAGGATACGTTGTGTTTTTGGGAAGACTGGCTGCTGGCAAATGCAGAGGCCAATGCAGCAAGGTCATGAATTCACTTGCGCGTCCTGGTGCCCCATGAGCCATGTTCGCCCCAAGCCAATGATCATTACGAGTAGGAAGTGCTTCTGTAAAACAAACGGCGATCACCTCTTTATCCAGGCATTGGCGCAGCAATTCAAGCGCATGTGGACTATGAAAGTGTAGCCAGATTGGTTTACGTGCCTTCGCCTCCATCGCAATCTGCGGTCGGTCTGTTGAGACAAACACCTCCTCTGGTAATTGATGCTGAATGCGCCAACGTTCTACTCGGACAAAGAAATCGAAATCGCTTTCACCTTTTTGATGAACTGGTATTTGAGCGGCAGGGAAACGCCAGCGTGCCCGCCGGAACACCACGCGTCCGTCTTGCTGGCGCGGATAGAACTCTACCTGTTCAGGAGTCTTGTTATTGAGATTAAGACTGGAACCTTGCCAGCCAATTGGGTAGTTGCTAATCCACGGGTTCATGAGGGTAATGAGCAAACGTACCTGTTGCGAAAACAAATGTTGAGGAACGACGCCCTGGTAGGTGAGCGCGATGATCTGCCCTCTGGCATCTACAAACGAGAGTGTTTCATCGCTAGCATTTGCTCGTAGTCGTATATCTCGTAACTGTAATGTTCTCTCTTCATCTCCTGTCGTAGACAATTCAGTAGGCCATTGCAATACCTGCTCGGTCAAGCCCACCTCGCCTTGTAGGTTATGCCAATCTCCAACGAGGGGTACCTCCACCACCTTACGGTCTTTGTACAGCGAGTTGTGAATCCAGTGCCGCAATTTTTCTGGCAGATTCCCCTGCTCAGACCCTAGAATACTTTGAAAGCGTCCGAGGAGTCCTCCCTCTCCCGCCATTACTTGATTTACTATCAGGAGATACTCTCCCCGCGACACTGCTTCAGAACTCGCGGAGACCAACTGATACAATAGAGTGGCAGCAGGCGGAACGGCACTAGCACCAGCAGAAAACAAGCTTTTGGGCCTGGCTGTTTCTTGAAGTGCAATGCGATCATCAGCAATGGTGCGCCCGATAAGTTCAGCCGCATCTTCACGCTTCAAAAAGCTGGTAAAAAAGCCAAGAATATCGTCCGTCTCGCCATTGGGACCAAAGCGCTCAACAAAGTCTTGGTACAGATAGTCATACAGCTTTGTTCGTTGTATATGAGGACGCATCCTTTCAGCGATAGACGCAAGGTCGTCTTGAATCTGTGTGTGTAGAGAGAGATGTTGTTCTCCCTGGTGTTCATAATGCACATCTTCATATAAGAGGTTATTTTGTAGCCATGCAGGTGGCTCAGTTCCTAGCTTGATGAAAATGGTGCTTGCTTCTTGTCTCACCCGTGTTAAACAGAGTAGACGTTCACTCCCTGGTGCCTCTTTGCTCTGTTCCGCAAATGTGAGTAACGCATGTATGTGTTCGACAACCATTTTTGCTAGTGGATGCTCAAGTGTTGCCAGAACGTGTGTAAGAGCATACAGTGGTTGCTCATCTCGACGTGAATAAGGCGCAACAGGGCGAATAATCTGTCGCGTCAGCAGTTGTGTCAAATTGAGATGTGCATCTTGTCCTTTGCTCGTTCTGGGTAAAAGAGCAAGCAGTTCTTGATACGTGACGCGCCGCCCAGATTTGAGGAACGCCGCGAATGCTGGCACACTTTGCAGACGTAACCTCTGGTCACAAAGAAGTTCGCTTTTCCAGGTAAAGTCACCTGTTGCATAGTACTGCGTTGAGAACACTCCCAATATATCCGCATCCGCATGGGAAAAATCCAGTCCCTGATTTGGCTCAAAGCAGAGAGCCGGGGCTAAATCTTTATGATAAGCGATGAGCATAAGCAGAGACGCAGGCAATGCACGAAGCAGACGTACTGTGCGATGGAGGTGTGCCGATGTCTGCTCCATGAGAGTAGGCTGCACAGGCGGTTCTAACGCTGTTTTCTCTTCAGGTGCTGATAACGCAAAATCTGCAAGTGCCATCTGTGTAAAAGTGCTGAGAGGACTCGTCTTGAATGCTGCACGCGTGAGGTAAGATAAACCCGATCGCGCCATTTTACTGGTAGGGCACCATTCGTCAGGAATACTTGGTTTTGTTATTTCCTTGAGCAATTCAGGGCTAGCCAGAGCAAGACCTTGCTGGAGGTGTTGATCGTTCATCCCATGTGCAATAGTAGCGTTAGCCGCGAGAAGTTCTTCCTGATACGTCTGGTATGCCCTCTGTGCGATTGTCTCATGATGTACCGCGAGGTGATACCATTTTCGCAGGAGAGAACCATCTTCACCCATCACTGGTGCAACCAGTTCGACATCATGCCATGCCTCAGCCCACAGGCGTAAGTTATGCACGTTGCGCTTCACTGCCAGGATACGTCGCCTCAACTCTTTCTGCTCTCCAACCAAGGGAACCAGGCGGTAAAGTGCCTCCTCAATAGGGAGTACAAGCTGCTGTAAGCCGCGCTCAATCTCAAAAACTTCTGCAAGAGCGATTGCAGTCTTTTCAAGTACAAGTGCGTCCAAGTGGCGGGGTACAATACCACCTACTCGTGCAACACTAAATGGAGCAATACAGACAGGTTCAAAGCTTCTTTGTAGCGATCTCTGATACTCATGCTGCTGGTGAGTTTCATTTGCCTGATTCATAGGTGAAGTGCTCCCACAATTGAGTTGACGATGTGAAAGACCATCAACGTGACGATAAAGACAAGCAAGCCGATATATGCAAGCATGAAAAGGGCGTAAATGAAATGCATCATGCACTGCCGAGGTGTCAGATCACGTAGGTATGCTGGCAAGGGACGAAAGGTTATCCGATGCAGGAAAATCTCGACTGCCCGCCTCCTAAAATTGACACCTCCCACTGCCGCTTCCAACGCATGGTAGCCATCACTGGGCATCAACGGATTCAGGTTGGATATGAACGTTGTCGTTTGTAGCAAGAGCAATGCGCGAAACGTCGTACTTACCCAGCCATCGGTCATGTTGATAAGTAGCGCCGAGAGAGCCGCCGCGGAAATGTCAAAGGCCGGTCCTGCTAATGAAATGCGAATTCGCTCCTTCGGGTCACGTAGTCGATAACCGTCGGTACGGTCCGTGTAGGCGACAGGCAGAATGTAGTAAAGTAGTGCAACGCCAATTTCACGAATTTTCACTTTATAGTAGGAGCTTACCAGCGTGTGGCAAAACTCATGGATAGTGAGATGAAGCAAAAACGCACCGACGAAGAGCGGCCAGAAAACATGTTCCAGGTGAACTGTAGAACTCGCCTGTACGTCAGTAACTCCTACAATCAGCAATGCTGCCATCAACCATAGTCCGAACAACGTGCTGGTCACATCGTTGGCAATAAATTGTACACGTCGCACCAGCGCATATGCAACAGGTCGATTAGGACGCCATAATGGAAGACGGAGCAGAGGTCGGCGAACAAGTGCGGTAAGCACCCGCTTTCCCCATGGGAGATGTTTGACCTCCGCACCGGGCAACGTAATGGCTCTGGCGTTGTGCAGTTGTTGTAGGAATTGTGGCAACTTCTGAGCAATTTGTACCTCTTGCCCTGGATACCGTGTACTTAGTGCATTCGCCAGGTCTTGTCGAGTTAGCGTCTCTGGATTCGCCTGTAACTGCTTGATAATGTCTGCTCCCAGCTTGTTGAGTCGAACGTAATTTCGGTGTTCCCCAACGTATAAGAGCGGGATATCATTGATGCCCAACAACAACTCGACGTTCTTAGCCAGGATAATCGGTTGCTGTAATGTGTTCCTGACCCTATCCTGATCGAGCGTGTCAATCACATTCGTTATTTGCATGTCCATGGTTCTCGCCGTATCCTGTCCTATACTTGTAGAGCCAACATATCAACGCGTCATCTCGTTCTGTCCTTTGCAAGCGAAAAGTGCTACTGGTGACGCATATGTACACGTAGGCAAGTATATATGTAGTTAAATGTAGATCATCGTTCATAGATGAGACGATGAACTCCTGAGCATTCTCTTGAAATGTGACAGGCGAAGAGCCTGTGAAAAGCAGGGCAATCGTTCTTGCTGAATGTTCAGCCTGCATAAGTGATGAGAAACTGTTCTTAATAAGCAGGCCGAACATCAAACAAAAGGATCGTGTCCTCTTCCTCAACTGCCTGCTAGCAGGCAGTTGAGATGCTTCCAGCCGTACCCACGCTAGAGGCACTGCTGCCTACAGATGAGAAGGTGCTGGAGCTTGAAGCGGAGCCACCTGTGCAAAAGCCAGCAGGGTTTGCCAGGTCTGTTTGCTCGGCCAGCTCTTCAGCGTAGAGTTCCACGTTCTCGTTTTCGGGGTTCTGGTTCACTGGCTGCTCGTTGCTCTGCGAATACGTTGTGTCTGCCATGATCGTTTCTCCTTTTTCTGCTAATCAAATTCTCGATGAATGTCTAAACAACTCTCGTCTATGGAAAATGAATCTGGATAATCTGGATTATCGGGCTAACCAGGTATTTTTTATATGCGCCGTCGCAATGAAGCGGCCAAGAATCCTGGTATGCATGAATACCTGTACTATCCAAATGAGCACGAACTATCCTAGCGTGGCTGCTGTTGTAGCAGTTCCAACTGATGAGAATGGGCAACTTCCGGTAGAAGCACTAGAGGCACTGCTGAACGTGCTGGCGGGTGACGCAAAATCATGTTGATCTTCCAACTCTTCTGCAAAGAGTTCCTCAATGGTCTCGCTTTGCCCGATGCCATCCTCGTTGATTTTGAGTCCATCATTCTGATACTCGTTGTATGCCATTGCATTTTCTCCTTTGTTGTGTGTAAGTGTGAGTTCTTGTACATTTTTTTATCGCTGTACACAATCCGTTCCTGTTTTTCTGCTACATCTTTAGTGCTTCAAGAATGGTTCGGACACCGATCCAACTATCGTGCTATGTGCGTTAGCACTATCTTCCCGTCATACTGTGAGAGTGTGACGAGATGTACAGCTCTTAACCCGCTGAAGAAGCTGTGCTACCAGATGACGCAGTGGCTGCACAACTGCCAAAGGTTGATGCACTACCAAAGGTTCCCAGAGAGCCATATGTGCTAGCTGGTGACGCGAAGTCAGTCTGCTCAGGTAATTCCTCGGCAAAGAGTTCCTGTAGCTCTTCTGGCTGCTCGTTGTTCTGTGCGATGTTGTTAGGTACGATGTTGTGCTGCTCGTTGTTCATGGTTTTTCCTTTCTGTTCCTATGATGAAGAATAGTGTACTCACACGCAAAATGTGCGAGCGTTTGTGTTGCCCAGCTTAGCCCAGGCTGGAAAAGGTACCGGCACTCGATGGAGTACAAGAGGTTGCTATTGACGAAACAGAACTTAGTGTCCCCGCTGGATTGGCGAAATCCCGCTGCTCCTGCAGTTCCTCCGCAAACAGTTCTTCCACAACTTCATGTTGCTCCTGTTCCTTCATTGAGGGAATAGGTGCCGACGAGTCTTTTGCTTTGTTCTGATCCATATACCCTCCTTGTTGTAAAGAGAACTAGTATTAGCTTGCTTAACTTCACTACAGCGTTTCGTTGCACATCAGAAACGCCTGCCCCTGTTCTTTATTGCCTCCTTTCTAGGTGCATATAGTTAGAATGGAGATGTCCGGTGCAGTAGGCGAAGAGACCTGCATTGCGATAGCCATCAACGTTAGCTACTCGCTGAGCAGCTCGCGGCAAGAAACCGGCAAAGACCGTTCCTACAAGCCCTACGCCCAAAGACGATATCCATAAACGATGTCCAGCAGCCCCTGCTCTTAGCAGTAGTTGACGATGCCCCCATGCGCCGTGACGCATGCACGCGGCTGCTAGATTTCCCGTGATAAGAACAATTACGGGGGCATCAGCGAACTCGGTTTGTAACACAAGGTCTTTTCCTTCCGTATACTGATCAGGTACTGTATTAGTTCTCGCGAGTTCATGGCTCTCTGGAATGTAACTGTAGACGGCTGGTGCTAGCCCATGTACTCGCCAAGCAACGACAAGCAGATTGAGCGCGATACCCTTTGCACGCTCCTGCGACCAATCCTGCTCATCACCTGCACTCGCTGTTTTGAGAATAGTAGCGAGCTGTGCCAGCTCAACGGACTCCTCTGAAAAAAAGCGTAGCGAGGTTCGAGTTAGTAGTGCCTCTTCCAGCGAACTGCTTTGCTGCAGTGGCTCCGGCAAAGCTATGCGAGGATAAGGCTCGCCATTTGCTGCATAAGATGGATCGTATAAGAGTGCGTCCGCAACCTCGCCAGGGATACGCTCAAGATCGTCACGAGTTCGACGACTGGCCTCATAGAGATTGAGCATAACTCCGATAGAACTGCGCGAAGTATACTCACGAATATCGGGTCGAAACGTAGAAGAGTTCATCGTGCTGTCTCCTTCTCTTTTTCTGTTACAGTGGTGCGTCCTCGAAGTGCAAGAACGCCTGTTACCATCTCGTTCACATCGGTCAGGTTCAGCCGATCAGCAATAATATCGTCCGCCCATCTTTGAACGTTGCAAGCATTGATACCGACGCTACTGGCAACTAGATGCATTTGGGCTAGAGCAACTCCGGCATCAAGATTGATGATGCGATATCCAAAGGAGGCATATTTATGTCCAACGCGGTGATAGGCACCTACACAGATGACGAACGCATCCGGCTGCGAATCATCACTGACAATCATGGCCTCTTGGCAAAGGGTTGTAAACTCCTGTTGCTCCAATCCACTGAGATAAACCAGCGTGTGGTCATGTGCCTGGTAGAAGTACCAACCAGGAGTTAAGCCCTGTATTGCTCGGACAGCCACATACAGTTCGACAGAGCCTAGATTACCGCCAGTTGGTGTCCAACGTTGTAACTTATTTGTCTTGACCTCTTCCGTTTCGCGTATACCTGCACTTTTCAAGAGGATGCTAGCAAGCGCGGTTATGTCTAATGTGCGCGTGGAACTTTTCATAGACCTATTTGTGCCTGGTAAATGTTCCAGGGTAGTGCCATCAGTGCTAGCAATATCCTCACGCCTGGGCAATACTATCTGTGAGTTGCTGAGGTAACGTTTGCCACTGTGGGCCAGTTCTACGTTGCTGGCACGATAATGAATCTGGTGATCTTTAGGGTCCAGTAGATGGCGCGAGGGAAACGCAACTGTGTCTTCATAGACGACCGCAGGCTCGATAAATCCTTTATCAATAGCTGCTGGACGACATGTTGGACATCCAGGTAGTTTAGGATAATCAATGCGCTCACTCGACCAATCTTGCAGATGATACTGCGTGACATGAACACCAGTAGCCAGTGGTGCGATACGACTGAGCAAATAAACTGTCTCAATGACAAGCATGTGTGCCCAGAAGAGTGTTATGAGCCTATCTTGCTGCTTCGTATACTGCGCTTCAGGTGACGAAGGGGCAGTGGCACGAGCGAAACAACGATAGCAGGCGGTTTCCCCGCGCTCAAAATACGGGCCGAGTTCTGCGATCTGAGTAGCTATATCGACGCTCACTCTAAGCCACGGAATACCATAGCGAGCGCATTGCTCGTCTAACGCCGACAAGTGTTCCTGATTCTCTTTGCCCTCTACCAGGACAATGATGAGGTGACGCTCTACGGGTTCTTTCAGAAGTTCGCCCAGGTCTGTATCCCATGACAACTCATGTACGTGACCTACTCCGGCCCTTATCAGATGCGCTTGTATCTGCGGGCTAGCCTCCTGAGCGTACATACCGCTTACTACTATGGAAACTTGTGTATTGCTCAAGCGGACGAGTGCTTGTAATGCACTGCGGTTGACGCGCGTTGTGTCTACAAAACGACGGAAAAATGCCAATGTTTGTGTATCATACTGTGCAGGATTGGTTGATACAGGATCAGCAGAACAATCTTCTAGTAGCCCCCGTGTATAGAGAAGGGCAACCGTGTTCAGAATAGACTGTGCTGAGAAGCCTGGCAACGTTTTGACGAGATCATCCAGAGTGTGTTTTCCATCTAATAATGGGAGCAAATGGGGGATAAGCGTGCGTGTCGCTTTTCCTCTTAGCACCTGTTGATCAGCGGTTCCTTCAATAAGAATGCCGTCTTCCAGAGGAATAACAACCAGTTCCTCAGGAAAATGGGGACGTTGTGGCATCGTGAACTGAGGATCAAAGTGAACTGCACGTCCCATCTGGGTGGCCGAAATTAATTTTTGCTCTGCCATGATGTTCCTCCCTGTCCGTGAACTGAAGATGCGTAGTTGGCTGTTCCCTCCGATACAATCTGCTTACTTTGCTTGTTGGGTGCTACCAACCATGGCAAGATTTCTGCTAGCTC
>JAABVA010003335.1_pt1 | contig 15360 bp, 15 predicted proteins | sample 5560331 | NCBI WGS metagenome assembly JAABVA01 (sample SAMN12812661, study PRJNA571458) | rock metagenome | isolation source: Antarctica rocks | place: Antarctica: Victoria Land, Mt New Zealand sud | collected 2016-01-07 | reverse complement strand
GAGTGGCACTGGGCATCGCTGACGGGCTGCGCGAGGCGTGCGCCGCGGCCGGGGCTGCCGTCGTCGGCGGCGACCTGGTGCGCGCCGACCAGGTGGTCCTGGCGGTCACCGCCCTCGGGGACCTCGACGGCCGTGGGCCCGTCCTGCGGTCCGGCGCGCGACCGGGTGACGTCGTCGTCCTCGCCGGCGCCGTCGGCCGGTCGGCCGCCGGACTGTGGCTGCTGCGCGCTGGCCGAGTCGCGTCGCCGGAGCAGGAGGCCCGGTGGAGCGGGTTGCTGCAGGCCCATCGCCGGCCCCAGCCCCCACTCCGAGCGGGCGTCGAGCTCGCCCGCCTCAGAGCGACCGCGATGTGCGACGTCAGCGACGGGCTCGTCGTCGATGCCGCCTCGCTCGCGACGGCGTCCGGTGTCGCCATCGAGCTGGACCCGGCCGCGGCAGAGCAGCAGGCGGTGGACGGCCAGTGGCGTCACGTCGCCACTCTGCCCGGCAGCGACCCCCGCGGGTGGGTACTCGGCGGCGGCGAGGACCACGCGCTGCTGGCCACCGTCCCGGCCGCCGCGGTCACGGACGCGCACGAGGCAGGTGCCGTCGTCATCGGGCGGGTGCTTGAAGCGGGGGCCGGGCTCACGCCGGGGGCCGTCGTCGACCTCACCGGCGCCCCCCTCGCCGGCGGTTTCGACCACTTCGGCTGACCGGGCACCGGCTGGCGTTGACTACGGTCGGACGATGACCACCGCCCCGCCTCGCGTGCTGACGGTCGCCGGCTCGGACTCCGGCGGGGGCGCCGGGGTACAGGCAGACCTCAAGGCGATGCTCGCGCTGGGCGTGCACGGGATGAGCGCCGTGACCGCAGTGACCGCGCAGAACAGCGTCGGCGTGCACGGCGTCTGGGACCTGCCGGTCGAGGCCGTCAGCGCGCAGATCCGGGCGGTGCTCGACGACATCGGCGCCGATGCCGTGAAGACCGGCATGCTCTCCTCGCCCGAGCTGGTGCAGGCGGTCGCCGACGAGCTGCGCGGCTTGGGGGCGCCCCTCGTCGTCGACCCCGTCGCGGTGAGCAAGCACGGCGACACGCTGCTGGCGGACGAGGCCGTTGCTGTCGTGCGAGATGTGCTCCTGCCGCTCGCCACCGTCGTCACTCCGAACACCGATGAGGCACGGCTGCTGACCGGCGTCGAGGTGACGAGCACCGACGACCTGCCGAAGGCAGCCGACACGCTGCTCGCGATGGGCCCGCGGTGGGTCCTCGTCAAGGGCGGGCACCTGCCGGGCGATGCCGTCGACCTGCTGACCGACGGTCACGCATCGCACTGGCTCACCGGCGTCCGCCACGACAACACGCACACCCACGGCACGGGATGCACCCTGGCTTCCGCCATCGCCGCCGGGCTCGCGTCAGGGCTGGACGTGCCCGCAGCTGCGCAGCAGGCTAAGGACTACGTCACCGGGGCGATCGCCGCCGGCTTCCCGCTCGGGCGGGGCATCGGTCCGGTCGACCACGCTTGGCAATGGCGCGCTACCGCTGATGCGTCGTCAGCAACTGGCCTGGCCCCACCTGGCGCGAACCGACGATAAAGCTCGACGGTATGGAGTCAGCCGACCGACGCCGGCAGCGGGTGAGCTCGGAAGAAGGCCCACATGAGGGCGTCAGCGTTGATGGTGAAGGTAGTCCGACCCACGGCTGCTGCCAGCGCAGCCGAACCGGGGCTACCCGGCCACGCGTGGCCGCCGCCCGCGACGCGGTAGAGCTCGACCGCGCTGCCCGCCGGGCAGTCATAGCGCAGGAGCGTGACGTCGGGGCCTATGCGGCTCTGGGCCGGGGCGCCCGCGCGGCAGCGTTCCCGGGCTGCCCAGCTCGCGAGGATGTCCGGCACGGCTGAACCGCCGTTCAGCACGCTCCGGGTGATGGCTGCGCCCGGAACGTTCTCGTTCTTGACGTCGGCGAGCGTCCGATGTGACCCGTCGGGCGCCGGCAGCTGGGCCGCGGAGCGGCTGGGGCTCCCGTCGTACGGCACATACGAGTCCTGCGTGCCGTGGAACGTCACCAGCGGCACGGGGCGGGACGGCCAGCACCCGGCAATCTCCCGCAGCCCGGCCACCGGTGCTGCTGCCGCGAACCGGTCGGCGTCAGTGCACATGAGCGCGGACACCAGCATCGCCCCGTTCGAGTAGCCGGTGACGTAGACCCGCCGCTGGTCTAAGCACAGGGTCTGTTCGAGCCGGTCCAGCAGCGCGCCGATGTAGGCGACGTCCTGACCATCGACGTCTGGCACCCAGTTCGGTACCGGCCCGTTGAGCTGCGGGGTGACCGTAACGAAGCCTTGGGTGGCTCCGAGCGAGCCAAGGCCACTCAACCTGGCCTGGAGATCGGCCGGCTCGGCGTAGCCGTGCAGGTCGACGATCAGTGGGACGGGCGCTTTGCCGGTGTACGAGGCGGGCACCTCCTGGATGAAGAACCCGAAGCGGCCGGCGGCGTTGAAGTTCTGCGTCGTCCGTCCCGCCGCGACGGCGAGGCCCTGACAACCCGCCGACGCCCGGGTGGCCGGAGCGGCGGCAGGGGCGCCAGAGGCCGCCGTCGAAGTGCCCGTCGACCCAACGGTCTCATTCCCGCTGCACGCCACTACCCCAACCGCCATGGCTAGCAGGAGAACCAACCGCGTCAACCACGCGGTGACCGACCGGGTCTGCACGAACGCCTCCTCGTGCCCGATCAGGCGTCCGTGGTCGGTGCGCCACCGGCGTTCGGACGCAGCGTACGAAACCGGGCTGATGCACCGGACGGTCGGGGGGACGCTGCGCATCGACGACACCGTGCTGCCCCAGGTTCAGGACAGGCTCGACATCGAGGAGGTGCGCCTGTCGTGGCGTGAACTGGTCGGGTGACCGAGTCCCGTCGTCGCCTTCGCGCCTGCTGGCGCCGTCACGTGCCGCGGGCGTGCAGGCCGAGCGCGTCGAGCTCCAGTCGGGCGAGGCGGGCAACAACGGTCCGGTCTCCACCGGCTTATGCGGCCCCCGGGCGCGGGTCGATCCGCTGCAGCTCCCATAGTGGGCGGTGGGCAAGGGCCCTTAGCGCCAGCAGGTCCTCATCCAGACGGTCTCGGGATCTGGCAGCGGCGGTAGCGGTCCGCACCAGCTGACCCGCTGCGGCAGCCAGCGCAGCAGCATGAGCGCGATCGGCAAGAGTGCGACGACGAGCCCGAGGACGAGCGCGAGGTGGGCCACTGCGGCCTGCTGAGCCGCACCTGCGCCGGCGACGTCGTCAGCCGCTCGCCCAGCCGCGCACCCGCGGCACGACGGCCCTCTTCCAGGCAAAGTCGTCCGACGTGTCTACCAACCACGAGACGGGGCCGGCGCCGAAGGCTGCTGACGCCGCCGCGCCGGTCGGCAGGCTGGCCTCTGTCTCCCTGGACTGCACCGACCCGACAGCCCTGGCGAAGTTCTACGGAACACTGCTGGGGATGCCGCAAGTATTCGCGACCCCAGACGGCGGCATCGTCGCCCTGTCGGCCGGCGGTGTGGCCCTCACGATGATGCGCGCCGAGAACCATGTGGCTCCGACCTGGCCCGAGCCGGGCCAGCTGCAGCAGATGCACCTCGACATCTCGGTCGACGATCTCGACCAGGCCGCGGGCAGGGCGATGGCGCTCGGAGCCGTGGAGGCGAGTCACCAGCCGGCACCCGATGTGTGGCGCGTTCTCATTGACCCCGCGGGCCATCCGTTCTGCCTCACCACGGTCACGCTGGATTGACCGCCGACCCGCCCCGCAGTGCCCGGCAGTTCAGGCGCGGGGAACCAAGCGCAGTGCACGTGCGGAGGTCGCTCCAACCGGTAATACCGATGCTCATCAGGCCCGAGCCGCCTGCGTGATCGACAGGCGGCGGCGACTCTCAGCCGCGAGTGACCTTGCCGGCCTTCAGGCAGGAGGTGCAGACGTTGAGGCGCTTGGGGGTCTTGCCGACGATGGCGTGCACCGTCTGAATGTTGGGCTTCCACTGCCGGCGGGTGCGCCGGTGGGAGTGCGAGACCGACATGCCGAAGCCCGGTCCCTTGTTGCAGACGTCGCACACCGAGGACACGCGCTTCTCCATTGCTGGTCGGGGGCCTGCTGTTGGCACATGCAGGCGTCGCTGGTCGAGATCGCGGACCGATGGCCCGGCAGCACTTCAGGTTACCGGACCCCCGCGTGGGTCGATCGGGTGGTGAAGCGACGCGCTACCCGCCCAGCGTGACGCCCCCGTCGACGACGAGCGTCTCGCCGGTGATCCACGAGGCGTCGTCGGACAGCAGGAAGGCGCCGGCCTTGGCGGTGTCGGTCGGCACGCCCAGGCGCTTTAGCGGGTAGGCGGCTGCCACCTCGTCCTCGCGCCCCTCGTACAGGGCACGGGCGAACGTGGTCTTGACGACGGCGGGCGCGATCGCGTTGACCCGCACCGTCGGGCCGAGCTCGACGCCGAGCTGGCGGGTGAGATGGATCAGCGCCGCCTTGCTTGTGTTGTACGCCCCGATAGGCGAGCCCGCGCGGATGCCGCCGACGCTCGCGACGTTGAGGACGCTGCCGCCGTTGTCGCGCAGCCACGCCCGCCACGCCAGCTGCGTCCAGGCGAGGGTCGCGGTCACGTTGACGTCGAGGACCTTGCGGACCGCGGACAGGTCGGCGTCCATCAGCGCGCCGTACTGCGGGTTGATGGCGGCGTTGTTGACGAGGTGGTCGAGCCGGCCGAAGCGATCCAGGGCGAGCGCCACCGCCGCGGCCTGGTGCTCTTGGTCGTCGGCGCTGCCGCGCGAGGAGACTGCGCGCCCGGTGCCGTCGGGGTCGAGCTCGGCGACGGCCTGCTCGAGGTCATCGGGCTTGCGGGCGGTGATGACGACCGAGGCCCCGCGGTTGACGAGTTCCTGAGCGACCCCGAGCCCGATGCCACGGGTGGCTCCGGTGAGCAGCGCGACACGTCCGGCGAAGTCCTGGTCCACGTCCTCACCCTGCCATCCGCCGCCGCGAGGGCGTTCGCCGGGGTGCCCGTATCCCGAGCCCGGCTCGGCGATGTCCCCACGGCGAGACGGGTGTGCACGACGCACGCAGCCGTCGGAGGGTCGTGCCAGACTCGGCAGTGGCACGCCGACGGATGAGCTGCACGCCATCGGATGCGCGGCAGGAGGGGATGACGGTGCCGGACGACGCCGCGGCGGCGCTCGGCGACCCTCGCCACAAGCGGCTGCGCGACCTGCTCGGCGGCCGGACGGCCGCCGTCCTCGCCGACCAGCTCGACCTGCACACCGCCGGCGACCTGCTCGACCACCTGCCCCGCCGCTACGCCGAGCGCGGCGAGCTGACCGACCTGTCCGAGCTGGCGGTCGGCGAGCAGGTGACGGTCCAGGCCCGGGTGGCGCGGGTCGCCAAGCGCCCGATGCGGGGCCGGCGCAGCATGATCGAGGTCGGCGTCACGGACGGCACCAGCGAGCTACGCCTCACCTTCTTCAACCAGCCGTGGCGCGAGCGCGACCTCGTCGTCGGGTCGTCCGCGTTCTTCGCCGGCAAGGTCGACGCCTTCCGCGGCCGGCTGCAGCTGACCAACCCCGAGGTCCAGCTGGCCGCCGACGAGAGCTTCGCCGGCGCCATCCTGCCGATCTACCCGTCGACGGCCAAGATGCCGTCATGGAAGATCGGGCAGTCGGTGCGCATCGTGCTCGACGCCCTCGGCGAGCTGGCCGACCCCTTCCCGCCGCCGCTTCGGCAGCGGCGCCGGCTGTGCACTCAACATGAGGCCTACGAGCGGGTGCACCGGCCCGAGACGCCCGGCGACGTCAGGGCCGGTAGGGAGCGGCTGACCTGGGACGAGGCGCTCGTCGTGCAGCTCGCCCTGGCCCAGCGCCGGGCGGCCGCGGAGCAGGCGCCGGGTACCCCCCGCATCCCGCCGCCGGACGGCCTGCTCACAGCGTTCGACGCCGCGCTGCCCTTCACCCTGACCGAGGGTCAGCGAGTCGTGGGCGAGCAGCTGGCCGGCGACCTCGCCCGGCCGCACCCGATGCACCGCCTGCTGCAGGGCGAGGTGGGCAGCGGCAAGACCGTCGTTGCACTGCGGGCGATGCTCGCCATCGTCGACACCGGCGGCCAGGCGGCGCTGCTCGCCCCGACCGAGGTGCTCGCCGTCCAGCACGCCCGCAGCCTGCGCGAGCTGCTCGGCCCGCTCGGCATCGCCGGGGAGCTCGGCGCCGCCGACCGGGCCACCCGCGTGACCCTGCTGACCGGCTCGCTGCCGGCCGCCCAGCGCAGGGCCGCGCTCGCGCAGATCGCCGACGGCAGTGCGGGGATCGTGGTCGGCACGCACGCGCTGCTGTCCGAGGGGGTGACGTTCGACGACCTGGGCCTGGTCGTCGTCGACGAGCAGCACCGCTTCGGGGTGGAGCAGCGCGACACCCTGCGCGTCCGGGCGGGCACCGCCCCGCACCTGCTGGTGATGACGGCCACGCCCATTCCGCGCACCGTGGCCATGACGGTCTTCGGCGACCTCGACACCTCGATGCTGACCGAGCTGCCGGCCGGCCGGTCGCCCATCAGCAGCCACATCGCCCCCCCGCAGTGGATGCACCGGGTCTGGGGGCGGGTCCGCGACGAGGTCACGGCCGGCCACCAGGCGTTCGTCGTCTGCCCGCGCATCGGCGACGAAGCTGGTGTTGCCGGCCCGGACACCGGCACCGGTCACCCTGAGGACGTGGCTGGCGACCCCGGCCAGCTGCCGCTCCCGAGCGGCCCGGACGAGGGCCGCCTGCCCCTCGCCGTGCTCGAGGTGCTGCCCGAGCTCGTCCCCGGCGAGCTCGCCGGCCTGCGCGTGGCGGCGCTGCACGGCCGGCTCCCGGCCGACGAGAAGGACCGGGTGATGACCGCCTTCTCCCGCGGCGAGATCGACGTCCTCGTCGCGACCACAATGGTCGAGGTCGGCGTCGACGTCCCCAACGCCACCGTCATGGTCGTGCTCGACGCCGACCGCTTCGGCGTCTCCCAGCTGCACCAGCTGCGCGGCCGCGTCGGCCGCGGCTCAGCGTCGGGCTGGTGCCTGCTGCACACCGGTGCACCGTCCGGCACCCCCGCCCACCAGCGCGTCGAGCAGGTGTCCGCCACCCTCGACGGCGCCGAGCTCGCCCGCCTCGACCTGCGCGAGCGCCGTGAGGGAGATGTTCTCGGCACCGCGCAGTCGGGCAGGCGCCGCTCGCTGCGCCTGCTGGACCTGCTGCGCGACGAGGCGCTGCTGCTCGAGGCGCGCGAGGAGGCGACCACCCTCGTGAGCGAGGATCCGACCCTCGCCGGCAGCCCCGGGCTCGCCGCGCTGCTGGCCGAGCGGCTGGACGAGCAGCGGGCGGCCTACCTGGAGAAGGCGTGACCCGGGTCGTCGCGGGCGTCGCAGGTGGCCGCCGGTTGCGGGTGCCGCCTGGGCGGGCGACCCGGCCGACAGCCGAGCGGGTGCGGGAGGCGCTGTTCTCCTCCCTCGGCGGCCTGGAGGGCCTGCGGGTGCTCGACCTCTATGCCGGAACGGGCGCGGTCGGGCTCGAAGCGCTCTCGCGCGGGGCGGCCGAGGCCATGCTCGTCGAGCGCGACGCCCGGGCGGTCCAGGTGCTGCGGGCCAACGTGGCGGCGCTGGGCCTGCCAGGCGCTCACGTTCGCGCGATGGGCGTCGAGCGCCTGCTGGCCGACCCGCCGCCCGACGGGCCGTACGACGTCGTGTTCCTCGACCCTCCGTATGCCCTGGCGCTGGCGCCGGTGCTCGCACAGGTCGGCCGGTGGGCCGCCGGTCGGGTCGTCGTCGAGCGCGCGACTCGTGACGGTGAGCCACCCTGGCCGCCGGAGATCGCGTGCGAGCGGAGCCGTCGTTACGGCGACAGCACCCTCTGGTACGGTCGCCGATCATGAGCCGGCCGATGTTGCGGCGAGCCGTCTGCCCGGGCTCGTTCGACCCGGTCACCAACGGTCACCTCGACATCATCGGCCGCGCGTCGAAGCTGTATGACGAGGTCGTCGTGGCGGTGCTCGTCAACAAGAGCAAGTCCGGGCTGTTCGCGATCGACGAGCGCATCGAGCTGCTAACGAAGACGACCGCGGTGTACGGCAACATCGTCATCGACTCCTTCCGGGGGCTGCTCGTCGACTTCTGCCGCACCCACGACATCCCGACGATCGTGAAGGGCCTGCGGGCGGTCAGCGACTTCGACTACGAGCTGCAGATGGCGCAGATGAACCACTCGCTCGCGGGCGTCGAGACCCTGTTCATGAGCACGAACCCCACGTACTCGTTCCTGTCCTCGAGCTTGGTCAAGGAGGTAGCGACGTGGGGCGGCGACGTCTCCCACCTCGTCCCGCCGCTGGTGATGGAACAGCTGCGCGACCGCATCAAGCAGTAGCGCACGCCCACGGGGTAGGAACGCGCCCCGGCCCAGGGTTAGCCTGACCCATGGCTGACGTGCAGGGCAAGCTCGACGAGATCGTCGCGATGGTCGAGCAGGCGAGGAGCAGGGCCCTCGCCGCCCACCAGGCCGTGGTGTCGCGCCAGGAGCTGCTGGGGGCACTGGAGGAGCTGCGCGAGCTGCTGCCGGGGGAGATGTCCGAGGCCCGGCAGGTGCTGCGCGATCGCGAGCAGCTGATCGAGGGCGCGAAGGCGGAGGGCCGCCGGCTGCTCGCGGCCGCGCACGAGCAGTGCCAGCGCCTGGTCAACGACCACGAGGTCCTCGCCCGGGCCGAGCAGGAGGCCCAGGACGTGCTCGACTACGCCCGTAACGAGTCGAGCCGGATGCGCCTCGAGACGGAGGCGTACGTCGACACCCTGCTGGCGCGGGTCCAGGCCCTGCTGGAGGGCACGCTGGACACCGTCACGACCGGACGCGAGCGCATCCGTTCGGGACAGGAGCGCCAGGAGCACGGGGAGCGCCAGCAGTACGGGGAGCACCAGGAGCAGCAGCACCAGCGGTACGCGGGGGAGCACCAGAGCCCGGGTGGCGCGGAGCAGGTGGTCGACCTGACCGACGGGCGGGATCAGAACGGCCAGCCGGGCGAGCAGGAACAGTCCGAGCCGGCGGTCAGGCGCTCCTGAGCTGAGGCAGTCGGGCTCCCCGGTCCGACATCCCCGTCACGCCGTCGCCAGACGGGTAGGCTGATCCATGCCCGCTTCCCGTGCGCGCGTTCCCGTTATGAAGACACGTTCAGCAGCCCCGCGCCTCGACCCTCGCCAGCCCCTCGTGCTCGACACCCACGAGCTCGGCCGCCGGCCCGGGTCCATGCGCCGTGTCCATGCGACCGTCCCTGCCCCGCCCGACCTCGGCACGCCCGTCATCGCCATCCCGACGCGCAGTGACGTCGGGCTCGAGCTCCGTTTGGAGTCCGTCGTCGAGGGCGTGCTCGTCACCGGCACCGCGGCGTTGCACACCTCAGGGGAATGCGCCCGGTGCCTGGAACCGGTGACTGGTGAGTTGGTCGTCGACCTGCAGGAGCTGTACGCCTACCCCGAGGCCGTCACGCGTGTGCAGCAGCAAGCCGGCGGCGACGATGACGACGAGCTGGTGCTCGTCGACGAGCTGCTCGACCTCGAGCCCGTGCTGCGTGACGCCGTCGTGCTGGCACTGCCGATGACCCCGCTGTGCAACGAGAACTGCCGGGGCCTGTGCCCCCAGTGCGGCGAGCGCCTCGACGACCTGCCGGCCGACCACGGGCACGAGCAGGTCGACCCACGATGGGCGGCGCTCGCAGCCCTGCAGACCTCACCACCCGCACCTGAGAAAGAGAGCTGACGTGGCCGTCCCGAAGCGCCGCACCTCGCGTGCCAACACCCATGCGCGCCGTTCGCAGTGGAAGGCGGCGGCGCCGTCGTTGTCGACGTGCCCCCGGGGGCACGTCACTCGCCCGCACACCGTGTGCCCCACCTGCGGCCGGTACGGCGACCGCCAGGTCGTCGACGTCTAGAGCCTGCACCCGGCGCATCGACCCCACCCACGAGCTGGTGACTTCGGACGCGTGCTGACCACGAGCATCGACGACGAGCAGGTTCTCGCGCTCGTTCGGCACGCGGTGACCCTCGTCCTCGAGGTCGACGGTGGCACGCTCACGCGTGAGACCCGGCTGGTCGATGACCTGCGCGCCGACTCGCTGGCGCTGATCGAGGTGGTCGAGGTGGTGGAGGCCGGCCTGCGCGACGCCGGCCGCTCGATCCATCTCGAGGACGGCGAGATCGGACGGCTGACAACGGTCGGCGACGCCGTCGACCTGACACTTTCCCGGCTGTGAGAGCGCGTGCCAGGTCCAGGGTCGCCGCGCGGCCGGCGGGCGAGCTCGTCGCAGCCCTGGCCGTCCCGCTCGACGAGGACCTGGTCACCCTCGCACTGACGCACCGCTCGTACGCCTACGAGAACGGCGGCCTGCCGACCAACGAGCGGCTGGAGTTCCTCGGCGACGCGGTGCTCGGGCTCGTCGTGACCGACGCGCTCTACCGGCGGTACCCGGACAATCCCGAGGGACAGCTGGCGAAGCTCCGCGCTTCGGTGGTCAACATGCGTGCGCTCGCAGACGTTGCCCGCGGCATTGGCTCCGACGGCTCCGACGGCTCCGACGGCGTCCTCGGCACCGGCATCAGCACGGGCACCGATGCAGGCACCGGCGGCCTCGGCGGCTGGCTGCTGCTCGGCCGCGGCGAGGAGTCGACCGGCGGCCGCGACAAGCCCAGCATCCTCGCCGACACGCTCGAGGCCGTCATCGGAGCGGCTTACCTGTCCGCCGGGATCGACGTCGCCACGCGGCTCGTCCTCGACCTGGTCGGACCGCTGCTCGACCGCCAGACGCCGGAGGGACACGGCCGCGACCACAAGACCGCGCTGCAGGAGCTGGCAGCGGCTCGGTTGCTCGGCCCACCCGAGTACGCCGTCACCGAGCATGGCCCTGATCACGCCAAGGTGTTCTCGGCAAACGCACTCCTGGGCGGCGAGGCTCTCGGTGACGGCTCGGGCGGCAGCAAGAAGGAGGCCGAGCAGGCGGCGGCCGCGGCAGCCTACGAGGCCCTGTCGGCGCGCGCGCGGTCGGCCGGCCCGGCGTCGGAGCTTGCGTCGGAGCCGGAGCTTGCGTCGGAGGCGGAGCCTGCGTCAGAGCCGGAGCTTGCGTCAGAGTCGGAGTGAGCGCGGTCGCGGCTGACACTTCGAGCACGAGTAGGCCGAGCGGTTCATCCACCTGTCGCGGCGGATCGGCGTGCCGCAGCGCCGGCAGGGCCGTCCCTCCTGGCCGTAGGCGTCGAGGGAGCGGTCGAACCAGCCGGACTCGCCGTTGACATTGACGTACAGCGCGTCGAACGACGTGCCGCCGGCCTCGATGGCATCGGCCAGCACCTCGCGGACGCCCTGCAGCAACCGTCGGACGTCGATGGAGCGCAGCGCCTCGGTCGGCCGGGCCCAGTGCAGCCGGGCGCGCCACAGCGCCTCGTCGGCATAGATGTTGCCGATTCCGCTGATCAGGGTCTGGTCGAGCAGCGCTCGCTTCACGCCGGTCCGCCGCTTGCGCAGGGCGGCAGCGAAGGCGGCATCGTCGAAGGCCGGCTCCAGCGGGTCGGGGGCGATGTGGGCGACGCCGCGCGGGACCAGCGCTGCGCTCACCCCGTTTGCTGCATCCGCTCCGACTGCTGTATCCCCTCTTACCGCTGGGTCCGGCACCAGCTCCTGCACCGCCAGGCCACCGAAGGTCCGCTGGTCGACGAAGCGCAGCTCCGGGCCGGAGTCGGCAAAGCGCACACGCACCCGAAGGTGCGGCCCGGCGGGCGCCTCGGCAGCCAGAGCCAGCAGCTGGCCGCTCATGCCCAGATGGCCCACGAGCGCGTCGCCGGAGTCCAGCGGCAGCCACAGGTACTTGCCGCGCCGGACGGCGGCCTGCGGCGTCCGGCCGACCAGCAGCCCGGCGAAGTCCTGGGCTCCCGCCTCGTGCCGCCGCACGGCCCGGGCGTGATCCACCTGCACGGCGGCGATGCTCCGGCCGACGACCAGCCGTTCGAGGCCGCGACGGACGGTCTCGACCTCCGGGAGCTCAGGCACGTCCGGCTGCCGCCCGGCGGCGCTCCCGCCGGGGGCTGACCGTCAGCGGTTCTGCGAGGTGTCAGTGCCGCCCGCGGGGCCGAGCGGCGTCTGCGGCTGCACCGTCGCTCCCGCCGAAGGCAGCTGTGAGGCGGGCTGCGGTGTCTCGACCCTGGCGCGTTCGGTGCTGGCACGGGGCTCCGGTCGGTGGTCGCCCGACTGCTGACGCGCCTGGTTGCCGCAGCCGACCAGCAGGCTCGCCGGCAGGACCGCGAGGCCGACGAGTCCTGCCGCGAGCGCACGCCTGGACGGGGCGGCGAGCCCGCGCCGAGAAAAAGGAAACGTAGCCTCAGCGGGCGATGACGAGAGAGCCTGTCGATCCACCCCACCAGGATGGCACGCCCTCCGGCGAGGCCACGCCCGGCTCGGATGTGCGGCTCACCGCATGGGTTCGCGGCCACGTGCAGGGCGTGGGCTTTCGCTGGTGGGTGCGTGCCGGCGCCCTCGAACTCGGCCTCGTCGGCAGTGCTGCGAACCTCGACGACGGCCGCGTCGAGGTGGTGGCCGAGGGGCCGCGCGCGGCGTGCGAAGCCCTGCTCGTCCGGCTCGAGAGTGGTGGGTCACCCGGACGGGTCGCCGGCGTCACGCACCGGTGGACGAGCACTCGCGGCGGCATCCACAGTTTCGTCGAGCGCTGACCCTCAACGGGGCACCTCGACACAACCCGATCAACTACAGCCGGCAAATCGGGCAGATGCCCCTCGCGTCGATCAGGATGTGTTGCTCGCCGACACGACGGGATCATCTCAGGTGGGCAGAAGGGACATAGCGGGCTGGTGGCGATCAGGACGTGGCGAATCCCATCCGGAACGTCGTCAACGGGGACGCGCACACGGGTGGTAGCAGTCCGGGACCTAAGGACGAGTATTGACTCCGCCCGGTCTGACGTGCGACGATAACGCTCGTACGCTGCTGGCGCGCCCTACGGGCTGCAGTCAGCCGACTGGCACTGATGCGGCCCCCTGGCCCTCGGCACCACCTGCAGCGTTAGTCGCGCGATGGTGTGCATACGACGAGTGTGGAGGCTTTCTGTCATGGCCAAGGCCCTGTTCGGTCACGTCGGGCTTGCGACGGACACCCGTCTTGCGGCCGAGGTTCGCAGGTTGCGGGGGCGCGTCCACGAGTTGGAGGCCGAGCTCGCCCGGGCCCGGATGGTCAACGAGGCCCTTGCCTCACGCATTGATGTCAGCGACGACCTGCGCGCCCTCGATCAGGAGCCTGCGCTCACCTGACCCCGCCCGGGGCCGCACGGCCAGTGGCGTCACCGACCAACGGGACCAATGGGACCGCCGAACGACAGCGCCACCTGAACGTCGCGCAACTGCGTCAGTGGCTAACCACCTCATAGGTACGCCTCGCCACGCGGGGGCGTCCCTTCCGTGGTTAGCGGCCCTCGCGCCGCTAGCGTCCGGTGCTGATGCACCTCAAGAGCCTCACCCTCCGCGGCTTCAAGTCCTTCGCCGGAACGACCACGCTCTCACTCGAGCCCGGCGTCACGTGCGTCGTCGGTCCCAACGGCTCAGGCAAGAGCAACGTCGTCGACGCCATCGCCTGGGTGCTCGGCGAGCAGGGCGCGAAGTCGCTGCGGGGCGGGAAGATGGAGGATGTCATCTTCGCCGGCTCGCCCCGGCGCCCGCCGCTCGGCCGCGCCGAGGTCATCCTCACCATCGACAACGCCGACGGCGCTCTGCCCATCGAGTACGCCGAGGTGACGATCGGGCGGTTGATGTATCGCTCCGGGGAGTCGGAGTACGCCATCAACGGCTCCGCCTGCCGGCTGCTCGACGTCCAGGAGCTGCTGTCCGACAGCGGCATCGGGCGTGAGCTGCACGTCCTCGTCGGCCAGGGCTCGCTCGACTCGGTGCTCGGTGCCCGGCCCGAGGACCGGCGCTCGTTCGTCGAGGAGGCCGCGGGCGTCCTGAAGCACCGTAAGCGCAAGGAGCGGGCGCTGCGCAAGCTCGACGCGACCGCAGCGAGCCTGGAGCGCTTGCAGGACCTGTCGGTCGAGCTGCGGCGCCAGCTCGGCCCGCTTGGCCGGCAGGCCGAGGCTGCCCGCACGGCAGGCGCGGTGCAGGCGGTGCTGCGTGACGCCCGGCTGCGCCTGCTGGCCGACGATCTGGTGACGTCCCGCCGTACCTACAAGGGGGCGGCCAGCGACGAGTCCGCGCGCCGCGACGCCCTGGCGGGGCTCGACGCCGAGCTGGCCCTGCTCAGCGCCGACGAGCAGCGCCAGGCGAGTGGGCTGTCGTCGGACGTCGCTGCCGCCTCTGCCGCGCGCGACACCTGGCACGCCCTGACCCGCCTGGGCGAGCGGCTCGCCGGCGTCACGGCCCTCGCCGAACAGCGCGCGGCAGCGGCCGGTCTAGTCGAGCCCGAGCGTCCCGGCCGCGACCCGGAGGCGCTCGAGCGCGACGCAGCGGCGGCCGCACAAGCCGAGGCGTCGCTCAAAGCCGAGCTGGACGAGGAACGCGGGCGCCTGGCCGCTGCCCAAGCAATACGCGAGGAGGCCGAGGCGCGCCTGGCCGCCGACGAGCGCGAGGCGCGTCACGCCGCGCGTGCCGCAGCCGACCGGCGCGAGGGCATGGCGCAGCTGCGGGGCCAGGTCGAGACCGCCCGCGGCCGGCTCGCTGCCGGGGCCGCCGAGGGCACGAGGCTCGGCGCCGCCGCAGCCGCGGCCCAGCAGCGGGCGGCGCAGGCACAGACCGCCGCCGAGCGCGACCAGCAGGAGCTGGCGGCCCTGGAGCACGCGGAGGCGGCACTCGACGCCGAGCACGAGCAGGCCGAAGGGCTCGCGGCTGCGGCGCGGGTCGCCCTCGACGCCGCGCTGTCGGCTCTGCAGGACGCCGAGCGGGAGGTGAGCACCCGCCGAGCCACTCGCGACGCGCTCGCCCTCTCCCTGACCCGTCCCGACGGCACGGGCGCACTCCTCGCATCCGCCCCCGGTAGCACGGCCGGTCACGCCGCGAGCCAGCCCGATCCGACCGTGCTCGGCGCCGTCGCCGACCTGCTCGCAGTCGAGCCGGGGTGGGAAGCTGGCATCGCGGCAGCCCTCGGGCCCCTGGCAGACGGCGCGGTGGTGCACGGGCTCGACCGTGCGGCTGCGGCACTGGCCGATGCGGCAGCCGCTGACGCCCGCGTGAGCATCATCGTCGCCGGAGATGTCGCCGGAGATGTCGCCGGTGATGTCGCCGGGGGGTCGGGCCCCCTAGGGGCCGCTGATGCGATTTCGGACGCGGTGCTCGGACCGCAGGCCCGGCGCGCGCTCGACGTGGTCA
>JAABVA010003334.1_pt1 | contig 15360 bp, 9 predicted proteins | sample 5560331 | NCBI WGS metagenome assembly JAABVA01 (sample SAMN12812661, study PRJNA571458) | rock metagenome | isolation source: Antarctica rocks | place: Antarctica: Victoria Land, Mt New Zealand sud | collected 2016-01-07 | reverse complement strand
AGTAAATATCAATAATGTCTTCATGAAATTCTTTCTAAAGAAAACAATCTATATAACATTCTCTTTTAAAGTTAATGTTACATCTAATTGTGTTCTGCACATACTGCACAGTCTTTATGATCTTAAGTAAGCTGCACAGAATTAATATGAACAATATGTCATTAAACTACTTAAGTTAAGTTTTCATTAAAGTAAGATTGATTTCTGTCTTCTTCTTTACAGCATTAAAAGAATTATGCTGTTTCTTTATATAAACAATATTATTATAACTTCAACAAATCTGTTATATATTCTCTGATTTAAGCAAGCTCTTATGAGTGTGTTCAAAGTTAAGAACTTAAGAAAGACACAGAAAATTCTCAGCATTTAAGTTATATATAATTACAAAATGAGAACTCTGTGCCTAAATCAGACTCATTATGTGAACAAGATATTAAAGAATCTTTATATATAATCTGATAAGCATAGATTCATTAATATTTTACTTAACAAATATGATATTTTTTACTTTGCTGACTTAACTGATCAAAGAATAAATCAAAGACAGTATTAATAGACAATTAAAAGTTTAATGTATGCAGCAATTCATACTTAATTAGACACCATCTTCATATTAAATTGATTAAGTCAATATCTCAGTGATTCTGCAAAACATTATGAATACATACTTAAGAAACTACTGTGATACATAAGATTAATCATCAATCTTAACATTATATACAGCTTTAATGAAAGTCAAGTAATGCTTAAATACTCTGACTTTAACTATGCTTTAAATAAGCAAAATTGAAAATCAATTTTAAAGTATGTCTACATGCTTGAAGATAAATCAGTGTTGTGAACAAGTCAAAAGTAAAAGTCTGTCATTATTTTGATTATTAAGACTGAATACATAATCATGTCAATGTGCATAAAGACTGAGATCTGACTTGAATAGATATTAAGAAATATAAATATAAGTAAATATCTTAAAGTTAACTTACACTGCATAAGCATTCAAGAGAATGAAGCTCATTAAGCATCTTTATTTATTTAGCTCAGAGAAGATAATTAAGTTATCTTAATCTTAATTAAAAATGTACATGTATATAAGTGATCAAAGTACATTGATGTCTTTTATCACAACATTTGTAATCTACATAAGTGCAATCAGATTCAGATAGACTTTATGCTCAGTTAAAAGATAATTATTAATAAGCTTATTAAGTCTCTGTCTAAATGAATCTTTAAGCAATTCATTAAACTCATAGAACTCACTGTTAATGATTAGTTAAACTCTTAAATAATTTGTTAAACTTTTAATGATGTGTTTAGTCATCTGATGTTTATCATCAGTGAGAGTCAATAGATGCAGTCTTACTGAGTAAGAATGTTAAGAAGTGATGTTTTAGCTGCTTTTATGAAGTAAAATAGAATTAATGTCAAAGACTGAGTGAAAACTCTATTTATGTTAACTGCAGTCAACATTCTTTCTACTTCTTCTGTAACTCTCTCAATCAAGATGTGCTCATAGACAACATGATTTAGAAGTTTCACTAGACAGCATAATATATTATAAGTATTTACTTTCTTTCAATATTGTTCTTCAATTCATTTCTGAATAAAAACTTTCTAAATTTCTTGTTAACTTATTCTTAACAATCATGATCTTCAATCTAAATATTTAATCAATATTCTTTTAATAAAATGATTAGCATAATTTGCAGATCTAAGCTTTAAGCATTGATCTGACTAACTAAAGCAATAATGCTTAATTTTAACTCTTAAGATAATGTAATCAGCTTTTATTGCAATGTTAACAGCAATTTATTTATGTTCTTCTTAACTTTGTAGTCAGAGTGTCTTAACAGCACATTAATGAGATTTGTTTTTTCTGATTAATGTATAATTATAAAATCATAAGTAGCTAGCTTCATGACTCAGTGTATTTGTCTTCTATTTTGTGAACTCATGAGCCTCTTATCTATAAGAGACTGATGAGTAAGATATGTAACAATGTGAGACACTACATTACAACAGCTATTCAATGAAGTTTCAATGTTAAAGTTTTGTATTGATAAAGACTAACAATTAAGAAACTTAAAAGATTTGTATGCAAAGACTGTCTATATAGTACTTCACTTATCAATTATTGTGTAAGAAATTCAGCTATAATTCAATATGAACACATAGTGATATCATGACAATTATCTTCTCTTCTATGCACTGATTCTTCAGCACATTGACATATTACTAACATTATAGATACACTGTAATTTCATGAAATCAAATCAATAAGATGTAAGCAATAATTTACTTAACATTCTTACATATTTTGCTTGTTGCCTATCTCAGCTAGACTGATGATCTTGTGCAATACTTTAAGTTTGTTACATTCAGATAGATGATGATTCAGCTTTGTTTAACAGTGAATAATATGCAAAACATAAGCAAAATTAACTTTTCTTTATTTTTAAATCAGTTAGATCAGTGATCTCTTTGTTTAATTGCAATATATAAGAAACTTTTTCTTATACACAACTTGCATTCATTTCATCTTCAACATCTTAATATATCAAAGTCATAGCAACTTCATACTTCTGAACAGCACTTCTCTCTTGTAATACTGTGTAAACAACACAATAGCAAAAATGTAACAACAACAACATCATAATCATTAAGAAAAATAAGAGAGATATTCTCTCTGCTGTATCTCTTATTAAGAATTCAGTGAGATTGTCAGCAATTTCTGTACATATAACATTTAAGACATCAATACATTTTAACAATGTTGCAGTTTAAGAAATACACTTATACAAATATAAAGAAATACAACAAGAAATCTTTAAGTTTCTGTTGCACTTATCATTAAACACTGTTCATCAACACAATCTTAAATATTAATAAGTTAACAAACTTATCAAAGTCAGTTCTGAAGATCAAGTCTGTAAGAGTTAAGTCAGTTAAGAATGCAGTGAATATTATAAGTAACATTGTTGACATACTTACTCTGCTGAAATGAAACACAGAAACAGAACAAGATAAAGAAAAATACTGAGTATAAGAAATATAAGTGTTTTAAGATGAACTTGTCAACAAAATGTCTGCATAACAACAATGAGATGCATGCTTTAAATAGTATTGTTATGCAGAAAAGACAGCAGCAGAGATCTTATTGCTGTATATAGATGCATTTGTATTTATTCAATCTTTTTAACAATGAAATACTGTCTTTTTACACTTCACTCTCACTTTCTCAAGTCACAGATAAGTCATTATTGACAGATTTAATTAAAAATGCTTACTTAATGACTGTTACTGTATCATTAACATCACAAAACATTATCTTTAAGACATAATCAGTCTGTAAGAAACTCATCACTCAGAAGAGTGTCAAGCTTAAAATTACAATTAATAAATATCTTTCTACTTTACATTATATGTCACATTCTTCTTCTACAATAACATCATTACACACATTACACCTCAATTCTGTTTTTATTCTGACTCTCAGAGATGTCATCACTTCATAACATTATATTCTTAATGATTTTTCTATTTTCTTGTTCACTCACATCAGCATCATCTCAATGTCACATCATAGTCATTACATCAACAACAAGTTAAATTCTCTCTGTTGTCTTCACTGTTCAAAACATATCAGCAACAACATCAATCAATGCAACATTGTTAAGAATCAGAATTACAATTATTGCAAGACACTTTAAAAGCTGTGTAACTCAGTTTAATAGAAAGTTTCTTGTCATCTTGTGATGCATTAATGATAATAGATCTTCACATTCTTTAATTACTGAGTTAATAACTTATATATACTTATCAATTATGTCATCATCATGACAGTTAATGATGTCTGTCAGTCTCAGCTTCAACATTATCTTAATCATATACAGGCATTATTTATTAAGCATATCATCATCTACATTATTCATGTTGCAGAGCATCACAGCAGTCATTGCAAATCTGTAAAGATTCACAATTTATTGCTACTCATAATTTAAGAGCAGCAGACAGTTACTGTAGTGTAGACATTTATATTAAATATCTTTTACTTTATAATTTATTTTCTTAGTTTTCTTGTGCTTTACTGTCATCATCATATTGTTTACTTCACTTTAAGTGCAGACTTCTCTCTCTTCAATTAAGTAACAATATCTCAGAAAGCTCTCACAACTCAATGCTGTGACTTAGTTACTTTAACAACAATTATAATATTAATAAGCAGTTACTGTTCTTGTCTTCTGTTTCTGATAGTGATGCAGATACAGAGATAACAAAGTGATTTAATAGCATTTTGCTGATATGTTAATTATGTTTTGACTTTGCTTCTTTTGAATGATACTATGTAAAATATTTTTGATAGAAGTTTTTAATTTTTTAAATCTCATTTATACTTGCACTTTTTCTCTATTCTTGCATCATATTCTTGTTGCAACACTTCTGCATTCTTCATGTTCTTTACTCAAAGTCACTCATTATATTTTATTAAGTACTTTATTTACTTAACTTTATATTGTAACTGTTCTCTTCTTTATTTTTTGCTTAAAATATCTTCAATTTTATATTCTTTCTCATCATTTATGAGATTCAGAGAGAACAGTTCTGATGAAGAATTATTGTTTAGATGATATTTATGAAATTTTAGATATGAAACATAAAATACATTATGAATTCTATAATAAGCAGGCAGAGTCAGTCAGTATACTTATTTATTAATAAAATTAACAATTTAAAAAGACTCAATGAATTTATACAACAATTTTTTGCTTAATCTGCATTATTTTAAGTTCTTAATAAACAATAGCATCAGATCATCAACATTATAGCTTTTTTAAACATAATTTTTGTCAAAGTACTTAGCTTGCACTTTTACAGCAGCTTGTCATCACTTTATCATTATAACATAAATTTTTTTCATTTACTATGCTCAATCTTTTACTATTAACATCTTTTCTTCACAGACATTATTCTAGACTGAGTGTAGAGTCAGGTTAAGTTGAAAAAAAGTGCACCTAACCTGAATCTGCACTAGAGTTCAGGTCAGGTTAAGTCAGGTTCATATATAAATTAACTTTATCTACAATCTGCATGGGTACCTGCATGCAGGTAAAGCTAGCCATTATGGGTAAGGTCAGGGCTAGAGCTCAAAAATGTGAAAGCTTATTGATATATTAGTCATAATAAATTACATCTTAACTAGCCATATAGGGATAAATTACACGGTCACAAGATATATTACTGAATAAGTTACGAAAATCATGACTTTTCGCGAAGGTGTGTGTTAGAAACACACATTAGTAAGCATGTGTATGTGCTTACTAAGCACATACACATGCTTACTAAGGCTATATATAACCTGCAAAAACTCATAACTCTACACAGATCAGGTCAGGTTAACCTGCACCTAATCTAACTAAATAAAAGTTAGCTTAACCTGACTTAATACCTGAACTCAACTCTGACCTACATGACCTATAGGCAACCTGCGCACTCAGTCTACATTATTCTCAATGTATTGAGTAATTCTTAAATGATAATTCATTAATGTCTTAAACAGTGTTTAATCAGTTGTTGTATGTTTTCTGTTTGCATATATAAACTTTATCATTAACAGAAAGAACACTCAGTTGTTTTGTTCTTCACAACAATAACAATGTAGATAATGTTTTAGAGTTTGATTTTGTCTTTTAGTTTAATTATTAATTTATAAATAAAAGACAGTACTTAATCTTCACTTTATTTAAAGTTGATAACAGAATTCAAATCAATATATATTGATAAAGATTGACTCTCAATCTAAGACAATATCTTTAAGTTCTTCATAGCAGCATATGATCTGTTTAATATATATGTCAGTTAACTTGATTGCAGTGAGTTTTTTAGTGACAGAAATATATTGAGTCATCTTTGTAAGATGATTCACAATTATCAGTATGAAGTCATAAACATTAGTTTCTTATCTGCTAGACAGCAAGTCAGTGATTATGTTCATTGTTATCTTCTTTTATGATTAAGTAAATAGTGACAACAACTGTAATTTGTCATATAAATGATGTCTTAACACTTAAACTCTTAGACATACAGTACATAAAGCAACATATTCTTAAACATTATTCATCATATTAACTCAATAATACTTTCTGAACAGCAAATTAATTATTCTGTTTACTTCATAATGTTTTGCTAAAACATCATCATGATGTAGCTTCATAAGCTCATTCTTAATGACTTTATCAGATAATATGTATATCTTACTTTTGTGATGAAGTAATTCAGTAAAATTAAACATTTATAAACTGTCATTAATGTCTTAATGACTGCAGTTACTCTGTGATTTTAAATCTTATTACATCTTTACTGTTAGAACATCAGTGTTCTGCAAGAGATAAATAAGTTTAAAAAAGAGTGATTACTTTTTATTATGTATCATTTTGTTGTTAGTCACTTTTTAAATCAATATATATAAAACAAACTGTTTACAATCAGTAATTTCAGCAACAGAGTTAAGCAGCTTTTCTGTTATGTTATATATAGATGAATTAAATATATAGTCATTGTTCTTCAATTCATTCTCAGATAAAGACTTTCTAAATCTCTTATTAACTTATTCTTAACAGTTATGATCTTCAGTCTAAGTACTTAATCAATATTCTTTTAATAAAACAATCAGCATAATTTATAAATCTAAGCTTTAAGCATTGATCTGATTAACTAAAGCAATAATGCTTGATTTTAATTCTTAAGATAATGTTATCAGCTTTCATTGCAATGTTAACAGCAATCTATTTATGTTTTTTTTAACTTTGTAATCAGAGTGTCTCAACAACACATTAATAGAATTTGTCTTCTCTGATTAATGTATAATTATGAAATCATAAGCAGCTAGCTTCATAACTCAGTGTGTTTATCTTTTATTTAATGATTTTACATTCATAAATTCTTATAGATTATTATGATTCATAAGTATCTCAATAAAGTAATGACTACTCTTAAGATAATGTTGTTAATGTTTAAATGTCTTTATAATTGTCAACAATTCTTAATCATAAATTTCATAGCATGTTTCAGTCAGATTTAGCTTTCTTAATTAAAAGACAACAAAATGTCATTAAGTATCTGTCTGAAGCTGAGAGTAAATATTTATTAACTTAATTATTGAGACATCAGTTTCAACTTAAGCTCTTAGCTTTGAGTTAAAGTGTGTTAAAATAGACATTTATGTAAAGACATTGTAAAGTTTGTGAAATGCTTATACTGTTATTTATAATCACTTAAAGACATTTATCTTCTTGCTGTTCTTGCTGTCTTTTAACAAATCAATTAAAGAAACAGTAATCTTAAAATAGCTCTGTATAAAGCAATAGTAAAAGTTTGTAAACTTTAAAAATATTTGTATCTTACAGTAGCTTCTAGATATTGATCATTTCTTTATGATTTTGATTCATTGTTGATTTATCAAAACATCAATAATGAAGATAATAAACTCAAGAAATTTCATCTGTATAGTATGAAAAGTGCACTTCTTTAAGTTTACATACAGTTTAAATCATTAAAGTCACTTCAGAATTTGTTTCACATGACTTTGATGTTCTTTTAGAAAACTGAAATAGATTAAAATATCATTTAAATATATTACACAAAAGACATTAACTAACTCAGTCAACACTCAGTTAATATAGATTTGAAAAGTTATTGAGACATTAGTCAGTTTAAATGACATAATTATGTACTTAAAATGATCATAACATGTATAAAACACAATCTTTCACTTATTATCTTTCTTAATTTTAATGTAACAATAAGCATTCTTAAGATCTAGTTTAATGAACATCTTGACTTTACTTAAATGATTAAGTGTCTCACTAATCAGCAACAGAGAGTGACAATTCTTGATAGTAATCTTATTAAGATCTTTGTAATCAATATATAAATATAAGTCTTCTTCATTTTTTAAAATAAACAGAACTGATGCTTCTGCAGAGTTAACAGAATGTTGTATTTATCTTTTCATTAAGATGTCATCTAAATATTCTTTAAGTACTTGTAGCTCTGTTTTCAACAAATTGTAAACTGAATCATAGAGTAATTTATGTCTCTTTATCTTTATAACATAATTATGATCTTGATGAGATGATAACTTGTTGACATTCTCTTCAGAGAACACATTTACATATTTGTTATATTGCTGAAATAGTGTTGATGTTAAAGTGACTGTCAGGTTTTTTCAAAGCTGGTTTTTCACTTATTTTGCATGTCTTGTTAGCCATGAGCAACCATAGTGGCAGAAACTTCAAGAATTTGAACAAAACTTCAGTTGTGTGCATTGAGCTTGAAAGCAATCTGTCTTTTGTGATTTTAGGCTCATTTTGTAGAGAATTGTGAGAGCTTTTCAATGATGTAAAAATTATCAAAATTACACAAGAAACAATGAAAATTACCTAATATTATGAGTCAGGTCAGGTTTCAAAGTTGAGCTCAATGAGTTGAGTTAAGTTCTAAAATCTGGGCCTGACTCAACTCAACAGCCACTCTAGTTGATGTCTTATTAACAACATGTACAGCAATTGTTGATGAGTTTAAATCAGACATTATCAATAATGCATAAACAGCAGATTGATTTTAAATGTTGTTGACAAATACTTCAGACTCATCAATAGTCAGAGATATCTGTTCTCTCTTATAGTGTCATATATATAAGTTATAATTAATATAAATGCATTGCTGTTTCAGATCTAAGAGATCAAAGATGAGTTTAGATTCATTTTTATTTAAAATATAGAATAATTGCTCTTCAGTTTGCTCTTATTCTTAATTGTTGATGAGTTTATGCTTCATTAAATATGCATTATAACAGTAGACATATTGTCTTTTCAGAAGCTCTGATCTCAGAAATTTCACATTAATTTGTGTTAGTTAATGAGCAACAACATATTGCTAAGACATTATATTGATCTTTGCTGCAGTGTTTAATAGTACACTAATAAAGACTTAATCAAATTTAATTTAAACTTAATCTTTCTTTATAATGCTAAATTTCTTTATGATCTTTAATCTAATTTTCATTACTAAAGTGCAGTCAATAAAGCTCTGTCTTTTTTTGTCTTAACTACATTAATCTTAATGTAATTAAGATTTTTTAAAAGACTTCTGCAATTCTTTATGAAATGATCTGATCTCTTACAGTTATAGTAGTCATTCTTTTTAACATTAATCTTAAAATAAGATTTATTTATGTTATCATGATGACTTAATTTCATAATCTCAGAATTAAGACAATTATTTTGCTGTAGCTTTGCTGTCTAAGTAAAAGAATGTAAAAAATACTTATAAATTTTTTTGATGATGTAACTTCAAATTATATAATCATCTATAAATTACTGATTAATCTCTAGTTTAGCAGTCAGAACTATTAGACTTTTTCTTGTCTTTAAGAAATCTTAATAATTGATTAAAGCTGCTTAAATCTTCAATTAAAGTTTTATAAAAAAATAACTTATTCTTTATTTCTCTATATAGCTCAGAAGCTGATTCTTCAGCATGTTAAGATATGTCATAAAAGCTTAAACTGATTAAATAAATTTTTATATAACTTTTAAGTATTTCTATACTGTGCTAAGTCTGCAGTTCACTAAATTCTCAATAAGATTAAGCAGAAACTTTAAAAAGAATATTTATAATTTGTTATTCAGAAGTTTGCTCTCATTAATGTGACAAAATTATGCATTTCAAGATTCTTCTGCTAAGAACTGCATGATAAAGAGAATTTTATTATGATTATTGAAGAAGTTTTTAGAAATTAAATGAAACATCATCATAGTGCTGTATATAAACTCAGTATATTCATAAATAAACTTCTCATTATATATAAACAAATTCTTTAACTGTTGTATTCATTTTACTAAAAGTGCATACACAACTTTGAATGCATATCACTTCATTAAACTTAAAGAGCTAATAAGAATATAAGAAGATTCTGTATGTAATTTTCTCTTAAATGAGACTTAAGAATCTTTATCTCTCAGAAGTTTATCAATTTCATTATGCATATTAAATGCTTATAATTCACAATTAATTTCTATGAATCATTATCTTTTCTCATCATTAATCTATCTAATTTCAGTCAAACAGATCTGTTTATCTAAACATTAATTCTTTTTCTCTGCAATCTAAATAACAGTCTGAATCTCTGCAGATTTCTATTCTTTAAAGATTACTTAAGTCTTAATATAAACAGAGAATGACTTTATCTCATTTTGCTGACTTCTAGTCTGCATATTGCAATGTAATGAATTGTTACTCTTTAAAAAGATAGAGTTGTTAAAATTATAAATTTATAAGTTTCTTATTTATAAGAGACTGATGAGTAAGATATGTAACAATGTGAGATACTATGTTATGACAGCTATTTGATGAAGTTTTAATGTTAAAGTTTTATATTGATAAAGATTAATAATTAAGAAACTTAAAAAATTTGTATGTAAAGACTGTCTATATAGTACTTTGCTTATTAATCATTGTGTAAGAAGTTTAACTATGATTTGATATGAGTGCATAGTAATATTATGACAAACTTCTTCAGTTTATATCAGTTAAATATAAATAAAAGTAACAGTTTACTCAAAATTTAAAGTAAAAGATTTAATTTAAACTCTAAAAGTATTTAAAAACTGAAGTGACTACTTTTGATGAGCTAATTTAATGAGTTAATTAAATTAAATAAAGTCTTTAAGAAATACATAATAAAAGTTATCTTAATGTCTTCAGTAACTTAAATTTAAACTGTAACAACTCATTAAATAATTCTTAAGATCAATCTCAAAGTCATAAGAAATTAATTACATCTAAATTAAATAAGTTAAATATAGAAGCTTATTAAATTTAATGTAAGAAGAATAAAGTGTGCTTTTATTGTAAAAAGTTGTTGCATATAGTTAAAGATTGTTGAGACAACAAAAACATTAATAAGAATAAAGATAAGAGTAAAGATAAGAGTAAAAATAAGAATAAGAAAAAAAGTAAAGATAAAAAGAAGTTAAAAATTGTTGAAGTTAATTTAAATGATTTAGAAAATTAAAGTTATTTATAAATATAAAAGTATTCATAAATAAGTTAATAGAAGCTTCTATTCAATCTGATAATGACTTAAATGAAGTATTTACATTGAATAATCTGAAATTCTTATTATTAAATATTGTTAGATATATAACTCACAATAGCTGTGGCTAAAAGTGTGGTGCTCACTTTTGACAGATTATGAGCTCAAGTTGATGTAATGATATTGAATATGTATTGACTGTCTTATCTGTGTAAGCTTAAGATTATGAGTTCAAATCATATTGCATGTGCATTCTTTTCACTTATGAGAAGCTGAGTAAGCAACATATAAGTGTGCTGACCAATCATGAGTTAGAGAAAGTGTTAGATATATAACTTATAATAGCTGTGACTAACAGTGTGATGCTCACTTTTGACAAATATAATCTTTAATTAAATCAACATTCTCAATTTAAATTTATATATTCTTACAGATCACATTCAAGACAGACTGAACAAGATAAATGTAAAAATATTAATTAATTTAAATATAAATTAAATATATGTCTTTTTAATAGTTATTGTTAAAAGATGACACCACACTAATAGCATAGCTATTATAAGTTATATATTTAACACTTTCTCTAACTCACAATCAGCCTGCAACTGACTCACAGATATAAAGAGTGTATATAAATAACAATTTAAACTTGCAACCTTTGAGCTTACTTTCTTATCATGAACTTAAATCATCAGTGAGATAATCTAGATGCATATCTCTCTAAGATTTTAGACAAGAAATTACTGCACTAACCTGAGCTCATAATCTGTTAAAAGGTGGCACCACACTAATAGCATAGCTATTGTGAGTTATATATCTAACAGTTATTAATTAAATATTGATTAATAGTCAATGTTGAAAGAATAATGAGTACTTGTGCTATCTGTCTATCTAGTGAATTTAACACATTGACATTGACTGCAGTCAAGTTAAGTGTAATTAAATTGATGACAGAAGCTTTATCATCTAAGATAAAAGAAGACTTTGTCAGTCTTTTATGTTAAGATTAAAGAAGTTAAGAAAGTAAATAAAGCATTACACTTCTCAACATTCTTACTTAATACATTCATATCTATTGACTCTCACTGTTGTCAAGTCTCAGCTGACACACAAAGTGCTTAAATATCTGTCTTAATAAAAGCTTAATCAGTTCATCAGCTATTATGTCTTGACTAAATACAAAGTTCATTTAAATTCAATTTCTCTTGTGCAGATCTTAAATGTGATGATAGATGATGTTGATGTGCTTTAATTATTTATGTACATAAGCATTCTTAATCAGTATCAAAGCAGTCTGATTGTCTTTTTTAAGCTAAAGATATGCATTTTCTCTATGAATCTTATTCTTTTAAATGCTTACACAATGTAAATTGACTTCAAGATACTTGCCTAATCTTATGTCTCTTAATATCTGAGTGAGTCAGACTTCAGTCTTTATACATATTAATATGATTATATATTTAATCTCAATAATTAATATTGTCACTAACTTCTGCTTTTAGCTAACTCATGATACAGATTCTCTCTTAAATAAATAGACATAACTTAAAATAAATCTTTTGTCTAACTTGTCTGATGCATAGTCAGAGTCAGAGTATTTAAGTAGATCTTGACTTTCATTAAGCTCATACATGATCTTAAAATTAATGATTAACTGTATATATTGCAGCAGTCTCTTAAACACATACTTATAATGTTCTGTAAAGTCACTAAGATACTGACTTAGTCATTTTAAGATAAAGAAGATGTTTAAGTGTATATAAATTGCAGTATACATAAGACTTTTAATGATTTACTAATATTTTCTTTAATTTATGCACTGATCATTAAAGTTAACTGAGCAAAGAGAGTCATATTCATTTAGTGAGATCTCAGTGTATCAATGCTTATTACTTTGCATGTAAAGATCTCTGAGCATCTTATTAACATAATGTATTTAATTTATGCACAGTGTTCTTTTCTTGCAGTTACAAATTATTTAAATATCAAAGATTTTCTGTGTCTCTCTTAAGTTCTTAATCTTGAATAAGCTTTTAAGAAACTTTTTAAATTAAAGAACATTTAAGAAGTTTAATGAGATCATAATGATATCATTTATATAAAGAAGTAGCATAATGCTCTTAACAGTGTAAATTAGAAGACATAAGTCTGCATTGTTTTGATGAAAATTTAATTGAAGAAGCTCAGTGATACATTATTTATGTTAATTTCTGACAGCTTGCTTCAGATCATATAGACTGCATAGAATGCATAGTGTATAGTTAGAAATAGTTGTAACTTTGAGAGATAATGTTATGTAGATTGTTTTTTTTAGAAATGACTTAATAAAAACATTATTAACATCTATTTAATGACACTTTAGATCTTTGAGTGCAACTAGAATCAGAAAGATACAGAGAGTATTAAATTTTATAATTAATATAAAGATATCTTCATAATTGATGCTGTACATCTATAAGAACTCTCTTGTCACTATTTTTGTCTTTAATTTGTTAAGAAAATCATCAATATACAGTTTAAATTTAAATACTTACTTACTGATTACAATATTAATCTTTCTTAACAAAACAGTCTCTTCTTAAATATCATTTACTGCAAGCACTGTCAGCTCTGCATTAATAATATTCTTTTACATCTCTTCTCAAATTGAGTCTCTCACTGCTTCAGCATATGTCAGAGAAGTTAAGATATCAGTTTTTATTAAGTATTTATTACTCTCATCATTGACTGTGAATGCAGTCAATGTTAACATAACTTTTAAGATCTTTATTATAAACTTATTAAAATCAGTATCATTGTTTTTCTATCTTCTCTTTAATATCTTAATGTACAGAAATGTCTTGACTTTCTTAATTAAGACATTTATATCTAAATGATTAATTGTTAAAAGTGAGCATCACTATTAAAATTATTATCTGATTACAGCTTATCTCATTGTCATCATCTTTGCCTATTAAGTGAATAGTTTACTTAGTCATTTAGTTAAATAAACTCAGTCATGTGCCTTAGTAAGTTGCTTAACTACTATTTAAGTAGTCATTATAGCTCTTACATTCACTCATCTTTCACTCATTTCATAGTTTTATCATTAGAGTTATAGCTTTTAGCTATTAGACTAAGAAGATCATAACAATATGATAGCATCAACTTAAAGACTCAGCATTAAATCTTTATATCTAATAATCTCTTTATTCTTTACTTTTACCTCACTTTTACCTCACCTCAATACCTCACCACCTTCTTCAGCCTCATCAAAACATCAGCAATACATTAATTTATCTATTTATTTAATTATCTTTTCACTACTCTATCTCTCTATTCTACATTCAAACAGATCATTGTAGTTTAACAAGCTAAACACTACTATCTTACTTTACTTTCATATCAGTACAAAGCTATGTCTTCAGCTTATTTATCTGACTCTTTTGCTCAAAATGAGCTTCTTAATTTAAAAGACATAAAAGAAAGTCTTTTAATTATATAAGTCTTGTTGTCTTTCTCTTCTGAAGTTAAACAGTCATCTAGCAAATCTATCTGTCTAGATGTCTTAAAATGACAGACTTGTATAATAAATAAGCTGATAAATGACATGCAAGAAATTCTAATTACTTTGCTTCATCATTCTAAATCAAGGTCACAGTCACAACAATTTATTAGCTTTTCAAAATTATCTGATTGATCTCATTAAGCTAAGAAGTCAACAATAATTAATTTATTATATTTACATCTTTTAGCTCTTACATCTATCTCAGTAAGAAGATCTGCTTTCAAGCTTAATACAAGATGATCTGCTTTTGAGCTGAGACAGAATAATGATTATAACAGTGATTATAATATGAAAGAAATGAGTGATAAGTGTATCAGCAATAAAAAGAGAGAAGAACTTAAACATAACTATTATTAAGAATTCTTGCTGTCTTCTGCTGCTACATCATCATTAATCTTTCAATTAGAGAACATTAACTATTTTAATTTACATCTTGATGATACATATAAAAAGAGCAATTTCATTCAGCTAAAAAAAAATATATACTACTGTGATGTGCACCTCTTTCTAAGTCAAGCAAAGGTCATCATCATGATTAAGAACACACATCTTATCTACATTAATCTTTACATTTGTTTTTGTGACTTTACTTAACAGTGATATGTCATCAAACTGTCAGATCTACAATGAAATGATTTACATGAAGATCTCAGCATTAAAAACTAAATACAAATTCTAATGACTTAATTTAAGCAGTCAGAGCAAGTCACCTTAGATGTCT
>JAABVA010003333.1_pt1 | contig 15360 bp, 16 predicted proteins | sample 5560331 | NCBI WGS metagenome assembly JAABVA01 (sample SAMN12812661, study PRJNA571458) | rock metagenome | isolation source: Antarctica rocks | place: Antarctica: Victoria Land, Mt New Zealand sud | collected 2016-01-07 | reverse complement strand
TGCCCAAGAGCGTTGGTGTTGTGCTCAGCTACGTCGGCCCGCTCACCTCGCTGGGCGTGCTCTGGCTGCTCTTCCTGGCTATCTACATCATTGTGCCCAATTTTGCGGTGCGTTTCCGGCAGGCCTGGCCGGGCGCGCTCGTGGCCGCACTCCTGGTCGGGTTGTTGGAGCTGCTCTTCCCGCTGTACTTTCGTGTCTTCCTGTCGCCGAACACGCGCTACGGCGTCGCCGCGGCCTCCCTACTCGTCGTCATCATTTGGTTGTGGTTCTTCGCGGTCATCACGGTGGTGGGCGCGCAGATCAACGCCGTGTTTATGGGTCTGCGCGCGACGACCTATGACCTCTCGCGCACCTTCGAGCTGGCCTATAACGAGCAGGACCCCGACGTGGAGCGGAAACGCCAGACGACCCCCCCACGGTTCACGCGTCGTGTGGGCACAGGCGGCGTGCAGGGGCCGCGTCGCACGGTGACAAGCGACAAGCGCCCGTGACACAGGGGAGCGCCGCGACCGGTTCGGGTACACGTGCGCCGCGTGCGTGGTCACGAAGGTTGATAGTGGTGGCGAAGTTGTTTCTGGGGTCGTGCCTGCGGGTTCCGTTGGGTCCTGCTGAGATGGCTGAAAAGTCTTCGATAAGCACTCCGCTACCCACCTCGCATACGGCCACGCGACGATTTTCACGCCAAATTGAGAGTTCAATCGAGCCGACGTAACCGTCTTATCCGACGATTCTTCGGCCAAATTGCACCATCTCAGCACGCCCCAACGGAACCGGGGCTGGCGCGCGGGCGTCAGACAGTGCAACGGGCGGCCCTGCTGGGTATCCTCAAGGGCTGGGCGATTAGCCCTGTCACCGGCTTCGCGCTTTGCTTCGTCCTCTACAAGGTCATGGCGGCGACCATCGGGGGCTAGCCGGCAGCGTACCCAGTCCACGAATCGCACGTCCGCGCGTGACCACGGTGACAGCGACACGACGGGATACCCCTATCCCCCGCCGCACAGATGTTTCGACGCGGTCGTGCGCTGTACTATATTTCACTATTTTGTGATATAATTCACCGATAGTGAACTGTGGGGGTGAGCGGGGAAGGATGATGTATGGCGCGATCTAGCCCCAAGGATCAGGAGGCCGCAGCGCTTGGTCCGCTCCTGCGTCAGCGTCGCAAAAGTCTCGGCTTGACCGCCAAGCAGGTGGCACGGCTGGCTGGCGTCAGCCCCTCGTATATCTCGCATCTGGAGCGGGGGCGCCACGAGCGTCCGTCGCTCGCCGTGCTCGCCCGCCTCGCGCAGGCGCTGGATGTGCCCCTCGCGGAGGTCTGCGCGGCGGTGTTGCCCGTGGCGCCCCTGGGTGCCCCCCCGCTGCCGCCGGCGTTGGCTACGGTCGCCGCCGAGGACGCACTGGATGCGGCGACGCTCGTGATGCTCCGGGCAATCTGGTGGAACGGTCGTCAGCCAACCACGCCCGATGGCTGGCGCCTCGTACTCCTGGCGATCCAAGCAGCCTGCACGGACGGCCACCCGGTCGCACACGCGACCGCGTGATTGCCCCTTATCCGCGGCCACAGGGTCATAGTCCCTGCCGTGGTCCTGGCTCGTGCATCGACAGGGGACGCGCGACGGATGTGGTCCGGGCACGCATGGACGGTGGAAAGGAGAGCAGCGCCATGATTGGGCGAGAAATAGCGGCCATCGGGGTCCCCCAGGAGGTGGCGCGACTCCTGGCGGCGGCCGTTCTGGGGGCCGTGATCGGGGTCGAGCGCGAGCGTGGGGAGCGGGCGGCGGGCCTACGCACCCACGCGCTGGTCTGTGTCGCCTCCGCGCTCGTCATGATCGTCTCTGCCTACGGATTCGCCGACGCGGTGACGTCGACACGTACCGTTGTGCTCGACCCCTCGCGCATGGCCGCGCAGGTGGTCAGTGGCGTGGGCTTCCTGGGCGCCGGCGCCATCATCCTGCGCAAGGACACGGTGCAGGGGCTGACGACAGCGGGGAGCATTTGGTTGGTAGCAGGGCTCGGGCTGGCCTGTGGAGCCGGCATGTATGTCGCGGCGGCGACGACCACCGTGTTGGCATTGCTGATCCTGGGTGGGCTCAAGGAAGTAGAGCGGCGGGTTTTCGCGCACCGGCGCGTCACGCGCCTGACGCTACGGATGCGGCGGGAACCGGGCCAACTCGACGCGATCGACGCGGGGGTCCGCGCAAGTGGGCTGGAACTGCGGCGTGTGCAGGTCGAGGTGGGGCGATCGGCAGATGAACAACGCATGCGGCTGGAGGTGCGGGGTGGGGGCCACGCCGCCCTGCTCACCCTGGTGGAGCGACTGCGCACGATCGCCGGCGTGCAAACGGTCACGTACGGAACGCGCGCGTTACGTGGTGGAGAGGACGCGGACGATGACCGGGGGGATGAGTCGGCCTGACCGTGGACGGTCGGCGAGGGCAATCGTGCGCGGATCAGGGGCGTGGCGCGGCGCATGACCGGCCAGGAATGTCATGCCGCCGACGTTGCCCGTCGGCGCGCTGCGCGTCAACCATGATGACGCGCAGCGGCGTCGGTGCCGCGATGGACCGTGGCTGGGACAGACGAGACGTGCCGCTAATAACGCCCCTCTTTGCCCCCAGGCAGCGCTGGTCCTCCGAGACAACCAGGGAGCGCGACGCGTGGTCGCCGCGCCCCCTGGACACTTGTGCTGGCTACCGTGGTCATCCGTGCGACAGAAATAATAACTTCGTCGCACGGATGACTACGGTAGCCAGCACAGCGGCGAAAAGGGAACTGAAACGCCGTACCAGGGGACAATGGGGGATGTTATGTGAACGCTACTCAATTTACGGCCAGCGGCTGTTCGCCGGCACGGAGCGCGCCAGAGAAAAATGCCAGGCGTGCGCGGGTGGGGGCATCGACAGGATGGGACCTAGCACAGGAGCGCCCGCGCCACGACCCTCACGGACGCGCGCGCCTGGCGGACGCGGCCGACGACGAGCCGTTTTTCCTGACCGACCGCGGGACGCCCTACACGCCGCGCGCACGGGAGCACAGCATCAGCGCTCCCTAAAAAGATGTAAGGGCACGGTAGAGACGCCCCCCGCACAGCCTCGATCACCGCGCCTTGCTGTCACCCCCGGATGCCATCGATGGCATCCGGGGCGTTGGCCTCACCCGTGGAGCGATGCTAGTGGCCTTCGTCTCGCGAGTACCTTATGCCCCCGGGACGCGCTGTTCATCAGATATCGTACACTGTGTGCGATAGATTGATTGTGTCACCAGGCGAGAGGACTCTCTCACCGTGCAGACCGCCGCCGACTATCAGAGTCAGGCCGCGTTTCACTACGCGCTCCGCCGCTTCATGCGTGTCTCAGAAGAGAATGCCCGTGCGGCGGGTCTCACGCCGCAACAGTATCTCCTCCTGTTGGCGGTGCGTGGACACCGCTGTTATCCTGCAGTCCCTCTCATAGCGATCGCCGAGTACCTACAGCTCCGCCACTCCGCCACCTCCCTGTTGGTGACGCGTGCCGTCAACCGCAGGGTCAATGACCAACGGGCGCCCCTCCTTGTCCGTGTGCACGACGTGAACGATCGTCGCCGCGTTTTGATCGCGCTCACGCCTGAGGGTGAGGAGATCCTCACGCGCATCATGATCGAGAACAGGCGGGTCTTGACGGCCTTTGACGACCTTTTTCCATGACCTGCGTGCGTCACGCGCCGGGCGTCTCCGATAGCGTTCGCCACACGGGTAGCCCGTTGGTGACGACGCGCTACGCGGGCCTGGACCGGGCGGCGACCTCGTGGCCGCCTTGGTCGCGCGTTGGTCACGTGGAAGCGCCGCCCGACCGCCCTAGGCGCTTGGGGCGCCCCCATCAACCTTTTTTGTCGATCTGTACGGCTCCGTCAGGAGCCTCTTGTTCCGAGACTGCGCGCGGAACAAGAGGCTCCTAATACCCTTTGGTGCGCGTTGACATCACTGCTTTTCTTGCGTCAGCGCCGCGACAGCCCCCTGCCTGCTCCTGGCTCGTCGCGCATCCAGGTCCTTCTGCCGCGCGCACCTATCCGCGTGTCAGCCCCTGGGCCTGCGCACCCTCCTTCACGGCGCTCTCGGCCGCACCCTCCGCCTTCTGCGCGACGCTCCCGACCTTCTGCATGGTGTCCTGGGCCGTCTCGGCGGCTTTGTCCATCAACGTGTCGCGCGCGCCGCCCATGAGCTGACGTTCCCCTGCTGTCTCGGGCACGAGGAGCCCGATCAACGAGCCTACCGCGACGCCCGCGACACCCACGGCAAGGGGATTCTCCCGCGCCAGCTTCTGGAAGCCGTTCCCAACCTGGGAGGCTTGGTGCTGTATCTCACCGACGAGCCCACGCGCCACGTCCTGCGTGCCCGCGGCGGCCCCTCCGACGGTGTCGCCGACGGCGCCGACTGCGCTGCCGATCGTGTTGCCCACGGTGCTCGCCGTCATCCCCAAGGCCTCGCCCACGGCGCCGGCCGCAGTGCCGACCGTATCACCGACGGCACCGGCCGCGCTCCCGACCGTGTTCCCCACCGTGTCCGTCGCGCTACCGACCGCGCTCCCCACCGTCCCGGCCGCGTTGCCGATCGTGTCGCCAAGGGGACGCTGCCCTGTGGGGCCGGCTTGATACGACGGATACGACGGATAGGAGGAGGGCGCACTCCTACGCGACGCGCCTATCGGCCGCTTGAGGTAGAGCCAGCTCAGGCCGATCGCGGCGAGGGCCGCCGGTAACGGGTTGCGTTCGATTGTTCCCTTGACCGCCGCGCCGAGTCCCTTGGTCGTGTCGTTGGCGCTGTCCGCCATGTCTCGTGTCGTCTCGCTCACTGTGTGTGCCATGTGCTCCACCTTCCCTATGGTTGCCGCGCGCACGGCCTCGCCCGTCCGCGCCACGATGTCAGAGGCGGCCTCCGTCGCCGTCACACGTGCCTGTGCCAGGATGTGGTCGGTTGCTTCCTCCGCCGCGGATGTCACCCGCGCGATGAGGTGCTCACCCACCTCCTCGATCGGCCCGCGCGCCTCCCCGATGAGATGGTCGACCGACTCCCGCACGGCGCGCTGCACCTCCGCCACGATGTGGTCCGTGGTGTCCTCGACCGGCCCGCGCGCCTGCTCCATGAGCGCGCCTGGGTTGAGTTTCTCCTGAATCGCGTCGAGTGTCTCGCTCATCGCGCCCTGCGTCCGCTCGATGGTCCCCTCGATCACCGCCACCTCGCCCCCGTTCGTCATTGACGAGGTATCGTCTCCGCGCTCCCTCATGCCTTCTCCCCTTTCACCGCGTCAACATCGGCCGCCAGCGTCGCCATGGTCTGACGGGGCGCCAGATCGAGGTGCGCGAGGGCCGCACGGCCGCGCTGGAGCAGCGCCGCACCGAGCCCGACGACGACGAGCCCGACGATGAGGGCCGCGAGCCATGCCGGGAGCGCCGTCGCCAGCGCCAGGATCGCCGCGGCCAGCAAGGCGAGCAACCCCGCGTAGGCCACCGCGCCGCCGATGACCAGCACGCCGATCTCCTTGCCGGCCCGCGTCGCGCTCTGCGTCAACTCAGCCTTGGCGAGCGCGACCTCCTCGCGTACCAACAGGCCCGTTTGGCCCGCCAAATCCCCGAACAACTCGCCTAACGAGCGCTCATCCTTCCCCGTCTGCATCTTTCTCTGCCTCCTCTACCGCACGCCGCCACTCATGACCGGGGCGTCGTGCCGCGCGGGTCCCGTGGGTCCCGCGGCCGCCCGCCGGGCGTGCCCTGGCCTGTCTCCCGTGCCCGCCGCAGGACGTCCTCGGCGTCACGCGCGCCCGTCCCGGACGGCGTGCGCGCGGCGCGGTCGTCCGTCAGCACGGGAGGGCTGGGCGTATCGTCCGACACGCGGACGGGGGCCGGCGTGGCCGTGCGGGGCGCGCTCGGCGGGGGTGGGGGCACGGCGCCCGTTGCGCCCGCGCCACCAGCCGGACGAGGCGTGAGCGGAGCCGTCGGCGGCAGGGGTGGCGGTAGCTGGAGCGGCGCCGTGGTGGCCTGCTGCTGGTGCGGGCGGCGCGAACTCTTGAAGAAGCGGACGCCCAGCAACCCCAGCGCGAGCGCGCTACTGGCGAAGAGCACCGGATGCGTCCGGCCGAGCTGCTCCGTGTCGTCGAGGAGCCCCGGCACGTCCCGGCCGCGCAAGTAGCCCGAGCCGCGCTCGGCCTGCTGCGCCGTCCGCTCAGCCAGGGTGGCGATGGGCGGCTGGTCCTGCTCCCGCAGCTGCTGCCCCGCCTGGCGCAACACATGAGCGGTGGTGTAGAGGCTCGCGGCGACCCGCTCCCGCTGGTCCTCCAGCCGCGAGGTCGTCTGCTCTTTGGCCCGGTCGACGGCCTGGCCCATCTTCTCTCCGGCCTGCGCGGCCACCTGGCCCGCTTTGTCCGCCAGGGGCGTGTGTTCAGACGTCATCGTACGACTCATCCTTTCTTTTCCTCTTTTCTGTCACGGCGTGTGGTCCTGTATCGTTGCGGCACGCATGTGTCATGCCAGGCGCATGGATGCACAAAAGCCGTGCTTCTTGTCGCATGTACAATCTGTCGTACCTGCGACCGTCGGGCGTGTGAGGGGACGTTGGCCGTCGCGCCCAGGGGCCGGCAGTCACCGCGCGTCCCGCCTGACCGTGCGGAGGGTGGGGGCGCGACGTGTGCCTGTCACCTGTCCGTCCCTTATCCGCGTATCTCTCGCGGGTGTGGTGGGAGGCGCACACCCATGTCGCCAGCCCTTCCACCGGGTGCAGTGATCTTATGCCACGTTCGCCGTCGTCTGCACGCCGCGCGCCGCGTGGCGCGTGCCGAGGGTGCCGCCCAGCGCGGCCGCGCCGCAACCGAGCAGTAGCCCGATCAACGTGCCCCAGGCCGTGTTACGCGCCGTGTCCGCCGCCTGCTGCGCCTGCGCCGGGGTGATACTCTTGGACACCCCGGTCGCTGTGGTACCAAGTTGGCCCAGGTTGATGCCGAGTCCGCCCGCGATGTGGCTCGCGTTGCCGATGATGGCACCCAGGCCCTGTGTGGCTAGCCACAGCAGGATGGGTAGCGCCAGCAGGAAGACCAGCGCGCCGTTGAGGGCGGCCCAACCGCGCTCATGCACCGCCGCCGTGCGCCCCGCGACGTAGCCGCCAATCAGGAAGGCGAGGATTGCACTGATGCCCGCCCAGATGGCGGAGTACTGCCCGGCGTTCTGGTTGCCGGAGCCCTGAGCGGCCTGCCCCGCGTTCACGGTCGAGGCGCCGATGGCCAGCCCGAGCAGGCTCAACACCAGCAGCGTGAAGAACGCGGCGAGCAGGCCGGCCCAGATCGGACCCCAGCGCACCCGGTCGGTCGACAGGGTCATCACCTGCGACACACCGCGTGTCGTCGTCTCGCGCACCGCGCGGCCATAGTCCACGGTTTCGACCGGGGCCGCCGTCAGACCATCCGCCGTACGTTGTCCGTCGCGCCCCACGTGACCGCGTGTGTCAACCCTGTTCGCCATGAAAGCTAGCTCCTTCGTGATTCTAAACTATGGAGGGGGCCGTCGGGATAGACCCGACCGGGACCCCGGCCGTGCAACATGCGTTATATCACGACCTATCGCGATATAACGCAACTTGTGTGCCAGAGCGTGCGGGCGGGGTGTGCGGCGTCGGTCTCGCCGGTGCCCACAGGCACCGCACACCCCGCCGGGCGACTCCGGCGAGACCGCACCTGCGCGACGGCACCCACGCCCCCAAGGCCGCCGCGCGGCGACGCCTACGGCACCCTCAACGAGCGCCCTCGGCCTCGCCCGCGCCCTGCTCCCGTCCGCGTCGCCCCTCGACCCGACGCTGGGCCACCTCCAGCGCGACTTTTTCGCCTTCGGCGCCGAACTCGCCCTGCCCCGCACGCCGCGCCTCCGGCGCGGGAGCCACGCGGCGATGCCATCCGCACGGCCGTCCTAGCAGCCTGTCCGAGAGAACATGTTTTTCCGAGAGATAGCGCACCTGAGACCGTTTTGAGGCCAAGAAACAGGCGACAGACGCGCTTTTGTCATCCCAACGTGCCAAAAACAGGAGCGATAGACTTCTCTCCGACAGACTGCTAGCGGCTGAGACCACCCGCCTGCAAGCCGCCCTCCCGCCCCTGCACACCTTCATCCTGCCCGGCGGGACCCCAAGACGGCGGTGCCACGCCTGAAAGAGCGCGCCACGATCATTAACACGTCCTCCATCGAGGCCGTCCAGCCCGAGCCCATGCTCGCGTACGCGGCGACCAAGGCGGCCATCGTGAACTTCACCACGGGCCTGGCCAAGGAGATGACACCCAAGGGCATCCGCGTCAACGCGGTCGCGCCCGGCCCGGTCTGGACGCCGCTGATCCCTTCCACGATGCCGCCGGAGCAGGTCGCCTCGTTCGGGCAGCAGTCGCCGCTGCAGCGCCCCGCGCAGCCGGTCGAGCTCGCGCCCGCCTACGTCTACCTGGCCTCTCAGGAGTCGAGCTACGTCTTCGCGCAGACCATCGGCGTCACCGGCGGTACCCCGTTGTTCTAATCAGCGGACGCGGTGTCCACCCGCGGGAGGCCTGGGTGTGCGGGAGGCCCGCCCTCTCCCGCGCCAACCGCAGGTGTGGCACGTCCCACCGCCGGCGTGCCGCGCGTCAGCCGCCGTCGTCCGTGGACGGGGTGTCCCCGTCGCTCGTCCCGCCGCCGAGGTCCAGCTTCTCGGCCGGGTACGCCCCCGTGTCGTCGCGCGGCGCCACAGCCCTGTCTGCCGGGTCATCGCCCGCATCACCCGTCGGCCTACCCGCGTCGTCATCGTCCATGCGGCCCGTGTCCGTCCGTTGCTTGTCGCTCATCGTCCTCTCCTCCCGCACGATCTTTTGTCCCTTCGCGGCTCCATCTATGCGCGGCCCCATGGGCCGTCGATCGTGCACGCCACACGCCTATGGGGTGCGGCGGACGGCGTCGCGCAAGGCGTGTTGGCGTCGCCCTACGGGCCGTCTAGCCGTCGTACCGTCGATACCACTCCGCGCCGATGGTCTCCTCCTGGAAGCCGGGGTTCGCGCGTGCAGTCCACGGTGTGGCGTAGCTATGCGCGACCTCGCTGAGGGTGCGCAGGTTGTCCACGCCTTCGGTGGCCAGGAAGCGCCGCCGCTCCTCAGGCGGCAACGTGATCGCTTTCTGCCAGATGGTGCGACCGGCCAGGAAGCCGGAGGCGCCGTTGTGGCAGGCGACCTGCACCTGCGTGCGGAATATGTCGATGCCGACACCGGCGCTGAGCACGACCCAGGGGACCTGGCACGCCGCGTCGAGCTGCTTGCAGTAGTCGATGATTTTGGTCTCGTCTTGTTCGTACTTCGCGTCGACGGGGAACTCGGCCTTGTAGACGTCGACGCCGAGGCCGCTGAGCAGGCGCGCGGTCTCGATCACGATCTCGGGCTTTTGCACGGCGTACGCGGCCGAGTCGGTCTTCATGCCGCCGACGGGGTACCCGACGCACTCCAGGATAAAGGGGATGTCGTGCTTCTGGCATTCGTCGCCGACGCGCGCGATGAGGTCGCGCTGATAGGTCGTGCCTTCACCACGGTCGGGCCGGACGTAGGCGAGCAACTTGACGCCCGACGCGCCCATGCGCTTGATCTTGTCGACGCCCCAGCCCTCCAGGATCTTGACGCGGCGGTCGTCCCCGACCTGCGCGTAGTCGCTGTCCTCAAGCGAGACCAGCAGGCCACAATTGCCCCGTAGCGCCGCACTAGCGATGGACGGGGCGGCGCCGAACTCAGGGTCAATGAGCATGGCGCTGGCGTAGGGGCTGAGGGCGCGGCAGATGTCCGTCTTGACGTCGGTCATCTCCGCCGCGCTCACGCTCTTGGGGTCGTCGGGGTTGAGCATTTTGCGCATGGAGCCGCGCTGATCTTCGGCGGCCATGGTAAAGATGCCGCCTTCGTTGGCGAGCTGGCGCAGGCCGCGTCGCTTGCCGATGGTGAGTGTGTGTGCCACGATGGTGTCCTCCCTAGTCGTGTGCGGTGAGGGGTGTCATTGTCGTCTGCGGTGAGGGGTGTCATTGTCGTCTGCGGTGAGGGGTGTCGTCGCGGGCGCCGTCACCTCGAACGCTAGACGCTCTCGACCTCTCTTGGCGAGGCCGACCCCAAACGTGTGCGCATCTCGCGATCACGGTCATGCGTACCGTACGCCTGCCCGGTCGCGTGATAAACCGCGGTGTCATCTCTCCCAGGCTCGCCGTCAGCCCGCATGGGCCAGCATCCCCGTGCGCTTGGCCGCGATCGTCCGGTTGAGGTCGTCGAACGCGGCGGCGAACTGCGCCACGCCGTCGCGCTGCAACCGCTCCGTGATCTCGTCCAGGTCGACGCCCACGCGCGTCAGGCGGTCGAGGGCGGCCCGCGCCCCCGCGACGTCCGCGTCGAGCGTGCGCCGCACCACGGCGTGGTCGAGGACGGCCGCGATCGTGGCGTCGGGCATCGTGTCCACCGTGTCGGGGCCGATCAGTTCCTCGACGTAGCGCACATCGCGCACGCCCCGCGTCTTGACGCTCGTGCTGGCCCACAGCGGGCGCTGCGTGCGGGCGCCCTTGGCGGCCAGCGCTTCCCAGCGCGGTCCCGCGAAGATCGCGGCGTAGGCGGCGTAGGCGATTCGCGCGTTGGCGATCGCCGCCGTGCCCTTGAGCGCATCCAGGGCGGCCGTGCGCTCCGCGTCATCGGCCCCCTCGCTGAGCGCGTCGAGGCGCGTGTCCACGGCCGTGTCGACGCGGCTGACGAAGAACGAGGCCACCGAGGCGATGCCCCCGATCGACCAACCGGCGGCGGCGCGCTCCTCCAGGCCGGCGAGGTAGGCCGCAGCCACCGCCCGGTAATTCTCGACGGCGAAGAGGAGCGTCACGTTGACGTTGATGCCGTCGGCGATGGCCTGGCGGATCGCGGGGATGCCCGCGGGCGTGCCCGGGATCTTGATCATGATGTTGGGCAGATTTAGGTAGCTGAAGAGGCGGCGCGCCTCCCGCAGCGTCCGCTCCGTGTCGTCGGCCAGCGCCGGGGCCACCTCGATGCTCACGTAGCCATCGCGCCCGCCCGTCCGCTCGTAGACGGGGCGCAAGAGCGCGGCGGCGGCGCGGATGTCGTCGAGCACGAGGTCGTCGTAGATGTCGGCGGCGCTCGTGCCCGCGTGGACAAGCCGCCGGAGTTCGTCATCGTAGGCGTCCGAGCCGCCGATGGCCTTCTGGAAGATGCTGGGGTTGCTCGTCATGCCCACGATGCCCCGGTCAAGCAGCGTCTGGAACGTGCCGTCCCGCAGCATGCCGCGGCTAATGTTGTCGAGCCAGGGGCTTTGCCCCTGGTCGAGGAGTTGCTGTAACGTCGTTTTGTCTGCTGTCATGTCTCCTTCTCCTCGCCGCGCGCGATGGCGCGGCATGACGGGTCCCTCGTCGTCCCTCACGCGAGATAGGATGGGCTGGGTCGTCAATCCCCGGTCGTGTCAGCCCCGGTCGTGTCGGCCTCGTCGACAATGACGCGTTCCTGTGCCCGCGGTGCTGCCCGCCGCGGTAACCATCAGGCCCACGACGAGGGCGATGAGGGCGCCTCAAGCCGTCATCGTGGCTGTGTCCGTCGTGTACGACACGCCAACGTCGTCGGCCCCCGGCGCGTCGGTCGCGTGGACGTTCATCTCTTCCCTTGTCGCTCCTCCACGCGGGGCTTGGCTGCTCACGGTATCCCACGACTCCGTCATGCCCGCGCGAAGGCGTCGAGGATTCCCGTAAGCATCATGACGCAGGGTCTATACCACGGATGCGCGTGGTGTCAACCCCGGACGTGGCCGACGAGGGCGACGACCATGCTGACGAGGGCGAGGCAAAACAGGATGAGCGCGGCGAGGATGAGATACGTCACGGGTCTCTCTCATATGTCCTTTTCCAAATGTCCGACGGGTGACTCCTAATATGTCCGACGGGTGAGGTGACGACGGGGCGGGGTCGCCCGCCGGGCGGTGGGGATGGTCAGGCGACGGGGGTAGCCGCGTCGTCCTGGCGGAGCTGGTGGTAGGCGGCGAGCGAGGGGACGGTGCGGACCTCGCCGGTGGCGGGATCGGCCTGCGCGATGAGGTAGGCGCCGGGCGCGCCATCTCCCGCGTGATCGCGCTCGATTCCACCTCTCGCGTCGTCGCCCCGTGTGTCATCAGCGTTCGCCCGTCAGGTGGTGATAGGCCGTCTCGCCCCGCTCCGTCATGCGCGCGCATCCGGTGCGCCGTACGCGCATCACCGGCTGTCCCAGATCGCGCCGGTGACCCCGTCGTGCGATGATCCGATGATCCCCTGCTCACTCCGCCCGATAGCCGACGACCGCGCCCAGGACGGCGCCGTACAACCAATGCGCCAGCACCATGACCTGCGGGCGACCCGGCCGGTCACGTTCGGGCGGCGGCAGGATGCCCAGCGCCGGAATCCAGCCCTTGTAACTGGTCGCCCAGACCACGGTGGCGAAGATCACGCCCTGTCGTGCGGGTCCGAGTGGCGCGCGCAGGCGACGGGACAGCAGGCCAAAGAGCACCCCGGCCGTGCTCCCGAAAACGACATGTAGCACGACCGCCAGGACCGCCTGTTGCGTCCCCGTCCGTCGTACGCCGAGGGCGTCAAGCCCTGCCCCCGCGATGTGCGCGGGCGGTTGGCCGCCGAGCGCCCCAAGCTTCTGCGCGGCCACCATCACCAGGCTCATGGCGATGGTCCCCAGACAGCCGCCCATGGTCCCATCGACGAGGGCTCTGACATCACGCTGCATCTCGACCTCCTCCTCTCCCGCCATCAGTGGACGCTCCGTCACTCCCGCCTAGCCGGTCAGGCGTCCGCAGCACGAGCGCCCTCGGTGCGGTGTGTCTCTCGCCCGTAGACCACGCCGCCACGCTGGCCCGACCGCCCCAGCGCATCCGTCCGTGAGCATCCGTCACGCTCTTTGGCCCAGCAGCGACGTCTCGTACTGGGCGAGCAGATCAGCCGGGTCATCGTAGATGGCCCGGGCGCCGGCCAACCGATCATCGCTGAACCCGCCACAGCGGACGGCGATGACCCCGACGCCGACCTTGCCCGCCGCCTCGATGTCGTAGGGCGTATCCCCGACCATCAGCACCGCCTCGGCCGGTAGCCCTAAGCGCTCCAGCGCCACCGCCACAATGTCCGGCGCCGGCTTGGACGCCGCCGCGTCCTGGGCCGTGGTCCGCTCGGGCAGGAGGTCATCGACCCGCGCGCGCTTGAGCAGGACCTCCAACTCGTCCGGCTGGGCCGAACTCGCGATGACGACCTTCAGCCCCTCCGCCTGCAGACGCTCGACCAGCGCCCGCGCCCCCGGCGCCGGCGGGAGGTCCGCCGCGTACCGCTCCAGGAAGATTTCCTTGCGCCGCGCGGTGATCGTCTGGCCGATGCCCTCCGTGTCGGTCAGGCCGGGCGCGACCTCTGGGAGCACCTTGTCACCGCCCATACCCAGCAGCCCGCGTAGTTTGTCGTAGGAGACGTCGTAGCCGTGCTCAGCCAGCGCCTGCCGCCACGCCATGGCATGGGCGTCGTTGCTCAACACCAGCGTGCCGTCGTTGTCCAGTAACATCCCGCGGATCGCCATGTCGTCTCCTGTTCAGTCGGTAAACATGGATGCAGCCAGCGGGCGCGTCCGCGTCGCCACGGACCACGCCGGGTCGTCACGGTCGATGAGGGCCGGTTCACCGCGCCACGGCGACCCACACCTCGTCACGGGTCGATGCCGGCGCCGGCCGGCGCGTCGCCCACGGTCGCCGGCGCCGGCACGATGGATGCCTCGGTCGAGCAACGCCTGGACCGTGCCGTCCCGCGGCAGGGCGCGGCTGATGGTAGCGAGCCAGGGGCGCTGCCCGTGGTCGCGTCGTTGCTCGGGCCGTGTCATGTGCTCTGTCATCGTCGGGGCTCCTCTCGTCATGGGGTGTCTCACGCGACCGCGTGCGCCTCCCCCCCCTGAGCCACGCACGGACGGGGCTCCCCTGTCATAAGCGCCCTGTCCGCGCGGCGCCCCATGCTTAGGCGGCGCTACCCCTGGCGAGGGTCAAGCCCCGCGCGGTTCGTCGTGCGACGGCCGGGTGCGCGCCCCCAGGACACCGCCCAGGACGGCGGCGCCGTAGCCGAGGAGCAGTCCGATCAGCGTGCCCCAGGCTGTCGTCTTGGCCGTGTCGGCGGCCTGCCGCGCCTGTTGTGGCGTCATATTTCTGGCTACCCCAGACGCCGTGTTGCCGAGTTGGCCCAGGTTGATGCCGAGCCCGCCGGCGATGTGACTCGCGTTGCCGATGATGGCGCCCAGGCCCTGGCTCGCCAGCCACAGCAGGAGGGGCAGCGCCAGCAGGAAGACGAGGCCGCCGTTGAGGGCGGCCCAGCCGCGCTCATGCACCGCCGCCGTGCGCCCCGCGACGTAGCCGCCGACCAGGAACGCGATGATCGCGCTGATGCCCGCCCAGATGGCCGAGTACTGTCCGGCATTCTGGTTGCCGGTGCCCTGCGCCGCCTGCCCCGCATTCACGGTCGAGGCGCCGATGGCCAGCCCGAGCAGGCTCAACACCAGCAGCGTGAAGAACGCGGCGAGCAGGCCGGCCCAGATTGGCCCCCAACGCACCCGATCGGTTGGCACGTTCATCACCTGCGACACGGCGCGCGTCGTCGTCTCACGCGTCTCCCGTCCGTCGGTGACGGTCTCAACGGGCGCCGCCGTCATGTTATCCGCCGGCGTCGGCCCAAGCGCCGCGCCGCGTGCGCGGGTCCGCTCGTTGTGTGCCATGTCTGTCTCCTCCTCGATGAATCGTCGCGCCCGCGGGTCTGTCACCGGCGCCTGGCGTGCGCGTCATAGGGGCGCGCCCTACCCGGGCGGACAGCGGACTCAGGTCGCTCGTAGGGGCTAGGGGCTGGGGGCGCGTCGATCACGCCCGTTGAGGCGCCAAGGGGAGGACGCCCCGCGCACACGGACGGGCGAGGAGCATGAACCGTCCTCGCGCGCAGGCGCGACAGACGTGGGGAAGCATGAAACGTGCCAGATGGCTAACGGGGAGCGGCGCTTCCCCCTATCCTGGGCTTAGGCGGGCATGGAAGCCGCAGCGAGGAGGTGCCAGCCGCGAGCGGGACGGCCGCACGAGAGGAGGGCGAGAGTACGGGCAAACAGCACGGCGAGGGCGGCGGTGAGGACACCGGCGCGGGGGAGGCCGTGGCCGAGATGGATGTAGGGGCCGCGGGCACGGGGCCAGTACCACAGGAGGAGGACCTAGTAGTCCGTCAAGCGTCGTCTTGACAGTGAGTGTTTCGACGGGGCATCCTCAGGTGTAGGAGCAAGGATACAGAACGGAGGATGTCTCGTGGCTAAGAAGTATATCGTGACGCTGACCGCCGAG
>JAABVA010003331.1_pt1 | contig 15363 bp, 14 predicted proteins | sample 5560331 | NCBI WGS metagenome assembly JAABVA01 (sample SAMN12812661, study PRJNA571458) | rock metagenome | isolation source: Antarctica rocks | place: Antarctica: Victoria Land, Mt New Zealand sud | collected 2016-01-07 | reverse complement strand
GCGTAGCCCACGGCTGCCCGATCGCGGGCAGGTAGGTTTCCTGCAAATGGTTGTTCGAGGCATCGACGGTGTAGACGCTGGAGTAACCCTCATGCGCCACCGCCGGCCCTGCCGTCGCAGCCGCCGCTGCCCCGCTGCCGCCGGACGGGCCGGAAGAGCCGGCGTAGCCGGCCGAGACGATGTTGGCCTGGACGGCGTTGTCGGCCGCGTCGGAAGGGTAGCCCGCTGTCATGACGCCCTCGAAGAACGAACCGATCGACGCGTTGCTGTTGTCCCCGCCGGTACCCAGCACGATCCCGCCTTCCTGCTGCATCGGGGTATATCCGCCCAGATTTGGCAGCGCACCGCTGTACCAGGTCGACAGCCCACCAGATTGCGAGTCTCCACCCTTCAGCGCATACGTCGTCTGCCCGTCATTTTTCAACAACGCAGTGACGAAGTTGCTGCCGTTGCCTTTGTTGGCCAGGTTCGAGCCGTTCCCACCGGAGAACAGGCCGTTCTCCAGGTCGGCTTCGACCCAGGGGCCGCTGCCCGTGCACGGCGGGAAATAGCATTTCGTCCCGAGGTTGACGGCGTCCATGTGCCCGTTGCCGGTGTCTTGGTTGTTGGCCTCGACGTTGCCGAAATCGAAGCAACAGCCGTCGTTGACATGCGTGCCACTGGCCACCATATACATACCCTCCGGATGCCCGTTCCTCGCAGTCCCGTCGGTGTTGTTGTCCCGGTACCCGACCTGACCGGTGACGTCCACACCGTACACCTTGTGACCAGCGATCATGACCGGCAGCGCCGAAGCATCAGCGCCGTGATCTGCCACGCCGGCGCCGCCTGCCCCTTCGACGGTGAGGTCGTTGTGCTCGGGTGACTGGTCATAGATCTTGGTGATCACACAACTGGTGTTCGCGCAGAAGGAGTCCTGGCTGGCCGCGTCGGCGTAACCGCCCGCCGCGAGTAGGCCGATGTCCTTGGTCGCTTTGTCCGAGGTCCGCTGCGCCTGATACAGCGGCCCGGCGTAGTTCGCATACAACGCCCGGGTCGTACTGACCGCCTCCGCACACGGCGTGCCGTAGAAGTCGTACACGTCGCACGACCGGCTGCTCACCGGCGCACTGGCTGCAGGAGGCTCATTGGGCAGGTCCCGGCGAGTGGTGTCGATCTGCGCCGCAATCGTGGCGGCGTTATCAGTGGTCACACCGTTGAATACCTCGCTGGTCAGGAAGCTCAAGTCCACCCGTTGGTCAGTCGTGTCGGGAGGGAAGGCGCCGCTGGAGGCAGGGGTGCTGTTGAAGTAGAAGTCGGGCAGCGTGTTGCAGCAATACCCGTTGGTCTTAAAGAAGTAGGGAGCCTTACTCGGGTCGAGACCGTGTTGTGCGGGGTCGATGTCTTGGTAGGGGCTGAACACAGTGACACTGCGCCGCTGCGCCGATCCGGGATAGTGACGAACGTCGTCAAGTAGCTGCTGCATATTTCCGCCGTTCTTTTTGAGCTGCACTTCGACCGCCGGCACTTTGACACCAGAGTTCTGCTCGACGTCATTGAGCGCTGCGACCAGGTTGCTTTCGCCCCCCGCTTCACTGGTGGCGCCGCCAAACCCTGAACACGCGTCATTGGTGATCGGGCCGCAGGCGTCACCGGTGTTGAAGACCGGTTGGTAGTTCACCTGGTTACGGTATTGGGGGAACATCTGTTGCACCGCAGCCGCCGACGGCGTAGCGATGAAGGGAACTTTGAACAGGGTATCGGCGAGATAGCTTCGTCCCATCGAGTCGATCGTCGACGCCAGAATCGGGAGCGCAGCTCTCGCGATGTCCGGGGTTCTGATATCAAGCGCGAGCACCATTTGCTCTTTGCGAAATGTCATATTCTGTAGCATTTGCTTGAGGCTTGGAAGATGAAATATAGTGCCATCCCTCACTTGAAGCGAAACGGAGTCGCGGAGGAACACATATGACCGAAAACCGTTTAAAGTGTTATCACCGACTGTATCTAAAGCAGGATTCCTGGCGGCGTTCGTTTGGTCATTTGGGTCAGCGAAAGGGTCGAAGCACTCATTCGACGTACAGGAGTGCAAAGTGCTCAGGTCTTGGCTGAAGTTGGTCTCTCGACCCACCGTCGTATCATGGCTGATAACCGGCGTCCCATCCTTGCTCAGCTTGACGTCCAGCTCGACCTCCGGCAGGCCGGCCCTCGCGGTAGCGTCGATAGCGTCGGGTGAGTTCTCCGGTATTGTCGCGTAGCTGCCATTTACCAGCGCATGGAGACCGCGGTGGGAGGACACGACGACCGTGTCCGCCTGCGGATGCGCGATCAGGTTCATGATCTGGATGGCGTCCCAATTGCATGGGTTGTACCCGCCCGCATCACACGGACGGGTGGCCGCGGCCGTCGCCGGTGACGCCGTCACCGCGCCATTAGCGTGAGCGCTCTCGGATCCGCCGACGAGTGCAGCAGCCGTCGCCACGACCACCCCGCCATACATCACACGACGCGCGAGTCTGCGCAGCAACGTGCAGCGCTGCAAGAATATTGAACTGTTCGATGCGTTCATCGTCGGTCTCCTGTGATGGAAAATAGGTAGACAGGTGTAGTTCACCCGAGTCTGGATCGCCACCGGGGAACGTTCCCGGGCAGGACGTTACTCAGCATGCGATCACGCTGGCCATAGGCTCTGCTGTCATGTCGTCCAACATTCACCTCGGGGCCACGCTCGGTGCATGTTCGATCGTTGACGCCTCGGTGAAGGGGATCGGATGCCGGTCTGCCAGAGCAGGACCCCGATGGGCTGGTACCAGCGAAGGTTGTTGATGACGGCAACGAAATGCCCGGCCCGCAGGCCATTCTGGGTGTGACCCGACATAATTTCGTCTTCTCGGCTGATCGGCGGTACCGGCCGGACGGGGCCGCCGTGACGGACCTCGGCCGGCGCGGTCGAGGGCCTGCGTAGCCATCACGACGACGCTGCCTGACCGGCCCGTAACCCTGACCGCGGAGCGCGGAAGTCCCTACACCGACGCGGATGATCCCGGCGTCGAGTCCGGCACGGTCGTCGGCCGTGGTCGTTCGGCGGTCGAGGCGAGACAGTCGGCGCGCAGCGCGGTCACGTCGATTCCCACGACTTCACGTGCCGCCAGGGCATATCTTCCCACCAACGGCCGCTCCACTGGGCGCGGAACTGGAACAGGGTGTACCAACGGGCGACGAACGAGGCGGGCACAACGACCGGGAGATCAGCGAGGAAATCGCCGACCTCGTCGCAGAGCCTGTGATCGAGGTGCACGTCGAAGCTGGCCAGGCCGAGGTGGGCGGCGAAGACGTAGTCCTGCACGTTCGGGGCCAGGTAGTCCTCGTGCCGGACGTGGAGGGGAAGCACCGCCGCCTTCACGGCGTCAGCAACTTGGCCGAGATCCCTGTTGGGGTGCTCACCGTGGGCGTCGAGGTTGATGTTGTACTCGAAGGTTCCCTTGGGGGTGCGCACGATGCCCTTGTTGTAGACCGGGAAAGACCGCACGTCGACGAACACGGTATCGAGTTTCGTGATGAGTTCCTGTTCGGCGACGCCGGATTGCAGGTTGCCGATCAGCGTTGCGTGCGGCGCAAAGGCAGCAGCAGCGACGAGTCCGTACTGCTGGCGCAGGGCCAGCGTGATCTGGGTAATGGCCCAGCACGTCTGGGGATCTGGTCGAAGGAAGATGCCGTATCGAATGTCGTCCACGTCGCTCTTTCTGGCTTGTCGATGGGCGCTGTCGGGTTGAGATAGCGTGGTGTGTGTCGGGCTGGGCAGTCGAGGCGGCGGATCAGTTGCCGAGCTGCTGTTTGTACTGCTGTAGCTCGGTCGTGGCCTTGGCGGCGGCAGCGTCCAGGGCGGAGTCGATCGACTTTTGACCGGCCCATGCAGCGGTTATTTCCGCCATGTTGCTGGTCTTGATCGTCTGCATGGCGCCGGACACACACCCCGCTGAGGCCGAGACGACCGTGGTTTTGGTGAGCTGGTTGTAGAACAACTGCGAGTCCGGGTTTGCTGCGAGATAGGTCTTTTGCGTGGTCAGGTCCGCGGTCTTGACGTTGATCGGGACGTAGCCGGTGGCGTGGCTGAAGTCCTCCTGTACCTGGGGTGAGGTGAGGTAGGCCTCAAGCTTCCAGCCCGCGACTTGCTGGGCAGGGGAGGCCCCGCGACTGAGGTACAGGCCCGCGCCCCCGACCACAGGGCCGGACTGACCTGCCGGGCCGGAGGTCGGGTAAGGCAGTGCTTGGTAGTTGAACTTCGGTCCGGTTTTGAGAGCGCCCAAGATGCCCGAGCTCATGATGATCATCCCGACCTTGCCCGCTTGAAAGGCGGAGATGGCCGCTGATCCGTTGGCGGATCCGTCCACCGCGACACCGGAGGCGTAGAGGTCGGAGATCTTGGTGATGTTCTGTTTGGCCAGTCCCTGGTTGATGGTGATTCCAGTGGGCGCCGCGCCCTTGCGGCCGTTGTCGGTGGTGCAGAAGTCCTGCCCGGCAGAGGCTGTCAGCTGTTCGATGTACCAGTCGTCGTCCTGGGTGCTGAACCCCGCGATACCGGTCTTGGTTTTGATTGTCTTGGCCGCGGCGACGACCTCGTCGAGGGTCTTCAGCGGTGCGTCGGCGGCCAGACCTGCCTTGGTCAGGATGTCACGGTTGACCCACAGAACGGGGGTGGAGACATTCATCGGAACGCCCTGCTGGACACCGTCCACTTTGTAGTAGTTCACCGCCTGCGGGGACAGATCGTCGAGGTTGAGGATTCCCGGGTTGGCCTGGGCCATTTGCGCGGCCGGAAGGACCTGCTTTGAGTCGGTGAGGAAACCCAATGCGATGTCGCCGCCGAGCACCACGGTGGGCGTGGACTGGCTCCGGATCGCCGCGGTGTACTTGGCCAGCAGATCGGCGTAGACCCCTTGGTAGGTGGCGGTGACGTGGATTTTGCCTTGGTTTGCGGCATTGAATCCGTCGACTGCGTGTTGGAATGCCTTTCCGTTCGCCGCCGACAAGCCATGCCAGATCGAGATGTCGGTGACGCCGGCGGCGCTCTGCAGCGCGGAAGCGTTCGGCGCAGCCGAGGGGGGGGACGTTTGGCTGGACGAGCACGCCGCCAAACTCACGGTGAGCGCTGCGGTGAGTGCGGTGACCAGGACTTTCGTTTTCATGGGTGTTCCTTTGATCGGTGGGCGTGATGTGACGACGTGGGTGTTCTGGCGCTAGCGGGAAACGCTGCCAGCGAAGCTGTTGACGAGGAAGCGCTGGGCGACGAGGACCAAGATCATGGTGGGAGCGACGACGAGGATCGAGCCGGCGAAGATGACTGACGGTGCTGTCTGTTCGCCGGCGAGCTGGGAGATACCCACCTGGATCGTCCGTGAGGCGGTGGTGTTACTGATGAGCAGCGGCCAGAAGAACCCGTTCCAGGCGGCTAACGCGCTCCAGACGACCGCGGTGGTGATTTGTGGCCGGCAGGTGGGAACAACGATCGTGCCCAGTGTGCGCAGGTCACCGCTACCGTCGAGTCCAGCGGCTTCCCAGATCTCGCGCGGCACGGCAGCGAACGCTTGACGGAGCAGGAAAATCGGGTACCCGGCGGCCAGATAGGGAAGCGCGACACCGAGAATTGTGTTTTGCAGACCGATCCGGCTCACCAGCTCGTAGTTGGGGATCACGATGCTCTCGCCGGGGATGGCTAAGGTCAGTAAGACCAGACCGAACGCGAGGCGCCGGCCCCGCCAGCGAGGGAACACCAGCGCGTAGGCCGCCAGCGCGCCGGTGATCAGTTGGCCGAACGTCTGCAACGAGACGACGGCAACGCTGACCAGATATTCGGGCAGCAGATCAACTGTTGTGACAGCCTGGCGGAAATTCTCAAGCGTGAGCTCATGCAGGTTGGGGACGATGCCACTGCGGGCGATGGAGCCGTTCTGAGTGAATGCACTCGTGAATGCCACATACACCGGGAAGAACACGACCAGCGCCACCACCAAAACCGTGACGAATCGGGCCACTGCACCCGGCCGTGGGCGCCGTGACACGCTACCGGCGCGACGAGGCCTCGTGGCGCCGCGACCGGCATCGGGTACGTGTGTGGCATTCATGCCGATCAGGCCGCCTTGTCCCGGCCTAGAACACGGAACTGCAGTGCGGTGATCGCGGCCACGATCAGAATGAGCACGATGGCGGCTACTGAGGCGCGCCCGAAGTCCGGGACTCCGTTGCCGAAGGCCCGCTGATACAAGTTGAAGATCAACGTTGTGGTCGCGTTGCCGGGGCCACCCTGGGTCAGGACCTGGATCTGCGCGAAATTCTGCAGGCCGGCGATCGTCTGCGTCACGACCAGGAACAGGATGCTCGGGCGCATCAACGGCACGAGGATCCGGGTCGCCATCCGCAAGCCGCCGGCGCCGTCGAGCTGGGCGGCCTCGATGATCTCCGCAGGCACGATGCGGATGGCGGCCGTCAGGATCAGAAATGCAAAACCGAACTCGTACCAGGCCGTGGCGATGGCGATCGCCCACACCGCCGCGATGGGGCTGGACAACCACGCTGGACCAGAGACTCCCACCTCGGCCAGCACGATGTTCAAGATGCCCGACGCCGGCGCAAACAGGCCCGCGAACACTGCAGAAGCCGAGGCGGTCGAGTACGCGAACGGCAGCGAGAAGATCACCGTGAAGATTCCGCCCCCGAGCAGCCGGCCGCGCAGCAGCAGGACGACGCACAGCGCGCTGACTGTGGCCAGCGACATGCCGAGCAGCGCGATCACCAACGAGATCACGACCGTGTGGAGGAAGGCCGGATCGGTCAGCAGCTGGGAGTAGTTGTCCAACGCGACGAACCGGCTGGGGTTCCCGAAGATGTCGCTCGCGTAAAAGCTCAACTGCAACGTCCGCACCAGAGGCCAGATCAAGAACACGGCCAACAATCCCAGCGCCGGAATAACCAGCCATGGACCCAGTCCGCTACGCCGGCCGTAGCCGGTGGAACGCCTGCCGTCCAGGATCCCCACGCTCGCCTCCAAATCCGACCTCATCTACCGGGTACGTTCCCGGTAATCTCCTGAAAATATAGGAGATCAAGGTAAACAGCAAGGGTCCAACCTGCAAAGACCTCCCGTACACTTGCTGGTGGTGACGTAAATACGACTAAATCCGACTCGATTCTGGAAGTAGAACCTGCCGGGAGCGTTCCCGGCTATGTGCGGTAGTTTGCCATCGACAGCGGAGCGTCTCCGCGAAAGGAGTCCGCGTGACCCACGGCATGCCTATCGCCATACCGGGCCGAGTTGTCGTCTTCGACTATGGGGAGGTGATCTCGGTCCCGTCCGAGACCATTCGTTCTGAGCTGCTCGAGATCGCAGGCGGTGAACCGCTCGCGTTTTGGAACGCCTACTGGCGGCATCGGGATGCGTTGGACGCTGGTGCGCTGACGGCGCCGGCTTATTGGCGATGCATTCAGCACGAACTCGGACAGGACTGGGATCCGGTCATGATCTACCGACTCGGGCTTGCCGACTACCGGGGGTGGCTCGCTGTCGAACCCGACACGCTCGACGTGCTCGTAGACCTACACGAAGGTCAGACCCGCATGGCGCTGCTGTCCAACGCTGGTCCCGAGTACGTGTCCTATTTTCGGTTCGGGCCGCTCGGTGAGTTCTTCGAGGGCGTGTTCGTCAGCGGCGAACTTGGCATCACCAAGCCGGCAGCAGCAATATTCCACGCTTTGCTGGTCGGTTTGCGCATCCGGGCCCAAGATGTTGTGTTCATCGACAACAACGAACACAACATCCGCGCCGCGCAGGCACTGGGTATCAGCACGCATCACTTCACTACCGCCGAGGTGCTCCGCTCGTATCTGGAGGATCTGGCCTCGCCCGTGTGAATTGCGAAAGCGAAGCCCATCCCTGCATGGTGGGCGCGTCTGCCTCCCGTCGTCGGCTATCCGTGTAGCTACCATGTCGACGACAGGTCTCAGATTTCAAGGTGCGCGCCGCGAAGCACGTAGAAATAATAGAGGTAGAGGTGTTGATATGAGTCGGCCGAAGACTCCTACGATCCTCGACATCGCCGCCGCGGCTGGGGTCTCCAAATCAGCCGTGTCGCGGGCCCTGAGCGGTCAAGGTGAAGTCAGTCCCGAGTCACGCAAACGCATCGAGGCAACGGCCAAACGCCTGGGCTACGTGGCCAATGCCATGGCACGCAGTCTCGTCAGCTCCCGGACCAAGACCCTGGGCGTCGTACTCCGCGATGTCAAGAAGCCCTACTACGCCTACCTCCAGGCCGGCATGCAGGCCCAGGCCGAACGCCGCGACTTCCGGATTGTCACCACCACCAACGCTGGCGTACTGGAAGTCGAGGACGCCCTGCGCGAGATCACCAACCTGCTCTCCCTACAGGTCGAAGGCCTCGTCATCGCTCCCGCCCGCCTGCCCCCCGCCGAATACGTTCCCTTCCTTGGGCGCGTCCCGATCGTCGTCGCCGGACGCCGCGAGATCAGTCGCGGAATCAGCAGCGTCGCCTGCGACGACGCTGACGGCGGCCACTCCCTCGCCGAGCACCTGCTCCAACTCGGACACCGCAAGATCGCAGTCCTACTCGTCGATGGAAACTACTCCCAGCGGTACCACGCACCAGGACTGGCCATGATCGACTGCATCCGCGCCGGGGGAGGTACCCCCACTGTGTGGGAAACGCCGACCGACCTCGTCGCCAGCGACGTCGTCAGGTCCGAGCTTGGCGCCGCCGACGTGACGGCCATTATGTGCCCCACCGACAGCTCCGCCATGGAGGTGTTGGAGTTCCTGCGTCAACGCGGGGATTCGACCCTCGCGCGCTACAGTGTTACTGGCTACGACGGATTCGGCCCACTCGCGGCCCCCTACATTGGCCTTGCCACCTTCCGGAACCCCATCGAAGAAGTCGGTCGAACAGCCATCGACCTACTTGTCGACCGCATCGAAGAACGCACTGATCAAGATCGATTCGTCTCCCTCCGCGGAGTCGTGGTTCCTGGACGCACCGCTCGCAAGGCCCCTGAAGTCTCTCTCAGCCTGCACGGGCCGGACGGGGTCCCGCCACGATCTCACCCGGGGTGAATTGGGTTCGTTCGACTCCGTAAGCCCGGATGATGCGGTCCACCTGGTGTTGACCGTCGCTTCGACTGCCGATGTAATCACCCTGGTATGCCGACGATCGGACGAGTGCGGTCAGCACGATGAAGACGACCGATCGGGCAGGTGCGCGTTGCGGTGAAGCAACTCCGGCGGTGCGGCCCCTGGCGGTCACCACTATCGAAAGTGACGGGGTCGTCCGTCGCCGCCCGATGGGCGGGGCGTCCCGTTAGAGGAACCCCCACCGGAACACCCAACCTGTATCGGACCGACGTTGAAAACCCCCGTGATGACGCTAGGCGCCGAGTCCCGCAAGACCCGTCCGCTTTAATTTAATGCCTAAGTCATGCCATAAGGGGAATCGCCACGGCAGTCGCGACAACCACCAACCCCACGCAAATTCCGAGAAGAATAAAAGTTCTGGTACTCGGATGGAAGCCTCGCACTTGGTGTCTGGCTACTGCGCCCAGGGGTATCAAAGCCACTCCCCCGATGAAGACCGTAGATTTCAAGTCACCACGCGTAGCACTGGTCCAAGGCGCAGCAACAAACCAGACTACAATCAATGCGTAGACCAGTACTAAACTGGCGTATGCACCTAGGATCAGCTTACACTTTTCGCATAAACCATCGTGAGCTTTTCCTGTTAATGACATCTATCTACTCCCTTCTCAAGGCCCGCAGGTAACAAAATTGATAGGGGTTTGGTCAGTAGCAGATTCCGTTCTGGTACCCTACCCCGGTATCCCACCATGCGCTCACCCAGGCCATGTTGATGTTGATGCAGTGACCGTGCGAGTAGTACTGACCAGCGTCCTCACCCATGATCCAGTATGAACCCGCTTCGATTCCACACGCACCGGCAACGGGCGGGAGAAGGAAGGTTGCACCACCCGGCACGACATCTTCACCTCACCGGGCATCGGCTGCACCTTTGGCCGGCAGATGAATGCCGCCGGTGAGTTCGGCGACCTTCTTCGCTTGAGCGATCCTGGGGCACACCACGATCACGACAGATCACCCGCCGCAGCAGGCAACGCCGGTACGTCGTCGGCGGCCGGTAGGGCCGACGCCGTGACCGCGGCCTTGGCCCGGTTCTGCGCCGCCCGTTTCCCGTACAGCCGGGCGCACATCGAAGTCAGCAGCTCCGTCATATCCCGGACCAGGTCATCGTCGACCTCATCAGGGTCCACCACCACCAACCGGCGGTGCTGCGCCGACAGGGCAGCGGCCACGTATTCGGCGCCGAACCTGGCGAAACGATCCCGATGCTCCACCACAATGGTCGTCACCGCAGGGTCGGCCAGCAACGCCAGGAACTTGCGGCGGTGACCGTTCAACGCCGAACCCACCTCGGTGACCACCCGGGACACCGACATCCCCTGACCGGTCGCCCATGTCGTGATCCGGGCGACCTGCCGATCCAGATCCGGGCGCTGATCAGCCGAGGACACCCGCGCGTACACCACTACCTGCTCGGGCAGGCCCGCAGCAGCATCAGCATCAGCTGCGTCGTCAGCGATCAGGATCAGGCCACCGACCTTGCGGGCCTTCACCGGCAACTTCCCGTCACGGAACCAGCGGTAGGCAGTCACCCGGGCAATGCCCTGCGACTCAGCCCACTCAGCAAGATTCATAAGACAACCATAGCGTACCAAAGGTTTTTATAGCTTGTTATACGTGTAACAGTCAAATCCCCAGGTGTCTGGGGTACCCCAGTGACGACACGCCACGCGGGATGAACGTCCCCCAGGTGCCTGAGGTACCGAAGTAGTCTCCGGTCACTCGCAATAGGAGGACACCGTGAGAGTCACCGCAATCGCCAACCCGAAGGGCGGCACGGGCAAGACCACGACCGCAGTCAATCTGGCCGCCGCCGCAGCGCTTCAGGGTCGCCGGGTCCTGCTGGTTGATATGGACAAGCAGGGCTCGGCCACCCAGTGGCTGAACCACTCCCCCGACAGTGACCTGCTGGTTCGCGCGCTTCTTGGCGATGTGGACCCCGAGTCCATCGTGGTCCAGACATCAGTCGAGGGCCTTGAGCTGATCAGAGCGAGCGTTGCGGTACAGAGCGAGCCGGTGACGTCGGAGCCAGGCAGCCAGTTCCTGTTGCGGGAGATGCTCGCTAAGTTGATTCCGCGGGACTGGGTGATCCTGGATGCCCCCGGAGACCTGGGTCCGATCACGATCATGACGCTGACGGCGGCGACGGACGTACTCGTGCCAGTTCCGGCCGGCGCGATGGAGCTGGATGAGGTACCGAAAGTGCAGGAGACGATCGCCAAGGTTCAAGCCCGCCTGAATCCTGGGTTGACCATGGCAGGCGTACTGCTCACCCAGGTCAGGACATATGGCCAGCACTCATCCGTGCTCGCCCGTGAGGTTGGCGAGCAGCTACGTGTCGACTTCCCGGCCGGGGAGGTCATGTCGAGCGTGATACGGGACGACATGCGGTTCAGGGAGGCGCCGGCGGCGCGGCAGCCCATGGCCGTGTACGACCCAGGCGGCAAGGGTGATCAGGACTATCGGGCCGCGCTGGACGAGCTAACGGAGCGGGAGGCCATCAATGTCGGCGCCTAGCAAGACCTCACGACTAGGCCGAGGCGCCTACCAGCGGCCGTCCGCCGACGTTTTGGACGCCTTGACGGATCCAGGCCCTTTGGCCGCCACGGCTCCGCCAGGTACCCAAGGTGTCTCAGGCCACTCAGTATCCCCAGGTACCGAAGGTGGCTCAGGGGCCGCAGGTACCACTGACACCTCGGGGGTCTCCGGTGGCTTGGGTACCGGGGGTGTCTCAGGCACCTCAGTTCCTTCGGTTACCGAAGACGTCTTGGACACCCCGGTAGTCGGGGGTACCTCAGACGTCTTGGGCTTCCCTAGTACCCGAGTTGTCATGGGTGTTGAAGACGTCCGAGGTACCTCAGTTGTCACGGGCACCGGAGGCGGCTCAGGTTACCCAGGTACCGAAGGCAACTCCGGCATCTCAGGTAACCCGGGTACCGAAGGTGACTCAGGTGCCCCAGCCACCAGCGGTAACCCAGGTGTCGCAGGTACTGCGGGTGTCTCGGATAACCCAGACGACTTAGTTGCCCCGGGTAACGCAGCCGTCTCAGGTACCCAAGGCTCGCGGAGTACGAAGCGTGTCCCCAGCAAACAGCGTGCCGCAGGTGCCGAGGGTGTCTCCAGTAACCGAGGTACCTCAGACACTCCAGGTGCCAAGCCGGCGACTACGCCGCGGGATCACGTGAAGGTAGCTCGACCGCTTGTTGAGGAGATGAGGGATGCAGTGTGGTTCTTGTCCGAGCACGGCCGCCCGCGGGTGCAGCTCGGCGAGTTGCTTGACGAAGCTATCGGCATCTGGCTGAAGGCCGTAAAGGCCGAGCACAACAGAGGGCAGGCGTTCCCGGTTAGAGGGCGTCTCCGCTAGCCAACTATCGGGCTCTGGTGACGGGCCGGCACGGGGCTTCTGGAGGCTAGGCAGTGATCAGCCCAGGAGGGTCCCACGTCCGCGGGGTCCTCGTTGTTACGGCAGGCAGTCGTCCTGCCCTGGCCGTTCCTTCCGGCCAGCGAGACCTGACATCAGCGTGGACGGGGGCGTCAGGGGTTTGTTGTCCTGTCTCATTCGAAATGAGGCATGGTAGGGCTCTGACCTGCGGTGCCTCAAGTTAGTGAGACGGCGGCGGCCGGGTGTTCGTCTCACTAACTTGAGGTAACTCCGCGCCGATCCTCGTCGGGTACGACTGCGTTTATCCAGGCCACGGCAAGATCGTCTCACTATCTTGAGGCATCTCGGCTCGGTGCCTCAACTTAGGGGAACCTGCCTCAGATCAAACGAGACAGGACAACTGCCTCACATCAGACGAGACAGGACAACAACCTGCAACGATGTCCTGTCTCATCGAAGTTGAGGCATTCTGACCGTGCCGTCTCACGTAGTTGAGGCAGATTTGCGGTCCGGGTGCTTCAACTACGTGAGACATCTCGTCGAATGTCGGCGGAGCGAGCCGTTTCGCGGCCGCCGTTCCTCACGGCTTTGACGAGGCGAACCGACCACCCGAGTAAGCGGCGCGACCGTTGATAGCCCGCTCTGCACGGACATCGACGAAGTGCCTCAAAGTAGGTGAGACAACTCGACGTCTGTCTCACGTACCTGGAATCTGCCTCAACTTCCGCGAGATCGGACAAACGAATCACCCTGGCTTCGGCCCGCTGGGCGCTCTACGGGCCTCTCAGCCGGTCACTGCTGCGGATCGCATTGCTTCGCTACTCGCATCGGTCTGACTAGTATAATGTTCCATTATCGTGACCTATCCCCGGTGGGATGTAACTGGCTGGGCGCAGAGACGAGTTTTCGTTCAAGATCTTTTAGCGGGTCGTTGCGCCGTCGGAGCACGGTGCTGAGCTGCACCGACGTGTTGAACAAGGCGCGAGGAGGTGGCCAAGTGGGGGAGTCCCCGCAGGCCGCGCTGACCGATCTCGAGGTCTCCTCTGCCGCTGATCTCACAGCGCTACCGGCGCCTGACGGCGGGACCGGTGCTGGCCACCGTTCGCCCGTCGAGGCTCTCGATTTGCCCGTGGAGGCTCTGGAGCGGGTGTGGGCGGCGGTCCAGGCGTCGACGTCGGTGAACACGAAGGCGGCGTACCGGTCGGACTGGGCTCGCTTTGAAGGGTGGGCGACCGGGGCGGGGTATGCGGTGCTGCCGGCGGATCCGATGGTGGTCGCGGCGTACCTGACCGCGGCCGCCGCAGACCAGACCGGGGTGGGGCAGTGGCGGTACAGCCCGGCCACGCTGACCCGGTGGACCTCCTCGATCAACCAGTTCCACACCGCCGCGGGCCTGGCCGCGCCGGGCCGCTCCGAGGTGGTCCGCCGGGCGCTGTCCGGGATCCGCCGGCTCCGCGCGACGCCACCGAACCGGCGGGCCCCGCTGCTGCTGGAAGACATCCGAAGGCTGCTCGCCGCGATGGCGCCGTTCTCGACCTGGCCCGGTGGGGTGATCGCCCGGCGGGACGCGGCGCTGCTGCTGTTCGGGTTCGCCACCGCCGCCCGACGCTCGGAGTTGGTCGGGTTGGCGGTGGGGGATGTGGCGGTGCATCGGGTGGACGGTTTGCATCTGCGGCTGCGGACGTCCAAGACCGACCAGGAGGCCCGCGGGACGGTGAAGGCCGTGCCGTACGGGCGGGACCCCGGGACGTGCCCGCCCTGCGCGTATACCCGGTGGCGGTTGCTGTTGGACTGCGCCGACCGGGTGGATCCGGCGGGGCAGCGGCGGCCGGTGATGGCAGAGCTCCGCCGGCAGGCCTCCGATGGGGGAGTGGACGGGCATGTCTGCCGGGTCGACCTGCCGGATCCGGCGGTTCCGGGTCGGGCGTTGTTCCCGCTGGTCCACAAGGGCGGCCGCATCGCGATCCTCGGGATGTCGGGGCAGGCGGTGAACGTGGTGCTGGCCCGCCGCGCCACCGACGCCGGATACACCGCGCAACAAATTGCGAAGCTGGGTGGGCATTCGGTGCGGGCCGGGTTCGTCACCGAAGCGTTCCGGCAGGGCGCGGATGCGCACGCGATCATGCGGCAGACCGGGCACCGCAACCCCGCCATCCTGGAAACCTACGCCCGGGAACACGCCCCGCTGGTCGGCAACGCCGTCACCAAACTCGGCCTGTAGACCATGAACTCCCCGGCGGATCCACTGGTCAAGTCCCGCTTGCCCGACGCAGGCGCCGCGGGGGGCGTGGAGTGGGTGTTGTTCACCGATTGGTGCGCGGTCGCCGGCCGCGACTCGTTGCCCGACGCGCTCGACGACATACCGTCAAACTGCCCACAGTGACCGCCGCCAGCAGCGCCAACGCACTGACCGCCCGAAGCAACGGCAAAATTCAAGGCCTCATCGGCGCCGACATACTGTCCACCTTCGGCTCGGTGACCTTCGACTTCAAAAACCAACGCGTCGTCCTCGGCTGACGACGCGAAGCCGCCGGACAGGTATCCACGCCGAATCATGGAACGCTTCGACGGCTTCGTACGCCGCAGCTCCCGGCTCCACTGCTGAAGCGTTGATTCGCTGGCACTCCTGCAGGTCACGCGGCGAGCAGAACCCAGCGCGCTTCTGCGACGCCGAAGGGCCGGCCCTTGAAGCGACGGTCCACACACAGTTGACAGCAGATGTCGATCCGGTTGGGACGGTCGCCGAACTGCGCCTGAACATTGCCCGGATAGCTTCGGTTTCAAGGCACATCGGTGCCTCGTCCGA
>JAABVA010003330.1_pt1 | contig 15364 bp, 13 predicted proteins | sample 5560331 | NCBI WGS metagenome assembly JAABVA01 (sample SAMN12812661, study PRJNA571458) | rock metagenome | isolation source: Antarctica rocks | place: Antarctica: Victoria Land, Mt New Zealand sud | collected 2016-01-07 | reverse complement strand
TGATCTTGTCAACATCAAAATGCTTCGCTAACAAATCATCATGATGACGTTTCAACAGTTCTTCTCTGACAGAAAGATCTTCTGAAACATACAATGATTCATTGTATTCTATCATTTCTTGACTATTAAATGTTCAAGCTTCAACATCACTCTTTCATATATTCATCGTTTTGTCTGCTCTTAACTTCACAGCAAATTCATCTTCTTGCTGTAAGATCTTGATGAGCTCAACTACAAATTTACTACTGAAGTTGTATGTTGTTTCATGAATTGTCAGTACTCTGACAATTGCATGTGAAATGAGTTGTTTGCAATCAACAGTTTCAACAACAGAATTAAGCTGTTTCTCAGCTACGTTGCGATCTTTATAAGTCAACATTTCAACGTCTGTACTTTTTGAAGTTGTTGATTCAAATTGAGAAATTCTATCTCTTGAGAAATGTACTTCGTCTAAATGTATTTCTCACACTGCTAGAATCATGATTCTCAGCAGTATACTTCTGACATGCACTGCTGAACACGTACTCATGTTTTCACTGACACTGTGAACAGACATTTTCTTGACTTCGTTAATTACTCATGTACAATAGATTTCATCTTATGATCTGCTTTCAACATGTTTCGCTGAATGTTTTCGTTCATTGACACTGTGAATAAACGTCTTCTCAATATCATTAATCACTCATGTTCATCAATGAATTTCATCTTGCAGTCTGCTCTCAACATGTTCTGCTGAATATTTGTTCATACTTATACTGTGAACGAATGTCTTCTCAACATTGTTAATCACTTGTATACAGTATAGTTCTTTGATTGCTACGAATATAAAGTTATTTAAGCTTTCTATTCTAGTCAACTTTCGCTGCAGAATGAGCAGCAAACAATTTGCAGAAATGTTCTCATTCTTATAGTCAGATCATCTTGATGATGCATTGATCAAGTTTATCTTTTCTGATTTATGTGCTATTTCAAAGTTGCAGATTGACAATCTCATGACTCATTTGACTTATCTTTTGTTTAACTCTTGAACATTCATAAAATTCTTCAGATTATTATGATCAGTCAGAACTTTGACAGTATGATAATTGTCTTTCACATAGTGTCGTCAGTGTTTAAACATCGCTACTATGACTAGAAGCTTCTGATCATATATTTCATAGTTTCTTTCAACGTCTATCATCATTCTGAATCAGAATGCAATCAAATGTCACTGATCTTCGTCATCTGACTGAGACAAAATACTCGCGACTGCATAATTGAACGCGTCGATCTCAATGTGTATATGTTACTCTGAGTCAAAGTGTCTTAGAATAGATGCTCTCATAAAGACGTTGCGAAGCTGATTAAAAGCTTGTTTCGCTTCACTCGATCATATGAATGAGCTCATTTTTACATTTTTTACACTATCTCGCAGCAGTTCTGTTAAAGACTCTGCTATCTGAGAGTAGTGATGTATAAAACATTGATAGAAATTGATGAATCTCAGAAAAACTTGTATTTCTTGATACATCTTCAATCTGAATCACGTTTTGATGATGTCTACTTTACTTAGATTCATTAAAATGCTCTCTGTGAATACAACAAATTCTAGAAAGTTCACTTTAATGATGAAGAATTTACACTTCTTTAAGCTAGCATATAGCTTAAACTTTCTTAATCTCTCGAGAATCTGCTTCATGTGATCTACGTGATCAGTCTTCTCTACGAAGAAGATTAGAATGTCATTCAGATAAACAACACAAAAGTCATTTAAAAGCTCTGTTAAGATCTTATTAATATAAGTCTGAAAGATGATAAACATGTTGATCAAATCAAACAACATGATCATATATTTGAAGTGATTGTAATGAGTACAAAACATCATTTTTCACTCGTCTTCACGTTGAATTCTGAGACGATGATAAACGTTCTTCAGATTTAAATTAGTGAACTGCTTGACTTTACTGAGTCTGTCTAAAGTTTCATTAATTAGAGACAGTGAATGATGATTTTTGACAGTGATCTTATTCAGATCTTGATAGTTTATGCATAAATGAAGACTATCATTCTTTTTGAGAATGAATAGAATAGACACGTCAGTCAAACTGACGAAATGCTTAATTCATTCTTTCACTAAGACATTGTCTAGATACTGTCTCAGAGTCGCTAACTTTGTGTTTGACAGATTATACAACGATTCATACAATGACTCTGCAGTGATTTCGATTGCATGATCGTGATCTTCATGCAAAGACAGTTTATCTGCACTTTTTATCGAGAATACATCTTCGTACTCTTTCAATTCAACGAGTAAAGTCTGTGTTTTGAGCATGTTTGTAATACAACTCATCACATTATTCATTACTTTCACTTGATGTTCAACGATTGACTCTTTGATGATGTTGATCATGACAAGAGCATACACAGTAGACTCATCTTGTAGAGCTTTCGCAAATACTTGTGCGAAGAACAACTCAAATGCGTGCTCATTCACGTCGAAATGTCATGTTCTTGCGATCATGTTTATTTGAATACACTTGAATTGCATATTCAACATATTCAGAATCAGAAAAGATTCTTTCTTGTCAATAGCATAGAAGATACTTATATCTTTTTTCTTTATGTCTCAACTGTCTCTCAGTCAATAACACATCTTATAAACGTCATAACAATAGACACTCTGATCGTTCATTCAGATAAATCTTGAGAGATCAACGTTCAGCAATGACATATCTTGCTTGATGATGAAACGTTAACTAATCACGTTCATCTCAACATTGATATTCATGTGAATCTTCGTTTCTGTCTTCTGATCTCTCTGAATTACATGCTCTTTATATATAAGAATCTTTATGAAGAGAACTTCTTGTTTTTCTCTCAATGATTTAAAGCATTCATCAAGAGCTTGTCTTTTCTTGAAATCTTGAAACGACTTATATGTGACATTGAATCAATGAATACTCGATTCACGTCAAATTCTTTTGATCTATTCTTAATCTTTTTATCTTTACAATCAGTAAAGTAATGATTCTTTTAATTGCACATGTAACACGTTATATTGAACAAATTCTTGCTATAACATGACGAAGCATATGAGCTTGTCTTTGACGAAGAGTTGAGTCTGATTGATCAATAAGATTTCTTTCACTTTGAATGAGTCTTCTTGTTGTTTCTATCTCGATCATGCAAGTTCTTGTCTCGAGATCATTTCGATGACAAGACATGTTCTTTTCGCAGATTTGTTTTCAATCAAGCGACAAGATCGTTTAATGCATTTCGTGTGATAGAAATTGACTGCACATTAGTAATGATCATGCGCAGCTCAGATCTCAACTTGATAAATAAATGAGCTCGCTTATGCTCATCACTATACAACGAAAGTTGATGTTTCAGAGTGCTCAAATGAGCTGCAAACATTTATATCATTTGATCTGAACGTTTTGATGCGTTCGCGTACTGCTGAGTCACGTCTATGTCTCGATTCATCGAATCTTCGATTAAATTCAGAAGAAAGTCAATAAAATCAAATTACATCTGCTGAGCTGCAAACATAGTCTCTTCGTGATTGAATCAAAGTTTCTTTGATTCACTCTTCAGATAGATCATGCAGTACAAAATCTTTTTCTCATCACTTTCAAAATGTCAAGAAGTATTTCAAAATGAGATTTTGACATCGTGAATTCACTCTCTATGTTCTTTTATGATTTTGTCATGATACTTCTTCAGAAACATTGAAAGTCTTCGCTTCTGCAAAACAACTTCGTGATGACTTTGTTTTGTCATCGTCAACACTATGAAGACGATGCGTAGATCATTCGAATTCTTCGTGAAGATCTGAGTGAAAGCTTAATGACTTTTCTTCGTTGTTTCAATGAATTGCAGAGTCTCAATCTTTGACAGAATAGCTGCTAGCTTCTGTTTCTTTTGCAATTCATCACGTTGAAGCATTGCTCATGTTAGCTGTTCATCAATATCAAGAGAAAGTTTATCTTCTGCTTCTTCACTTTCTGATTTCATTATGCAACGTTTGTTTTCTGATATAATATTTCATGAGATTGAGACATCATTGTTTTGACTCTGTTGTGATCACGTTACTGTTGTCATGCTTGAATATCAAATCATCATTTCTAAGAAGAGTTTAAAATAATTAGAACTGTAATAATCGAGTCTACTAAATGAATAGACGAAGTCTATAAGAATGATATGACAATGTGATATTCTAAGCAGGCACAGAATGAATATATATTATGATAGAGCTAATTATTAAGAAGCTCTCGATAACTTAAGAAGATCGATCAACTATAGAAAGTTTGTCAAGCATTGTCAAGTCAAGCACGACATAACTTAAAGCATATCAAGTCGAAGATATGATGTAGTCTAAACGATGTCTTGACAAAGTCATAAAGTTTCAGAGCTAACTCAAATCTGATCTTTGACTTAGTCTTTGACTCTAGCTTCTGATTTAATCTCTATGAGTCAATTCATCATGACAAGCATTCATGAAGATTCATTCAATCTTTTATGTCATTCTTCTGAATCATATCACAAGTGATTTTTTCTTGAGTTAACATCAGAAATCTTGAGAACTTGTTATCATTAAGAATGATGAAAGATTCTGATATATAAACAGCATACTAAACTTCAAGCATGATAAATGCTATAATTCATCTTTGCTCAAGTATTACATTAATTGAGAAGATCACTTTTCTACTTGAGAGTCTTTTCATCTTCTGAATAATTGTAAGCAAGCACTTGATGAATATCATCTCATCAACTCTGTCGTTGAAGAATCACATGTATTATCATATGTGATATTTCAATGTCAATGTCAAGAACTTTAAGTTCAATCTTCATCATTTCAACTCAGCTCAAATCTGACTCAAACATCTTGTTTAAATCTGATTCAGATGTGACTCAAATGTATTCTAGTCTCATTGTGCATCATTACATTAAATTGCATTTCATCTCTTTCTTACTCAAATCTGACTCAGATCTTGTTTAAATCTGACTCAAACATCTCATCTAAATCTGACTTAAATGTGATTCAGATGTATTTCAATTTCTGTGCATCATCACGTTAAAATGCATCTCATCTCATTTCATTCTTCAAACATCTTGCTCAAATTTAACTCAGATGTGACTCAGATTTATTCTAGTTTCATCTGTGCTTTATTACATTAAAATGCATTCACATTAATTCTTGTCTCATTTCAGTCTTTGTTTTTAATTCTTTCTCATTTCATCTTGTTTCTTCTTATTGTTTTGCAGAAGTTCAGTCTTGAAGAGAAAAGTTACTGTCATGATGTCAGATCATCAACACAATTTAAAACATAAATCATTGATATCTTAAATAATCTCAATTTATTAAACTAGTTCAATGAATCAAGTCATCAATCTAGTCATCATCATCTTAATCTAGTTTCAGCAATTCTGTTTTATTCATTTTAGTTGTATGCATGAACTTTTGCAATCTTAAGTCAATAAAACTACTGTCTAGTCTTGATTTTGCTTGATTCATGTATATAAAAGTTGAACTTTCGTTCTTTTCTTTCACTTTTTGTCTTTCATCTTGTACATTATCTGATGTGTTGTCTTGTACCTAGATTCTATCAAAGTAATAATAATAATATTAGTCTTTTATATTGATAGTATTTCTAGTTTAGCTCAGTCTCTGACAATCTGTGCTGAGTTGTGAATGCATTAATTCAACTTTTCGCTCGATTTTTAGAAGTTACTATTGTAAGATTAGTCTCTTCGCTAATAAAAATGTAATAATGTGCATAATAAACAGTAAAGATAAAGTTTGTAAAGAATAAGTAGAAATCAAAAGACTTATCAGTCATATCATGAAGCACACTACAAGACATATCAAGAATATAATGAATCAATTTGACTGCTCACTCTCATTCTTATGATGTCTCTGAAGAAATTGAATTAATCACTGAATCTTCGAACTTTCTTCAATCAGTATATTCAAGTTTTGATGATAGAGAAAGTTCTTATTTAAATCAATGATGTATCAATCATTTTCTTCAATCTTTTTGATGATTTCAGTTACTTGATCGAATTTTAGCAATCATGTCAATCAGAATAGCGTTACAATGCTTCATATATTATTAATCTTCTTTCTGTACTGTGACAGATTTAGTACGAGCTTCGTTTCTCTTGTGTTGACATCTCGCTTGTGTCAGACTTTCAGTTTTTTGACATACATTGTCTTCAGTTTCACAGTGATTCTTTTTATTTCTGTCTTTTTCTGATTTACATATTTCGCATTCACATTAATTTTGATATTATATTGATGTTGCATCAATAAATCGAGAATAGATTTATTATTCAGAGATCAGATGATGCAATCGTTGAATCATATCATGAGAATGATCATTATTGCAGTCAATGCTTAAGCACAGAATTTTATTTCTGCGATTTATTTGTTTCTCTTCTCTAACTTCTTATATTTGAGATCGAGAGTGATTAGTACATTTGCTGTACAAAGACTGAGCTTTGAATCTTTTAATCACATTGATGTCTTGAAACAGATGATCAATCTCATCAGATCATCTGACTCTTGAAATATTAATGTTTCTGAGAGAAATCAAGCGTTTGAACGCTTGTTTCTCAACAGTTTCAACATGATTCTGAGTGATTCAATCATTATCTTGTGATTTCGATTAAATTCATTCTGATAAAAGAAGCTTTAGATAATGAATGACATTTCATACTTAAAATTGTACGAGATCGATTCAATCTTGACATTGATAATTGTTCTTGTCTTCTGATTGAATATTTGATCGAACTCATTCTTGCAAATGACTTTTGTCACTCATGTAAAATACGATTCTGACATCGTTATCACTACGAAGCATTCTTGTTTAAGTAAATCACGATGTCTGTGATTGAATAACAGCGATATTAATTCAGTCAAAGTCATTCTATTATCAACTTTATCATTATCATACGTCAAATAATATCTTAAGATCATCTTTTTATGATTGACATTGATGCACATTCTTCATTCTTTGATTCAATTACGAATCAGTGATTTAAAAACAAAAATCAGAACTGATTCATGCTTAAAAGTATTAATTCAGATTGTCGTCGTCAAGATGTTCTTACATGAACACTCAAATGAGCAGAAATTATTGAATGAACATTGTGTTTCTTGCTCTTGAGACGCGTTAACGATGTTCTTGACGAGATGCATATGATCTTCAAGAGTTTTTCGCGTCAACATGATGATCTTCTTGACTATATGAAATTAACAATTCAGCATGATGTGAGTAAAGATTATGAATGTCTAAAGTTTTAAAGAAGTTAGATTGCACTATTTATTATAATTAGAATGATTCATATCATGTCATATTTCATATTTATTTCTAAAATATCATCATGAGTCTTCAAGTGATTTCTTTCTAACATTCAAAAGACGATGTATAGCTGATAATGAAATGAATTTCGCTTCATTTCTGATATTACTTTGTCTGTGACTGTTGAACTACGCTCATTAGAACTCATTTGTAATCACTTGCAGCAGCGTCAAATTCAATCATCATTTAATTGCTCGCAGACTTTCAAGACAGCGATGATCATTAGTTTAACACATCTCATTAGTTACAACTTACACAGAACACAGATGTCATGACATGCATCTATTTTTCATGATCAGAAAGTTTGAATCATCATCTTTCATCAGATCTTGTAAAATCTTGTCTAAATCACTCAACAACGACACAGAGCGCGATTGTTGCAACTCAGCATCATCACTATCATCAATGACTGAGTCATTACTATACTTCAAGTCTTCATCATTGAATTTCGTGATCTCTTTCTTCTCATCTTTCTCTTTCTCTTGATTCAGCTGTTTCTCTTTATCAAATACAATCATGTTTTCTTGATTGAAGTTTAGAATTGAGAGTTGAGATGATGCAGTTTGTTTCAGCAATTGCACAGTGAAAATAACTTTTCTGCAATCATTCTGATGACTGCTCTTGATTACGACTCTTCAGAACATTTCATTGAAGATTGATGTCAATACTCTCTCTTACTTCATTTAAATCACATCATTCTTCTCTGAATGCAACTGTTCATCTATGATCATTCAAAATCTTTGATAATCAAGATGAATAAGTTGACTGAGCTTCTCGATACTTTGTCTTGCAATTTCTTCTGTATGAAACATCGTTCATTGCTCATAAGTTTAAATCTTCAAGATCAGCAGTTTGAAGAGAATGAGCAACTGCAAATTAAAGAATTTCATCGTCATCATACTTGAAACTACGACAGAAGCTTCTTTTTTTGCGACTGATGAGAACAACTGAATGTTCATTGACTCACTCTTTACACGTTTGAGTGCATTGAAGATGCGCAAACTCATGACTCTGAGCATCATCATTTATCATTGCTTTGATATCTGTCATTCAATCTGATTTGTGATGATTTTTCTAAGAATTGTAGCTAGTTTGATCTTTGAAATCTTGAATGTGAACTTTATTTTCAAATTCAACAGCTGTGCTTCTGTCATCTTCATCTGAATCTTATCTTGAACAACATCAAACTGAGCTTTCGTTCATTTGAATTCTTGCTGACAGATCTTGATGATCACATTAATTGAAGAGTTGTCATATCAATGCTTTGATGACTATGTTGAGAATTCAGCTAAGATTGAAAACATCTTGATATGAATTAACTCACTGCGCTTAAATGAAACTTTTCTACTAAGACTCACTTTCATCTCTGATGATATCGACTACTTGATGTCTGAAAAAAGCTGATGAAACTGAATTCAATAATACAACGAAATCTCTAGACATTGAGTGCTATACGATGTTCTAATGAAAGATACAATATGTGAGCTGATGATGTTGTAAAGAAGTTGCAAGAAGTGAGTGAGTAAAGAAGTTGCAAGATGTGAGTGAGATCAATCAACAACTCTGAAGTTAGAGTTATGACGGCTAGATTTGCTCTGCATACAATATGTTAAGCTATGAGACATGAAAACAACGATATTTAATATCATCTTTTTACTACAAGTATCTGTTTGTTCTTCATCATTCAGTTTGTTTGTTTATCACGAGTCATTGAATGTAGTGAGTATGAGAGTGCAAGACAGAAGTGACTAATCTTCAAATTATATTATGCATTTAGTCTGCACGAAGAAGCGAGCAAAATATACGAAATGAGATAGAAAAGCTGAAGAGAACGAGTGAGATCATGCTTTTGAATAATCTTATATGATCTCTTTTAATTCTAGTGAAGATTATGATATCATTAAACTAGCATGTATTCTATCTGTTGCATTTCAATGTGTCGCATTTTCATATTTTACAGATTCTCATGAAACATTCAACTTGCGTCTTTGCTTGATAACAGAATGCGTGCAATTACATAACTGATCATTGAAGAACTTTCTGTGCTCTTTTTTAATTCTAGTGAAGATTATGATATTATTAAACTAGCAAATATTCTATTCGTCATATCATTAAACTAGCATGTATTTTATTCATCACATTTCAACGTGTTGCATTTTCAGAATTTACTGTTTATCATGAAGTATTCAACTTGCACTGTCTTTGCTTAAGAACGAGATGTTTGTCATCTTAGAACAAATTGTTAAACTCTTTTAATGCTGACATACAACAGACTGCTACTATAAATATGTGATCAAGAATTCTGTTTTTGTTCTATTCTAGTGCACATTATAGTAACGTTAGTTTAACACATTCTGTTCGAGAAATAGAATAAATCAACTTACAATCTCTCTTGAATCTTGCGTTGCAGCGTTGCTATGATTTCTTCAAAGATCTGAGATCGAAATTGATTTTCTCAAGATTCATGTTAAAAGTATCATAAATATCGACTTCAGTTACTGAGTATAATACGAACGAGCGATTGAAAAGTCACATGCACTAGTTCGCAGTCTAGCAGACATCGCGTGCTCAAGAGTATTGTTTATCTCGTTGCTCAAGTATCATAATTATCTCTCAAAGATGAAACAGAATCGCGTTTGCGTGATCTGTGAAAAGTTATATACGACAGTAAGAGATCTTGAACTACACGTTACATTCTGTTGAATACAACGTAGAAAATTCAACAAAAAAGTGTCTAAAAGAATGATCAAGAACTTAGCTTTGCTGACGACGAAGACGTCTAGAAAGAAGACAGAAACAACACATGAATCAAATGATTATATATCAAAGAAAAAGAAGATCTGAGTTGATGTGTCATTTGAGTCAGGAAAAAACAAATACTTTGAGACACAGATTGCTGAAACGATGATCGATAATTCGAACGAGAAGTTGAATTACTTTTCTTGAGATTCTGATATTTTCTCGTTCTTCTCGTCAATCAACGTCAGAAGCTATATGAATATCATGAAAAAGAAGACAAAAAAGTCGCTCGATCATATTTCAAGACAAAGAAGATTCATAATTGATTTAGCGATGAACTCATTCATGAAGAAAAAGAATACATTCAATCGACTTTATTATTTCTTTGCATCAGCGATGAACTACGCATTAGCTTGTTGATTTCTTCATTCTAGATGTACTCAAGAATTCATTAATCACTTCTTTTAAGACAAAAGACTTAAGAAGATACATGATCTTTTGAGCTTCAAAAACGCGAAACAGCTATATTGATTGATAAACAACATTTCAAGAGACATTCTTGATAACAAGTGACTTCAATATTCTTTTGAAATTACGTTTGAAGTCATCAATATATCAGCGAAGAAATACTACGTTGAATATCATGACGTGATATTGATCATACAATTTCTCATTGATCATTCGTCTTTTGCAGACAAATTGACATATGCATCAATTCAACAGTACAACACAAACGAGAGTTGAATATACAGCGAGATGCATACTATGAATTGATGATGACACAGACAGAATGATATTTCAACTGATGATATGATTGTTTCTGTGTTGCTCAAAACAGATAAGACTGTTCTAACTCAACATCATGATGATGTTGCTGTGTGATCAATATATCTCACTATTGACAATTTGACTCAAGAAACTTGACGAAGTCAAATCAGTCTTGAAACTCTGCTATTGAGATTTATTTCAATAGTGAAAGAAATTGATAAAGAGACTAAGTTCAATATTTATCACATGACTATGACTAAAATTCTAGAGTGTAAGTCAGATCTTTCATGATTATTTCAACAATGCTGAAGACGTTATGAATCATCACAGCACTGAAAACTTACGCAATCGAGAGTGTTTCTCTGCTATGCACAGATGATTTTACACGTTAGTGCTATTCTATACTTGAATCAATATTCATAAACTATGAAGAGCAAGTACTTATTATTGAAGTCAAGACTAATCAGCACTGTACACTTTGTACTGTATCTTCAAACAGACATCAGAAACTTTGCAAACATTGATCAAAGCGAACACATGAATACACACAGAGACTGATTCAAATTCAGCAAACTCAAGCAACTACAATTAAACAGAAGAGCATCAACGACAATGATGATATATCAAACAACATGCGAGTTCATGTAGCAGATAACTTCGCATGAAAACATCACTTCATTAACATTCACAATCTCATGACTCTTGATTCTTTGCATCAGCTGTACAAAGAATGAATTATGCAGCTGATGAGATACATAGAGAATCTGAACAATAAGCTATTGAAAGAAAATCTCGATCGAAAACGAAAGTGAGAAGATCAAATAATCACGAAGAATCTCTTGAGTCTGAATCAACTGAATCATAGATTTTAACTTGTATTAGAATATTCAGATTTGAAGATGTTCAAGCATTATAGTATCATTAAACAATGAAGTGATGATGAACAGAAGAACATAGCGCGTCAGATTATATTTATTATAGCTTCAATGTTCACAACGTATCAATCAACTGCAATGCATTGTGCTCATGCTATTATTGACTTTATTGTAATAGCTCATTACACTTCTCATGACACGAAATTCTTGAAGTATCTTGATCATGCACTTTATTGCATTAACAAACTCAAAGATGTCTTTAAAGATTTACGCTCAAAGATTTCTTATAGAAAGACTGTAGATGAGAATAATGATGATAGCGTTGATTTGAAGAAGTGACATTTCAATTTTTCTAAGTTTCATATTATATCACACTATAAAGAGCTTATTGAGCTTTACGAAAGCGTTGAAGATTTTGACATCGAACATTTTAAAGCAACACACAAGTACTTAGTAAAGTGCTTCTATCAACTCATGAACAAAAGAGAGAGCTTTGAAATTCAGATTATGCAACACAACACTTAATTAATCAATATGTTGATTCTTGAAAATATGATAAGACATCAAAAATTCAGAAAGATATCGACTGTGAAAGACAGATTGCAAATGTAAGTCATTGCTTCAAGCGAACACATTAAGTTGAACAAGCTGAGTTGTCTACTCACTTCATACAAGTGATTTCGCATAAAGACTACTGAACTATCAACGAAATTAAAAACGTGACGACATGCAGTGAGTGTTATGAAACACACGAAAATCAATAATCTTGTGAACTGTCTGACTGTTTTCATTAGAGAGAATCAAAATAAAACAGATGATCTTCGCAGAAGCAATACACAAGCGAATACTTGAAAGAACGACTCAGTCTAAGCTGAAAAGTACTTCATCACGTTATCAACTTTCTTGATCACATGATTATTGATGACAAGATCACGTATGAATGCAGAAACATCAAGATGAACAACATCAAGCAACGATGTCAAAATCACTGAATGAAAAGATACTCAATCATTTGAATTTGATTGTGATAATCTTGAATCACAAAAGACTAAACTCAAACAAATCAAGCGTCTATACTGAAGTCTTGATCAAACGTCTCAGAAAACGACATCAAGAACTTTCGCATGAGATTCATGACATGATTAAGATGAAGAATTGATCGATTAATCTGATCAGAAACTCTCAAAAACTTGAAACTCATCGATTTTACTGACTGACAAATGTTATACAAAGCACTCATGTGATGCTCATGAATGAGAATATGAATATTTACTACGTAAATAACTACATTGATTGAGATCAGTACAACACACTATACGATGAAGATTTTCTAAAGAAGAGACATCAGAAGATGAACGAACTCGATAAAATAATGACATGATAACAGATAATCATCACATGAAGAGTGATTAAATCTAAAGCATGTTTTTGAGCGATGAATCTGAAGTGACACTGCTTTCATATCAAGAAATAATGATGTCTTGATCAAACGTACAATTCATCGTTGATCATTGAGTGAAACAGATGATGATGTTCATAGATAAACTGCTACATCAAAACTGACTCATCAGATCAACAGTGATCAGTGCAGCAGTGAATAAAAAGATTTATCTATGTTAGACTATCACATACTCAACAATTGATTGAAGGTTAGAACATGTTAATCTAATCGCTGCTTATTATAAGAGTGAAATCGAGAGTGAATGAAAAGATTTATCTATGTTAAACTATCACATACTCAATGATTGATTAAAGATTAAAACATGTTAGTTTAATCGCTGTCTATTATGAAAATGAAACTGAGAGACAGCGAATGAAAAGATTTAGTCTACGTTAAACTATCACATACTCAAGTGTTGATTGAAGATTAGAATATGTTAGTCTAATCGCTGCTCGATATGAAAGTGAAACTGAGAGTAGTTCGATATTTGATAATATATTTACGATTGAATCATAGTAATTGTAGTAGAAGAATATATGTATGATAGTAGACGAATGATGCTCATCATATACATAGCGAGTACTTTAGAACGAGATAAATACTACTTCATATAAATAAACTATGAGTCATAATCTCAGTATTTTCTCTCTTGACAAATCAGATCGATTTGAATATTTAAGAGCATACTATCAGAATTTCTGTTGAGTCATTAGACTAATATGATGAAGTAAAATATACAATGAACATTACTCAATTCATTCTTTTCTCTATTGCAAGTCGAGTTTTTTCATTGTTCTGATGCATGAGTATTTTGTTCATCTCATTTCTTGACAATCATGATAATGCTCATTTGAAAGATTGATTTAAAGCAGAGCAATGCTTCATCAAGAGTTTTCATTTTCGAGTCAAAAAAGTCACACAGATGCTCAATTCACTCTTAAGCAGTACTTTATCAAGAAAGATCGAAACATCATCATTTGACAATCATTGAGACTGCTTTCTGAGAGATTTGAACGCAGATTGATCACGAAGAACAAGACAAGAAACATTGATTCATCTGAAATAAAGTCTAGACATCAGCTTATGTTCAGTCTGCATCTCTTGCTTCGTCTTGTTGTTGCAAATATTCAGAAGAATTTGTTGTGCAGTCTGTTTCATCTTTTGTTTGAATTTTTTTAAATGCGCGTTTTTGATTAATCATTCTTGATTCAATGTCAACATAAGTATCATGTAGATCAGATGTTTCATGCGATTTTGAAAGAGTCAACGTGTTTATTCTGTGTCAAACAAATGAGTTAAAGCGTCATTGATGAATCTTTTCAATCTATTGAGAAGATAAATTTCAAGACGTTGCAAGAAAAGATTGTTTGAAAGATGCATGATAAGTATGCATTGATGTGAAAGATACGAATTCTGATTCAAGAACATGTGTACTCAATTGCAATGCAATAGAAAGTGATGATTTGAAGTAGTAAAGAAGTACTTAAGATAAACAAAAAAGACGCGCAAGATCAGAAAGTCAACTAATTAGACTATTCTATCAATATTTAATTACTATCATTGAACATCTGACAATGTAAATCATGATGAACAGATGATAACTCAAGATTAATGACGTAATTTAGTGATGTTTGATTGAATCTTTGATTTAATTATCTGTCAACGACTGTCAATGATATCAAAATGATGATTAGCTGCGAGTAATTGACTAATTAGCACTCGAGAATTTGTTAATGACTTCTTTTCATTTACTAGATGACAGATCTGTTATGAAATTCATAGTGATTTCTTTTCATGAATTTGTGAGTCGAAGTAACGATCTCAACTCATCATATGATAGATGACGTTTCATCTTTACTCTCTGACAAATGTCATAAGTATTTATATACTCTTTGACATTCTTGATCATACTTTTTCAGTAATATTTGCAATCTAATAGCTCATTGATCTTGTCAGCATCAAAATGTCTTGCTAATAAGTCATCATGATGACGTTTCAACAGCTCTTCTCTGACAGAAAGATCTTCTGAAACATACAATGATTCATTGTACTCTATCATTTCTTGACTATTCAATGTTCAAGCTTTAACATCACTTTTTCATATACTCGTCGTTTCGTCTGCTTTTAGTCTCACAGCAAATTTATCTTCTTGCTGTAAAATCTTGATGAACTCAATTATAAATTTACTACTGAAG
>JAABVA010003329.1_pt1 | contig 15367 bp, 12 predicted proteins | sample 5560331 | NCBI WGS metagenome assembly JAABVA01 (sample SAMN12812661, study PRJNA571458) | rock metagenome | isolation source: Antarctica rocks | place: Antarctica: Victoria Land, Mt New Zealand sud | collected 2016-01-07 | reverse complement strand
TCTCTTGTACGCCTCGTGTGCGCCTCTGGCCTTGGGAACGACGAGAGCCACCCTTTCGGACGGCTCTCCAGGCGTAAAAAGTGGCTGGGCGGGCAGGATTCGAACCTGCAACCTTCTGATCCAAAGTGAGTCCCTACCGCATATTACCCCATGTCGCGGCATGTCGGGACGTCGGATTGACGCGGAAAAGAAGGGGGGCTGGTACCGCCGGATACCGCCCTCCATCGCCCTGTCCTTGCAAAAATCTTGCAAAAATCCTGGCGGCCACTTGGCTGGGCTTGCGCCGGATCTGACGGCACGAAGGAACGATGTCGAGACAGGCTACACCCACCTTAGTCTACGTCGTCGCCATCCGGCACCCGCCAGCGCTGCTGTATCTGGTCCCACGCCGCAGTCAGGGGGACCGCCGATGAGAGGATCGGATCGAGGAACGCGGCCGCGTTCGCATAGCCCTCCGCCAGATCTGTCTCTAAACCCACGCCCTGGGCCATCGTCGCGTACGGTCGTCGCCATGACGGTGGCGGCGGAGGGAGATGCGGGGGCAGAGCCTACCCCCGAACACCTCCACCAACGCGATGCGAAGGCGCTGCGCGGATAACGCGGTCGTCGACGCGATCACGACCAGATCGATCAGGTCCTTGACGCGCGTGCTCTGGATGGTCCCCGCCTCCCCATAGCCCCGTGTATAGGCGTGCAGTTTCTCCGCGACGTGGTCCTCCAGCGACAGCGCCGGGATGCGGATGGGCGCAATCCCCGCGAAGGCGAGGACATCGGGCCCGATGATCGTGTCTGTGTGCCGAGATTGCCCGTCGCTCGGCAGGGGACCGAACCCGACATCCACCGTCACGTGCTCGAACGTCCGGCCGGCCAGTTCGGCGTGGACGCGGTACCGCACGGCGATCGCCTCGCGGAGCGCATCGAGGCGATCCGTCTGCTCGATGCCGAAAACGAAATAGTCATCGAGGTCGCGTCCCTGGGCGGCGAGCAGATCGGCCGTGGCAGCGTCGGCATCGTCGTAGCGCCTGAGGTCCATGTCCATGGTGGCGCGAGCGTGGCTGCCGAGCCGAAAATCGAGGGCCAAGGCCCCTTTGAGTATCCAGCGGTCCGGTGCGACGACGAGCAGGCGCGCCAGCAGGCGCTCGAACGCGATTGCCTTGCGCAGGCGCATGATGGACGGGCCGCCCTGCTGCGACCGCTGGCGGATGTGCGCTTCGAGGGCCGACCGGAACGCGGCGGCGGTGGCGTAGCGCATCCTAACTACCCTCCTCCAGCGCCCCGTCGATGAGTTCTCGGACGCGTCGATCGCGTCGCGCGGCCGCCTGACGCAGGCGCCCAGGGAGGATCATGCCGCGTTCGCGCGCTTGTCCCACCGCCATGATGACTTGCTCGGGTGCCGTTCCGGACGTCGCGACATCGAGGATCGTGCGCACGGGCGCCGTGATGCGCAGGCCTTGGCGCGTGACCGTCTCGTCCGGGGCCAGGTCATCCGCCGCGGTATGTACCGTCACCCCCGGCAGGGCACGGACCCACCGGCGATTGCGCGGGACCAGCAGGTGGATCGTCGTCGGCACTACATCCGACAGGCCGAGCAGTTCCAGCGCGCTCTCATGTGACACAACGGCGCTCTCCTTCCCCGCCGCGAGCCACGCGGCCATGACCTCCTCGCGCGGCGACGACGGATAGTCGCGCAGGCGATAGAGGCCGCGGCGCACCCGCTCGAAGCGGCCACGCTCGGCATGGTAGCTAAGGAGCTGAGGGCCGTAGCCGTGGGCGTGCGCTTGCGCAGCGGTGAAGTACCCCGCTTGTTCGGACGCACGGGAGAACAACGCACGTCCATCCGGCGCATCACTAATGTCATGCATACATCTGATTATATGTGATAAATGCATGACACGAAAGGCCGGTGACGAGGAACCCGATCCAGGGCTCAGGAGGTGCGCCTCACCTGCCCGTCCCGACCCACCCCAACGCCTATACTGAGGGCATGCATACTGCCGCACCAACCATCCGGCGCTGGGGCGGACAACCGCGCCGACGGAAGAGGCCATCCGACACCTCGACGCGGCCGAGGGCCTGGAGCCATACGCCTGGGCCAACGGCCCTCACGACACGGACCCGGTCCACGCCGCTACGAGAAGGTGCTGCGCATTGTTCGCGGGAGTAGCCGCTTCGACCTGCCACGCCGGGGCGAGTCGGTGGACCTCACGCCTGGCGATACGCTAACCCTCCCGGCTGGTGTCACGCATAGCGCAATCGTCGGCCCGGATGGCGTGACCTGCCTAGAGGCGCAGCGGGCCGCGCCCCCAGTTGAGATAGCGCAGTCTGGTCGGGTGCCCGCAACACTATTCTGAGCTATGCGGGTACCGTTCGCCGATACATGATGGACTGCCGGTGATTGGAACCACATGAAAACGGCTTTATGTCTCTTCATCAAGCCTGCGGTCATGTGTATGCCAATTCTACTCAGCCCGCCGATGTCGATGCCCCATTACCTTTCACTAGCAATACTATGTAAATTGCGGCGTCGGCTATCACCATGCGCTTTGAACCGCTGGCCTAAGACAACAGCACCTGGATTAAGATGCAGGCGAATGTATAAAGATGCGGTGTTCGCGCGGGACAGCGCTCCGCCGTCAATCCAGCCAAATAGTCTATTCATCCCTTCCATTAGTATTGCTACGCAGGTGCGCCGATGTCTTGAAGGGTACTCATACTAACCAAGCCGTTTAGAATAGCACAGTAGTGATGCCGCTGGTCACTGTCTGCTCTAGGGTAGTGTCGGATCGCCGTGTCGGCCAGGACAAGCCTACCAGGCGTCATTTCCTACCGAGCGCCATCGACGACCACGCCTCATCTATCTGACAACGCGGAAGCGGAGGTCTGTCAGAGACGCCGCCTCCGCCACGCTTATCTTCTCCAGGGTGAACGGCGCACTGGTGGGGCTGAAGAAGAACCGGATGCCGTCGCCCGGCATCCCGTCGACCTTACGGGCCGGCTGCACCTTCCATGTACCGGCACACGGCTCAGTCCTCCAGACGGGCCAGGGCGGCGAGATCAGCCGTGCGCTGCCGGACGCGCCGCTCATAGCTGGCCTGGTTCTTGGTGCAGACCAGAGAGTAGGGGCGGCCTTTACGCTCCGTGACCATATCGACATCACACCCGCTGGCGCGAATTGTGCCCTCCACATGCTGCCGGTCGGCTTCGGCTGCCTTGAACGTCCACGTCTGTTGTCCGGGATCGGCCAAGAACTGACTGAGCAGCGTGCAGCGGGCGCAGCCACAGGTGAGGGTGCTGGCCCGCATCCAGTCCCGTGGCTGCTCCAGCGGTTGGGCGATGCGGGCGCGCAGGTGCTCGACGCACACGTGGCGCAACCGACGCACGGCCGGCATGCTCCGGCGTGCGGCGTGGTCGTGCAGCCGGAGCAGCGCCGGGAGGAGGAGCGCGTCCATATCATACGTCTGGGGCCACGCCAGCATATCGTCGGCCACGGCATCCGCCAGCCCCGCGTCGATGGCGCCCAGGGCGCTGAGCGTATTGACGATCGTGTCGACGTCGACGCGCGGGGTGCGCCAGGGGGCTGCGGGATCGGGCAGACGGGCCGGGTCACCGGGCAGACGCGCGATGAACGCCGTCGCGGCAGGGCGGAGGTCCAGGGGACCACTCCCGGTCGCTATGTCTGCGGCCGCGCGGGCCAGCAGGTCGGCGCACGCGCCGAGCGCGTGCGGCGCGTTGGCGGCGACAATCTGTTCGAGCACGGCGGCGGCCCGCTCCGACTCCAAGAGGCGTAGCGTCCGGAGCACCGCCTCATTGTCGCCCTGTCCATACACCCCGTCGGCCGTGATCGTGGTCAGAAAGGCGTCAACCGTATCGACGTCACGCAGACGCGTGAGCAACTGCAGCATCGTGGCCGCATCGCCGGACGCCCCGTGGAGGGAGGCCGACGGGTACGACCACGGCCGCGGCCACAGGCGCACCATCTGCCGGGACAACTCGTGCGCCTGCTCCCAGAGCGCCGCGCCCGAGGCGTCGTCACTCTCCTCCCACTGGCGGGTCACCTCAGCGAGATACGGCAGGGTCGTCCGCACCCCCGCCTGGGCCAGGACCGCGAGCCACTGCCGCCGCGGCCAGAGCACCAACGCTGCCCGACGATACGTGCGCTCGAACGAGGCGCCTTCGTTGCCCGTCGCCTCGGCAAAGGACACCTCATCCGGCTCCATCTCCTCCAGCGCATCGGGGGGACACAGCTCCTCGTCCTCCACGGGCAGTGGCCCCAGCTCTGTCACGCCCCCCTCCGGCCGCTGCCAGTCGGACAGCGTCACCGTGCGCTCGGACACCTCGGTGATCTCGTACGCATCGTCCTCGTCCTCGGACCACCGGTTCCAGCGGGAGGGGTAGTAGCCAGTGTGCTCGGCGGCCCCTAATTCCTCGATTGACAGCAGGGCGAGGTGCAGCGTGCAGTCGGCCTCGCGCGTAGCCGCCACCAGCACCGCTGCGACGGCGGCATCGGCCCCTTTGAGGGCAACGAACGAGAGCTCTGCCGGCGTATAGGCGTGCTCAAGGGGGTAGATCAGCTTCGTGGGCGCATCAGCATCGGACCCCGCGGTGCGCTCTGCCCACCGCCGGAGCAGCGCGGCGCTGCGGGCCTGTTCGCGCTCGTAGCTCGGCGGCTGGAGCGCATGGTGATTGTCCCCACGCCGCAGCAGATTATAGACGAGCGTCAGCCGGCACCCCGCGGTGATGGGCCGGACTTCATGCGGACAGTCGGTATAAAAGGCGGCGAAGGCCACCTCCGACGGGTCCCCGCCTCGCAGGTCCAGCGTCACCGTGCGGTCCTTCTGCCGCAGGACCAGCTCGCCGCCCGTATAGTCCGCGGGCAGGACGATGATCAGGGTGGCAAACATGCCCGGCGCTTTCTCGGTGTCGCGATGACTGACGAAGAAGCTGCCCTGGTCATAGACGAGGAGCTTATAGAACTGGGCCTCGACCGGATCGCTCACGCCCAGCCCCTCGGCGACGCTCGCCACAATGCGCTCGAGGCTCTGGGCCCACTGGCGGCCCTGAAAGCGGACCTGCTCCGCGCGGATCTGCCACACCCGCCGGATCGCGGGGTCGACCAGGGTCTCGTCCCCCCGTCCATAGGGAGCGCGTTCGGCCAGGGCGATGAGTTGGGCCGCTTGGGAGGGGAGGAGCGGGAGGGCAAGGACGCCGACCCCCTCCACCTCTACTCCTGGCGCGTAGACGGCAGTCGTCCCCGTGGCATAGAAGTCGCCTGGGCGCACGACCGTGCGTAGAATCGCCGCAAGCTCCGTCGTCAGGGCTGCCATCCGCTCTCCTCCTCCGTGCCCCTCGAGCGCTCCTATGGTGTGTTTGCAGGTCACGCCGGGCTCCCTCTCAATAATAACCTTTGGTGCTAGTTGACAGGAGGCATGGGGACCCCGCAGAGTTGATGGTGTTGAAACATCAGCGCTGAGGAGGGCCCCCATGACTACCGTCGATTTTATCACCGATTTGTTTTGTCGTGTCGATGAGGCCTTGCAGGATATCCCGAAACACCCGCAGGCTCACTTGTATCCGAGCGAGGTGGTGACGTTGTCCCTGTTGTTCGTGCTTAAAGGAGGCGGTGAGCGGGCCTTCTACCGCTGGCTGGAGCGCGACTACCGCCCGCTGTTCCCGCAGTTGCCCGAACGCACGCACCTGTTCCGCCTGTTCGCGGCACACCAGAGGTGGGCCGACCGCTTCCTGGCGGAGCCGACCATCGTCGGCGTCGCCGACAGCTATGGGGTGGAGTTGACCCATCCCTACCGCGAACAGCGGCGCCGCCGTCTCGTCCGCATCGGGCGCAAGGGTATCTCCAACCATCGCTGGATCGTCGGCGGCAAGCTCGGCGTGGTCCTCAATAAATGGGGGTTGGTGTGCGCCTGGGGCGCGGACACCGCCAACGCCCATGACAGCACCTTCCACCCGCTCGTCGCCCGCTTCGCCGCGCGGATGATCGTGTTCGCCGACACCACCTTTGGGCGGAAGGAGGGCAATCCGTCCAATATGAAGGTCTGCGCGCGCGGCACCTGGAACGACCGCATGCTCATTGAGACCACCTTCTCCATGCTCACGCAGATCTGCCACAGTAAAAAAGCCGTCCACCGTGCGTGGCGCTACTTTACCATGCGCCTAGCCTTCACCGTCGCTCTGTTCAATGTGTTGGTCCAATGGGACGGCCTCTCCCTCGATGAGCACGGCCGTACTCATCGTGCTATCGCCCAATTCAGCTTGTGACACTGTGCCACTAGCACCAAAGGTTAATACCTCTGACGACGCAACGCCGGTCCCCCGCCCACGCACAACGAGCACGGCGCGTCGCGCATCGGGTGTGTACGGGTGGGGCTCTGTACGTGGCCTGTCTTGAGACGTCTATCTGCGTTCGGTAGAGCGACGCATGACGAGTGAAAGGGGCGCCTCGTTGACGCTCACGTCCTGCCGTCGTCAGGGCGATGCATGGCCCATCCAAACGCCGCTGGGTGTCAGCCGTCCATGCATGTCTACATGTTGAGGCGCATGATCATTCGTTGGCGTGCGTGGTCATCGGATCATCTCGGCGGCTACGAGCCGGCTTGGGCAGACGCGATGATGTCGCTCACTCGGCAGTAGATTTGCCCTATGCCAGCGAGTTGGTGAACGCATGCCGATCCGTTCCATAGTGCGCCTTCCCGACAGGTCGTGAAATCGTTGCGCCGCACGACGATGACAACAGGGTACGCTAGACCAACTCATCTCAGGTCTCGGATTGTACGTCGCCTCCCCCGCCACGTCGCACGTTCGCCAGCCATTAGTGCTGCATATACATGCGCTGCGTGGAATCTATATGCAGCGTCGGCATCAGCCCCCACCGTCGTCACCCACGTCATATGATGGGTGGCAGAAGGCCGCGCCACGACGGTGTCGCTGTAAGACATGCCCTCGTGGCACACTTGACGTGCCCGTCCCTGCCCCGATTGCATCACCGCTACTGTCAGTTATCTGCTCCTGGCCTGCATCATGCGGCAGACGCTATAGGCACGGTGCTCCATCGAGCGGTCAGATACTGGCTCAAGGAAGGAACGACGATGCATGAGCGGGCGTTGGGGCGGAGCGGGCTCACCGTACCCGTCGTCGGCATGGGCACCTGGCGCACCTTCGACGTGCGCAGCATCGCGGCCGAGCGACAGGCACAGACAATCGTCGACGAAGCGCTCGCCGTGGGGGCTTGCTTCATCGACTCCTCGCCCATGTACGGTGAGGCCGAGCGCGTCCTGGGCCAGGCGCTAGAGGACCGCCGGGATGAGGCCCTCGTCGCCACGAAAGTGTGGGCGCGCGGCGCCGAGGAGGGGTGCGCCCAGATCGAGCGCGCCCTCGGCCTCTTCGGCGACCGCGTGGACCTGTACCAGATCCACAACCTCGTCGCCTGGCGGATGCACCTGCCCCTGCTCGATCGCTTGCGAGACGAGGGCCTCATCGGCTTGATCGGCGCGACCCACTACAGCCCGGGCGCGTTCGGCGAGCTGGCCGAGGTGATGCGCACGGGACGGATCGCGGCCATCCAGGTGCCGTACAACCCGCTGGAGCGCGAGGTCGAGCGGGAGATCTTGCCGCTCGCGCACGAATTGGGGCTCGGCGTGGTCGTGATGCGCCCCTTCGCGGAAGGTGGACTGATGCGGCGTTCGCCGACGCCAGAGGCCCTTGCGCCGCTGCGGGACTGGGGCGTGGAGACGTGGGGGCAGGCTCTCCTCAAGTGGAGCCTGAGCGACCAGCGCTGCCATGTGGCGATCCCGGCAACATCGCGGCCCGGCCGCATGACGGAGAACGCGGCGGCCGGGGAGCTGCCCTGGTTCGGGTCTGATGAGCGCGCGTACGTGGCCCGGCTTGCCGCCACGCTGTAGCGACCCTTTGAGGGTCGTTGCGGAACTCATCACGTCATACAAGAACTTGTCAAGTATTTATCAAGAGACTGTGATATAGTAGTAATTAGAGGGGCATGAAGAAAGGACAGTTCGTCCGATCCCCTCATGCCGCGTAATCGTGGCAAAGACGCGGCTACGGTGGTGGGGCGTGTGACGTCGACACGCTTTTCGTATTGACCTCAGTGCGGTAACCCAGCTGGCGGCCAGCGCGACTGTATAGCACCCTTTGTGCTTCTCGGCGGCCGAGCGTTACTTATTGCACTGTGGAACCTTTGTTCAGAGGACATTGCACGGTCATCTGCTATGTGTTAGCTACGCTACTGTTTGAAAGCGCGTCCCATGGCCGGCGGATAAGTGATCTGCCCCATGATGGTTCGCTGTTTTGATACACCAACTACCCGGCTTCTCGAATAGTTGCTCACGATCAGCTCCCGCACCTGTGCGGTTGAGCGCTTACTCTACCTAGCTTCCTTGCTTGGGTAGCTTCAAGACGGTATCACTCCGTCGATACTGGTTCAGGTATCCCGCCTACAGCTATAGGCATCCCACACGACCCACCCCTTTGGGCCGTCGTTCTGTGGCACCGCCACAGCGTGTAGTAACGTTCCAGCACGTCTAGCGGAATACGTCGCACTCGTGACGGTTCCCACGCTAGACTCTCTCATGGTAGAGTGCCTGCTGCTCCACGCACGCAGCCGCATCTGCACCGACCATCACCCCTGTGACCTTGCAGCCCTGCAGGTCCATGACCCTCTTGTCTCCCTGCGTATCACTGCGCCCTCGTTGACGCCGCACAGACACACCCGCGTCCTGGTGACGCTCTCCTTGTTTGTGCGCCACGTGTATCGCTGCACGCCATGACATGGTCTGGTCTCCGCGCTGCGAGCGCGACCATGAGTACAGCGTTGTTCCCACCTATCACCACCACATACAAGGAGGCACCTCATGCACCTCCCCATATATGGCCATAATGCCACTATGCTCACCGAGCGCGACGTGGCTCTCCTCCAATGGATCACCCGACACGGCGTTGTCACCCCCGAGCAGGTAGCCCACCGCTACTTTTCCGGTCAGTCGGCGGCCTATCGTCGGTTGCGCAAACTGATCGGCCTGACGCTCATCCGGCGCGATCCCACGTACTACCGCGCCCCCTTTGTGCTACGGGTGACCGCAGCCGGCGCACGCGTCGCCGATGTTGGCGTTGGCCCCGCCGAGCTGGTGCTCGCAGCGGTACGCCACTCGCTGGCGCTTGTGACCCTGACCGAATCCCTGCTTGCGCAGCATCCAGGCGCAAGGCTCATCACGGAGAGGGAGTTCCGGGCAGCGCACCTGCGCCTGCTGCGCGAAGGCACGACAGAACCATGCCCGCGCATCCCGGATGGCGTGCTGATTCTGTCTCCCGATGAGGGCCGCACGCGCGTCGCCCTGGAGCTCGATCTAACGCCCAAGCGCCAGTTCGCCCTTACCCGCGTCATCGACGCCTACGCTACCACGTTCACCCCAACCGTGGGTGAGGAGACCGGATTTGGCCAGGTCTGGTGGTTCGTCGCGGGTGGAGCGGCCGAGCGGGTACGCGCGCTCGTGCACGACAAGCGCGCCGACGATTTCATGATCGTACGGGACTGGAGGCCACCTCATGAAGCGGACTAACAAAGCGGCTGTCCTGCGCCTGCTGTTCGGCACAAAGGCGGCCAACCGGCGTCAGCTCGCTGACGCGCTGATCGTGCTGGGGCTGCTCGTCGTCCCCGGCCTCATGCTGGGCGCCCTTGTCAGCGGGCGGATCTGGAGCGGGCGCCAGACGCCGCCCTCGTCGCGGTGGGGCTGGTCGCTCCTGTCGGCCGCCGTGGTCGCATTCGTCGCGCCCGCGGTCGTCTGGACCTGGCCAGGGCAGGTGGTCGGTGGTGGGGTGTCGTTCGGCTCCATCATCGGCAGCACCGTGATCGAGGCTATGCTGGCCCCGCTCGCGGTGCAGGTCGTCACCTGGCTCCGAGAGCCGCCTGCCCGGGTAGCCCCACGACAGACCGCACCGCTGGCCGGTCCGGCTCCCGCATCGCAGGCGCCACCACACGATGCCCCGCCACCGCCCCCCTCGGTCATTCATCTGGGCATCGATCACGTCGGGCGACCCGCCGATGTCGACCTGGAGGGCGAGGCCTGTGTCCTGGTCGCCGGACTGCCGGGAGCCGGGAAGACCACGACCCTTATGCGCCTCGCCGCCGAGGCTGTGCGCCACGGATGGGTAGCGGTGGTCGTCGATCTCAAAGGGAGCGGCAGCCTGGGCCGCAGCATCCGACGGTTGGCGGCGCTCCTGCGTGTCCCTCTCTATACCGTCGACCGTTCCGACCCGTCCAGCCTGGGATACGACCCGTGCAGCGGCGACCCCTCGCAGATCAGCAACAAGCTCGTCGGGGCGTTCGATTTCACCGGCATCGCCGGCGTCTATCAGCAGGTGGCGCTCGACGCCGTCACGAAAGTGGTCGCGGCCATCCATGCGCGGGATCACGGAGTGGTGACGCTGGGCGCGATCATCGCCGCGCTCCAGACGGATCAGATGGACAGGCTCGGCCGCGACGCAAACGCCGCTGCCACGGCGGTGCCGAAAGGCAGTCCGGGCTACGTTGATCATCAGGCTCTCTTGGCCGCCCTGGCCAGAAGCACGGAGAAGACGCGCGTGTTGCAGGAAGGCCTCGTCGGCATCCAGAAGCGCCTTGCGGCGGTCGAGAGCGGCACGTTCGGGACGCTCCTGCGTCGGACGCCGGCGCTCGACTGGGACACGGCGCTGGCCACGCCCGGCATCGTCTACATCAGCCTGCCGGCGCTGGCCAGTCCTACCGATGTCGAACTGCTGGGTCGGGTGATCATCCAGGACGTGAAACAGCTGGCCGAGAGGCGCCTGCGGAGCGCCGCGCAGCAGCCGCGCTGCCTCTTGATCATCGACGAGTTTGCGGCCCTCAACGAGCCCACGCAGCTTGTCGACCTGGTGTTACAGGGGCGCGAGGCAGGGATCACGATCGTGCCGAGCACCCAACTTCTGCCCAAGACGCCGGCCCTGTTGCACGTTCTGCTCGGGGCAGGCGTCGTCATCGCCCACCGTGTCGCTGGACCCGACGCCGAGATTCTGGCCTCCCAGTTCGGGACGACACCGACCGTTGAGGTCACGCCGTCGATGGACTACACCACCGGTGAGGTCACGCGGGGAACGGTGCGTCGCGGTCACACATACGCCATATCGCCTGGTCAGCTGCGCGATCTCGACCCCGGCCAGGTCGCCCTCCGGGTCGTGCGCGCGCCGCTCTCGCTGCGCCACAGGCTCGTCAAAATCTATCGTGAGGAGGTGTAGGTCATGGCATTCCTCGTCAAGCTGATCGGCCACATCATCGCGGCCGTGCGCGGCCCGGGTGGCCGCACCGTCTGGTCGGCCCTCTGGGTCGGGTTCAGGACCTACCGCGCTGCCCTCGTCGTCGGCCTCGTCGTGGGGTGGACGGCGTGTGTTGCGGCGGAGGCGTTTGCCGCGTTCTTCGCGGTAGAGAGCGCACTGGCCACGTTCTTCGCCGTGACAGAGGCGCTCGCGGCCTCCATCGTGCCGGGGGTCTATGGCTCCGGCGTGGGCGGGAGCATCACCATCGTCTCCGCGCTTGCCGGCGGGCTGGTCGGCTCTGTCGGCGCCTTCCTCGTCCTCGTCGTCGACACCATCCTGCTGGAGCCGCAACAAGTGGTGGCGGAGCTGATCACGGGGACGATCATCGCTCTCGTGATCACCATGGCCATCTACCGCGTCGAGCCCTGGATGCTCGAGCGCTTCGGCTACCGCCGGATGGCCTGGGACGAACGCGAACGGCTGACGCCGTTGATCACAGACGCCGCGATCGCGCTGGGTATCGACCATGCCGCGCTGCCGTCGATCGTCATCGTCGACACCGTGGACACACGGGCGTGGGCCACCATGCGCGCCGTCGTCCTCACGCGGGGCCTGATCGAGGTGCTGGACGATGAGGAGCTAGCGGGCATTCTGGCCCACGAGTTCGCCCACTGGCAGGCCGGCCATCCCGTCGGCGAACGCCTCCTGTGGGCCGCGGCGTTGCCGCTCGTCCTCGCTCAGGCCGTCGCGCAGTGGTTCAGTGGGTGGCGGTCGGGTCTGGTCCAGGTCGTGGCCTGGCTCGTGTTCTGGCCGGTGAACCTGACGATCCGCTTCGTGATCGCACCGCTACACGGGCGCTACAGCCGCGCCTACGAGTACGACGCGGACGCAGCCGCGGCGGCCCGCCGGGGTGCTGTACCGCGAGGGGCTGCGCCGGGCGCTCACGAAACTCTCGATCATCGAGGCTCCCCACACCGGATGGGAAGCGGCCCTGATCCGCAGCCATCCCCCGATGGCCCTCCGCGTCGAACGGCTGGTCTCGCCGCAAGAGGCCGCGCACCGGGCGGAGGTCGTCACCGCCTGGGCCACCGAACAGGCCCGGCGGCAGGACGGTCAGGCGACCTCATAGGCGGAACAATGCGCTCGTGCCCGTGGCGCACTCACGAAGTGCGCCACGAGGACACGGCATAGGAGGAGATCATGAGATGTCCAGTATGCGGGACAAAGGTGCCCGCGACCGCCGCGATCTGTGTGACATGTTGGACACCCCTGCCGGTGTCAGGGGCAAGAGCTGCGGCCGCCAGTACGACGCCGCGGCGTGGCAGTCACCGCCCCCGGCGCGCCATGATCGTAGCCCTCGTGGTCATCGTCGTCGGGCTGGCAGCGGCCCTGGCTTACAGCCGACCGTGGTCACGCGACGAATCGCCATCGACGGCGCCGAGGGTCGGGGGCGTGAGCAGCGCCAGTTCCTGGCCGGCAGCACCCGCCGCGTTGTCGCCGTACGCCGTGGCGGTCGCCGGGGCCGACCAATTGGTGATCGATGATGAAGTGCACCATATCGTGCTCCTGGCCAACCTGGGACAGGGACTCGTGACACTCTACGGGCGGACCTGCATCCCAGGCCATCCAGTCATCGTCGTCGGCAGCGGTACCCCAGGAGAGACCGGAGACGGCGGGCCCGCTATGCAGGCGCGCCTCGACGGCCCGAGCCAGTTGGCCGTGGGCGCCGCCGGCAGCCTGTTCATCGCCGACACCGGCAACAATCGCATTCGGCGGGTGGATGTCACGACGGGGATTATCACCACGGTCGCCGGGACGGGTGGCGCCGGCTTTGGCGGAGACGGCGGCCCCTCCACCCAGGCCCGCCTGTCCGCCCCGCTCGGCGTCGCCGTCGACGGCACGGGCGCGCTGTTCATCGCCGACACGGGCAACAGTGTCATCCGCAGAGTCGACGGCACGACGGGCATCATCACAACGATCGCCAGGGCAGCAGGCCAGACCAATGCAGGGAACGGTGACGGGGGCAGCGCGGAACACACTCTTTTCAGCAGGCCCACATCGGTCACCCTCTACAAGCAGCGCATGCTGCTCATCGTTGAGGACGACCGCCTACAGGCGATGGACGTGGGGCACGGCCAGGGCCTCGTTCAGACCGTCGCAGGGACCGGCATGTCAGGCTATAGCGGCGATGGAGAGGTGGCCACGCGGGCCGAGTTCTTTAGTCTGACCAACGCCGCCGTTGACGAGGCAGGAAACGTCCTTGTCACTGATTCAGGAAACAACGTCGTGCGCAGGATAGACGGCGCGACAGGGATCATCACCACGGTCGCCGGAGACATGACGGCGAGCGAGCATCACGCGTTTGGCGGAGATGGGGGGCCTGCCGTACGGGCAACGTTCCGCGCCCCGCTCGGCATCGCCGTGGACGCCGCGGGCACCCTCTATATCGCCGATTTGAGCAATCACCGTGTCCGCGCGGTGGCCGCGAGCACGGGCGTGGTGACAACCGTCGTCGGCCCCATGGTTCCCCGGCCGTGACGCACGAACGGCTACAGCGAGGCACGAAGTGGGGCTTCGTGACCGCCACTCGGGGTGGCTGGCGCCGTCCCTTTTCTGACCGCCCGGTGACGACCAGGCCGTGGACTCACCTGTCGCACTGGAGTGAACAGGCAACGCGGTGACGATGAGCGAGGACTCCAAGGCGCGGACTGCCCACGCGGGACGGCTAGAGAACGCCTGAGAAGGCCCTGGGGCAGGTCGGTGGCGGGATGGTCGAGTGAACACCCGAGGTGGCCGTACAACAGGAAAGAAAAGAGAGGAAATCCATCGCCAGCCTGCAGGCTACACCGAGACCAGCACGACGAGGTCCCCTGAAGGGGACCACATCGCACAGGTCCACGGCGTGTGCTGCAGGGTGGCGATGGACGACCCAGGTCGAGGGGGAGGGTGTCGCCGTGATGCGGAGCGCATCACCACGGTACGCGAAAGGAGAACCCAGTGGAACAGGACACCTGCGATGCCTGCATCACGCGGGACCTGATTATTGCGACCCTGCGACAGGAGATTGACCGCCTCAGAACGGACAACTCCACCTATCGCAAGCGCATTATCCAGGTTATTCGATTACTGGCTGACGAGGTCCTAGAGATCAAGTAGGCCGATTGGCAACCCTGGGGAGGGTGATAGCACACCCTCTCCGGGAGTATACAACGCGCGGGGAGCCGATGCCAGTGGTGGCGATGGCCTGGGCGGCGGTCCCCGGATCGGTCAGGTCGGGTCCCCGGCGGGGGACCCTTCCCTCGACCGCCTCGAGGACCGCCGCCCAGGGGGGTGTGATCCGATCGAGGGGTTGCCCCGGCTGGTTGCGTTGGAGCGGGGCGGAATCAGGAGAGGGATACGGCACAACCGTGAGGAGCAGGAGAGAGCGCGTTGATGGAGGGACGAGCCGGAGCGGGAGAGTCGTGAGGTCGAGCAGGGGGATGGGTGCGGTGAGACGCCTATAGAAGGGGAGACTCGTGGGATCGGGATACCATCTGGAATGCACTGAGGCGCCCGGATCTCACGAGGAGGGGGAACCAATGGAACGCGGAACGCACACGGTCGAGGTGGTGAAGCGGCAGTTGGCAGCGATGGGGGCGGAGCGCTACGAGGTGGGTATCAAACGGGCGGATGGGCGATTGGTGCCTCTGGTGTTGGCGCTGGATGCGGTCCTGATGAGGGTGGCATGGCTGGAACGGGAGAACGCGGGGGGAGCAAATGTGTTCGTCCGTCCAGAGGGGAGCGTGGGACTGGTACTCGTCGACGACCTCGATGCGACGGCGCTGGCGCGGATGACGTCCGACGGGCTGGCCCCGGCGGTCATCGTGCAGACGTCGCCCACACCGCGCGGACATCAGGCCTGGGTGCGCCTCTCCGCCGTGCCCATCGCGCGCCCGCTCGCCTCGGCCGCCGCGCGTGAGCTGGCCGCCCGCTACGGCGGCGACCCCAACAGCGCGGCCTGGCGGCACTACGGGCGGCTGGCCGGCTTCACCAACCGGAAGCCGAAACATCGGCGTTCCGATGGCACCTATCCAGT
>JAABVA010003328.1_pt1 | contig 15367 bp, 12 predicted proteins | sample 5560331 | NCBI WGS metagenome assembly JAABVA01 (sample SAMN12812661, study PRJNA571458) | rock metagenome | isolation source: Antarctica rocks | place: Antarctica: Victoria Land, Mt New Zealand sud | collected 2016-01-07 | reverse complement strand
ATAGGATATTGCTACCGCCAAAGTCACCGTGTCGCAGGACAGGTGTATAGCTGAAGTGTTTGGGGTTATCGAGGAACGTTTCAAAATTGTGTGCTACCTCTTCGCGAGCATCGGGGCGCATGAAGGGAAAGAGCTTGTCGCGAAATTGCTGGTACATGTTCTGCCACTCGTCGCGTGTATCCGAAAGAGGAAGGGATAGCCCGATCTTTGCAGGAGATAGACTATGCAATTCTTGCATGAATGTAGCAAGTTGTGCCGCCATGCTGTCGAGGGCGGCATCGTCCTGTATCGTATGCATTACGGTTCTCAGCAATGGCTCCCCTGGAATCATGTGATAGCCCATGAAGTTTTCGCTCGCTACCTCTTTACCTGTCCGCACGTAGATGGGATTGGGGACAGGTAGCGTTGTAGCGTTCTGTATTTTACTAAGAACTGTAACCTCATGAACCAATATTTTTGCCTCGTGCGTTGTGCGTGGGAAGCGGAATATCAGTTCGTCATTCACGATCATGATATCGTTGAACTGCCCATCGCGTGTATGCAAACGTGCTGTACGCACCTTTAACGAGGGGGCTGCATCGTGAATCTGTTTGAGGTAGAGTTCTTGTTTGTCCATAATTCATTCCATGTAAAAGGCGAGATAATGCATCTCGCGCAACGAATTGCACTTCGGACGCGATAAATCTGGTCCCTACGAAATTGTTACACGCCTACTGACAACCCTAAACTGCGTACCTTCTCGACAATATTCGGCAGTGCTGAAGCAACGGCGTCAATATCGGCCTCGGTGTTGTCTTTGCCCAGTGTCAGACGCAGGCTGCCGTGCGACCATTCGGGGGCGAGACCCATTGCGATCAGGACGTGTGATGGGTCAACAGAGCCGGAGGTGCAGGCGGAGCCAGTTGAGGCCGCGATACCTAACATGTCGAGGCTGAGCAGGATTGATTCGCCTTCGACACCTTCAAAACAGAAACTGGCGTTGTTGGGTAGTCGATTCGTTGGATGACCTGTCAGTCGGCTCCTGGGAATGGTTAAGACGCGCTCGATCAAGCGGTCACGGAGGGCGGTGATGCGCGGCGTGACCTGGGCCATCTCTTGTTGGGCAAGCTGTAACGCGGTTGCGGTGCCAACGATGCCTGCAACATTTTCGGTGCCAGCACGTCGCCCACGCTCCTGTGAGCCGCCTTGCATCTGTGGCAGAATGCGTATCCCCTGCCGTGTATAGAGAATGCCCATACCCTTTGGTCCGTAGAATTTGTGCGCGGAAAGCGAGAGCATATCAACGTTCAAGGCGACGACATCAATGGGAATCGCGCCACCTGCCTGCACTGCATCGACATGAAATGGCACTTTTTTAGCGCGACAGATACGCCCAATTTCCGCGATTGGCTCGATGGTGCCAACCTCGTTATTGGCGTACATGACGGAGACAAGCACGGTCTGGTCGGTGATGGCACGCCCAACATCGTCGGGGTTGACGGTAGCGTATTCGTCAACAGGGAGATACGTTGTTTTGAAGCCAAAACGATCAAGGTATTCACAGGTATGCAACACGGCGTGATGCTCTATCGAGGAGGTGATGATGTGGTTGCCTTTTTTCTGCGCGGCAAAGGCCATGCCCTTGATCGCGAGATTATCGCTTTCGGAGCCGCAACCAACGAAGGCTATCTCCGTTGGGCGGCTATGAATCACCTCGGCGACCTGTTCACGCGAACGGTCAATCGCTTGCATAGCGTGACGCCCAAGGGTGTAGATACTGCTGGCGTTGCCGTACTCAGCGGTAAAGTAGGGTAGCATCGCCTCAAGAACACGCGGGTCTAACGCGGTGGTGGCGGCATGATCGAGATAGATTGTGCCCATGATATTTATGCCTTTTTCTTCTTGAAAAATCCTTCGTTCATACTGCCACTACGAAACCCTAAGAGATCGACGGTAACATAGGTGTAGCCAATCTTGCGTAGACCATCCGTAACCGTTCGACTCATCTCTTCCTCGACCAGACGCGCAATCTCCGAGCGTTCCACCTCGATGCGTGCGATTTTATCGTGGTGGCGTACTCGCAACTGATGAAAACCGAGTTCGCGCAGAAACTTTTCGGCCTTGTAGACCATTTGTAGTGAGGCCACGTCTACCTTGCTTCCATAGGGGATGCGCGACGAGAAACAGGCCATCGCGGGCTTGTCCCATACGGGGACATTCAGCATACGAGCGATGGCGCGAATCTCACGCTTACCCAGATCAGCTTCTTTGAGCGGGCCACGCACGCCAAACTCACGCGCCGCACGCTGCCCCGGGCGAAAATCGCCATCGTCGTCTTTATTGACACCATACGCGATAAAACGCACGTTGTGTTGTTTCGCCAATGGCTCTAATTGTGTGAATAATTCAGTTTTACAAAAGTAGCAACGTTGCACATCATTTTTTATATAGCGTTCATCTTCAAGCTCATGCGTTTCCAGTGTGAGTAGCGAGACACCCATTTGCGCGGCGGTTGCGATGGCCTCCTGCGTCTCTTCCGGCGCATAGGCATCGGAGGACGCGATGGCACCGATTGCCCGTTCACCAAGCACATCATGTGCAACTTTGAGTAGTAAGGCACTATCGACACCGCCGGAGTAGGCAATCAGCACCGATTCCATATTCCGTAAAATTGTTTGCAAATGGTCATATTTCGCCTGTGTCTCGGCATCCAACACTTCGACTATCTGAGAAGTATCAAGCATAGTATATAGTCTCCTGGGATCGGGTACATGTTGACGCCATGCTTACCATAGATGCGACGGCGGGCCAACACAACACCTAGAGTGTATTATATCAGACAATCCAAGTAGGCATGACAGGGGCAAGCTCTGTCATGCGAATACTTCGGCCTTTAACCATCTTTTCAAGCATTACAAATACTGCCACTTAATCTCTGAGTGATTGAGAACCCAGGCAGCTTGCGTAGCGGTCATCAATTGTTTGTGGGTCAAGAGATAGACACATTGAGGATCGTCGAGAGAGGGTATCCACGCATCTCCAAATGTCAGAGGAAAGTCGCGCATCTGCTCAATGATAAGGGGAGCGGAAAACTCTATAATGCTGCCGCGTGCAAATTGAAATGACGAGACGATATTTTGTTGCAGTGCCGAGTGAAGTACGGCAATGTGCTTGCTGCTATTCGCGTCATGCATGAGCTGCACCACGAATAGGACTTCATCGCTCTCCGGGTATGCTCTACGACCAAGCAACTTATCTCCAGCCTCTGCACAACACTGCTTGAGAAACGGCTCGACCTCGTGAACATGTGCCAGAGGAACAATGATTTTTACGTGCATCATTAACAAAGCCTGGAACATAAGAGGTCCCCTTTCACTCACTTTTCCAAAGAAGAATACAGAAGTATTTATACTTAGTCGCAAGAAGAATCACTCCTTACATAGTCATAGAAAAGAGAAAGATGTCAAATCAAGCAGACAGTATCTGTTCATGCTTATCGTGCAAAACTTAACCTTGCTAATTGTGACACAATGAACAATAAAAAATGGAGAGAAAAGAGCCATGAATGAGCAGGATTCGCGCAAAAAACAGGCTATGTTCTGGCTAGAGTATAGCCAGGAATTGTCAACCGCCATTCGCTACGAGGCAGCACTGAGCGCAGTTGAAAAGGCTATTAAGCTTGATGAAACTAACGTTGAGGCGTGGTACGTCAAAGGTACGTGTCTGGCAATGGTTGCGAAGTATAGCGAGGCGTTGGCAGCTTTTGAGCATACCTTGAGCCTCGATGCACGCTATGTACCAGCGTGGGATGGCAAGGCGTGGGTGCTCGGTATCCTCGGCAAACGCGATGAGGCACTATTAGCAGTCAAGAGAGCATTGGAGCTTGACCCAGACTATTATCAAGCGCAAAAACGGAAAGAGCGGCTGGACGCGATGTAACCTTACATAGATGATTTGAGTTCTATATACGGGCGACCACAAGGGATCGCCCCTACTATACCCGATATTATGTAGCGTTGGTTAGTATAGTAGGGGCGATCCCTTGTGGTCGCCCGTTCAAATATATCAACATACGTTTTCCATGATATAAATTGCCCTTATGATTACCCGTTCGTCATACAACCCCACTCATAGCACAACGTATTCTTAACAGTAGCAATCTATACAAAAGAAATTATTTCGATAGAGGAGTACATTGTGGCACGCCGCTCTGTCTCTGCCAACGGTATGAGGGCAGAGGATGAACCAATAAAGGTACAACCCAATCGCTATCGCATATGGCGGCTGCTCAATTTCGCGCGTCCCTACTGGTGGCAACTGGCAGGACTGACGCTGTTGACGTTTGTCACCAGCACATTGTCGCTGGTCTATCCTGCATTTACGGGTAAGATTGTGGATAGCGTGATTCAGAAAAATCAGGATGCGCTACACTCGATTATTTTCTCTTTGCTTGCGCTCGCCCTTGTGCAGGGGATTGTTGGCTTCATCAAGAGCTTCTGGACAACATACGTTGGTGAACGTGTGCTGGTGGATTTACGCACAAAGGTCTATGCACATTTACAACAATTACCGCTCAGCTTTTTCCAGAACAACCGTACCGGAGAGTTATTGAGTCGTCTCACCAATGATGTGACGCTGGTACGTGGCAGCGTGACGGGCGACGTGGTGAGTCTGGCACAAAACCTGATTACCTTGCTAGTCGGCATCGTGATTGTCATTGCGGGACCCGACACGCTGCTGTCTCAAGTCGGCCAGTTCAATATACATTTGCCAGGTGGACGCTCAACGGCGAGCTTTGGGCCGACACTACTGGTGATTGCGCTTATCCTTGTGCCAATCTTTCTCTTACCACTTTTTACGAGTCGCTACCTACGCCGCTATGTCAAACGTGAACTGGCAACGTTGAGCGAGGCAACGGCAGCATCAGAAGAGTCCATTGGGAACGCGAAAGTTGTCAAGGCATTTACACGCGAAGACTACGAGACGAGCCGCTACAACATGCTGGCATGGCGACAGTTCGGCATCACGATGAAACGCGCCCGTTTGTCTGCTGCGGTACAGGCTGGTACAACGCTGCTCGGTCTAACGGGGCTGGCAGTCTTTCTATGGTATGGTAGCACAGCTGTTCTGAATGGTTCGCTAACGATAGGTACGCTGGTAACGATTGTGATCTATCTGGCGGTGCTGACACAACCATTTATCGCGTTGAGCAATCTCTATGGGCAGTTCCAGATTGCGCTAGGGGCGGCGGAGCGTATCTTTGACCTGTTGGATCAACCGATCACGCTTGCCGATAGCCCCAACGCAGCACTATTACCACCAATACAAGGCAGTTTGAGCTTTGAACACGTTCGGTTCGGTTATAACGAAGAGACACAAGTGTTGCACGATGTATCGTTCGAGGCATGCCGTGGGCAGGTTGTCGCGCTAGTTGGACCGAGTGGAGCGGGCAAAACGACGATTGCGAACCTGATTCCGCGCTTCTTCGATGTGCAAGGCGGGCGTATCACGGTCGATAGCTACGATATACGCGAGGTACAGGTGAAAAGCCTGCGCGAACAAATCGGGATTGTGCTACAAGAACCCGTGCTGTTCGGGACAACGATACGCGAAAATATCGCCTATGGTCGGCTCGATGCCACGCAAGCAGAGATAGAGCAGGTGGCACGTTCCGCGAATGCACACGAATTTATCGAGAAGCTGCCAGAGGGCTACAATACATTGGTAGGTGAGCGTGGTGTGAAGTTGTCGGGTGGGCAACGTCAGCGTATCGCCATTGCACGTGCTTTGCTACGTAACCCACGTATTCTGATTCTCGATGAAGCCACCAGTTCGCTTGACAACGAAAGCGAAAGTTTGGTGCAAGAGGCACTTGACCGCCTGATGCATGACCGCACCACTATCGTTATCGCGCACCGCCTGACAACGATTCAGAACGCCGACAAAATCGTCGTCATCGAGCAAGGCCACATCGTTGAGCAAGGTAGCCACGAAGAGTTGCTCGCACTACATGGGGCGTATTATCGGCTCTATACACGAAAGTTTGAGGATCAAATTGAGGTGATACCCTCATTGGAGGAGATGCAAGAAACAATGTAGGGGCCTGATGTATCACGCACCATATGCACCAATTTAACAGCAAAAATGGCGTGTCTACGTGGGACCAGGGCACCTGCAAGGGGAACGCCCCTCCCATGTAACGGTGCATCGGGGACGGATTCGTCTATGGGAGGGGCGTTCCCCTTGCAGGTGCCCTTGCTCAACATCACCTATAATTGTGTCTCCGACTCATCAAGAGACGCAATCGACCTCTTGCGTCTCAACGTGTACGTATAGAGCAGGAGTGCGGGCGAGAGAACAAGTGCCGACGTGATGAGCGCGGTGCGTGTGCTAAACGCCGTAGCGATGATGCCGATAATCGGGCCACCGACGATCTGTGCGATTGCGCTCACTTGCCCCTGTAGCGAAAAGACGGTCGCTCGCACATTGGATGCGAGGTTCTGATTCACCCATGCTAGTTCCAGAGGTGAACGTGGTCCTACAATCGTTGTTAATAGCCAGAACACAGCCAGAGCTAACACAAATTGACCAGCTACAGCAAAGCCAATAACACATACGACCTGCAAACCATCTATTAAGAACAGAGACCATGCTACTGCCCGATGGCTATTGGTATCGACACAGCGTCTGACAATTTCGATGCCAAACCATTTGGTTGCCACAATGCCAGCTTCGATAAGGCAGAACCAGACGAAAGGCGACAAGCTTCCCAGTGCTGGAAAGGAAAATTGGCGCAGTAGATAATACGGCCAGAGACGGTCAAAACCGACACTGAATATGCCGTAGAATATACTGACGCCCAGAATGGTGAGTAACACAGGACGTAGACGTATCAAGTGTACACCAGCACGGAGCGTATGAGCCATCTGTTGAAACGTACTGCGGCCCTCGCGTGGCGTGGGCGTAAAGTGTCGCTCTGGCATGACAATTGCTAGGACGACACTCAGCAGAAGCAACAGACTACCACCCAGCACGATTGGCAAGTTGAGATGAAAATTGACGAGGCCAGCACTAATGGCGATGCCAAGCAACGAGGCAAGAGAACCATATTGCGCGGCACGTATATACGCTTGCCCTGCGTGTTCCGACCCCATTTCATCGGCAATCCATGCCGCATCAGCACCATCCACAAGTGTTGATCCGAAGCCGATTATCCCTGCTGACACGAACACAAGGACAATCACGGGAAAGAGGCCCTCGACGAGAAAACCGATGCCGACCAGAAAAAAGCCCAGTACGACCGCACAGCGGCGACTATACATATCGGCGAAAGCACCTGTGGGTGCTTGAGACACAAAGATAACAAACTGTTCGAGCGAGCCAACCAGCACCAGTTGCAGCGGATTGAGTCCTACCACTTTGGCCTGATAAATTAGCTCGATGGTGAGAATCATTGAATAGCTGAGAGACGACACGCCGCTCAGGAAGACATAAATGGAGAAGGCTCCATGACGATTGTGCATACGATCCCCTTGTTATTTGAGTGTAGTGAAGAATGGAAAAGAAGAGAGGTAACGCGGGGATATGAAGATAATCCATCACACGACGAAAATGATTTTCGCGTCGAGTATGACGTGAAGCCAGTGGAGGGAATAAGAAAACAAAGCTAGGCTATCCCAATTAACAGGATGTCAGCTCATGGGTTGATGTTACAACTACAATTGTTTGTTAGCTCACACTGGCTGTGTATCCAAAGTCCACAGCGTTACCCAGTGCAAAAACCATCATATGATAGTGCCTCGCTTTCGGCTATCAGCGTATTTGCTGGCCTTGTGAGATGTGCCAATGAAAGCATACCTTATTTGGGGAGGAAAAACAATTGTTTGTGATACTACAGATACTTCTCTAGCCAACGAATAATGCGCTCCTCGATATCGAGGTAGTGCTGATATTCCGAGATACCGTGTCCTTCACGTGGATAGACGACCAGTTCGACGGGGACACCGCGCTCTTGTAATGCCCGATGGAAGCCGTAACCGCCACTGACGGGAACGGGTTGGTCTTTCTCGCCATGCAGGATAAGCGTAGGAGTTACAATTTTATTGGCGTAGGTAATAGGCGACCATTTGCGGTACACCTCTGGATTGTCCAGGGGGTCGGCTTGCATGAAGCGCATATCCCAGTCGGAGAGATTCGAGAGGGCGTGAAAATCGTGCCAATCACCCCAGCCTGCACCCATGATTGCAGCTTTGAAGCGAGGAGTCTGGCTAACCGCCCACGCGGTCATGAAGCCACCATAGCTCCAACCCGCAATCGCCACGCGGTTGCCATCGACGAGGCCGCGCTCAATCAGGGCATCGACACCATACAGAATGTCTTGAAAGTCTTTGCCGCCCATGTCGCCAACAACAGCATTAGCAAAGGTCATTCCACGTCCCCAACTGCCACGAATGTTAGGGCGCAACACGGCATAGCCTGCCGAGGCCAGCATCTGCGTCCAGAAGCCGCCAAAGTCGTCCGACCATGCCCATGACGGTCCACCATGAACATTCACGACGAGTGGTGGTGGTCCCTCAGTTTTACGCATGGTTGGTGCTGTAAAGAGGGCATCAATCTGCCAGCCATCGACGCTTTCGTAGCGTATACGCTCTGTCTTACCAAGCGCAAAAGTTTCTTCGATGATGGGGTTGAGCCGTGAGAGGCGATACCATGTGATATGTTGCGCCGCAATTTCCCCGAACCATACATCGTACATAGCTCGTGGGGTACTGTGTAGCGTTGCCACAAACTGTGCATCCGACGATAGCGAAAGCGCAGGTGCCCCCATCACAAAATCGCTATCCAATACCGTAACGGCACCACTGTCTGCACGAACGGTCGCGATCATCTGTGTCACACCACTGTAAGCAGCAAAAAGTAGGCGAGTGTTATCTGGCAGCCAGTGACACCACGCTGGACTATAATCGCCGTTCGGGGTGAGATTGTGCGGTTCGCCTCGTCCCTCCTCACTAATGGCAAGTGTAAATATATCACCACCACCTTGCCCCCGGTCGCTCCAATCGCCAGAAATAAACGCGAGCTTGTTGCCATCATGCGACCACGCAAGAGAACTAGCTTGCATTGTAAGCTGCGTCATCTGGCGTACCGCGTCCCCGACGGAGGCAACGAGGCCAATCTGTCCGGCATACCAGCCGTTCTCGTCGGGCTTAATCGAGTAGTACAGCGCGAAGCATTTGCTATCAGGCGACCAGGTGTACTCCCACACGGTGAGACCATCAGGCGTGACAGGAGCGGGGCGATCACCCTCAACATGAACGGTCCATAAACGTTGATGACGCGCGGGTACGACAACGAGAGGGTCTGTTCCAGGTTCTTCACCATCATAAGAGAGAAACGCAATATGGCTACCGTCGGGCGACCATAGCGGCTCACTTACGCTATTGGGCATCGTACAGACTTGACGAACCTGACTGCCTTCAGCAGACATCATATGTAGCTGTGACGTGGCCTTCTCACCCTCGCCAACGACAGCTACATACGCGATATGTTTGCTATCGGGCGACCAGCGTGGCACACTTGACGATTTCGGCCCCTTTAGCAAGGGTCTGGGTTCACTGATACCAGTTTCAGCCAGCAACGTATCGACGAGCCAGATACGCCCCTGCTGTTTGATTTCATTGCCCAGCCGTTCCCACATGGTGAAGGCGATGTGCTTGCCATCAGGCGAGAGGGCGACATCATCAGGAATACGCAAGTGTAGGGTAGCACCTGGCACGAAAGGCGCAAGTGGTTGTTGTGATGTCGAAGCTACTAGCGTATTCCTGGCAGGCAGTGGGATGATTTTTGAGTCATTCATTTGGTACACTCCTATCCATTCTGATAACACATTGATAGTATACCAAACAACGTTCGACTGCATAGAGAAAAAATGTGAACTACGTCACTTTTCCAGCAATCATACAACTATCTATACATAAGTGGTGCATCCGCTCTTAGCGATAGGCGACCGCTTTGTTGCGTTCGCGTGGCAACTGGTACCATACATCGTCGCAGACGGCTCGCATTTCGTCGTCTAGCTCGAAGTCCACAGCGGGCAACGTCTGCTCAAGATGCTCTGGCTTGCTCGCACCAACGATTGCCGAGGTAATCGCAGGCTGTTCTAGTACCCATGCAATCGCGAGTTGCGCCACCGAAATGTTACGTTCACTACAGAATTTCTTGAGCGCATCGACCGCTTGCATCTGTGGCTCTTGCCAATAGCGTTGTTGATAGAGCTTACCAGCGTTGTGCAAGGTGAAGCGCGTGCCTTCGCCCGGTTGCTGGCCCACCTGATAACGCCCCGTCAGCAGGCCACCCGCGAGCGGGTTGTAGGAAATCACCCCAAGCCCTTGATCCAAGACAAGTGGAAACAGTTCGCCTTCGATGTGTCGAAACAGGATATTGTAGCGCGGCTGCACACAATCGAAACGTGCCAGCCCCAGCCGATCACTCGTCCATAATGCTTTACACAGTTCCCATGCTGGATAGTTCGAGCAGCCGATATAGCGTACCTTGCCACTTCGCACAAGATCATCGAGTGTATGCAGTGTCTCATCAATTGGCGTCTCTGGGTCCGGTGCATGAATCTGGTACAGGTCGATATAGTCGGTATTCAGACGCCGTAAGCTTGCCTCTATCGCGGCCAGAATATGTTTGCGCGACGCCCCTTGATTGTTCGGATTTGGTCCCATCGGCATACGGAACTTCGTGGCAAGCACAATCTGCTCTCTGCGTCCTTCACTTGCATTCAACCAACGTCCAATATATTCTTCCGTGCGTCCAAGCATATCAGGTTTTGCACCAAGTGGGTAAGCATCGGCAGTATCAAAAAAGGTGACACCCGATGCAAACGCGGTATCCATGATTGCATGAGATGTCGGCTCATCACATTGGTTGCCGAACGTCATTGTACCAAGACATATTTCCGAAACCTTGAGACCTGTGCGTCCCATACGTTTGATTTTCACTGTACATGCCTCTTTTCTTGTTGTAATGGGAGAACGAGTAGCCCATATGGGATAGAGTACCATAATATGAAACCTCCTGGGGGTCTCGTTCGTGATCTATATAGACACGAAACAGGTCTATAAGCATATTTCGCCTTATACAATGACAAGATACTCGAATACGACATGCAACTTACGCAGGTATACTAAAACAATAGTAGTAAAAAACGGAGGAAATACATGGCACGATTCACTCTAGGTCGGTCGAAAGCCGACCAGACGCAGGATGCGGCACAATCGACACTTGACAATGCAAAAGACACGGTTCTATCAGCAAAGGATACGGCCTTGTTAGCGTTTGAGAACATCAAAGATGCGGCTCAGTCTACCTTTGCCAAAGCTCAGAACAATACACCTTCAACCTACACTGATCTTCAAAGCAATGTACAAAATAAGATTGGTAAGGCGCAAGGTGCGGCAGCAGTGACTGCGGCAACAGCAAAAGGTTTGTTTAAGCAAAACTCGAGGAAGGCCAACAAGAACGCGAGGAAGGCCCAAAGCCAGTTGAGCGATTTCCAGGATAACGTGCAGAACACTGTCCAGTCTGGTATCGCGAAGGCACAAGATGTGTTCTCAAATACTACAAGTACCGCTCAAGATGCCCTTGCAAAGAACTCTAGGGCTGCACAAAAAGCCGCGAAAAAGGCTCAAAAGCAGTTCAAAAGGACTCAAAAGTCGTCGAAGGGAAGCACAATTCTAGGTTTGTCTGCAGCACAAGATGCGGCAAATAAAGCCACCAAGCAGGCCAGTTCAAGCATTTCTGATGTCAAATCAAACATTCAGGATAAGCTTGACGATATGCAGGCTGAGCGCGAACGTAAGGCACGCCGTAAGGCTCGCGCCCAGACGTTGTTCCGTTTCGGCGTTCTTGTCGGCCTTGTTGTTGCAGTATTGTATACTCCAACCCCTGGCGCACAAATTCGCCAACAGGTGCAGCAGCAATTCCAGAAGTATCGCTCACAACTTGGTCTCTAACCCATAACAATTCAAGCAACAGGGCAAGCATAGTGCGCTTGCCCTGTTTTTTTGGTAGAGGAAATCTATCTACAGCTACACAGCAAAATGCTTTATTCAGGAATACCGTTCGCTAACGGCGACGAGTCGTAGTGTGCTAATAAATCCCCCGTATCGGTATAGATGGCAATAGCTTGCGCTAGGTCCTTATCGCTCCAGCCGCCACACCGCAACGCGATAGTCTTTATGCTAGCTTTTGCGGCAGACTCAATATCATACGGTGTGTCGCCCAGCATGACCACTTCGTCGGGCGCACAACCTGATTGCTTGAGTGCAACTTGCATGATATCGGAATCGGGCTTTGATTGTTTCGCATCCTTCGATGTTTCCTGATGCTCCATTAAGTCTTGTACATGAGGTCCAACAATTTTGAGAGTTGCCTCTAGCTCATCGGGTTCGGCAGAGGTCGCGACGATGAGTTTCAGCCCTCGATCATGCATCTGCTGAACCAAATCCCGTGCGCCTGGGAATTGTTTTATCGTGGGGAGATAGCGCGTTTTGAGAATTTCTTTGCGGCGTTGCCCAATCTTCTTACCCTCTTCGCTGTCCTTCTCGATTCCCAGCAACTCTGGTAGTACCTTGTCACCACCCATACCGATAAGCGGTCGTATTCTGTCGAATGGCACTTGATAGCCTTGCTCAGCCATCGCGTCTTGCCATGAGTGCGCCTGAGCGTCGTTACTATCAATTAAAGTGCCGTCAACATCAAGAATAACAGCTTGTATTTGCTTTGTATGTATTGTCATGCTATCCTCTCAGATAAAGTAAAAACCGATGATTTGTGTCATATGCTTCAAGACACAGGTCATCGGTACCTAATGATAGAACGTTATGCAGAAATGGTCGGCAGTTGTGAGCTGAGCGTCTTACGTAGCAAAACTTTCGCACGATGAAAGTATGTTTTTGCTGTAGCTTCTGGCATGTGAAGCGTTCTGCCGATTTCTGAAAAGCTTAACTGCGCGAGATAACGGAGCGTCACAACATCGCGAAACTTTGGTGGTAGCGACTGAATAGCATCGTGCAAAACATCTTGCAGATCATGCCGCTCCATAATATCTTCTGGCAGTGGACCTGGGTCTGCCATATCTGCTAAGAAGGTAACTTCACCTTCGCTATTCTCAGTTTCTAACTGCGAGAAGTGAATGGCATAGCGTTTCCTACGTCGCAATTCATCGACGCAGCAGTTACGAGCAACCTGAAAGAGCCAGGGTTTGAACGGCTCTGAAATGCCTAAGTTGGGTAGCGAGGTGTAGAAGCGCAAAAACACTTGCTGCAACACATCGCACGCCTGGTCATAGTCGCCAAGGAAATGGCAAATAAAGTTAAATAATGGATTGGAATATCTTCGTACTAATATCTCAAATCCGTTCTGATCACCGGAAAGTGCCCTCTGCGCTAGTACCATATCGGAAAGATCATAGGGCTTTGTATAGCTTGTCTCACTAATTTTCACGAGTGCTCTCCTCGTTTCTATGTTTGGGGTTCTACATTTGTAGAAATTTGTTTTTCCTTTGTATGTTATTAGCCTAACGTTTTTTCTTTGGAATTACAATGACTTTTTCTCTAAATATTCTCTACTGTAGCAGGTTGTAATCAAATATTAAAGAGAGAGAGAGAAAGATTAGATATTTCTTATATATGCGAAAAAGAGCGCACCCTGGAAATCAACAAAGTTGATTTCCAGGGTGCGCTCTTTTTCGCAGATGTATAAAACTAAGCATGTTCTAAGCGACGCAGCTCAATTTTCCCATTGCGCGTGCGAACCGCAAAGGTCGGCTGGGCATACATAGCTGGACTATTAGCGACACTACCGTCACAGAGGCGGAAACCAGAATTGTGCCAGGGACAATACACCACACCATTTTCGAGTCGTCCTTCATCCAGAGGACCCGCAAGATGTGAGCAAGTGGCAGCCATTGCGTAGATGGCCTTACCATCTCGCACGACGACAGCAGGAATACCTGCGGCATCGACACGTGTTAGCTTGCCCTGTTCCAATTCTGCTTCATCCATGACAGCGACAAAGTCGTCTGAACCACCCTCCCATGCAACGTGATTGACACCAATGCCACTTGAGTACGACAGTTCACCGCCAAGATAAGCTGAGTAGAGCGAAACTGCATACGCGGTGGTAGCCAACGTGATAGCGGTACGTCGCTGCCCGGTAAGGCGTAGAATACCCGAAACGAGGTTGAGTGAGAGAACACTCGTATTAAGCAATGCGTGCAACATGCCAGTACGCTGCTCAGCTCCATCTGTGTCCACCCAGTTGCTGAGACCTGTCACAGCAGAACCGGCTGCCCCAGCAATACCAAGCCACATAGTCAGGTCTGCACTGCGTGCGACTCCTTCGTTCTCGTCGGCCAGCCACACAACGTCAAGCAGGGTTGTAGCACTCCACGAGCCGAGTGGAATAGTGACAAGGACAGGATGTAAGGCGTGTCCAAGCCAGACACCCGTCAGTATATCTTTAATTTTGTAACTGGGCTGTCCTGGCTGCCCAAAAAGTTTACTCGTCCATTGCTGCAACGGACTCGATAGCTTATCAAGCCAGGGCATATGAGCAAGTAACTCACCACTGAGATGTCGTATCGTTGGACTGTTGGGTGGTGTATCCATCCAACTTCTATCGGTACTTGTTATCACTTTTGAAGCCATGTGCATTTTCCTTTACTATTTTTCAACGTTGCGCCAACAATATTCATGTGGCGGATTCATACCAATCACAGAAAAAGGTACATCCGCCTTCTGCTGAGAATGAAGATAGTGTAAAACAGCTTGATTGTGTGCATAAAAGCGACGCGCACACTCTAAAGCACTCTGCAATGAGCGGAAATGGACGCTCATCTCCTGTTGCATCGGTAAAGAGACATAGTGGAAACCATGAGCCTCCAGCCAATTGCGATCCTCACAACGAGGCCAGATCAAGATAATTTTCCCATTTGGTTTCGTTACACGTTGTAACTCTGCCAGTCCACTCTCACCACCCTGTTCAGGCAGAGCGGTGAAGGCAGAACATGAAAGGGCAATATCGGTGCTATTGTCGGGAAGTGGTACAGCATCGAAGCGACCTTCAAGTGGAATAATGCGTTGTGTCGCACAACTTTGAGAACTTTTCCGCTTGAGAATACGCAAGAGGCCCGGTGAAGGCTCTACCGCATAAACCATCTTTGCTCCATAACGTAAGCATTCAAACGTTGCACGCCCACTACCCGCTCCCACGTCAAGCACTTTGTTGTTCTGAAGTTCTGAGGTAATATGCTGAAAAATACCGGGGTGTAGCCTCTCTCCCTCGATAAGCTCCTCGTAGAGATCAGGTGTTTTCCAGT
>JAABVA010003326.1_pt1 | contig 15371 bp, 15 predicted proteins | sample 5560331 | NCBI WGS metagenome assembly JAABVA01 (sample SAMN12812661, study PRJNA571458) | rock metagenome | isolation source: Antarctica rocks | place: Antarctica: Victoria Land, Mt New Zealand sud | collected 2016-01-07 | reverse complement strand
CCGTCCAGGTGTGGGCGACGCTGTCATTATTGACGATGACGACTCCCTGTCCCCTTGCCACGACGGGGTTCTGGGGCAGGAACGCATAGTTCCGGATCTTCACGACGAGCGGGGCCAGCGCCACCGCTTTGGGGGTCGCAGCCAACACCGTCGGTGCTGCCGCATGGGTCGCTGACGCCGTGGGTCGGGCGACAGACGGCGAGGGCGTCCCCACCGCGTCCGGCAGCGCAGCGGACGACGGGGTCGGTTGGGCGGCGGCCTTCGACGGGGAGCCACCTGCGCCGCAACCCGCCAGAAGGAACGCGCATGCCGTCAGCACGCCGAGCGATGCCCAGGGTCCGGTCATCCCCGGCCAGCAACCGGTGCGGCGTACAAGACGACGTTGTCGTTGTAGTGAGCGGTGCGCCGGTCGAACCGGCCTCCGCAGGTGATCAGCACGAGCCGTTCTCCCAAGGACTGATCGAAGACCGACGGGGGGAGCGAGGACTTGGCGTAGGACCGGCGGCCGGCGACCGTGAACACCACGGTCCGGCCCGATGCCGCCCGCAGCTCGACCGTGTCACCTACCTTGAGCTCCCGCAGACGGGCGAACACCCCGATGCCGTAGCGGGCGCTGTCGACATGACCGTCGACCACGACGCTGCCCGAGGCGTCACCGGGCGCCGCACCAGAACTCCACCAGCCCAGCACCGATGGGTCCTCGGGGACCGCCAGCGCACCAGCTGGTCCCACCCCGACCGGGACTACCCGAGCAGACAACCCGAGCCGAGGCATCCGCAACACCACCGGCCGGGCTGCTGCACGAGCCAGCTGTCCCCCTGACCCGGCGAAGGCAACCGGGTAACGAGAGACACCGGCACCAGCCAGCAGGGTCGCCGCTCGCGGCGAAGGGACGACGCCGACCTGCGTCGTCGTCCCCGGCCGCTGCAGCAGAACCCCCGCGACAACTGCGCCAAGGCCGACCGCGAGAAGACCTACGGCAGGCCGGGGCCTCGGCATCGGCTAGCTGCGCCGACGAGGCAGAAGCCGCCAACCGGCGGCGCCGACGACCGCTCCGCCGGCAAGCATCAAAAGGACAGGCAGCGCGCTGGTCGAGCCCTCCGCCTGCCCACCATTGCCGGCCGCCACCCCCGTCGGGGTGCTAACCAGCGCAGGGGCGCTCACCAGCTGGCCACGCACAGCTCCGGCGGGGAATGCCTTGGTGTGTGCGTTGAAGTAGTAGCCGGCGGGGTTGCTCGAAATGTCCGACAACAGCGCCGGGGCCACCGCCGCGCAGGCCTTACCAGCACCAATCTTGGTGGGGTCAAGCGGGACGACGACCGGCCCGTTAACGACTGCCGCGCCCTTATGGATGTGCATCGCGACCGCCTGCAGGGACGTAGCGGTCACGGTGTAGCAGAGCTGGTGGGAGGAGGTATCGAAGGTGAACAACGCCATCGCTGTTGCTTTGGGGTCCCCGACCTTGCCGACCTCGTTCGAGCCTTTGGCGGTAGCGCTGGCCCCCGTCGTTGCTGCAAGGGCGGCAGCCGCCGGCGCGATCGCCAGGCCCACCGCCAGAACCGGTGTGGCCAACAGCAGCGCAGTGCGTCGTTCCATCGTTCCTCCTCAGGCGACAGAGCGTGGGCCACGCTGCCAGGGTCGCCCCATGATCGAAGGCTGCATCGCCTACCGATGCTGGTCAACCCGAGACCCAGGTGACCGTTGCGGATGCTCACCACCACGCCAACGACCCCTGAGAAGTGATGCTTCACGCTCCGGCGGCAACGCGGCGTTCCTCTACGGATCACGAAGCTGGGGCCACTGCTTCAGGAACGATTGCACCTGACGACGGCTCTCCAGCACCACCCAGCGTTGACCGACAGGAGCGTTGTTCAGCATCGCCCCGTACTCGTCGTCGTACTTGCCGTACATCCGCCAGGCCCAAGCCAGGATCGAGCGCTCAGGATCTAGCGACAACACATTGCGAAGCGATTCACGGTTGCCATTCCAAAGCTCGCGCCGTAGCAGCACGCGTGCACACGTCCGCCTGACCACTTGGCGCATGACGAGACCTCTGCCAACACGTAGCCACACGACCACGTCCGCTCGTGACATCACGAGGTCCCTCGTTCGGGCGTAATTCCCATCGACCACCCACTCGGCCCCCGAGACGAACGCGCCGACGCGCGAGCGGAACTCCAACAGATCGAGCTGAGTCCAGCCTGCCTGGTGAAACAGCCCGTCCAGCTCGAGGTACGCGACGTTCTGAGCAGTCGCCAACCTACGTGCCACAGTCGACTTCCCCGCACCACTGGGACCTACCACCGCGATACGCACCACGACCCCTACCCTGGCAGCAAGCAGTCGTCGCACAGCAAACCACGCGCTCAACGCTGGGTAGGTGCCGTTGGCCACCAGTCTCATCCCTGCCCGTCTACCCGCCGGACCATCTCACATACGGTCATTAGTGGGACGTTGTCAAGCTTTCGTGCAGCCGCCTCAGCGTGTGGGCTCTTCCTGGCGCGGTTGCATGCCAACGCGAGGCAAGGCGGGCGGGAACCTCTTCGGGCGGGGACCGAGGTGCTCCAGCGGAGGCAGCCGGGGTCGCCGACCGCCGCAGCGCGGGCACCTCTGCGCACCCGTCACTCGGGGTGCGATTGAGAACAAGGCGAGGTCAGGCAGTGCTGGTCGGGGACGGAGGCTGGCAGACCTGACGGCAGGCCCGTGCGGTGCTATTCGGCGTCCCCGGGACACCTCGAGCAGAACCGGTCACACCGTACCCGACGCGACTCGTGCAACCCGGACATCGTCGCCGTCAGCGACGTGACATGACGGCACGCGCCGCGGCCACCGCATCGGCGGGCGAACCGGGCCAGGGGTCGCCGTGCCCGGGCAGCAGCAGCTCGGCCTGCAGCGCCTCGAGCCGCGCCAGCGACGTACCCGCGGCTTCCGCGTCGTGGTTCACAGCGGGCGGCATCAGGCGGGGGCCGCGCTCGCGGGTGAGCACGTCCAGGGTGACGAGCTCGTCGCCGCTGAACAGCACCCCGTGGTCCTCGAGCAGGAAGGAGGTGTGACCCCGGGTGTGGCCGGGCGTGGCCACGGCGCGAGGGCGCCCAGGCAGGTCCAGGACCTCCCCGTCATCGAACGGCTCAACCTCCTCCACCCATCGCGGGGTGAGGAATCCGTGCCGCGTCGCGTGTAGGACGAACCCGAACGCCGAGGGCCTCCACAGGTGCGGCAGCAGGTGCGGGACCAGGGCGAACGACGAGCCGCCGCGTTCTCGCCCACGGGCCCGGTCGACCTCCGCGGCGCGCGCCCGCACCGGGGTGCCCCACTCGCGCCGCAGCCGCTCAGCCGCACCGAGGTGGTCGCCGTGCCCGTGCGTCAGCAGTACCGACCGCAGGTCGACCGGGCGGCGGCCTAGCTGCGCGACCGCAGCTACCACACGTGACCAGCTGTTCGGCCAGCCGGAGTCGACCAGGAGCAGCTCGCCGCCGTCCTCGACGAGGTACCAGTTCACGATGCCGTCCGCGCAGCGGTGCACGCCCGGCGCGACCTGCTCGAGCGTGCTTATAGCCGTGGCTCCCGCCCCGGGGACCGGCCAGCGTCGGGGCCAGCTCGGCGGTCATCGGTCGGCGTGGGCGGGGCGAGGGTCATTGAGCCTCCAAGGGCAGGAACGGGCGGCGCGAGCAGGGGACCTGCCGGGCCCGGTGGGGCTGCCGTCGAGTCCTGACCGCTCCCCCACGCGGTCAAACCTTCAGCTCCCTTTCGGCGAAGCGCCGATCTCGCGGTCCTGACCGTGCACCTGCTGCTGGCAGGCATGACATCGAACGTTGGCGCACTTCACCGGCCGGCACGCCAGCCGCCGTCAACGTCGTCTCCTCCGCGGCGTCAACGTCTATCACCATCCCAGCCCTGACAGGTCGTCCAGACGGTCGCACCGTCCTGGCCTCCTCCGCTGACTGACTTCCGCGGTAGCGGCAAGGGTCGTTAGCGGGCGCGCTCCTAGTCAACCTGTAGGAACTCCGGGTAGTGGGTCAGTTTGAGTCTGTGATCTTGGACCGCGCTGGGCTCGGCGTGGGACACTCGGCACATGCCTGAGCGCTCACGCAAACGCCCGACAGATCTCAACGCATTGGCCGCATCCATCGTCGCGGACGCCACCGACGAGGAAAAGCCCGAACCAGCCGAGGACACCCGCGACCCCGCTGCCGTCGCCCTTGGTCGCAAGGGCGGGCTCAAGGGTGGCCGGGCACGGGCGGACAAGCTGACAGCCACGCAGCGGTCAGACTCAGCACGTGCTGCCGCCGCGCGTAGATGGGTTCACAGCGGTAACTCGGCATGATTTGGCTGCGGTTCCATCACGGCCATTCCTAAGACGGGTCCCCACCGGCAGAAGTCCGTCAGATCGTAGGTATAGAACGTTTCGACTTGTAACTCCTTGGCAGTCGCGAGGTGGATGGCATCGCCGGGTTTCAACCTCCACGACCGCTCTAACGCAGTACGCAACAGCTGGCGAGCACTTTCCGCGAGTCCGATGTGAAAGTCGGCCAGCTTGACCGGGGAAGGCGGACTCCATAAAGCATCAATCTTAGCCTCTAACTTCGGGTCGAGCACCCGCCGGCTTTTTTCCGTGGTTGCGAACGCCACTTCCGTTATCGTGTAGGCCGATGTTATTACTTCCCACTCTCCTCTTTCAGCCTCGCCTAGGAGAGCACGAATGTTAGGCGCCCGTTCGGGTTCGCCGTTCACGTATGCGAGCAGGACGCAAGCGTCCCAATAGACTAGGGGCGGAGAGAAGTTACTGGGCATCACGGAGTTGGCGGATGACAGCCTCGGATCTGTCCGGTTGAGTGCCGGCGAGCACGCCCTCCGCCACACGCCAGCCGCCTCGCTGTCCTTCCGGGCGCCGTTCTATCGCCCGCACCCGGCGTATCGACAGGGGGCGCCCTGTCCTCGGGTCTCGCTTCACCCATCCCTTGACCAACGCAACTTGGTCCCATGCGTCGCGCATCAAGTCCTGCTGCCCATCCTGCAAGTAACATGAGACAGCTTTGTCGTGAAGAATGTCGTATAGAGTGAACCGAAGGCTTCCCCTGTTGGTTAGGGTCTGCACGCGGCCAAGCACAGCGCCGTATGCGGCCAGGGAAGCGAGGCGCGGAGACGGATGCAGATCAGGGGCATGCGGTGCTATGTCGGTGAGGGTAACGTCATCATCGGCAGTCTCGAAGCGTATTGCCGGAATGCGAGCCCCCAGTAGGCCAACTAGATTGTTCGTGGCACTTAGTACGTTTGGATCAAGATCCTGGAGCCGGTCCCCTACTACCTTTCTACCAACCTCCAGATAGTCACTGGTAACGGACTCAACTAGGTCTGCATCGCGCGCCAACCCCCGGAAGGTCGCGATGGCGCTGCTCTTGTCGAGTCCGTCAAGCAGCCACGTAACACCTCCGGCCGGTTGCCGCGCATCCGCCAGACTCCCTAGCAAGGACTGCAGGCTCGAAAAAGCAGACGCGAGATCATCGAGCGTGGCATCGCCTTCGAGGACCAAGGTAACGAGGTCGCTGGCCATCTCGTCGCCTCCACTCGCCGCTGCGTGACACGGCCCTCAGTGTGTCACTCAGGTCGGGTTCTCTGACGAACACACGCCGAAAAGTCCGCCAATACCTTGCGAATGCCAGAGCGGTCAGGCATAATGGCCAGTATGAGCAACAGGTTGAGCACCGAGCAGCGGGCACGGATCATCGGGTGCCTCTGCGAGGGCATGAGCATCCGCGCCACGGTGCGGGTAACCGGCGCGGCGAAGAACACCGTGACCAAGCTGCTCGTGGACCTGGGCCAGGCGTGCGCCGCCTACCAGGACACCGCGCTCGTTGACCTGCCGTGCGTGCGCGTGGAGTGCGACGAGATCTGGTCGTTCTGCTACTCCAAGGCGAAGAACGTCCCGGCCGAGCACGAGGGCGAGTTCGGCTACGGCGACGTCTGGACGTGGACGGCGATTTGCGCCGACACGAAGCTCGTCCCGTCCTGGTTGGTCGGTGAGCGCAACGGCGAGGACGCCGAGGTGTTTATGCGTGACCTGGCCTCACGGCTGGCTCGGCGGGTCCAGCTCACCACTGCCGGCCACAAGCCCTACCTGGCCGCCGTTGAGTCCGCGTTCGGCGCGGACATCGACTACGCCATGCTCCACAAGATCTACGGGGCGGCGACTGGCGTAGGTGACGAGCGCCGGTACAGCCCGGCGATCTGCACCGGGATCGACAAACGGGTCATCACCGGGGAGCCGGACAAGGCGAAGGTGTCTACGAGCTACGTGGAGCGCCAGAACCTCACGATGCGGATGGGGATGCGGCGCTTCACCCGCCTGACCAACGGGTTCTTCAAGAAGGTCGAGAACCTGGCACACGCCGTGTCCCTGCACTACATGCACTACAACTTCGCCCGGCCGCACAGGACACTGACCAAGGCGAACAACGGCTACCCGACGACACCCGCTATGGCAGCCGGCGTTGCTGACCACGTGTGGACGCTGACCGAGATCGCCGGTCTGCTCGACTGAGAGTGGGGCGCGCTCCGTGTAGACGGCAAGAGCATCCGCGAGTACCCTCCCGCCCGAGCAAACCCAACAGGGGTCAGCCGACGCGGATGAAATGTCTCTCAGTGGCCTCAACGACGCACCACGCGAGTGCCATACCAACGCTAGTGATCGGGATCATCATGGCCCTGACTGGCGTGCTGAACGTGGCAAAGCCCGGTTGGAACTACAAGATGCAGCGCTGGCAGTTCAAGAACAAGCAGGCCTTTGAAACAAGCGACGCGGCGCTCCGCATGTACCGCATCACCGGCGCCGTAGCGGTCGTCGTCGGAATCGTGCTGATCGTCATCGGGATCAGCAAGCTGGCCTGACGGCCCGCCATCCAAACTGACCCACTACCGAACTCCGGCTTAAGGTCGTCGAAGGCTGAGTGAGCAAGCAAGCCGCCCAGCTGCCCTCCAAGGAGGTGGCACAGGTGTTGCTCGCGTCAGGCGTGAGCGGAACGCGTCGCTTGCGTCTTGGCGCGGGTGCGCCTGAGAGCGTCATCGAGCTGCTGGCTGTTGGCAGCTTGACTGCCAGCGTTCTGTCCCTGCTCCGCACTAAGGTGGCCGGGTACCACGGACCCCCGAGGCGCTAGACCAAAGCGGGAGGACTCGGGCGGCATGACCGAGCTGGACGAGCTCTTGGCGCAGGTGCCGGACGAGGGAGTGCGCTCCCAGCTCAAGGCCAGCATCGACACCCTCACGCGGCAGTTGCGCTTCGGCTTGGTCTCCGAACGCCATCTACCTGAGTCGATCCGCGCTTACAACGCCGTTGATGGGTTCGTCGAACAGCATGACGGCAGGGTCGCCGAGAAGGACGGCGGCGATGCCGAGGCGTCGGCCCATGCCGAGGGAGAACTCCCGGCGCGCAGGTGGGCAACGTCGTGCAGCCCGACGACGTCGAGGACTTCGTTGACACGGCTGCGGGGGATGTCGTTCGTCTGGGTGAGCATCCACAGATCATTGAATGCGCTGCGGCTCGGGTGGATCGCCTTGGCCTCGAGCAACGCCCCGATTTCGCGTAGTGGCCAGCGCAGCTGGGCGTAGAGCAATTCGTTGATGAGTGCCTTGCCAGAGGTCGGCGCGTCCAGCCCCATCACCATCCGCATGGTCGTGGATTTGCCGGAACTGTTCGGGCCGAGGAACCCGGTGACGACGCCGGGACGGACCGTGAAACTCAGGTCGTCCACGGCGACTCTGTCTCCGTGTGCTTGGTGAGTCGTTGTATGTCGTGCACGGGGCCAACCTCCGGTGTGGGCGCGGCCAGGCTGGCGCCGGGGTCGCGTTGACGATGCGAGCGGCAGCCCTACCGGACGCTGTCATCAGAGGGCCGCCAGCACGCGGCGTCGCTTGCCGGGCCGCGCGGCGGCGACTCGCACGATCAGATCCGACGTCCTTGGAACGGGTCAGCGGGCGGGCGGCCCGCGGGACTCACGGCCGGCAGGCGGGGTGCGCGGAAGGCAGATGGTGACCCGGGCACCGCCTGCGGCGCTGCGGCTCATGCTCATGGTGGCGTCGTGGGCGCGGGCGATCTCGCGGGCGATGGCCAAGCCGAGCCCGGTGGTTCCGCTACCTCGTCCGCGACTGGTATCCAGGCGTACGAAACGGTCGAAGACGCGTTCGCGGTCGGCGTCGGGGACGCCGGGGCCGTCGTCGTCGACGGTGATGGTGATGGTCTGTTCCTGGGCGACGGTGTGGATGGAGATGGTCGTCTTGGCGTAGCGGACTGCGTTGTCGATGACGTTGCGCAAGACTCGCCGCAGGTGCTCGGGGTTGCCCCTGGTGACCGTGTCCGGGCTGGTCGTCACACTGATGTCAAGCGGGTGGGCGGGCAGCTCGTCGCGAATCTCGTGGAGCATCTTGCACAGGTCGATTTCCTGCCGCCGGCCGGTCAGGGTGTGTTCGTCGGCCTTGGCGAGTAGGAGCAGTTGTTGGATGAGCTCCTCCAACCTGCCCGACTGGCTGCTCGCGCGTTGGGCGATGATCGGCCACGGAGCCGTATCGGGGTGGGCGAGGCCTACCTCCAGGGTGGTGCGGATCGCTGCCAGCGGGCTGCGTAGTTCGTGGGAGGCGTCGGCGACGAAGCGGCGTTGTTTGGTCGCGGAACCCTCTAGGCGGGCGAGCATGTCGTTCATCGTGCGGGCGAGTAGCCCGACCTCGTCTGCTGTCGAGGGTTCGGGGACGCGGCGGGAGAGGTCGTCGGCGGTGATGGCGGTGACGGCGGTGCGGATGCGGTTGACCGGGCGCAGGGAACGGCCGACGACCAACCACACGGCCAGCGCTGAGAGCAGCAGGACGATCGGCAGCCCGATGAGCAGGTAGTGGACGAAGCTCTCGTTGACGGTGCTCAGCAGCCCGGTGCTGGTTCCGGTGACGATGGTCACCAGTCGGTCGTCGATGGTGGCGCGTTGGGCGACGACGCGGATATCGGTCGGGACGATCCCGTCGGCTGCCTTCTGCCGCACCGGGCTCGTTGCCCCGGCCGGCAGCCGGTACACAGTGGGCACGCCGACCAGGGTGCGGGTCGCCGCCAGGACCCGCCCGTCACCGGCGATGACCTGCGCTTCGGCGTTGCCGTCGAGAGTGGAGCCAGGCAGGGGAGTGGGCCAGCCGCCATGGGTGTGGGATTGGACTATCTGCGTGGCGTAGGTCCGTAGCTGGATGTCGATCGTGCCGCGCACCGAACTGGTTTGCAGCTGAAACATGAGCAGCAGACCGGCGACGACGGCAGCGGTGATGCCCAGGCTGGCCACGACTGTGACGCGGGCCCGCAGTGACGCGCCACGCGGTCGGCGGCGCAGGGGCCACCGGCGCTGGGCCATGCCGGCGTGGGGGGTCATGGGCCGTCGTCGGCGATGAGGTACCCCTCGCCGCGCAGGGTCTGCACGATCGGCGTGCCGACTGCGGCGTCGATCTTGCGTCGCAGCCGGTGCATGTGGACCTCGACCACCGCTGCGCCACCGTCGTAGGCGGCGTCCCAGCAGTGGTCGAGCAGCTCGGTCTTGGCCACGACGTGGCCCTTGCGACGGATCAGGTGTTCCAGGACAGCGACCTCTCGGTTGGTGAGGTTAAGGACTGCGCCGTCCCGCACGACGGTGCGGCTGGCCGGGTCCAGGGTGAGGCCGGCGGTGGTCAGCACCGCCGGCCTTTCCCCCAGGTCGCGCCGGGTCAGGGCCCGCAGGTGCGCCAGCAGGATCGGGTAGGAGAACGGCTTGGCCAGGTAGTCGTCGGCTCCGCTGTCCAACCCCTCGGCGTGGTCGAGGTCCTCATCCATCGCGGTGAGCATCAGGATCGGTGTCCACAGTCCCTGCTCGCGCAGCTGTTTGCACACTTGGTAGCCGTCCAGGCCGGGCAACATGACGTCTAAGATGATGACGTCCGGGGACGATTCGCGGGCCTTCCACAGCCCGTCCTCCCCGTTGTCCGCGACATCGACGACATACCCCTCGGCCTGCAGCCCCCAGGTGAGCGACTCGGCCATCGCCGGCTCGTCTTCAACGACCAGTACCCGCATCTCTCAACCATCCCAGCCGGACCCGGCCGGGACCGCCACCGGCACGGGGGTCCTGGATTCGGCCGGCCCGGTCGGGTCGGCGGCGGGCAGGCGCAGCAGCCGAGCAGCCCACTCGGGCATCCACCAGTTCGCCTGCCCGAACATCGAGACCAGGGCGGGCAGCAACAGCATCCGCACGACCACCGCATCCGACAGCACACCGGCGGCGAGCCCAGCGGCGATCTGGCGCACGGTGATGGAGTTGGCCGTGGACAGCGACGCAAGCGCGAAGAACAGGATCAGCGCGGCGCTGGTGACCAGTCGACCGGTGCGTGAGACGCCCTCGACGATGCCTGCACGGGTGGATCTGGTGCGGTCGTAACCTTCGCGGACCCGGGACAGGATGAACACCTCGTAGTCCATCGACACCCCGAACAAGAAGCCGAAGATCAAGACCGGGGCCAACGTGTCCACCGCACCGTAGGACTTCGTCCCCCACAACGCCTGCATCCCGAATCCGTGCTGGAAGACCAGCACCAGAATCCCATAGGACGCCGCAACCGACAGTGCGTTGAGCAGCACCGCCTTCGCTGGCAGCAGGATCGACTTCAATCCACGCGCGAGCAGCAGGAAGGTCACCACGGCCACGATCGCGAACAGCAGCGGGAACGCCCCGTAGGTCGTCTTCACCTCATCGATGCCGAGCGCGGCCTCGCCGCCGACCTGCGCGCTACCCGGCACGGTCTTGCGGATGTCGGCCAGCGACGTCCCCCCGTCGGCGCTGCCGACCTCGTGCTTGGGGAGCGCGACCACCACGGTGCTGCCGCCCACGCGCCAACTCGGACCGGTGGGTGCGACCGCGCCGTGCAGGCTTGAGACCGTGTCCAGCGAGTTCGTGATCGAGCCTGCGTCGCCGGCGTGCGGAACGTAGATCGGCACCGCGGTGAGGGTGCCGCTGGAGAACCCGTCTGCCTGCAGCGTACGTAACCCGTCGGTGTAGGCGCCGCTGGAGGCCAGCGCGCTACTGGTGGGCTGGGAGATGTTGATCGTCGACGCGACCCCCGCCAAACCGCCCAGGATCCCCAGTCCAACGACGGCTGCGGCGACCCGATGGCGAATCACCCGGTGCGACCACCAGATCCAGAAGCGGCTGGCCTGCCCGCTCGACTTGTGTCGCGGCCAGTCCAACGTCGGGCCGATCTTCGACAGCACCGCCGGCAGCAGCGTCAACGCGACCAAGGTCGCCGTGGCGGGGATGAACAACCCCGAGATCCCGATCCCCCGCACCACCGAGTTCGGCACGACGGTCAGCGCGAACAGCCCGAGCGAGGCGACCAGGCCCGAGAACCACACCGAGTGCCCGGCCCGCTTCATCGCTTCGCGTACCGCGTCGGCGTTGGGGCGTCCGGCCGCGCGTTCCTCCCGCCACCGGGTCACCACCAGCAACGAGTAGTCGATCGACAATCCCAACCCGAGCAGCGCGACGATGTACTGCACCGCCGGGTTCAACGGCGACGAGGACGGCAGCACATAGGTCAGGCCGTAGATGAGCAGCTGCATCGTCAGCACGGAGATCAACGCCATCATCAACGGCAGCACCGCCAGGAACGACCCGAACACCCACGCCGACACGACCAGCGCCCCCAGCGCCCCGATCAGCAGCTCGATCAGCACACTGGAGTTGCCCTTCGTGGTGTTCCCGGCCTCAAGCGACTTCAAGCTGGTGCCCTGCACCGTCAACGAGGGCGCCGCGGCCCTGGCCGCCTTCGTGACCTTGTCGATCGCCGCAGCGTCCATGTCGTCGCCTTCATGCGGCGGATACACCAGCACGACCGTACTTCTCCCGCCGGTGCCGAGCAGACTCTGGTTACCGCCGGAGTTGGCGTACGACACCACCCGCAACCCCGGGGCCGCCTTCGCCACAGCCAGGTCGACCGCGGCGATCTGAGCGGGCGCCCCGCTCGAGCGGACCGTGCGGCCGGGCGGCACGTTCAGTGTCAACACCCCCGGGTCGGATGTGACGCCGCCGTACTGCCTCGCGATCTGCTGATCGGCACGGTAGGCGGCGGTGTTCACGTGGCTTCCAGACTTCAACCGACCCGACACCGACGGCGCCAGCACCACACCGACGATCGTGACCACCAGCCACAGCAGCCCGACCCACAGCCGATGCCGGACTACCCACTGACTCAACGCATCCATGATCGCTCCTAACGAAAGTTTCCCAAGGTCAGGCGCGACGCTAAAAACCAACGCCTGTCGGGACGCTTTCACTGGCACCACCCGATCGCGTGTGCGGTAAGCAAGCGCGCAGGATCCTCCGGCAGGCCGCTGCCCTGAGCGTGTGTCAGTGGTCGCAGTCCGTGTCCAGTGCCGCGCATGGGCCGGAACCGCCGGAGGCCGTCGTGTGGCGGCCGGCCCGTACGAGCCACGCGGTTGCTTCGACCCGCCTTCTCCGTCCGCTGTCAGTCGCTTCCGTCGGACGGATTACGCCTGTTCGCCGGCGCCTGTGGCTTCTCTGCCGCAGGACGACCGGCGCATCGCCGCGGCCGGCCTCGCTGCTCGTGCGCGCGACTCCTGCTCGACCGGGCCGCCGGGGGCGTCCTTGCACGGGGCCCGCCGTCCCGGCGGGCAGCGGTAAGGCACGACTGCAGGCGCGTCCTGGACGACTACGTGCAGCAGGGGCAGCGTCGTAGGTCTCTCGTGTGATGACTTGGACGCCAACGACCCTACGGGGCCACGAGCTCCCAGGCCCTCACGACGCCGATCAACCCCGAACACGACAGCCGTGAAAGGTTCCCGTAAGTTTGACTTCATACGGTGCCGCCCATGGCCTTCCCGGAGTTCGTGCCGTCGCCGTCGGGCGCGTGGTCGTGAACCGAGTCACAGCCGTCTGTCTTCGCCGTAAGCGTCTGGTCGTGTTGACGTGGCTGCTGCTCACGGTCGTAGGCGGACTGCTGGCGTCACAGACGACCAGTCGTATGACGCACACGTTCGCTACCCCCGGCACGGCCGGCTACGACACGAACCTGCATCTGCTGCAGACCTTTGGCATCGACGGCAACGAACAACCGACGATCGCCGTGTTGACGCTGCCGGCCGACCAGACGATGGGCACCCAGGCCGGTCAGGACGTCGCGGCGCGGACCTTCGGGGCGGCGAACCGTGCAGGACGGTTGGCCGTCGCCGACTACGCAAACACCCACGATCCCAGGCTGATCTCGGCCGGCGGGCGCACCACAAGACACTTTTCGATATGCCAAACCCGGATCTGCCGTCGGGGACAGGCGTCATGCAAGGTATCGAGCCGGCGCTGCGGGCGGCGGCGCCACCGGGAACGACAGTCTCGGTCACCGGGTTCGAGCAACTCCAGACCATCGCAGGAGGCGGCGGCGGTAATCCCGGTGTGCTGTTCGAGACACTCATCGGTGGCGTCGGTGCGCTTGCAGTGCTGCTTTTCGTCTATGGCTCGGCCGTGGCGATCGTGCCGTTGCTGATCGCGGTGCCGTCGATCCTCACCACGTTGCTGCTCGTCCTAGGGCTGACGTACGTAACCGACGTGAGCTTCCTCGTCGAGTACCTCGTGGCGGTGATGGGGCTTGGGATCGCGGTTGACTACTCGCTCCTGCTGATCACACGCTGGCGTGAAGAGCGCGAAGCGGGACGGAGCAACGAGGAGGCAATCCTCGCCGCCAGTCCGACGGCGGGCCGCGCCGTGCTGTTCAGTGGGCTGACCGTCGCCGTCGGACTGCTGTCTCTCGTGATCTTGCCGGTGCCCTTCCTGCGCAGCATCGGCTTGGGCGGGATGCTGATCCCCCTCGTCGCGATCTCCTCTGCCGTGACGCTGCTGCCAGTGATCCTGGCTGCGTGGGGGCCCGCGTTGGACAGGCGCCGTGTCCGCTCGGGATCCACGACCCAGAGTCGGCGGTGGCAGCAGTGGGCCAATCTCGTCGTGCGACGCCGGTGGATCGCGGGCATCGCCGGACTCGTCATCGTGCTCGGGCTCGCCGCCCCGGCACTGTCGATGAACACCGGACAGCCCAGGGCGAACTCGCTCGGCGGAGCCGGCCAGCCGGCCAGGACTCTGCATGCACTCCAGGCCACCGGAGTACCGGGTGCGGTCGTTTTTCCGATCCAGGTGCTCGTCCACGGGGGTCCTGCCGCGACCGCCCGTGCCAAGGCCGTCGCCGAGTCGACGCAGGGGATCTTCACGGTCCTCGCTCCGCGCACACCCTCGTTCCGGCAAGGCAACGACTCCCTGCTCAGTGTGATCCCGACAGACGAGGGCAACACCGCGGCAGGCACCGCGACGGTCACGCGCCTGCGCACGGCCCTGGCCACCGTGCCGGGGGGCGTCGAGGTCGGCGGGAACACCGCGCAGAACGTCGACTTCAACCGCGCCGTATACGGGAACTTCCCGTTGATGCTGGCCGCCCTGGCCCTGATCACCTTCCTTCTCCTGGCCCGGATGTTCCGGTCGGCCGTCCTCGCGCTCAAGGCCGTGCTGGTGAACCTCATCTCACTCGGTGCCGCGTTCGGCTTCCTTGTGCTCTTCTGGCAGCACGGCTACGGCTCGCACCTCTTATACGGCGTGCCCGCAACGGGATCGATCCGCAACTGGGTGCCGATCGTCTCGTTCGCGTTCCTGTTCGGACTCTCGATGGACTACGAGGTCTTCATCCTGGCCCGGATGCGCGAGGAGTACGACCGCACTGGATCCACGGAAGACGCCATCGTCGACGCCCTGGCCCGCACGGGACGCCTCGTGACCTGCGCTGCCGTGATCCTCGCGATCTCATTCGCTTCGCTCAGCAGCGCGCCGGACGTCGTCGTCGAGATGATCGCGACCGGACTCGGCGTCGGGATCTTCGTGGATGCGTTGATCGTGCGATGCCTCCTCGTCCCCGCGCTCGTCGCGATCATGGGTCGCTGGAACTGGTGGATGCCCGGTGCGCTGGCGAAGCTGCTGAGAGTCCCGGCCGGAATACCGGTTCAACAGCCCCTCTCGGTACAGCCCTGACTGCGGACAGCACAGCCTTGCCGCTCTTGACTTGGACGCGGCACTGCGTGCGTAGTCCGGTGTGTCGCCGAGCTAGGTCATTACACCGACCACAGGTGTCTCATGGCGAGCAAACCCGTCCCGGCGGAACGTTCGGACCGGCCGAGACCTGACCGCCACGAGCACCGGGTATCGCGAGCAGGGTCCCGGCAAAGTTGATCTGGCTGTTACAGGAGCAGTGGGAGGACGCGAGCGGGATGTCGGCTGAGGTGTCGGCTGGCGGCGGCGATGTTGCTCGCGCCGGCGCTGCGGAGCAGGCTGATC
>JAABVA010003324.1_pt1 | contig 15379 bp, 17 predicted proteins | sample 5560331 | NCBI WGS metagenome assembly JAABVA01 (sample SAMN12812661, study PRJNA571458) | rock metagenome | isolation source: Antarctica rocks | place: Antarctica: Victoria Land, Mt New Zealand sud | collected 2016-01-07 | reverse complement strand
AATCGGCGTGTCGTGTTCGCGTCAAACTTCCGGTCGCAGGAGGCGGAGCTTGTACTGCGCACGCTGCTAGGCTCCCCACCCACGGGGCCACGAGCCGCTCCAGCAGCGCCTATCCGACCGGTTCTAGCGGAGCTGCCGATCCAGGGCTCGGGCAAAGACGGGCGGCCTGGAACAGCCCACGCGTCTTCACGCTTGAGGATGTCCGTCCGGTCACCATTTACGTTCTGCCTGCAGAGTGTCAGCGATTGACGTCGGTCCGCGGGTAGCAGGAATACGAACCAGCAAGCGAAGATATGGGGCACTAGTTGGTACGCACGACCGCCGTCCGGTTCATTGACGACATCGACGGTTCTCAGGCGGCTGAAACAGTCCGCTTCGCCGTGGATGGCCAGACCTACGAGATCGACCTGTCTGTAGAGCACGCGCAGCGGCTGCGGCAGAGCCTGGGCGAGTTCATCGCCGCGGCCCGCCGGACAGGACGGGGAGCCGGGGGTTCCAGGCCGGGTCGGCGTCCTGCTGGGCAACCTCGGGAGGTCGAGCCCTCGGTGGTCCGGGCGTGGGCGGCGGAGAACGGCGTGGCTGTCTCACCCCGGGGCCGGGTGCCCCAAGACGTGCTGGCCAAGTACCGGGCCGCTCAGCACCCGGCCGCAGCTAGCACTGAGCCGGCCAGCACCGTGCCAGCCGAGCCGCTGGTAGCCCAGCTCGCAGCGACCGAGCCGATGGCAGATACGCCAAAGCGAAGCCGGCGCCGGCGTAGTTGAGCCCCTGCCGGACCGGCGTTGCGGTACTTGCGTAGCTTGCGTAGTCTGACCTCTTGAAGAAGAGAGGTGCGCTGTTGAGTACCACCGCGAGCAAGTCCTCCCGCCGGGCCACAACCAAGGCCCAGCACCGTGTGGCCATAGGCGGGGGAGTGGTGCCAGTCGCCTCCGGCGAGCCGGCTGCTGCTGGGCGGCTGGGGAAGGCGCAGCACGCCGCGGCGCTGCTGCTGCAAGACGCCCCGGCTGGCGAGCTCGACGTCGTGCTGGCTGCGACCGACCGGAGCGGCAGGCAGACATTGGATGGGGCGCTGTGGGGTGCGGCCCCGGACCGCGGCGAGGTCGACGCCGGTGTTCTTGCCAACCTGCGCAAGCAGTTTGCTGGACGCGCAGCACTCGAGCAGGCGTCGGTGAGCCGCGCCGAAGCCGCCGGCCTGCTCGGCACCTCCGAGCAGGCCGTCACCGGCGCGCTGGCAGCGGGCCGGCTGCTGGGGTTCAAGCGGGGGCGCCGCTGGCTGATCCCCGCCTGGCAGCTCGACCCGGAGGCCGAGCGGGGTGTCCTTGCTGGCCTCGGCGAGCTGGCCGCAGCCTTTCCTGGTGGAGTGGTCGCCCTGTCCCGGTGGGCGGTCCGCCCGCACCCCGACCTTGGCGGCTGCGCCCCGCGTGACGCGCTCGCCAACGGCGAGCTTGAGGCGGTCGTGGGGCTGGCCCGGACGGTGACCGCCGCCGGGTGGTAAGACCTCTGGGCGCCCCGGCCCGCCCGCTTCCCGCCGGTGGTGCCAGCACGACGTGGCGGTGGCGCCGTCCCACGCCCGGGCGGCCGTGGGGCTGGTGCCGGGTCTACCACCGCAGCCGCCACACCCCCCGCGGGGACACCCCGCGGGGCTACGGACCGCTGGCCCGCCTGGACCCGCACACCCCGCCGGCTGCCGCCGGGCCGGGGGTCGACCCGCAAGGACGAACCGTGCTCTACACGGGCCAGGACCTGGCCACCAGCGCATGTGAGGTGTTCGGCGAAGCCGGCGAGGCCCTGCTGTGCCCGGCCTGGCGAGTTGCGCTGCTGCGCCCGACGCGGCAGCTGACCTGTTCGACCTGGCCAGCACCGGGTCGGCAATGGCGATCGGCGGCCTGCCCTCGCTGGGCGACGGCGCCTGGCCGCGGGCGCTGACCCAAGCCTGGGCCCGGGCGGTCTATGAAGACGCCCCCACCGGCAGGCACGTCGACGGGATCCGCTACCGGTCGGCCTACAACGCCGGCCTGGCACTGGCCCTGTGGGACAGCGCAGCCACAGTCGTCGTCGCCGCCGATACGGCCGGCGTCGAGCAGGACTTTGCCCTCAGCCACCCGGAGATGCTCGCCCGGCTCCACGCGGCCATGGCGCCGCGGCATATCGTCATCAGCCTGGTTGACTCCGCCGACTGCCCCACCTGCCAAGACAACCACCGACCGTCGTAGGCACCCCCCGGCGCTGCGAGTCCGCATGACAATCGCCTCGCCCCGCCTGCTCACTGTCACGATGAGGGCATCTTGGGTCCTTGCGGTGGTCGCAACACTGACTGGGTGAGGGTGTTAGTGGCGGCGTGAGAGCGCCGAACGCCTCCCAGCAGGGCGGCGCCGAACACGGCGCGGCGCGCCCGTCGCGGTGGGAGCTGCGGACCTGCGGGCGCAGGGGCCACGTCACCTACGTGCCCGACGAGACCGAGCTCGCGGGCCGGCTCTCGGGCCGGACGGGTGCTGGCACGGTGTGGCGGTACCTGCGGTGCGGCGACTTCGTCCTCGGCCAACCCAGGCACTCCGGGCCGGCGGACCACGCGCCGCTGGTGCTGCGCGGCAAGGCGCTGCGTTCGGCGATCATCTTACGGCTGCTGGCCCTGGAGCGGGTGGCGCGCACCTTGCTGCTGGCCCTAGCGGTGTATGGGGTGCTGCGCTTCAAGTCGGCGCGCACCTCCATCCAGGACGCCCTGACCCGGGACCTGCCGGCCTTCCGCGCCTCGGGGATCCACGTCGACCAGCTCGCCTTGGTACGCGAGCTGCAGCACGCCCTAACGACCCAGCCCTCGCGGCTGAACCTGGTCGCGGCTCTGCTCGCCGGCTACGCCGCGATCGAGGCCGTCGAGGCGGTCGGGCTGTGGCTGCTGGCCCGGTGGGGGGAGTACTTCGCCGCCGTCGCCACCGCAGTGTTCTTACCGCTGGAGGTCCGGGAGCTGCTCAAAGGGGTGACGTTCACCCGCGGCGTCGCGTTCGCGATCAACGTCGCCGCTGTCGTGTACCTGCTGTTCGCCAAACGGTTGTTCGGGCTGCGCGGCGGGCGGCGGGCTTATGACGCCGAACGGCGCGGCGAGCAACTGCTCGAAGTCGAACGCAGCGCCCTCACCCACCCGGACAGCGAGGCGAACGATGACCGTGCAGCAGCAGCCCGCGGAAATGTGTCCTCCTGACAGTCCTGGAAGAGTCCTCGCCCTGTTCCTATGGCCGCTGTCGGTCGCGAGGAACAAGGGGCCAGCAGCCCGAAGACGGTCCAGTACTGAACGGGAGCCGGCTCCGGCAGCTCAGGACGGGCATTCGCAGGCCTGCAGGTAGTGTTTGAACTCGCAACCACTTTCGCGGGGAGAATCATGACGACGGATGCGCGCGACCTTGGACTGCTCACCCTGCGGGTGGGGGTCGGCGGCACGCTGATCGCCCACGGCACGCAGAAGCTGTTCGGCGGCGGCGGCGGCGGCGGCGGGCTGGCCGGCACCGGCGGGTTCTTCGACTCGGTCGGCTTCACCCCCGGCAAGCTGAACGCGGTACTCGCCGGCGCCGGCGAGGCCGGTGGTGGTGCGCTGCTTGCCCTGGGCCTGGCCGCCCCCGCTGCGGGCGCGGCAGCCTGCCGGGACCATGGTCGTCGCCGCGTCGATGCACAAGGACAACGGCTTCTTCGCCCAATCCGGCAGCTATGAGTACCCGGCGGTCCTTGCCTTGACCGCCGCCTCGCTCGCCCTCGGCGGCCCCGGTCAGCTCAGCCTCGACGCAGCCCTGGGGCACAAGGTCAACCAACCGTGGATGCGCATTGCAGGCATCGCGGCCATCCCCGCCGCGGCCGGCCTGGTCTTCAAGCGCCGCAACGCCGCCCTTGCCCTGGCCAGCGCAACCGTCCCCGCCGCCGAGGTCGGCAGCGGCGAGCCCCACCAGACCACCATTTCGGCCTGACAGTTGCGCGCAGGCTTGTCGGCGGGGTTGCGCACTCGGGCGTTCACCGCCGGCGGGGGTGGTGAGTGTGTGCGAGGGCTGCGCCGCCTTGGTTTTTGCCTCAGACGTGACGCAGCCGTGTCGGGTAAGGGGGCAGGACCTCGAGAGCGGCGACAAGTTGCCTCGATCGCTGGTGTTGCATTTGCGGGGGTAGGGAAGTATTCCAGACCGTGCGCTTGGCCTGGGAACGCTAGACACTCGACTGAGCGTTAGGGCCGAGTAGTCATGGCTGGAGCGATGCGGCGGCTGCTGTTGGGGGTGTTGTCTGTCGGACTGGTCGTGGCCTACAGCGTGTGGATGTATTACCTCGTCGCCAAATGAGCCGCCGGGCGGGCCTGCTGGTCTCGTGCCGGCGCGGAGTGCTGCCGCGTCGGTAGCGGTACCGGGGTATTGGGCGCTTGCGCCACTCGTGGCCGTGCCCCCTGACGGGTCCGCAGAATGGGAGACAAGCGGCGGTGGGAGGGCGGGTGACAAGGGTGGCGACTGGCCTTCGCTGGCGCAGCCGGTCGTTGCAGGCTAGGCGCATCCTCCTACGCCGGCCCGGTTGGGGGTACGTGCAGGCGGGATACGCCGCGCCAGTTGTGCCAACCACTCAGACTCATGCTGGCCGTCGAAGGAGCGTGGCCTCATGAGCGCAGCCCGGTGGCGTCCTCGTCAGCTCCTGCCGGGGTGGGCCATGCTGCTGGTGCTTCTCACGGCGGCAGGGTTGCTGCTCGCAGGCTTGGTCGCACCGCTGGTGGTTGCGACCGGGCTGACCGCAAAGACCGCGGCGAACCAGTTTCTGGCCCTGCCGACTGACCTGCCCGACCCGGTGGTGGGGCTGGACAGCCGGGTTCTGGCTGCCGACGGCAGCGTGGTTGCGGTGCTGCACGGAGCCCAGAACCGGCTGCCGGTAACGATCGGGCAGGTCCCTCCCGTGATGCAGCACGCGATAGTCGACATTGAGGACTCCCGTTTCTACTCCCACCACGGCGTGGACTACCGGGGTCTGGCTAGAGCGGCGGTGACCAACGCCTCCGCCGGCGGGGTCCAGCAGGGTGGGTCGACCCTGACCGAGCAGTACGTCAAGAACGTGCTACTCGACGCCGCCTCCACCCCTGACCAGCAGCAGGCCGCGACCGGCAAGTCGCTGAGCCGAAAGCTGCGGGAGGCGCGCTATGCCTTGGCTCTCGAGCAGCGCTGGCCCAAGTCCCGGATTCTTGAGGGCTACCTCAACATCGCCTACTTCGGCAACAATGCTTACGGCATCGGCGCCGCGGCCCAGCGCTACTTTGGTGAGAAGGTCGAGCAGCTCACCCTGCCCCAGGCCGCGATGCTCGCCGGCCTGGTGCAAGGGCCCTCGCAGTACGACCCGCTGCGTCACCCGCAAGCCGCCGCGACCCGGCGCAGCGAGGTCCTGACCCGGATGGGTCAACTGGGTCACCTCACGCCCGCCCAGCAGGCAGCGGCTCGTCGCCAGCCGCTCGGGCTGCACCCCACGCTGCCGCCTGCGGCCGGCGACCCGTGCCTGAGCTCACCGGAACCGTTCTTCTGCGACTACGTCCGCCAAGACCTGCTCGCCGACCCCGCCCTTGGCGCCACCCGAGCCCAGCGAGACCATCGGCTGCTCGAAGGCGGACTGACGATCAAGACCAGTCTCGACCCCGCGGTGCAGCGCTCGGCCCAGCAAGCCCTCAACAGCACAGTGGAGAAGACCAACCGCACCGCCGCCGTCGAAGTCATGGTCAAGCCCGGCACCGGTCAGGTCCTGGCGATGGCAGTCAGCCGCGACTACGGCACAGCAACCGGGCAGACCACTGTCCCGCTGCCGACAACGGCGGCCTTCGGCCCCGGGTCAACGTTCAAGACCTTCACCCTCACCGCTGCCCTGGCCCAGGGCCTGCCGCTCACAACGTCGTTCTTCGCCCCCGCCTGCTACGTCCCGAAAACCTTCACCATCACCGCCGACAGCGGCCGTAAGCCCGGCGAGCCGAACGCGACCTGCAGCAACGGGTTCAGCAACGCCGACCCCGCCGAAGCGGCGACCTATGCCATCCCCAAAGCCACCTGGCAGTCGGTCAACACCTTCTATATCCAGCTTGAAGAACAGGTCGGCGTCCTCAACGTGGCCGCGATGGCCCGCACCCTGGGCATCCCCGCGCAGCGGCTAGCCAAAGTCGGGCCCAACGACGGCTCGCTGACCCTGGGCACCGAGGTCGTCAACCCGCTGGACATGGCCACCGCCTACGCCACCCTTGCCGCACGGGGACGGCGCTGCGACCCCCGGCCCATTGCCTCGATCAGCACGCCCACTGGTCAGCCCGTCGCCTTCCCCCCTGCCCCGTGCCGCCAGGTCATCGACCGTGCCGTCGCCGACACAGTCACCAGCGTTCTGGAAGGGGTATTGACCAACGGGACCGGCTACCCCAACGCCGCCCAAATCGGCCGTCCCGCTGCCGGCAAGACCGGTACCAACGAGGGGTTTTCCAGCGCCTGGTTCGTCGGCTACACCCCGCAGATCTCCGCCGCGGTCGAGCTCGGCGACCCCCGCGGCGGCCCCGGCCACCCACTCACCGACATCACCATCGGCGCCCAGAGCTACCAGCATGTGTTCGGCGGCGACGTGCCGGCCCTGATCTGGGGACGGTCGATGTACAACGCGCTGATCAACCAGCCCTACGCCGGGCTACCCGACCCCGCAGCCGACACCAGCCCCACGGCACTGCTCGCCACGCCCGGACCAAGTCCAGGCTCGGGACTGTTCGGACCCAACTCCCCACCCACCTCACCGGCGCCCACGCCGACCCCCTGAGCCCAGCCTCGGCTCCAGGGACAACTCGCCTCAGCCGACCCCTGGTCGACGACCCCCGGCTGTCGGCCTCCGACGCACCATCTGACACAAGAACCGCGCGCATATCCACGAGGACGAACTGCCTACCGACTAGCGGGCAAGCGTGGCGGTCGTGCGCCAGACCCCGGCGGAGCTGGCCTCGCCCTGTCGTCGGGGGCGAGGGTGATCAGTGTCGGTCGGCGGCTGCGGGCAGCTCCGGGCTGATGGCTGCCTGTGTTGTCGGCAAGCCCAGCCCGGTGGCGTGCCGGTCGGCGAGGGACAGCAACCGGCGCAGCCGGCCGGCGACGGCGTCTTTGGTCACATCGGCGGGTCAGCCAGTGCGCCGAGCTGCTCCAGCGACGCCTGCGGATGCGCCAGCCGCAGCCGCCCCGCCGCCAGCAGGTGCTGCGGGGCCTCGCCGGCCAGCAGCGCCGTCGCTGCCTGCACCCGAGCGACCCCAATCACTGCGGCGCGGGCGACCCGGCGCTGGTTGGCGGTCTCGAAGTGCGGCACCGGGCTGCTGGTGGCCTGCCACTGGCGGCGCGTCTGCCGCTGCTGCCAGGCCAGCACCCCCTCGCGTGCCCCGAGCTGGGACAGCAGTACCCCGACCGCCGGACTGTCGCCGACCACGACCCGGTGCCCGCCGCGCACCTGCCCGGCCTGGGCAGCCACACCCAGGCGCCGGACAGCACCAACCAGCGCCAGCGCCGCCTCCGGCCCGGGGAGGCGACCTGCCGCCGGCCCGGCTCGGCCAATGAGCCGCGGGCCAGGAACGCGCCCCGCCAGGCGGCGGCAGCATCACAGCTGCCTGCGGTGACCACCCTCGCCGGCAGCCCCCGCACCGGACCGTGGGCACACAAGGCTAATAGCAGTGGCGGCGGGCGGTTGTCCGGGCTGGCCCTGCTGCTGGCACTGTTGGCGGTCGCCGGGTTGCTGGTCGCCACCCTTGCTGCGCCGGTGGTGCTGGCCACTGGCCTGGCGGCCAAGGGCACCGCTGACCACTTCGACGCGCTGCCCACCGACCTGCCCGACCCAGTGCTCGGGGTGGACAGCCAGATCTTTGCCGGCGACGGCAGCCTCGTCGGGGTGCTGCACGGGCCGCACAATCGGCTTCCGGTCCGCCTCGGGCAAATCTCCAAGGTGATGGAGCAGGCCATCGTGGACATCGAGGACTCGCGGTTTTACTCGCACCACGGTGTGGACTACAAAGGCCTGGCCCGGGCTGCGCTGAAGAACACCGCTGCGGGCGGCGTCGCGCAGGGCGGTTCCACCCTGACCCAGCAGTACGTGAAGAACGTGCTGCTCGACGCTGCTTCCACACCGGACCAAACTCGGCGCCACGGTGATTCCCAACAGCTACGGCGGCTCGGAGTCGTCCAGCGACCTCAGTTACGACAGCACCTACTACCACCACCCCGGCGGGCAGGTGGTGGTTGAGGCCGAGCTCGACAACGGCCTGGTCGCCAGCCGGCTGCGCCGCGAGATCGCCGACCTCTACGGTCATCCGGCCACGGTGAGGGTGCTGGCCGCCGGTCGGCAGGCGGGCCGGCCGGCGGTATCTGCTGCGGGTCGATAGCCGGGGGGCGGCGCTGGCCCGAGCCACCGACCGGACGCGGGCGCGCGTGGTCGCGCCGGTCGAGGAACGCCCCGGTCGCAGCGGCAGGGTCGGCGGGACCGGCTTGGGCGCCATCGGGATCAGCCGTCCCACGGCGATCCTCCTCCCATCCGGGCTCGCGGCAGCAAATGCGGGCACCTGGAGGGTGCCACGACACCGGCCGGGAGCAGGTCATGGGGTGCGCCGGCGCGCCGGCATGGCAGCAAATGGTCTATTCGCTGCCACGAGTAGGGGGTGCTGTGCCAGCGTCGTTGCCGCCAACCGATTCACTCGCAGGACGGGGCGCCGTTGCCGACTACACTGCTGACCGACGCCGAGCTCGCGCAGCTGGCCGGCTACCCGGGCGAGATCGCCTCCGATGACCTCGCCACCTTCTTCCGGCTGGACGGCGAGGACCGGCGGTGAGTGCTCGAGGACCATCGCGGGCCGGGCAACCAGCTGGGGCTGCTGGCACTGAAGCTGTGCACGCTGCCCTGGCTCGGTTTCGTACCCGACGAGCTGACCGCCGCCCCCGCCGCGGCGGTCGGCCGCCTCGCCGACCAGCTGGCCGTCGATCCGGGCGCGCTGGCCGGATACGGCGGCTGGAACAACCGCACCCGCACCGAGCACCTACGCCAGGTCCTGGCCCGGCTGGGCTGGTCGACGGCCCGGGCCGGTGCGCTGAAGGTCCTCGACGACTTCCTGCTGGCCCGGGCACTCGAACACGACTCGCCGGCCCTGCTGACCCAGCTCGCCGCCGAGGCCGCCCGCCGGCTGGCCCCGCTGCTGGGCGCCGATCGCAGCGCCGAGCTGGACCGGCTGCTCACCGTCGACCCCGACGTCGGTGTGAGCCGGCTGGTGTGGCTGCGCCGCGGGGCAACCAGCGCCACCGCCGATGTCATCAAGACCGAGCTGGACAAGCTGGCGTTCCTGCGCCGCCTGGACGCCGACACCCTCGACCTGTCCGTGCTGCCACCGGCCCGCCGCCGGTTTCTGGCTCAACTCGGGCGCCGCTCCACCGCCCAGGCCCTGGCCCGCAGCGACCCCGACCGGCGCCACCCGATCCTGCTCGCCACCCTCGCCGAGACCGCAGTGGAGATCCTTGATGAGCTGATAACGCTGTTCGACCAGGCGCTGGCCGGCGCCGACAGCCGGGCACGCCACCAGCTCGCCGACCGGCTCGCTGACCAGGCCCGCGCCGGCGGCGACCGCGAGCAGTTGCTGGACAGCCTGCTCGACGTGCTCGCCGACCCCGACGTGGCGGACGAGGCCGTCGGCGGCCTGCTGCGCGGCGGGATCGGCTGGGAGCGGCTGCGCGCCGCTCGCCGCACCACCCTGCTCGCCGAGATCGACCGGCCGCCGCACGAAGGCTGAGGACACGATACCGGCCCCGACCAGCACAAACATAACCGCCGATAATAGTTATTATGTAAACTCGGGCCCGCACGGCCGCGGTTTCCCCCTCCCCCCGGAGCCGCTCGCCTTCCCGGCCTCTCGCGCTCCGTCACAGGCTCCAGCGGAGTTCGCTAGGTCGCCAGGTCTGCTGTGCGAGCGAGCCGGCGAGCACGGGGTCGAGGAATCGTCCTATGAGGTCAACCGCCTGCTTGTAGGTCGGGTATTCGGCGCAGTGGGCGACTCCTCGTGCCTGCCCCCCGTAGGAGCTCGCCCAAGTGGCCGGTGTCTCGAAACGGGCGATCTCAGGTAGGCCGCGATGGGCGCGCTCGGCCTCGATCGCTGTGTGCAGGGCGGCGGCGTGGGCGGTTTGGGTGGTGGCGATGACGACGAGGTCGACGAGATCGCGGACCCGGCTGGAGGGCGCCTGCGCGGTTCCGAAACGCTCGAAGGTCGCGCAGAGCTTGTCGGCGATGTGGTCGACCACCGGGTAGAGCAGGTAGTCCGGCGAGGGCAGCCCCGCGACGTCGACGACGGGTTCCGGCGCCAGCGGCTCAGGTTCCGCGGTGATGATGCTTCCCACGACGATGTCGACCTTGAACTGGGCGACGCGCCGGACCCCGGCGTAGCCATCCACCGGGACAGTGGCCAGTCCGGTCCCCGGCTGGCCGGCGCGCTCGTGGCGTAATGAGTCGAGTCCGGTGACGAAACGGAAGTGGTCGTCGCGGTCGATGCTCGCGAGGGCCTGCAGCTCACTGACCGCGGCCTCGACGGTGCCGGCCTGGCGGAACAGGTCGATGTCCTGGCTGTGTCGAGCGGATCGGACGCGGGCCAGCAGAGCGGTGCCGCCCTTGAGAACCCATCTGCCGTCACCGCCGGCGAAGACCCGGGACAGCAGCCTGTCGTAGACGAACTGTCGCTGCAGGTTGCTGACGGTCAGGTCGGGGTCGGCAGCTACCCGCTGGCGGATCCGTGCGTTCACTGCCGACCACAGCGCCTCGGGCGTCGCATATCCGCTCGGATGCCCGCTCTCACTCACCGCCAGTGCCCGCTCCCCAGCCTCCCGCGGCGCTGGCCTGGTCGGCGAGCGTCAGGTTCGGTGCCTTGAGCACGGCGTTCAGTTGGGGACGTTGACGGGCCAGCGCCGCAGTGAACGATGGTATCTTCTTGATCGCAGCGATCTGCTCAGCCAGCTGAGCGTGGGGTGTGTGCAGCGCTGCGGCCATCTGCTGGGCGGCCTGCGTGCTCGGGACCTTGAGCGCGGCCTCGATCTGCTCTCGGTTTGTCGCCGCTGCCGCGGCTACGGCGGCAAAGGCTGGCGTTTGGGTGAAGGCGACGATCTGCTCGAGCGCTCGTGAGTCGAACGCAGCGCTCATCCACTCGGCAAGGCTCCTGTTCTCGGCGCGGGCCGCGACGACGAGCTGTTCCGCGGCGAGCTGGTCTGAGACGCCGCCGAGCTCGAGGAGGTGATCGAGCAGGCTCTGGCCATCGCGCGGCGCGAAACCGGCACGTGCGGCGAAGGGCGCGAGGCGCGGCCCGAGCCGACCGACGTCGACGGCTCTGGCGCGAACCGCGCCGGCGAGCACTCCGGCGACGTGCTCGCCGTCGTGACCAGCCGCGAGCAGGTCGACGACGATCCGCTCGGGCGTCGTGACCGGCAGTCCCTCAACCAGGGTGATGTCGCCGGCGTCCAGCGCTTTGCGGTGCAGACGCACGTCGGGGCGCCGGGTCTGCTTACGGGCCGTCAGGGTGAACTCGTGCCGGTCGGCGTCCAGGTCTCCGAAGCCGTACAGGTCAGCTGCCGAGGCATGTGACGACACCGCTCCGGCCGGCCCGTCGCCCAGCCGGTCGCTCGCCGTACGCGTGGGTTCTAGTCCCAGCCACGCCGCTCGCAGGTCCAGGTGCTCCCCCGCTCCCGCGCCTCGCAGGGCATAGACGCCGTGCGCCAGCCGCAGCAGGATCCCTGACTGGGACAGTCGAGAAAGCCGGACCCGACTGACCCCGACGTTGTGCGCCTGCGGCGCGGTCAGCAGCCCCCACTGACCGGCCGCCAGGTCAGCCAGTCTGAGCTCGACATCGACGGCACCCATACTGCGACAGTATCATCCGGACGATACAACCGCAGTAGCCAGTATGCTCGCCGTGGGCAAAGACTTACTGCAGCCGTTACAATCCACTCAATCACGCCCTGCCTGAAGTGGGGTGCAGAAGGAAAGGGGAGGGCTCGCTCACTCGAGCGCGCGCGCAAGTGGGCGGCAGCCCGGCGCGCGACTTCCGGCTACTCCTGGGTGACGACGTAGATGCCGTAGATTACGCCGGGGATGTGCCCACACAGCTGCAGCACCGCTGCGATCAGCACCTTGCTGCTCAGCCCCTTCTTCATCGCCACGGACAGCGGCGGCAGGAACAGGGCGATCAGTACTTCAAGGACGGTCATGGGTGCGCCTTTCACGAGGTCGGGCTGTTGGGCCATCGTGCTCGCCTTCGCCGGGCAGGGCGCTGCGTTCCACTTCCAGGAGCTGTTCGCCTCGGCGTTCGGCGTCGTACGCCTTCCGGCCGCCGCGCAGGCCGAAGAGCCGCTTCGCGAACAGCAGGTAGATCACGGCCAGGACGTTGATGACGAACGCGCCGCCGCGGGTGAACGTGACCCCTTTGAGCAGCTCTCTGACCTCCAGCGGCAGGAAGACGGCGGTGGCGACGGTCGCGAAGTACTCCCCCCACCGGGCGAGCAGCCACAGCCCGACCGCCTCGACCGCCTCGATCGCGGCGTAGCCGGCGAGCAGCACTGCGACCAGGGTCAGCCGGGAGGGCTGGGTGGCCAGGGCGTGCTGCAACTCGCGGACCAGGGCGAGTTGGTCGACGTGGATGCCCGAGGCGCGAAAGGCCGGCAGGTCCCGGGCGAGGGTTTCCTGGATGGAGGTGCGGGCCGACTTGAACCGCAGCACCCCGTAGACGGCGAGGATCAGCAGCAGGGTGCGCAGCAGCCGCTCGACCGCCAGTACCCGCAAGATGATCGCAGGGCCTTGCCGCGCAGCACCAGCGGCGCCTGATCTGCAGGTCCGGACTGTTTCGGCTGTCCGAGCACGAAGTCTCCGCACCGCAGGCACCGCCACACCTGTCCGGCTCCGGTCTGACCAGACAGCCGTCCGGCCAGGTCGGCCTCGTCGGGGGCGTAGGTCGCATGCCCCTTACGGCCACAGGTCCGCAGTTCCCATCTCGACGGCTGGGACATACCCGCCACGACCCCCCGGAGGGGCTCGTGGCCGTCATGCCTGCGCCCGACACTGGACCCAGGCCGACCAGTCGAACGCGGTGGGGCTGCTCATCGTCCTCCGTAGATCACCGTAGAAACGCGACGGCAGGGCTCGGGACGGGGGTGGCGCCGCCCTCGCCTGACTGCATGTTGATCACGTGAAGTGCCCCGACCAGCAAGGACCTGACTTGTTGAAGGTCAAGTGAAAACGGAGCAAGCGCCATCAGCTACCCGCGGCCGCCATCCGGGGCAGTCGGTCGGCCAGGTACGGCTCCCACGCCCCGCGGACATGATCCGGTAGCCACAGCGTGGGCCATAGCCGCAGCAGCTCGTCGGCGTTGAGCAGCTGGGTGGCCTCGCTGGCGTCGCCGGTGGTCAGCACGATCTGGTACGCCGCGCGCCGGTCGCCAAGGTCGGCGAAGTCGAACTCCTCGGCCGGCCCGGCGCCGGAACTGTGCATGCTCAGCGGTAGATGGAGGACCCCGACCAGCGGACCACGCATCATCTCGAGCGCAACGACTGAGAAGACCGGCCGGTCCCAGCCCCCGACTCGCCCGCAGCCGCGAATCACCACAACCCCACCATCTCACCCTGGAGGCGCCTGAGCGCCAGCAGACGTATCTCCCTTCGCCGTGGCACGACGCAGAGTCCGGTGCCGCGAGAAGCTGGGCGACCAGCGGGCGACACGCCGGGCTATCCGATATCCCCAGATCCGCGGGCTGTGCCAGTTGAATGCCCCCATGGCTCAGCCGCACAAAGGCCCGCGACGTGGATTCCTGGTCCGGTGGACCGAGGATGAACGCTGTCTAGCCAAGGCTCGTGCCGATGCGTCAGGGCTGACCATGACCGACTACCTCGTCGCACTCGTCAGACGCGACGAAGTGGACCCCGGCGGCTGTCCCACCTGGGCGACAACCGCTCAGCCAGACGGTCAGCTCGCGATGAGGCTTACTGCGTAGGCCGACACGCGCGCCGCTAACCGGCGTCGCGACATAACGAAGCCCCACACCCCAAGTCAGTTTGGCCGCTGGATTGGGTGCAGGGCTTCGTCGAGTACCTCAGGAGGAACCATACCCCCCGCCGTCTGGCGGGTCACGCATGCCTGGCAACGAGTGTCGTTGGCGTGTCGTGACCTGCAGCTGAGTTCTGCGCGTGGCCGGCGCCGCCTGAGGCGGTGACCCGCCCGGCAGCCGCTGCTGGCTGCCCACTCCCCCGCTCTGATGCCTGGGCGCTGACCCGGGCTATCAGCCCACGCGCGCTGGTGCGGGTCGCCGACGTCGACGCCTACGGGCACGTGGTGAACACCTACACCCGCCGCGCCCGGACCGACGGCGCCCAGCCGGATGCGCCGTGGGCGGTGTACCTGGCCGACGACGCCGGCCTGTTCCATCTGCTGGCGTTCGACTTCGACGCCGGCAAGGGCGACCCAGGCGCCGACGCTGCGGTGCTGTGCGGCTGGCTCGAGCAGGCCGGCCTGCCGCACGTGCTGACACGTTCAGGGCCCGGCGGTGGCCGGCACGTCTGGCTGGCGCTGGCCGAGGGCGTGGCCGCGGGGATGGTGGACACGCTGGCCCGCCTGGTCCGCGCCCGGCTGTCGAGCCTGGACATCGCCCCGCTGACCAACCCGGTAACCGGCTGCGTGCGGCCGCCGGAGGTGCCGCACCGCCGGGGCGGCACCTCAACCGTGTTGGCCGGCGACCCAGCCGCGCTGGGCGCCGGGTCGGTAACCGTGGCTGACGTCGCCCGGCTGCTCGACACCCTGTCCGCCGGTTTTCGGCTCGAGCTGCCGGCGCCGGTCGACTGGGCCGCACCGTTGCCCGTGGACGGGGCGGGCCGGCTCTATCTGCCGGGACTGCGCCGCGAGCTTCCGGCCGGTAGCGCCGAGGCGCTGCAGGCCGATGCAGTCGCGGCGGATGCCAACCGGGTGCTGCGGCGGGTGCTGGTCGGCGCGGCGTCGGCGCGGTGGCGCTGCGCCGACGTCGCACCGCTGGTGGCTTCTTGTCCCGGGCTGGAGCACGTCCGGTCCCAGGGTCAGGGCCCGGACCGTGGCCGCCGAATGCGGGGGGCGGTGGAGTCCCGGCGGCTGCTGGCCCGCCAGTGGGACCGGGCGGTGCGCTGGGTCGCCGCCCATCCCCGCGCCGCGGCGATCGAGGACCCGACGTTCGAGCCCCGCGCCGCTGTGCTGGCCGACGTGGTGGAGCAGGTCCAGGCCCGGGCTGATGCGACCCCGGGCCGGTGGGCCGGGCCGGGGGGGCCGGCGGACCGGCGGGTGCTGGACGCGCTGTGCGTGCTGTCGCTGCAGGGGATGTGCCGGGCGGTGGAGGCCGACATCCGCCGTCTGGGGC
>JAABVA010003323.1_pt1 | contig 15383 bp, 20 predicted proteins | sample 5560331 | NCBI WGS metagenome assembly JAABVA01 (sample SAMN12812661, study PRJNA571458) | rock metagenome | isolation source: Antarctica rocks | place: Antarctica: Victoria Land, Mt New Zealand sud | collected 2016-01-07 | reverse complement strand
CTTCTTGGTTGGAGCGTTCTAATATCTGGTCTTCAAACTAGTTTGGATGGAAAGCTTGACACTCTTTTTCGTCCTAACAAGGAAACGCAGAACAAAAGATATCTTTTCAAAAAGCTGATGCTAAGCTCATAAACAAAACCCTGAGTCTGCCAACAACAGCAGGTGTATTCAAGCCAAAGCACAATCACATAAGCAACTGCAAACTTTTGTTTCACAGTCAGTAGCAACTGTTGAGCTGCATTGACAAGTCACAGGGAGTATGGGGACATTGTCAGCAGCCCATTCCTCATCAGTGCCATGCTGTGCAGGATGGAGTGAGGCCATCATGGCTTTTGTGCGCGGCGGCGGCTACCACTTACGCTCCGAGCTGCCTAAGCTAATTGTGGAGACCCTGGTCCTTTGGGGCTGCAATGACAAACATGCAAATCCGAAATGTGCAGAAAACTATACGAGAAACATCCATCAGTGCCAGGTTGTGTGGATTGACAGGTGTGGCCATTGGGCAGCGTTGAGCAGCCAGCAGAGACTGCCAGGCTCTTGCTAGAGTTTGTAAGCTCTGGCCTGCCAGTGCGCAGTTGAAAGGCAGGAGCCTGTTGGGTGTCAACACGTTTGCATGCTTTAAAAATTCACTGATTCTTTTCTTGATGTAGTGCATATTCACGCATTCAGTACTTACCAGATGTTTGTGAGAGGAAATGTATATCCAGGCAATAATTAAGCATGTACAGCATGCTGCTGGCCATGTTGTCATTGCAGCCTCAGCAGTTAGGTGCAGTCACAGAGCAACACCTGAAATGGACAAACATGCAACATATGCTAGGCAGTCTGTGATAAGGTATAACTAAGGTACCAAAAACGACCAAAATCGGTATGAAACAGAATTGCGATAAGTACCATCTCCATGCTCCAGGACAGCATTTGATGTGTCTGTCATCAACCTTCCATGCACAGTATTGACAGTGTACCACATAGACCTGTGCATGACGCCAAATATCCCCGTTACTGGGCAGATGCAATGCAGTGCTGGCAAAGCAGCAGAAGATGGTGAAGATTTGTATGTCCAGAGCCACAGGCAGCATTGAGGGCCCGGCAGCTTAGCTTCAGCATAATAACACAGCAGTCAGAAGCGTCTCTGCGATAGCGTGCCGGACTTACTGTAAATGACGTTTTGAAGTCTGTTCACAATAACATCAAGAATGCCAAGCATCGGCGTGATTGGAAAAGCCAATGCTGTCGACATTGATGTAGTGAAATGTAGCCGAGTATTGGAAAAGTAGGCTAACACTCAGCATGGCCAGGCCATCTGGGGAAGGGAATGGCTTCTCGAATGTTCTCTAAGCCAGTGGCAAACAGGATGAGCCTCTCAAAGCCCAGGCCAAAGCCTGAGTGTGGGACTGTGCCATACTCCCGGATGTCCAGGTAAGCGGCATAGGGTTCCAGGGGCATCCCAGATGCTTGCAGCCTATCTTGCAACACCTGATCAAACCAGCAGTCTGTTAGCCAGATCAATACATCATAACTTGAGGGGAAATACAGCATCAATGTCGATTGAGCATGGATGCATGCTCAGTCCATAGAGCAGGGCCACGGCCAGTTGATGCAATCTTTGGCCTAGTGCAGGGGAACCGACAGTTTGCACAGGTCAGTCAGCATTGAACACATGATGGGCCATGCAGGTGCAACAGCCAGACAATGAGCGGACGAGCAAACAATGATAGCTGTGTGAATGGTTTACCAGCAGTCTGTATTGAGACTAGAGTGATGAGTGCAGTCAGTAGCAAAAGGTGTGAACCTACATCTAGGCGGTCTTCTCTTTGGGATCCTCCAATGAGCTCGCCAACACCGGGGACCAAAACGTCCATTGCGGCCACGGTTTTGCCATCATCATTCAGCCGCATGTAGAAGGCCTGTACAAGCAGGGCAGTCTGAGCGTCGCCGCAGCTGAGGACAGCCAGACAGCCTCTTGTCTGACTAGTTTGTCAATCGTCGCTTCTTGAGGGGGAACGGCACAACACGTAGTGCAGTAGGGTCACGAACAGTACCCATACATGCATATCACTCTTTTGGCAGTTAATCTATAGCTTGTTGCCAGTGTGTGCCTGCTTTCCACATGGACCAGAGGCCTGCTGTCAGGAGCAACATGAAAGAGGGGTGGAGCACCTTGATCTCTTTGGGATAGTTGTAGACAATGACTGGGGACTTGAACACACGCTCAGCCAGGTAGCGCTCGTGCTCACTGGAGAGGTCAATCCCCCACTTCACCTGCGCCACAAGCCAGCTCTCATGTCAACATTTGATCAGTTTCCATGCTGTGCAATGGAGTCTGATGCAGCATTGACGCAGCAGGCTTCCTTTGCTGAGGACTGGCATCTGCATGTCTGCTGCTGTGTGCTGTGGCTTCTGCCTGGTACCTGAGCTTGGTCCAACACAATGCATAATGCAGTGAGTCTGCTACGAGACCAACCCACATAACTACTGTCGCTTTGCCAAGAAATCAAACATGTAACCGGGTGGCATCTCACAGATGGTGGATGTGCACAGCTGCATGGCCGTTTGGGCTCTTCACTTCGTGAAAAATGTGTGGCCAGCCTGCAGCAACACTGCAACTTCAAATTCCAGGCTGTCATAGGATGATGACATCCTGCCAAGTCAGGGTCCCAAGGCTCACCTCAAACTCAAACAGCTTTTCACCCTTCTTCTGGGGTTTGAAATCTTGGATGGCCTTCAACAGGATGTCAATAGCTTCAGTGTAACTGATGCGCTTGAAACCTGACTCTGCCACGTGCTGCAGCCTGTTCTTGACTTCAGGGTCTGAGTGGCCGTCAATCTTGGTTGTGGTGAAGTAGTCCAAGTCCTCTCTGTAGTTAGCAGAGTGTCAGCTCAAATGTGGCTAAACCGAGCTTGGTAAAAATGAGCAAAAAAAATGCATTGGACCAGGTCAAGCCTGTCTCGGCAGGCGTGTTGTGCTTGTTGACTTTGCATCTGCTATGCCTTCAAGCCTTATACGACACACACATCTGTGTGGTGACCGGATTTTCTTGGTAGTCATCACAGACAAAAATGTTGGCGGTGACCGCAACAGGGAGCATTATGTCTTTGCAGACGTTGACCGTAGCAGCACCGTAACACCAGGTCAGGCATAGGCCTGACCCACCAATCAGTTGCCAGACAGACAGACACACGGACGGATGGTCAGACAGACAGACGGAGGGACACAGGCAGATCTGGTGACAGGCATATGCAAAGACAAACAGGAATGCAGAGAGGATGAAACAGGGTTGCAAGACTCACTGGCAGTGATCCAGCAGGTGCTGACAGCAGAAGCGCACGTAGTCCTCGGCACAGTTCATGTCATCCTCTAGTTCACAGAAAGCCATTTCTGGCTCGATCATCCAGAACTCTGCTAGGTGCCGGCTGGTATGGCTGTCTGCACATTGTGATCACTTGTCAGTGCAGAGCTGATGCACTCACAGACTGCTGTTCTGACTGTCAAGCACCTGTGCCTGCATGCACACAAGAGCAAGACACACACAGGAGAAGAGCGCAATCCCTTGTTGGTGTAGGCCTCTTGCACCTGTGGCACGGGGGTGCTGGTTTGAACTGCTGTTTCAAACCAGGAAGCATCCGTGCTTGCATGTAACTGAAAGCAAAAGACACACATGACAGAGCACAGCTTTGCTGCAAAACACTAAGAACACAACATTGCAGTTTGGGGTGCCCATTTGCACTGCAGCTTGACCTGAAATTGGGACGCTATAGTTTGGAGCAGCTGACAGATGCCCTTGCAACAACCAGCAACAGATGCCAGCAGAACAATAGCTGCACCGCTGCTCACCTTCTGCTCTGAAAGTAGGGGCAAAAGTGTACACATTGGATAAGGCGGTAGCATAGTACTCTGCTTGCAACTGGCCTGACACCGTAAGGAAAGCTGCCTTGCCAAAGAAGTCATGGCTGTAGTCAATGGCCCCTTGCTTCGTCCTAAACAACCCGCCATCAACCCTCGACCTGACAGCAGCAAGACAGGTTGGTCGGTGAAGTGTGTCTGGAATAGCTCTTGCAGGGTCTGAGTTTACACTGTGGGCTAGCTTGTGCTGCTGAGGCAGATGTAAAACAAAGTAAAGCAATGTCTTGCTGAGCTTGATTCAAATGAGTCTTGACTTGGACAAATGCCTCTGCATGTGCACACTACAAGCAGGCAACATGACCATGAAGTCGAAAGGCAGTCCACTTACAGTACATGCAGGTCAAGCCTTGTCTCTCCAAGAGATTGTGAGTGACCTTGACTGGCCTATGAATGGTCACAAGGTTGAGAAGAGCTGTCATAACCTGCCCTGTCAAAGGTGCTGACAGTCTGGACGTCAAGGCTTTTGGCTGTGATGATACCACCACTCTTCGTGCAACCAAAGGTTTCCCAGGTTGCGTTTGTTTGACAGCAACAACCTGGACCCAAGCAACACACCATGCCTGGCATTCAGAGGATTTTGGCGGCCTGCCAGCTTTGTTTCAGTACCTTGCCGGCTTAAGAAAGCAACACGACAAGATGATGCGAAACGTCACTTTGTGTGTGTGATGCACGCATACCTAGCTTCAATGAGTTCCAGGTCTTCTTGCAGCTTGGTCAGCCTGCCAGCTTCTTTCCTCACCGCCTTGTCTTGCCCCTTGGCCTTGCTTCCCTCACTTGCTGCCTGTGCAGCCACTTCTCAGAGTGGCTATTGTTGCTTATCAGTAACAGACATGGGCATTGCTGGAAGCTATGCAAGTGCTTGCATTCAGTGCTGTGTTCATGTGTCTTTGAGCATTGCAACATTGAGAAATGGGTTTACACAATCCAATACTGAAAGGAACACATGATGTTCCCTGCATGCAAGAGCTTAGCATTGCAACAGTGTGAAACTGGTTCACACACCATGCATTAGTAAAGAAACACATGAAATTCCTTGCATGCAAGATGTTAGCATCAGCCTGCCAGTCAGCCTGCCAGCCAGTCGTTCCTAATGCAAACCTTCAGGCAGTTGCCACAAGTGATCCAGCATCTGACTTCAGGACACTTTCCAAATGGACAGGAGTGTTTGCAGCTGGAACATGAACATGGAACAGCACAAGTAGCAAGTACAAGGCAACAGTGGTGCACCTCAGCTCCATTGGCAGAGGGCTCAGGAGTTGACAGCTGGTCCACTTTCTGCTGCTGCTTGGCTACATTGCTTCTCAGGGTGTCCAGCTCAGCCTGGTCAGGCAAGGGAGCCTTACTCACCTCTTCCACATGACTCAGCATGGTCGTCACCTGCAGGTCATTACAGATCATTGTTTTCAGCCTCAACATGTACAGGTTCTTGATAAGTGTGTGGGAGCTTTGCCCCCCCTCCTCCACCTGAATCAGCATGTTTGTCACCTGCAGCTCAGACTACAGACAACTGACATAATTTTGAAGCGTGTTTGAGACTACTGGCTGTTGCATAAGACGCTTAAGAGTGTAGGAGTGTCCAAGAGCTGTTGGGACAGCAGCCATGGCCACCTCCTCCACGTGACAAAACATGCATGTGGCCTGCAGGAGATCACAATCATTGTCGTCATCTCTGATAAAATTCATGTAACACTCTAACTGTGACTTATGGAGGAAGGCTTCAGACAAATACCGGTGTTACTGACGTGTCATGACTACTGTGTATGATGTACTGTCAGATCGTGTCACAGACTCACTGGTCATGCCTGGTTAAGTGCCTGTTGTACCCTGTGAACAAGCAACTTGTGTCCAACTAACACAAATGCTCAAAACAGTCTCCTTGTCTCCTACAGTTTGAATATGACAAGGGATTGTTGTGGTTATCCTTGAGGTATGTGCATGGGCACAGGCCATAGTCCAACAGCAGACAAGTTGTGGAAGAGCCCTTGTTCAACATATTTGGTGTGGCTACAACTTTCCCAAAACCAGGTGTGATGACTGAGCTAGTGTGAATGAAGCCAAATGTTGAAGGTCTGATGCAAACAAGCTGCATGAGGTGAGGGCGACCAAAAGCACATCTCCACGTACAAAAGGGGGACTTGCCCTGTATGCAACTTTGCAGCGACTTCAGCATACCTCCAAACATCTTCCCCGCACCTTCACAATCACTTGTGGTGATCAAGGGGTGGTGGACAGAAGTGACGCTGTGGGTGGCAATGTACTACGGCACTGCAAAAGTGAACAACACTCCTTGCAAGAGACAATGCGTAAACTTGCAACAGACGGAGTGCACACTCTGCAAGATTACTCGAGGAGGGTGTCGTACCTGGAACATTTCACCAGCGCCTTCACAGTCACTTGTAGTGATGAGAGGCGTGTGGACATATATGAAGCCCCGAGACTGGAAGAAGGTGTGGGTAGCATGTGCCAGGGCGTTGCGAATGCGGGCAACAGCCCCTATGAGGTTGGTTCTGGGCCGCAAGTGCAGTCTCTCTCGAAGGCTCTCTATACTTTGGCCCTTCTTGCTGAGGGGGTACTTGCCCTTGCCATTGTCACATTTGCCCAGCCAAAGGATCTTGTCTGCTTTCAGCTCCACTTTCTGCAAGACATGGTCTGATTGATTGAGCAGATGATGGCTGATAATCAGATTGGCTTACTGACAAATGTACGGCTCCTGATAAGAATGAGTTGAATGCAAAGTTGAACTCAAACACAATGTTTGACATTACAGATCAGTCTACAGCAGATGCCCGTCTGTCTGCAATACACAAGCCTGACAGAAACACAGGTGAACAGAGGTGGGTGGAGGAATAGGAAGCTAAAGGCTATGCCAGCAAACAATCAAACAGAGAGTCTTTGCTTGAAAGCAGGGAGCTCCTGGACGTTGGAGTTTCATGTCCCAGAAGCTGTACAATTGCAATGCATCTTGAAAGAGGTACCTGCAGGGTGCCTTCGGGAGTGCGTCGCAACGTGCCTTGCACCAGAATGGAGGTTCCCGTGGACGTGAGAGCTTTCAAACCACCCACAGCACTGGCTACCTCTGTGCTCACAAATACCTACAAACAAACAAACTCTGACTGTGTACAGAGTCACTCCAACTTATAAAGTATGTGTTACCAACAGCATTTGATCACATGATTGAGCATGCCTCACAAGAGTTGATAAAGGGCATCTGCCAACCTGCACGAGAAACATATTGAATCATCCCAGATGTCATGTGTCTGTAGTCAGTTTCACATGCTGGCCTACCTGTAGGTTGGTCAAGCAGGAGCCATCATTGACTTCCAGGAAAGCAAATGCGCCTCCTCCAGCTTCTCGACCAGTCTTGACCCATCCTCCAATCCGTACTTCGCGATCAATCTGGCAGTCAGTTCATGTGTAAGCTGCATTTGCACTGACGAGGCATCCAGAGAAAGGCAGGAGCATTGTTTGAGCATGCAAGCTGAACAACAGACGGAGCAGTACCAGTCCAAGGCCTCCGGATGCTGAGTGTAGGGTCCCAACAAGAGTTCTGTTGAAGGACCTGCTGTAAGGAGCAACAGGATCGGCTTCTGCACGTTTCTTCTGCACTTTGAGCTGCGAGGCAACACCACGGGCTCACCATTAGATGAGCATATCAGAGAGCGACACCGACACATGCGGCCGCATGATGGGACCTAGTGCCGGTGCGTGCAGACATGCATGGTACACATGGAAAATTGCTACTGCTGAAGTGGTCTCTCCACTCACCTGCAAGTCTGCTAGCTGCTGCTCGAGTGCGTGCAGATCACCTTCTAACCTTTGCGACGCACTTCCTACCGCTGCGGTCACACCAGGAGCTTGCGCATCGAACTGACCAGGTGCAGGAGCTGCCATATCGGCCATGCTGCTGCTCATTCAATGCACCTTCAGCCAGATGCCAACACTTAACAAGCTGATGAGCACCGTGATCAGCGCAGAGTGCCAGCCGTTCACCCGGCCTGCAGCCAGGTTCATCCCCATGCGGCAATTTCCTGGAAACCCCGTTAGAACCCCAGTGAACCCCCAGCCGGTTTCATTCGGTTTTTGCGAAAATGGACGTTCGTTTGTGCATTAGTCAGCGCTGCCCCCAACAGGAAAGCCATAACAAATGTGGGTCCTCAGATGCAGCTTCTCTCGCTTTGGGAGGCGTGCTACTGTCAGCGACGTGTGAGAATGGACAGTGGGCGACAAGCTACCCCTGCCTCTGCAGCCGTTGCAAATAGCCGAGAAGTTGCGTGAGTACCGAACAGGAGTTACGTCAGTAGGTAGGCCCCTTTCTATTGCACAACTTACGCACAAGATGCAGAGAGTCTTTTGTCGCTTTGCCTGATGGCAGCAACGCATGTAACGACGTAGCAGCCGTTGCCTGGGGTACATTCTTATGGTCATGTGCTGTAATACAGACTCTGCCTGCCTGCCATTGAGTACCGCAGCACCTGCATGTGACACTTTGACAATGCGTACCTGCTATGTAAACTGTCATCTAGTACACATTCGAGAAATATCTCAGAAGCTGCAACTCTTCTGGCAGCAAAGCGCTTGTGGCATCAGTACAGCATGCATATGCTTTGCAACTGTTCACCACATTCACAAGTCCACAACGTCTGCAGGTTGTGCAAGGTATCTGGTACCTGCCTGTGGACCTGCCTGTGGGTTTTCCATGACCACACGCCAGTCCAACTAGTACTGACAAGCTACAGACAGGCACCATGCATGCGCCAGCAGGAAACATAATGGGTAGGCACTGTCTAGCACCTGGTGCCCAGACACGTCTCTTGCATTAGCTGCATGCAGCCTCATTCACACCTATGGGCAGTAGTCCTGATCATGGCTGGAGTACATCGTGCAAATTCACTCTCCCACTGATGCCCGACTTTACATGAGAGCAACTAAGCTATGCAGGCCATCTATGCAGCGCAGCAAGGCGTACCACAAGTCTGTGTACTGTGCAGCTGCAGCACTGCGATGTAGAGGATGAGTCTGTCTTTCTTGAGATGTTGCGAGTTTGTTGAGCGGCATCCAGCTGGAAATTGCTGCTGCTGCTGACTGCTGACTGCTGCTGCTGCTGCTGTGGGTAAACATTGTGGTCAGGCAAGATGCTGCTGCAGTACAACAGGACATTTTGCAATATTGTATGTACAGTACAACACAGACGTGTATATTTGCTGACTTCAGGACCTAGGAACACAGTGTTATCTTGCGTGTATCTCTTTTCACAGGATGTGTTGTCTGCATGCTGCGTCAATCTATCTTTCAACGGCATTCTCTTGACTTGGCCTGCCCCAGTGGCCTGCCCCAGTGGGCACTCAGCGGCAAGGTTGCTTGCATTGTACCTGTCTGTTGAGGCACAAGCTGTTTCGAGCATTGAAAATAGCCACCGGCTTGCAACAGCATATCTATGACACTTGCTGCCAAAGTCACAGTACAGCACCAAGTTGTTGCAGCATCACTTTGAACTAGCTATCTTGTAAAAGGTTGCACCATATTGACAATTTCACCGCAATATGATGGTTTGCACCATTGAGCATAGCTGCAGGATGAGCAATTTTGGAGGATTGTGCCAATGATACTGCTCCCCTGCACTGGATATTTTGGTATATACGTACATATGTGCATGCCTGTGGTCATCAAAAGCACTATTGCTTACCCAGTAGGCATACAAGAATACCCTGTGTACAGTACTGGTAGTGCTTACTGACCGCCAGACTACTTGCTGCAAATTCCTACAGATGGGTGGCTGCAGCAGGCAGGTTGTACCCACATGCATGTGGATGTGACATCTGCAGCATGCAATTCGAAAGATGCACTTGTTTACATGACATGACATGACATAACAATTTGCACAGTGTGCAGCTTGCACTGCTCATGCATTTGTGTTGTACACTGCACTAGCAAAGTCTGAGCTGTGACATTTTCCGCTTGCCAATCATTACAGTTTCAGAACGGTGATATGCTGTCTGTCCTGAGGCAATGTAGCTGATGCAGCACATTGTGCAAATGAAAACTCTCCAGATGTAACAACATTATATTTACAATTGTGAGGAAATCCAGCGTCGACATAGGATTGGTCTTTATTGATGATTTTATTGTTGGGCAGGTGCCTATGTTCCTGTGCATTCAACAAGTTGCTTCTGACCTGGACTTCAGCAAGATGACTTCAGCTTTATATGTACTGGACTGTCTGGCTGTACACATGAAAGATCATGTACGCACAAATAACTTCTTCAACAGTGCCTTGCGTCTAGACTTCCGCTACTGCACAGATGCTTCACTGCTCCAAACACAATACTGTAGAGGTATCAGAAAGAAATTCTAAGCAATGTGTACTTCAACAATGAAATGTGGTAGCACACAAAATGCCTAAATCAGTCACAAACAGGCAGGCAAACCAACAAATCCACAGTCACAAAGCACTTTGTCAGACGCATCCTGCTGTATTAGTTTCTGTTGCTGTCATGAGACTCAACCTCAGGGTTGCAAACTAATCCGAACCCTGGCACATCTCAATCGAAGGGCGAAGTTGCTGCTGCCAGAGCACAACTGCCACCAGTCAAAGGGCAAACTTAACGGATCATGCCGTTCATGCCGTCGGGGTAGAAACCGCCTGGAGTGGATGATGATCCAAGGTAGACGATGTCCAAGACCTCCTCAGGGGTCCTGGAGTAGGCAACAGCGTTGCTGTCAACAGGGGTGAGGATGTAGTCTCCAGTCATGGTGTTGTAGATACCCTCGTCATCAGTCTGTGGGCCGTCCAAAGTGTCACGGGCCATTGAGATAGCGTTGACAATGGTGGTCACGTTGGCGCCGTAGGGGGTCACAACATCACCGTTCTGGATGAGGGCTGTGCGGATGTAACCGGCGTGGTAAGCCTCAACAGCCATGATACCTACAATCAAGTGGAAAGATCAAAGGTGTGCTCAGTGTTCTGTGACTGACACTGAATTTAATTGTTGCAAGGCATGTTGCAAAGCTGGTTGTAAGCTGCATTTGCATGATAAAACACGAGGCACATGGCTGCATCTGCAGATGTCTTAGAGACAGCATGAGTGTCACAATTCAAAAGACACAACATCCTGGATGTGCATGTGCAGCGAAGTGAATCAGCGGCTTATTGCTGCTGGTTGTATAAGATAGTTATGCAAGCAGAGAGCTGCATGTGCAACACAGGATGGTGCAAAGGCCAGACTGCAGACCACTGAACAAGTGTGGGCAAAAACAGGTCGAAGGCTTACCGGCAGCAGCCAGCATGATGTCAGAGCTCATGAAGCTGGTCAGGGCACCCTTGTAGGCGGTCACACCTACATCCTCAAAGATAAAAGCACCGTGCAGGAAGAAGAGGTCGTTGGTGTATGGGCTGAAGGGAGGGGACAGGGTCATGTTCAGGGAGGCGTCAGCTGCGGCAGCAAAGGCACTGCCAATGTTGACCAGAGGGCACTGGACTGAGGCGTTGCCCAGAGCAGTCCTGAGGTAGGCAACGTGGGCCATCTCGTTGTTGGCAACCTCCATGACCAGGCTGAAGATGTCGTCGTTGGTGAAGTTGGCTGCCTGGCAGCCAATGGGGGCAGGGCCGTTGCCAGTAAGGGCATCAGGCAGAGGGGTGCCAAAGACAGCGCAGTGGTAGAACTGACCCTCCAGGCACTGCAGAAACACTCCACGATTTAGTTAGGAAACAAGTAAGGAATACAGTGTTCAGATATTATGTTGGCAATACCTCTGACCCTATGGTGAAAGGGTGGCTGCAAGCAGTGCACTGGGCCTAACACAACAGATGCTGGAAGGCAGCATGGACACTACCTTGCAACGCAGCCAAGATGAGCGGACTTTCGAATGCATTGCGCAACAGGAAAGCAACGCTGGGGTACGACGCTTACCTCCAAGTTCAAAGCGAAGTTCAAGATGTCGGCGTCAGTGAGGGCAGCCTGCTTAAGTTGCCTAGCATCAGCAGCTGGGGCTGCTAGTGCCAGAAGACCCAAAAGGGCCAAAATGCAAACAGCCTGCAGACAACGTAGTGGTGAGTCAGCGCCTGCAAAGCGTGGCATGACCGACCTGCAGGGCGGGAAGCACGACTGAAGCAAGACAAGCCTATGAAACTTTTGCGTGCACAAACCTTCATGATGTAGGTTCTCAAGGCCTGGAGCGAATATGGAAGTAAGCTTACGCGGCCTGCACAAAGCACAGATCCTGTCAGATCTGGCAGATGAAGGGTCAAGCACTGCAGATCCAGCACAGTGCCAAGGCTTAGTGAGTATGCAGCCTTAGCGACACAACTGCAAGCAAACATATGAAGGGTCCGGCATGCTGCCAAGTTGCGAGCATGCAGCACAACAGCACGAGTTGCACGGAAAGCTGCCAAACTGTACGATTCCGGCTAAGCCTGGACAAGCGATTTCAAGCTGTCTTCAGCGGCATATGCAGCACACAGGTCTAGGAACATAGATTGCGCAAGACGTGCCACCTCAGGAAGAGAGTCGAGCATGCTACTCAAGTCACAATGAGGCGTGAACATATAGCAACTGCGTGGACTGCAGATCCGCCATATCTACAGTATGCAAGAACATACTGTCTGGCCTAATGTCATGACATCTCACCTGTGGTAAGACACACGGTCGAGTGGTGCGCTGAGCTTGTTCGCTTGTGTTGCGCCGATTCAAGCAATGTCGAAAGATATGTTCGTTGGCTGCAGGCGCTTGGCACACTTCACGTGGATTGTTCTCTCGTCATCATTCCTGTCGACACGAAGGGGCCGCTGGTTGACTCAGCTTGGATTGGTCAGCGAGGGATAGGAAAGCGGCTTTGCGCTGCTGCTGCATGGGGGTGCTTGCTGACTGATCGTTACATAGCCGCTGTGTAAGATGCCACCGTCAAAGCCACACAGCTGGCATCATAATGTTTGAAGGTCCCATGACTACAGCAGTTTTACAGGAGATGAAACTGTGCCAAAAGCACCTTTGCAGCAGCTGTCATGTCACAGAATGGCTGGTCAGGCGCGATTGAATAGATTCAGAACCCAAAATTGATGACCGCAGTTGGCAGAGCTACATCAATCGGCGCATGCGCAATTCACAAGAAAACCGAAATCAGTCCACTACACACCTGGTCATTGTTATGATTGCCAGTCAGACGTTGAGACAGTCAGGCATCTAGCTGAATGTACCGATATCGTGACACGTTTTGGCGACTTTCATGATAGCCCTTGATGGTGAAGTTGCTGATGATTGCAAGCTGCATATTGTTGGTGCAGCTAAAGCATCTGAAACCGATCTAGACACGTTGCTTGCTGTGCTTCTTGGGCTGCTTGGGTCCAGATTTGCATTTGCCTTTAGCCTTCTTGTTGCTGCTTGCAGCATGCTGTATGCATTGCCGGCAGGTGAATGTGCTTCCTGCAAAATTGATCATTCATCAGGGACAGGGCAGGTCCAGTGCGCAATGCAGGCTGGCAGACTGAATATTGCTTGCATGCAGAGCAATCGAACTTGGAGATGAGAATGACAATGCAGGGTGTGCAAGCATCATAGGATAGCTTAGTCCATCAAAGAGAGTGTTGCCTCCAGCACATGTGTAACATGCTGATGGTCATGGGGTAATCTGCTGAAGGACAGATGCACAAGACAGACTAATGGCCTTGGTGCCAGTCAACACCACTCAACTCTTTTCTTTCAGGGAGGTGCAAGTCAACATCAATTACTCATTGCTCTTGAGTCCTGGTGTTCATTACCTGTCAAGGGACTGTCCAGACAGCTGGCATGGTACTTTGCGCTGCAGCCCACACATGATGGCATGAAGCCAAAGTCAGGCTCGCTGCAGTTGGGGCAGCAGCTCATCAAGTGGGGTTTGACAGCGGCCTGCATTACTACGCTTGATGTTGCAGGTGTTGCTGCTTCTTCTGTGTACCCCGATGACTGTGCACTTCCAGTGCATGGCCTACTTGGCACAGCAAGTGCATCTGCACAGACTTTGGCAGAGTCTGCATTTAGTGCCTGCCGTGATGCTGCTGCTTGGTCGCCTACAAGTTTGAAGAAGTAAAGCCTTTCTGAGAAAGTGTGAGCCACAGCCACGTAAAGTGCCACTGCGTGCAGGTGGGCAGCATCACAATGCCATGACTGTGATGAAGGTAGGACTGTGATGGGCGTTGTGCACACTAGGCTTACATTTTACATGGGTGCCATTCTGCAGACATAACGCAAGACAGGCAGTGGCATGATTATTAATGAGGAGCAGCAGGCAACATTAGCAATGCAGAGATGCACAATGGCTCAATGGATATGCTACAGCACCTGCAGCAGCGAGGACTTTGTCTGTTTGTGCGGGAGCTGCTACAGCAGCCCCAGCTTCTTCTTCTTCATCAGACATGTCATCAAATGCTGAGAAAGAGGTGAAGATGTCACCCATAGCTGAACCAGCTGCCTGCTTGGTGATGTCTGCAGCGGGGTGCTGAGCAGGCCTGCTGTGCCCAGTGACCTGCCCACTGAGCCTAGCACTGGTCTGCCCCTTGAGCCCATCATGGACTTGCCTTGCAGGCCCAGCGTGATCACTGTCTGCAAACAGGAACTCACCTAAAGGCTCAGGTTCAATGCCAGCCTGCAGCTGCTGTGACGTGCCGTAGGTACGCTGAGTGCTCTGCTGGACTCTGCTGTTGGCAGCACGCTCTGTGGGTGCATCCTTGTCATCATCACTGTCAATGTCAATGACCATTCTGGATGTTGGTGGCAGCTTAGCTTGAGCCTGCTGCTGTGAACCTGTGCTCTGAGGTGCATCAGGCGGCAGCTCTTCAATGACTGGTGTGTAGCGGCTGGGACCAGCAGCTGCCTGCTGGCTGGTGAGTACTGTGCCATGCTTGTGCGGCCTGGAGGCTGCTTTGGAGGCGGCCAAGCCCGGTTTCAGTATGACCACACTGCTGCTGAACAAGGTGACTGGACTCTGTGTTGACGGCGGTATCTGGCCAGGCGGCTTGAACGCAGCCAGAGCCGTGCCACACAGTGGCTTGCCCATAGCACCTCCACCACCTTGAGCAGGAGGCCTGCTGAGTTTCAAGGGATTTGATACGGTCTGGGAAAGCTTGAAGGCAGCAGCTGGCACCAAAGATGCATTGTAGTTGCTACTGCCTGCAGCTGAGGCTGTTTGTGGCAGAGATGGTGTTTGCTTGCTGGCTGAGGCTGTGCCCACCGGCATCCATGGGGTGACAAACTCACCTTGAGCTGAGGACCTTGAGGCTGTTGCAGACCTGTAATCTGATGTTGAGGTGCTAGGGGCTGTTTGGACAAGCCCGGACAGCTGCAAGACGTCATTGCTTGTGACACGGTACCCTGATAGCTGAGCAACTTGACAGGCTGACAGCAGCCTTGTGTCACTGCAGTCACACCTATGATGATTTGTTCTTCATACAGGTGTCCAGTGTCCCAACACCAGTGCACTGCAACACTGCTTTTGACAAAATGCAGTCCCC
>JAABVA010003321.1_pt1 | contig 15385 bp, 14 predicted proteins | sample 5560331 | NCBI WGS metagenome assembly JAABVA01 (sample SAMN12812661, study PRJNA571458) | rock metagenome | isolation source: Antarctica rocks | place: Antarctica: Victoria Land, Mt New Zealand sud | collected 2016-01-07 | reverse complement strand
CTGCAGCGCCTGGGTCAAATCTGCTACCGTGGTCATAGGGACGCTCCTTTGCTCCTAAGGTCTTCTACACCCTTATGATGCCAAAGAAGCGCCCCTGCTCATTTCTTAGCTTGATGCGAGTGGGGCAGTGGCGGCGGGGGCACCGCCGGCGGGGGCGGCGGCGCCAGCGACGCGCGCACCGCATCCGCCGACCTGACCACACGCCTCATTGTGGCGAGTGGCGGCGGGGGCGGCGGCAGTAGCAGCGCCTTTGATACTGGCGGCGCCGGCGGTAACGGCGGCGGTGGCAATGGCGGGAATGGTGCCGGCAGCGACGGTGGAGCGGGTGGAACCGGCGCCAGCGGTGGTGCTGGAGGCGCTGGCGCCGGCCCAGGCGCCAATGGCTCCTCCGGCCACGGCGGTGATGGCGGCTCCTACGGCTTCAACGGTGGGGGCGGCGGCGGCGGCTTCAACGGTGGGGGCGGCGGCGGCGGCGCTGTTAACGTTTTCGGTGGCAACTCCGGTAGCGGCGGCGGCGGCGGGTCAGACCTCGTCCCTACGGGTGGGTCCGCCACCACGGCGGACTCCGGCGCCACGCCACAGGTAGTGATCAGCTACACCGATCCCACCCCCGCCGGGGGTGGGGGCGGCGGGGGTGGCGGGGCAGCGGCCACCCCTGAGCTCGGCTCCGGCGAGCTACTCGCCACCGGCATCCTGCCTATTGGCGCCGTGCTGCTCTACCGTCGCCGTCGTGCGCGCGGCGCGGCGCGCGGCACGGACGATCGCCCGGCATAACGCGAAACGCGTATAGGCTGGTATGGCGCGAGGGCCGGTCGGGCATACGCCGGCCGGCCCTCACCTCAGCGCACTCTCCCGCGTCAGGGAGAGTGCGCTGGACCGTCGATCCCACGGCCAGGGATCGGGGGGCCAGGTAGCCCTGGACCGGGAGTGAGGGCAAGTCCCTCCTCCAGCGCCCGCTCCAGTGTCCAGCCCTTACCCTCGGCCCACAATGCGGTGAAACGCTCGTCGCCCAATGCGGCGCGCATGGCCGCTAGCATGGCGTCATAGGCGTAGGCGACGCGATCGTCTGGTGACAGCGGCGCCCGGATATCCTCGCGTAAGGCGTCCGCGAATCCGAAGAAGTGGCACGCTTGGTCGGGCCGGCCGCCCCCCATGGTCACCCGCGCCAGCCCTTCCAAGCACACGGCCATGCCCCAACGGACGCCCGCATCCCGTGCCATTAGCAAGGTTTCCTTATATAACGCCGCCGCGCGCGCATAGTCGCCCAGCGCGCAGGCCGCGTGCGCTATGTTGCCGAGCGCGTTGCCGCTGAGGTACGCGTATCCGTGGTCTCGGGCCCTGGTCAGACTGTCCTCGTGCAGCCCCAACGCCCGTCGATAGTCTCCCTGGGCGTGCGCGACCCATCCCAGGTTGCCCAGCGATAGGGCGACGCCATACAGGTCGCCCAACGCGTCCCACAGGGCCAGGCCCTCCTCGAACAGGTATGCCGCACGGGCGTAGTCATGCCGCTCCTTTGCCACGAGCCCCAGCGCGTTGAGCGCCGCGGCGATAGCGTCCGCGTCACCAAGTTTACGCGCCACGCGCAGAGCCTGCTCGAACAGCGCAGCCGCCGCGTCGTAGTCACCCTGACGCATCGCCAACGCGCCCCCGGCTTTGGCGGCGCGCAAGCGCGCGGCCGCCGCCGCATGCCCCAGCGCGCTATCCTCCTTGCCGGTGGCTGCCGCCAGCGCGCCCTCTAGCCAAGCCCGGCCTTCGTCATAATGGTCGCGCATGAGCCAGAACTGGCCCAGCCGTGACGCCAGGTCCAACTCCAGCGCACTGTCGCCGCTCTCCCGTGCCCAGCGCAGCGCCGCCCGCAGGTTGTCCACCTCCCACGCCAACCGCTCCAGCCAGGACGCCTGATCGGGTCCGAGCAGGCGCGGCTCCACCTCCGCGGCCACGCGGACGTAGTAGGCCGCGTGCCGCGCCCGCGCGCGCGCCGCCTCGCCACTCTCGACCAACAGCTCCAGCGCGTACTCGCGGATCGTTTCCAGCATCGCATAGCGTGGCTCACCTGGCGCCTGGTCGTCGGCTATCCTCTCCTCCCGCGCCCACCACGCCAGGCTCTTGTCGATCAACGACGACAGGCCATCCAGGACGTCGATCTCCAGGCCATCCCCGCCGCAGACCTCCTCGACCGCCTCCAGCGTCCAGCCCCCCACAAACACCGCCAGCCGCCGGAACAGCCACCGCTCATCGGCGTCGAGCAAGTCGTAGCTCCAGCCAATCGTGTCACGCATCGTCCGTTGTCGCGCTGGTAGGTCGCGCGCCCCGCCCGCCAGCAATTGTAGGGACGTATCGCCGCCCGACGCCTGCTCCAGCCGCGCGAGCAACGCCCCCAGCGGCAGCGCTTTGACGCGCGCCGCCGCCAACTCGATCGCCAGCGGCAGCCCGTCCAGCCGCGCGCAGATCCGAGCCACCACGGATGCGGTCTCCGCCGTCAGCGCGAAGTCCGGCCGCACGCGGCGCGCCCGCTCCACGAACAGCCGCACCGCCGCCACCTGCCCCAGCGCCGCCGCGTTCGGCAGCCGCGCCGGGTCCGGCAGCGCCAACGGCGGCACGAGGAACTCCTGCTCCCCCTGCACGCGCAACGCGACGCGGCTCGTCACCAGCGCGCTCACCCCCCGGCAAGTCCGCAGTACGGCGGCCACAAACTCCGCCGCCGCGACCACCTGCTCGAAGTTGTCCAGCACCAGCAAGAGCCGTTTGTCGCGCAGGTAGGCCGTGACGCTCTCCTCGACCGACTGCCCACCGCCCGCCCGCGCCCCCAGCGCCCCCGCGATCGTTGAGGCGACCAGCCCCACGGCGGTGACGGGCACCAGCGACACAAAGGCCACGCCGTCGGGGTAGTCGGCGGCGATCTCTTCGGCCACGCGCAGCGCCAGGCGCGTCTTGCCCACCCCGCCCGGCCCCGTCAGCGTCAGCAGCCGCACGTCGTCTCGGCCCAAGAGCGCCGCCGCCGCCGCGACCTCGTGCTCGCGCCCCACCAGCGAGGTCAGCGGCATGGGGGGCGCAAAAGCGGGCGGCGTCGCGAGCGGGGCGGACGCGCCCACGCGCGGCTGGCGGCGCCGCACCACCGACGCCTCCAGCGCCGCGCGCTGCCCCTCCGTCAGCGTCAACGCGCCGGCCAGTTGCCGCAGCGTCGCCTCCTGTGGCGCCTGGCGCGCCCCGCGCTCCAGGTCGCTGATCGCCCGTGGCGAGAGCGCCGCCCGCTCGGCCAACTCCTCCTGCGTCAAGCCCGCCGCGACGCGATACCCCTTGAGCAACGCCCCAAAGCCCGCTGTCTCTACCGCTGCCATCGCCCCCGCCTCCGCCCGGCCACCGGCCACCGACCTCAGCCCGCTCATGTCTTTCATCGTACCACCCACAGCGTCTTGTCGTACGCATCATCACTAGACGTATGGTCGCACACCAACCGTAATTGCGTGGGTTAACTGCGTGAGTGTTCGTGGTCTCCGTCGCGCACATCCCCCACAATAGAGACCAAAGGGACAACGACAACCACATGGACACAGGGGGCTTCCCCGAAAGGCGGATACCAGCGATGACGATGACGATGCGACCATGGGCTCACTCACATCCCGCTGTAGGCGCGCCGCGCCCCGACCTCGCCGGACGGGCGGCCGCGGCCGCTTCGCCCACGGCACGCCCAATGCGTGGGGACGTGGCCCGTCCGGTCTTTGAGGTCCTCCCGCAGAGTCCCGATAGCCCCGATCGTCCCGTGAAAGCATGGAACGCGCACACGGACCTGCGCAGGGAGGCGCTGCCGCTGGCCACGATCCTCCTCGTCGTCGACGACTCTTACCACGGCGATCTCCTGCGCTTCGCCCTGGAGCGCGAAGACTTCACCGTCCTGGCCGCGCCAACCGGCCACGCGGCGATCCAGGCCGTCCGCGCGCGGCGTCCCGCCCTCGTCCTCCTCGACGGCGACCTCCCCGACGCCAATGGCCTCGCGCTCCTCGCCTCCCTGCGCGCCTTCTCGCAGGTACCCGTCATCCTGCTCACGGCGCGTGACGCCGACGCGGACATTATGGCCGGCTTCGCCATGGGCGCCGACGACTACGTCGTCAAACCCTTTAACAGCGCCGTCCTCGTCACGCGTGTCCAGGCCATCCTGCGCCGCGCGCGGACCGAAACGGTCGCCCTACCAGTCCCACCCCCCCACGAGACCTTTGAGATGTATGGCGCCATCTTCGACCCCGCGACGAACAGCATCGTCGGCCCCACGGCGCGCATCGAACTCACGCCGACGGAGAGCCGCATCCTCTACCTGCTCGTGCGGCATGAGGGGCAGGCGCTCTCTTCCGCGCGGATCATGGAGCGGACCTGGAAATTTGATACCGCGAGCCTCGCCGGGGTCGTCAAGACGCACATCTATCACCTGCGCGCGAAGATCGCGCGCCTGCCCGGCGCCCCCCGGCCAATCCGTACCGTCGAGGGCGGCTATCTGTTCTCGCGCGACACCGCCAAATAATGTGAAGCATATAAGGCGCGGGTCGCGGGCCCACGTTGACGCGGCCGCGCGAGGTGGCGCAGGCCATCAACGATGTCTTTGTTTTCATGCGTTTGACCCTGTGGAGCGCGCGTCGCAACCCGTACGCTGATGCCCCTGGGCCCGTTTTATCTCCGTGTCTCTCGTGTGTGCGGTAGATGGGGGTCGCTACCCAGACCCATAGCTGGAATATCCGAACGGTGTGTCTATGGCGCATCGTAACCAATCTCGACCGTTTTGCGCGCATCGCAACCAAATCTTTACCGGTTTTGGCCCTCCACCTTAACGTGATCGTAACCTCTCTTTGCTACACTAAGAGTCAAAACGACACGCGGCAAGAACATCGAAAAAACACGGGGGAAGGGACATGAGCATCGTGACAGCACGACATCGTCATCCCACGGTTGCGCTGGGCGCACGGCGCGCCATCCGTGCATCACTCGCGGCCATCGTGTGGCTCGTCTGGACGGTCACCGCGGCTCACGCGGCTACGATTCCCTATCCCCTGCCGCCTGCCGCCCGCGCCCTCTTCGTGTACCCGACAGCGACGGAGTTGGCCGATCCCACCGCCACCTGGCGTACCACGCTTGTGGCGCGGGCAGTGGCGAACCACATAACCGACCTCTACGTCAGCGTCTATGCCCCGACCGACACGCACCTCTTCGACCAGGGGGGTATCGCCGCGCTCGTCGCGGCGGCGCACGCCGCGGGTCAACGTGTGTGGGCGGATTATGGCGACCCCGACTGGCCGACCCTCGGTTGCGGGACGGCCGCTTGGCCCCAGGCGCGCATGGCCGACATCGCGGGCTACAACCACACACACCCGGACGCCGCGTTCGACGGCGTCTTGCTTGACGTGGAGCCGGCCACCGACGTCGCGCAGGCCGGTCTCGTGTCTCTCTACACCTGCCTGCGCGACACGCTGAGGGCGGATGGCCTGAAGACCGGCGTCGCCGTGTCTCCCTACCTGCCGCCGGACATCCTACAGGCAACGATGGGGCTGGGGCTCGACGCTGTGGTCCTGATGGGCTACTGGACCACGGCGGGGAGCCCGCCCTGCGCCAGCGGCGACGCCGGCGTCGCCTGCATCGACGCGGCCGCGCTCGCCGACGCTGCCGACGCCGGTATGAGCGCACGGACACTCATCGGCCTGGAAACAGCGGCCTGCGAGCCCGCCGCCGCAGGCGCCGGCGCCACATGCAGCGCCAACAACACCTTCCACAGCGGCGGCGGTCAGACGTCCCTCGACGCCGTGGCCACCGCGCTGGCCACGGGCATCGGCGCGCTGGCGGCCGGGTTCGCCATTGACGCCTATGAGGGCTCCTACCTGAGCGGCACGAGCGACTGGCCCGCCACCGATTCCGGCTTTCCCACATACATGGCAGCCGCGCCACCGGCGGGGACGACGGTAGCCGGCGCGGGCATCTATTATCTCGCGGGGACGCCGCATATCTCCGCCGGAGAGCCCCTCGTCATCTCCACGTCGAGGTGCGACAGTGGAGCCATGACGGCGCGCTATACGGTGACACCGACGGGCGGGGGGACGCCCGTGGAGGGCGACCTCCTACCACAGGCGGATGGGTCCATCACGATCACGGCGGCGATCGCGACGGTTGGCGTGGCGCCCGGCCGGGCCATCGTGGCACTGACCGTCACGTGTGGCGCCCTGCCGGCGCGCGCCGTGGCGTTCGACCTCTACATCGACCCGAGCGGAGCCGTGCTCGACCAGGAGGGGCAGCCGGTCGCGGGCGCGACCGTGCGCCTGCTGCGGGCGGACAGCGCGGCCGGTCCATTCACGGAGATCGCGAGCGACGCGACGGCGCGCGACGCGCATCTCGATCCGGGGACGCCCAACGCCCCCGAGACGACGGGCAGCGACGGCGCGTATAGCTGGAATGTCACCCAGGGCTACTACCGCGTCGAGGCATTCGCCGCTGGGTACGCGTGCCCGACGCCGGCGCCGATCGGTTTCGCTTGCGTGGTCGACGGGGACGGGCGCTCGGGGATCGCGAGCGCGCCGCTGGCGATTCCTCCGGCCGTGGTGGGGCTGACGCTACACTTGACGCGGCAGGATACCGCGTGCACGGGCGCGCCATGCCCAGGAGATCCCGCCGCCACCCCTGAACTGGGCTCCGGTGACCTCCTCGCTATCGGCCTCCTCCCCTTCGGCGTGGCGCTCTACCGCCGCCGCCGCACGCGCCGCGCGACGCAGCAGTAGCGCACCACGCCCACGCCACACGGACAACTCACGACGGGACTGAAGCGATATATCTCTCTGGCCCTGTGTCTTAACCTCCGCGCCGCGCGTAAACATCGGGCACGACGATAGTCATAGCGCTCGCGTGATGATAGCTGTCTCATGCAATGGCGATCTGGCTACCGCACGCTAACCCGTTCACGATGCGTCTTCTGAGCGGACGACAAAATCGTTGCGTCTTTTCCGCACGTCGTCTCTTTACTGGACATAGTAGACCAGTTGGCCGCATGTGTCACGCGGCGACTGTTGGCGCGGACGGCCATGTGTCGTGCCGCGCGGGATGCCGTGGGGGCATGTCCGGGGGCGGGGACAAGCTCAGGCCGCAGGGCAGGGGCGAGCCGGTGATGCGCGGTCCCATAAGCGCGGCGCCGCCTGCTGGTGGCAGTGTGCCAAATCGGGCGCTGTAGGCGCGGGCATCCTTGCGCGCTCTTGGCACGGCCCACGCGCCCCGCGTGTGGTCCGTCAGCGCGACCGGGATGAGCGCCGGAGGAGATGGCTGGCGAGGAGGGCGAGGGGGACAGCGAGGCCGAGCCAGGCGAGGGCGGCGGTGGCGGGCAGGAGAAGGGCGGCGGTGGCGGGCAGGAGAAGGGCCATCGTATCCTCCAGTGTGTGGGGGCCGCCCTCTGTGGTGGTTGTGTGCGCACTGAGGGTGGGTAGGGTTTTTCACTCTCCACTTTCCTTTTCCTTTCGGAGGGACGGGGGCGGGGCGTCGGCGCCGTCTTCGGTGGACAGGGCGGCGGCATAGTCCTGGGCCTCGCGGTGGGAAGCGAAGATAACGGGGAGGGGCGGCTGGCCGGAGGGGACGATGACGAAGCCGCCCGTAGGCCACTCCTGCACGCTGTAGCGCACGGTTCACCTCCACTGGGCGCGGCTGGCGACGCGTCACCCCAGGTGGCGCGCCGTCTGCTGCCACTGCTGGAACTCCAGGCATGCTGTGCGCACGGTGGCGTGTGCGCGGGAAACGGCGATACGTCTAGGGGGTAGCCAAGCCGGCGTCCCCTAAACGGCTCAACTACCCCCTATCCCTTGGTAGGATAGCGGCGCGCGCGCCCCCTGCGCATGATGCAAAACTCACCTATGCATGGTCGGGAGGGGGGCACGCCACGCTGTTCTCCGTGTACCGTCGTGGCGCGTCGATCGCGCGACCCGCCCGGTTCGCTTTGCGGCGCGCCACCGCGATCATCGCTGGCGCGGCGTCGATGCCATGCGTGCGTCGCTGGTAACGGCGGGGTGCGAAGCCGAGGGTAACGCCCAAGGGGCGGGCGAGCCATCCGGCCACCCCAGGTCAGGAGAAGACGGGAAGGGTGAGCGGGAGCGAATCCTCGATGAGGTCTCGTTATTCCAGCATGTCGGAAGCGGTGACTGACCAAGACGGCATCACTGAGCTAAGAGTGTGGCGCGGGATCAACCACGCCATGGGGACAGGACCGCGCTATATACTACGCGCTATATGCTAAGAGAAGAGGGGTTGTTTGCGACAAGGAAGAGGACCGAGGTAACGATGGATGACGAGGCGAGGCTATCATCGGGGGGTGACAGAGGAGCGGTGGCGCATGTGCTCGTCATCGACGATGACCGCAAGATCACCGCTGCCCTGCGGCGTGGCCTCGCCTATCAAGGCTACCAGGTCAATGTCGCGCACGATGGCGTCGAGGGACTGGAGATGGCCCGTCGCTGGGCGCCCGACGTCGTGATCCTGGACATCCTGATGCCTGGGCTGGACGGGCTGGAGGTCTGCCGACGCCTGCGTGCGGGCGGCGATGTGCCCATCCTCTTGCTCACGGCGCGCGACAGCATCGAGGATCGGGTCGTCGGGCTGGAGACCGGCGCCGACGACTATCTGATCAAGCCCTTCGCCTTCGCCGAGCTGCTGGCCCGCGTGCGCGTCCTGCTGCGGCGGCGTCAGGGCGACGCCCCGCCGCTCCTGCGCTACAGCGATCTGGAAGTAGACACGGCCGGCCGCACGGCGCGTCGGGGTGGCCGCGCGATCGCGCTCACCACCACTGAGTATGAGCTGCTGGATCTCTTGCTGCGCCATCCACGCCAGGTGCTCAACCGCGACCAACTCCTGGACGGGGTGTGGGGCCGCGACGCCGCCGTCGACCCGCACGTCCTGGAGGTGTACATCGGCTATCTGCGGCAGAAGCTGGAGGCCGTCGGCGAGCCACGCCTGATCCAGACGGTGCGCGGGGCCGGCTACGTCCTGCGCGAGCCCTGACCCATGCGCGCCACCGCTCGCCTCGTCGCCTGGGCCGCGTCGCCCCCCGCCTGGTGGCCGTCCTGGCTACCGGTGGCCTCGCTGCGCTTCCGCCTGACCCTCTGGTACACCGCCGTCGTCGCCGCGACCCTCCTCCTCGCCGGCGCGGCGCTCTACCTCCTCCTCCTCCTCACCCTGAGCGCCCAGGCCGACCAGGTGACCGCGGGCCTGGCGCGGGACCTCGCGCGGGCGGTGCAGGTCCGCCACACCCCACCGCCCGGCGCCCTGGTGGTGACGCTCCCGCGTACGAACGTCTTCGGCGCGGCGGACACCTTCGCCCAGGTGGCCGATCTACGCACGGGCCGGGTGGTGGCGCGCTCGGTCACCCTTGGCGATCAGACCTTGCCGTTCCTCCCCGACGCGCTCACGGCCGCGCGTCACGGTCAGACGATGGCCCGTGTGCGCGAACCTGAGGAAAACCGTCTGCACGTCTACAGCGTGCCCCTGCGCGTCGCGGGCCGCGTCGTCGGGGTCGTCGAAGTCGGGCGGACCCTCGCGGGCGACGAACGCTTGCTCGAAATCCTGCGCCTGGTACTCGGGCTCATCGCGGGGCTGGCGCTGCCGACGGCAGCCGTGCTGGGCTGGATATTGGCCGGGCGCGCCCTGGCGCCGATCAGAGAGTTCGCGCGCGCGGCGGAAGCGATCGGTCGGGCGCGCGACTTCTCGCGCCGTGTCGCCCATCACGGCCCCCGCGACGAGGTCGGACATCTCGCCGTCACGGTGAATGGCATGCTGGCCGCGTTGGAGGTGACACACCGCGACCTTGAGGCGGCGCATCGCGACCTGGCGAACGCCAACGCGCGCCTGGAGCACGCGTTGGCCGTCCAGCGCCGCTTCGTGGCCGACGCCTCGCACGAGCTACGCACCCCGCTCACCATCATCCGGGCCAACGCCGACATGCTGGGATGGGCCGACGCGGGTGACGCGACCGAGCGCGCCCAGGCCCTGGCCGATCTCGCCGGCGAGGCGGAGCGCATGGGCGGCCTGGTCGATGGCCTGCTGACCCTCGCGCGGGCCGACGCGGGGCAGGAACTGGCGCTGCGGCCGACGCCGGTGCTCCCGCTGTTAGAGGACGCGTACCGCCGGGCGCGGACCCTGGCGACCGGACAGCGGGTCGCGCTGGAGCGGGCCGATGACGCGACGGCGCTGGCCAACCCGGAGGCTCTCGGGCAGCTCCTGCTCATCCTGATCGAGAACGCCCTCAAATACACGCCGCCCGCTGGTCGCGTGGCGCTCGCCCTCTGCCTCGACGGGACGCAGGTGCGCCTGTCCGTGGCGGACACGGGTCTAGGCATCGCCCCGGCGGACCTGCCCCATATCTTCGAGCGCTTCTACCGCGCCGAGGCCGCGCGCGCGGTGGGCGGCAGTGGGCTCGGCCTCGCGATCGCGCGGTGGCTTGCCGAGCGGCAAGGGGGCCGCATCGACGTCACGAGCACGCCCCGACAGGGGAGTATCTTCACCGTCGTCCTTCCCGCTGTTTACCCCCCCTAGCCCGTCCCGTGCCACATTCTTACCTTATTTTGAGGATCCTCTGAGGGTGGGCTGAGGGAGGCCACGTAGACTAGAGGTGTGGGCGCGTTGCGCCATGGGGTCTGACGTGGACGGGATGCGAGAGCGCCGCCACGACACCGCCCCCGCCCCCTCTGTAGTGGCCCTCAGGAAGGCAACACACCACCGCTATGCTCCACTTCGCCACACACGATCTGACACACCTCCTCAACGCCTACGGCTACTGGGCCGTGCTGCTCTTCGTCGCGATCGAGAGCACCGGCATCCCCTTCCCCGGCGAGACCATGCTCCTCGCCGCCGCGATCTACGCCGGCACCACGCATCATCTCTCGATCCCGTTCGTCATCGCGGCCGCCGCCGCCGGCGCCATCCTGGGCGACAACCTCGGCTTCTGGGTCGGGCGCGAGGGTGGCTACCGCCTGCTGCGCCGCTACGGCCACGTTATCCGCCTGGACGAGCGCAAGCTGAAACTGGGGCAGTATCTCTTCATGAAGCACGGCGGCAAGGTCGTCTTCTTCGGGCGCTTCGTGGCGGTGCTGCGCGCCTGGGCCGCTTTCCTGGCCGGGACCAACCGCATGCCCTGGCCGCGTTTCCTGGCCTTCAACGCCGCCGGCGGCATCGTGTGGGCGACCCTCTACGGGCTGGGGGGCTATGTCCTGGGCGACAATATCCACCGCCTCACGGGGCCGGTGGGCATCGCTTTCGTGGTCCTGGCCGCCGCGGTCATCGTCGTCTTCGTCGTCTACTTACGACGCAACGAGAAACGGCTTGAGGAGGAGGCCGAGCGGGCGCTGCCTGGGTCACTGGACGCCTACCAGCCGGGCGGCGCGCACGACGACCTCGACGGGCCGGGAGATCAGCGGGTCCGCGACGGTCAGGCCAGAGCCATGGACACAGACAGAACACAGGTGGAAGGGTAATCGCACGATGCATGATACGATCCAACAGGCGGTGGAAGGGCTGGCCCTCCACAATGCGGTGGCGCGGGTAGCCCTCATCCTCTGCGGCGGCGCGCTCGTCTACCTGGTCGGCCTGGCGTGGCTGGTCGTGGCCGGGCGCCAGTGGCGGCGGGTGACGCTGCGGATGGCGGCCCGTATTATCGTCCTGGGGGTGTTGGTCGTCCTGGGTTCCAAGGTGCTCACCCATGTCATCATCGACCCGCGCCCCTATATCGTCACGCACACGCGCCCGCTCATCCCGACGTCCCACGACAATGGCTTCCCCTCGGACCACACGCTGCTAGCGGCCGCGCTTACGGCCAGTTTGTGGTGGCTCGACCGGCGCTGGCTGGGCGTGTTCGCCCTCGGCACGCTCCTGGTCTTGCTGGGGCGGTTAGGCGTCGGAGCGCACCACACGCTCGATGTGGTTGGCAGCCTGGCCATCGCGGCCGTGGCGGCGCTCGTGGCGCGCGCCGTCCCCCTCCCGGCGACATGGCGGAGGCCCGTACTCCCCGTTCAGGGGCGCGTGGCGGGCGTGATGGCGCGGCCGGACGCGCGGCACGATCCCCTGACGTAATCCCCGTAGACGGCCCACACCTGAGGAAAAGAGACGATGGAGCACGGTATCGCGCAGTTTGTCCTGACCCTGTTCACGGCGCTGGGCTACGGCGGCATCGTGGTCGCGATGGCGATCGAGAGTTGCTGCATCCCGCTGCCAAGCGAGCTCATCATGCCCCTGGCTGGCTTCCTGGCCTTCCAGCACCGCTTCAACCTGTGGGGCGTCGCCCTGGCCGGCGCGGTCGGTTGCGTCATCGGCTCACTCGTGGCGTATGGGATCGGATCTGTCGGGGGGCGTCCCCTGCTCCTGCGCTACGGCCGCTACGCGCTGATCTCGCCCCGCGACGCCGACCGTGCCGACGCCTTCTTCGCGCGCTACGGCGCCCCCGCCATCTTCGTCACGCGGCTGCTGCCGATCGTGCGCACCTTCATCTCGCTCCCGGCGGGCATCGCGCGCATGCACCTCGGCACGTTCGTCGTCTACACGTTCCTGGGCTCGCTGCCGTGGTGCCTGGCGCTGGCCTTCGCCGGCTATGTCCTGGGCGCGCACTGGCAGGATGTGGGCGGCGCCCTGCATAGATACGACCTGCTCATCGCCGTCGCCCTCGTCGTGCTCCTGGCCCTGTTCGTCTACCGTCATGTCCAGCGCCCTCAGCCCAACGCGCGCGATGTCCGGACGCCGTCGGAAGGGGCGGGACGGCTGTGATGCGACGTGTCGTCGGCGAGGGGCGGCGCGGCCGCCGGTTCGTGCATGCCTCTGTGACACTCCTGTTCCTCGCCGCCACCGGCGTCCGCGCGCTCGCCCTGCGCGCTGGATCGCGCACGAGTGACGCGCCACGCATCGGGATCAGAGGCCAGGTCCACAGGTAGGAGTATGGTGTAGGATATGAGACCCGCGCGCCTCCACCTGTCCCTGCTCGTCGCCCTCGGGCTCCCGCTCCTGCTCTCCCTGAGCGGGTGTGGCCCCCCGCGCGAGACGGCCGCGCGTGTCGTCGTCCCGGCGCCTCCCTGGAGGGGCCTGCCCCTCCGTTCCCGGACGTCCGCGGGCACTCCCGGCGATCCGATAAACCTCGGCGTCGAGGGCGCGCGCGCCGTTATTCTGGCCGCCTTTCAGACGAGTGGCTGGGTCCCGGCCGATCCACTCTCGCCGCGCAACGACGCGCGCCTCGCGTTGGATTTCGTGCTCCACCGCCCCTACCCCCGCGCGCCGGTCAGCCGCCTCTATCTCTTCGGCCGGCCCGAAGACCTGGCCGTCGAGCACGCGTTGGGCGCGGTGTCGCGGCGCGATCACGCGCGGCTCTGGGACACGCATCGGCGGGACCCCCGGACGCATCTGGAACTCTGGATCGGCGACGTCTCCCGCGATACGGGCGTCGAGGTCGCGCTGTCCCATGGCATCCCGGTCGGGACCACCCACCACATCAGCCCCTTCGTGGACGCCGAGCGCCGCCGGATCGTGGCGACCTTGCGTCGGGCGGGGGTCGTCGCCGCCGTGGTGATGGAGCCGGGTATCGGCCCGACCCTTCTGGGGCACAACGGCGCGGGGGACCCCTTCGTGACCGATGGCCAGGCCGCCGTGATCGTCCTGACACAGCCCTACCCCCCGCGGGTGACGCCCGTGCGCGGACGCCAGGTGGACGTTGGCGAACGACAACCGACGGAGAGCCAAGGGCGCCGACTGGAGATATGGGCTGCGCCGCTCGGCTCCGGAGGGCCGCGTGCCGGGCGCTCGCCCCGTGCAAGGCCACGTCTCTGCGATACTGGGAGGCCACGTCCCTGCGATACTGGGAGGATGTGATGCGCCTATTCTTGTTCTTGTCAGGCCGACACGGAGAATCCCGATGACCGACCACACGTTAAGGGACCCGCACCCCGACACTGCGGCCTGGGGCAGGCCCGCCCACGACGAGCCGCGCTGGCCCGCCTCGCTCGCCGTGCTGGCCGCCCTCGCCCTGTACTGGTTCCTGCCCGAGAGGCTCACCCTCGGACCCACCTGGCTCCTCCCGGCCCTGGAACTGGCCCTGTTGGCGCCCCTCACCATCGTGGCGCCCAACCGGCGGCAGCATGAGCCGCCCTGGCAGCGGATCGGGGCCGTGATCCTGATCGCCCTGGTCAACGCGGCCAACGTGATCTCGTTAATCCTGCTCGTCCACGACCTACTGCAGGGCAAGGCCAACGGGAAGGCCATCGTCGGGCCGCAGTTGCTCTTCTCCTCAATCCTGATCTGGCTGACCAACGTGCTCGTCTTCGCGTTGTGGTATTGGGAACTCGACCGCGGTGGCCCGGACGAGCGCAGCCACCCCGACCACCGGCAGCCCGACTTCCTCTTCCCGCAGATGGCCACGCCGCAGTGCACCCACGCGACGTGGTCCCCCTCCTTCATGGACTATCTGTACGTGTCCTTCACGAACGCGACGGCGTTCAGCCCGACCGACACGATGCCGCTGACGCCGTGGGCGAAGGCCTTGATGCTGGTCCAGTCGCTGGCCTCCCTGCTCACGATCGCGTTAGTGGCGGCACGGGCCGTCAATATCTTGAGCTGATGGTGGCTGGGCTTGATATAGAAAGTCTGTGTGGCCTACACCGCCGGTTGGAAGAGGGTCGCCAGCCGCAGGAAGACACCCGCGTAGACCATGACACCCATTACAACGAGGAGCGCGCCGGCGACGAGGTTGATCGCGCCAAAGTAGCGGTTCACGCGCCGCAACCGCTCGGCGAGGCCCTGCACGAAGGCCGCCGCGAGCAGGAAGGGGAGGCCCAGGCCGGCGGAGTAGACGACGAGCAGGAGCACGCCCTGTCCGAGCGTGGCCACGTTGCCGGCCAGCAGGAGGATGGAGCCCAGCATGGGCCCAATGCAGGGCGACCACCCAGCCGCGAAGGCCAGGCCGAGGGCGGCGCTGCGCCCGAGGCCAACTCCCACCGTGGGATCGACGTGCGCACGGCGCTCCCGGTACAGCCAGGAGATACGCAAGAGGCCGGCCGTGTGCAGGCCGAAGAGCACGATCAAGATGCCCGCGACGTGGCGGAGCAGCAGGAGATGCGTGCGCAGGAGCACGCCGAGCACGCTGGCCGAGGCGCCCAGGGCCACGAAGATGACGCTGAACCCGGCCACGAACGCGGCCGCGTGCAGCATAATGAGGGCGCGCGATGGCCGCGCCCGCACGGCGATGGCCGACCCTGCCCCTGTACCGGCGGGGGATGCGAGCGCCGTGACGACCGTCCCACGGCCGGCGATGCCGGCGAGATAGGATAGGTACATCGGGACCATGGGGAGGCAACACGGCGAGACGAACGAGACGAGGCCCGCGACAAAGGCGAGGCCGAGTTCGACGGGG